>Ga0180012_1000128_pt1 | contig 33929 bp, 25 predicted proteins | sample KR11_S2_MetaG_FD_122243 | JGI IMG/M metagenome (GOLD analysis project Ga0180012, IMG submission 122243) | Groundwater microbial communities from the Olkiluoto Island deep subsurface site, Finland - KR11_S2_MetaG | ecosystem: Environmental > Aquatic > Deep subsurface > Groundwater | place...
GTCTGGGGCGACCACCGGCGCTTCTTCGAGTCCTATTTCAGCGCCTATCCGGGCAAATATTGCTCCGGCGACGGCTGCCGCCGCGACGCGTACGGCTACTACTGGATCACCGGCCGGGTCGACGACGTCATCAACGTCTCGGGTCACCGGATGGGCACGGCCGAGGTCGAGAGCGCCCTCGTCCTGCACGACGACGTGGCCGAGGCGGCGGTGGTCGGCTACCCCCACGACATCAAGGGCCAGGGCATCTACGCCTATGTCACCCTCAACGTCGGCGTCGAGCCGCACGACGACCTCAAGCGCGCCCTGGTCGCCCATGTGCGCAAGGAGATCGGCCCGATCGCCGCGCCGGATGTGATCCACTGGGCGCCGGGGCTGCCGAAGACCCGGTCGGGCAAGATCATGCGGCGGATCCTGCGCAAGATCGCCGAGGGGGATGTAGGCGCGCTGGGGGATACGTCGACGCTGGCGGATCCGGGGGTGGTGGAGGAGCTGGTCCGCAACCGCGGGGGCTGAAGCCCCGGGTCCTCAAGGTGCAAGCCAGGGCGCCTAGGGGCAATCACTCACACCGCCCCTCCCGATTGCACGCATTGTTCCAGCTCAATGCGCCAGCGGGTCTCATTCGCTCTACCAGCGCCGAGGAAATCGCCATGACCTATGCCAGCCTGCTCGTCGCCGTTGAAGCTGGAGCCGAGAGCGACAGTCGCCTTGAGCTCGCCTGCGATCTCGCCGCCGCGTTCGATGCCCACCTGACGGGGATTTGTGCTGAGTCCATCGCACCACCGCCGTACGATCCCCTTGCAGCAGGCGCCATGGTCGGTGAACTGCTCACCCTCTATCGCGATGCCGCACAGGCAGACGTGGAGCGGGCCCGATTGCGCTTCTTCGAGATCGTGCAGGCCCGCGGGCTTGAGGCGGGATGGCGAGGGCAGATCGGATTTCCGGGAGAGATTTGTTCGCGAGCGGCCCGGATGGCGGATCTCGTCATTCTCGGTGGCCGCCGCAGCAGCGAACAGACAAATGCTCCCGATGTCCCCGACGTCCTCATGGGCGGCGGGCGGCCCGTTCTGGTTACGCCGCCGACACTCTTGCGCAATCCGGTCGGCGAGCCCGCCCTGGTGGCCTGGAAGGACTGTCGAGAAGCCCGCTTCGCGCTGACCGCAGCCATTCCATTGTTGCAGCGGGCACAGGGCGTGACCCTCTATACGATCTGCCCGGACGGTGAGAACGCGTCCGCGGAGGCCGAGTTGGCCGATGTTGTGCAGTACCTCGCGCACCATCAGATTTCAGCCGAACCGGTGGTCGCGGAGCGAGGCGCAGGCTCAGCCGGCCGCCAGATCCTCGATGAGGCCCTCGCCTGCGGCGCCGGCCTGATTGTGGCCGGAGGCTACGGACATTCGCGCCTGCGGGAATGGGCCTTGGGGGGCGTCACGCGCGACCTTATCAACGACAGTCCGGTCTGCCTCTGTCTGGCGCACTAGGGATACAACCGGCGGCCCCGTCAGCCAGGCGGCTTGCGCCTCTGATCGGCTCGAAACGCATGGTCAGATGGCCGAGTCTGACAACCCGTTTCGATGGTTCGACAGCTCGTGTGACGTGATGGGGACCCTCGCCGTGAGGTACGCCCGATGCCCTTGGGCGCTGGCCCATGCCGCCTTTCACAATCTCTTCGACGCTCCTCGTCGCGCGCCCGGGCCTGAGCGCCGTCTTCAGGTTTTGGGGCGCTGCCCGGCCCAGGTCAGGATCGCGTCCAGCGCCGGGCAGAGCGCCTGCCCCCAGGATGTGAGCCGGTACTCCACCTTTGGCGGGACTTCGGCGTAGACGATGCGCTCGACGACACCGTCCGCCTCCAGCTGGCGCAGTTGCTGGATCAGCATCTTTTGCGAGACCGCCGGGATGGCGCGCTCCAGTTCCGAGAAGCGGAGCACGGCGCCGCCGAACAGGTGGAAGAGGATCAGCATCTTCCAGCGGCCCTCCAGGATCGCGAACGCCGCCGCCACGCCTTCGGCGGCGGTCGCCGGCGTATAGCCGGGCTTACTTTCAGGTGAGTACCTGACTTTTTCGTCGGTTCTTGTCATTCCCGCAGCCTAAAGCCACGTCGTCTCCATCGCAAACGCGAGTGGAGACAAGGACCATGACTGTTCACCTGCCCGCCCCGATCGAGGCTTACTTCCACGCCAGCAACGCCGCGAAAGCGGATGCTGTCGCCGCCGTGTTTGCGGCCGACGGCGTGGTGCGCGACGAAGGCGGAACGCACCGCGGTCACGCCGCTATCGCCGGTTGGGCGCGGGATACAATCGGCCGCTACCGCATGCAGGCCGACCCGCTCACCACCGCCGAGGCGGGGGGTCAGCACACAGTGACCGCCCGGGTCTCCGGGACCTTCCCGGGCAGCCCTCTGGTCTTCACCTATCACTTCGACCTCGCTTCAGACGCGGTTCAGACCCTGGAGATCAGCCTGTGAGCGCGCCGACCTTCCGGGCCGACCCGGCGGAGTTCGCCGGCAGGACCGTCCTCGTGACAGGCGGGACCAAGGGGGCCGGAGAGGCCATCGTGCGCCGCTTCGCCGCTGGCGGCGCGCGCGTCCTCGCCACGGCGCGCACGGCGCCGGAGGGAGACCTTCCCGCCCGGTTCATCGCCGCCGACCTCAGCCGGGCGGAAGGAGTCGTCGGCCTCGTATCGGAGCTGGGGGAGGACGCCGGCGCGATCGATGCGATCGTCCACGTACTGGGAGGTTCGACATCGCCGGGCGGCGGGTTCGCCGCCCTGGACGACGACGCCTGGCGCAGGGAGCTGGATCTCAACCTCATGCCCGCGGTCCGCCTCGACCGCGCGCTCCTCCCGGCCATGGTGCAGCGTGGTTCGGGGGTGGTGATCCACATCTCCAGCATTCAGCGGCGGCTGCCGCTGCCAGAGTCGACCACCGCCTACGCCGCCGCCAAGGCCGCCCTGAGCACCTATTCCAAGGCCCTGTCCCGCGAGGTGGGACCCAAGGGGGTGCGAGTGACGTCGGTCGCGCCGGGCTGGATCAACACGACCGCTTCCCGGGCGCTCGTCTCCCGCATCGCCGAGACGACCGGAACCGACGAGACGGCGGCGCGGGAGAGCATCCTGGACGCGCTGGGCGGGATCCCGATCGGCCGCCCGGCCTGGCCTGAGGAGGTCGCCGAGCTGGTAGTCTTCCTGGCGTCGGACCGGGCCGCCTCCATCCACGGGGCGGAATACGTCATCGACGGGGGGACGGTGCCGGTGGTGTGAGGCTCAGGCGGCGCCGGGGCTCCAGCCGCCGATCCGCGTATAGATGGCGTCGCGCAAGGCCTTGGCCTGAGCGTTCAGCGCGTCGAGTTCGGCCGGAGACTGGCCCGTCGCCGCCAGCAGGGCTTCCCCCATGCAGCCCGCCTTGTCCCTGAGCGCGCGCCCTTTCGGCGTCAGGGCCACAAGGACCTGCCGCTCGTTCTGCGGATTGCGGGTCCGGCGAAGCAGATCGGCCGTCTCGAGCCGTTTGAGCAGCGGCGTGATGGTGCTGGATTCGAGGGCCAGATGATCGGCGATCGCCCCCACGCTCTGCCCGTCTTCCGCCCAGAGCACATTCATCACCAAGTACTGCGGATAGGTCAGCCCGAGTTCGTCCAGGGCAGGCTTGTAGGCGCGCTGGATAGCCATGCCGGCCGAATAGATGGCGTAGCAGACCTGATCGCTCAGCGGGATGGGGCCGGACGCTTTGGCCATGATCAGTACCTCGCAGAAAACTCGAAGATCATTCCATATCGCAATAAACATTGCCTTGACAGTGCCATTGACGCCTCGCCATCACGGGGGCACGGGGGCCTCGTCCGGATGTACGATCGGCCTCCCGCCCACTCGCCGCCCTGGAAAGCCGCACATGCTTCGACAGTTGCCGGCGCCGCCCGCCTGGTCGTCCGCCCTGATCGCCGCCTTCGTGGGGTTCGGGGGAACGATCGCCCTGGTCGTCCAGGCTCTGCGCGCCATGGGCGCCAGCGTCGACCAGACGGGGTCTGCGGTGACCGCCCTGTGTCTGGGCATTGCTCTGGCCGGCGCCGCCCTGTCGCTTCGGCTGCGAATGCCGGTCGTGCTCGCCTGGTCGACTCCGGGCGCAGCGCTCCTGGCCGCGACGCCCGCCGGCCTGCCCTGGTCGGTGAGCGTCGGCCTGTTCATGGGCGCGGCCCTGCTGATGATCCTCGTGGGCGTCACGCCTGCGCTGGGTCGGCTGGTGGGCCGCATCCCGCCTTCGGTCGCCTCGGCCATGCTGGCCGGCGTGCTCCTCCCCTTCTGTCTGACCCTCTTCAAGCTGGCCTCGGTCGATCCGCTGCTCGTCGCGGCCCTGGTGATGGTGTTCCTGGCGGCGCGCCTGCGCGCGCCTCTTTACGCCTTGCTTCTCGTGCTGGCCGCGGCCGTGGCGATGATCCTCCTGCGCGGAGATCTGGCGCCGCTCCTCCCGGGCCGCGTGTTTGGAATGCTCGCCCCGACCGCGCCGGCGCCGGACCTGCAGGCGACCCTCAGCCTCGCCGTTCCGCTCTTCATGGTGACCCTGGTCTCCCAGAACCTGCCGGGTCTCGTGGTGCTGCGCTCCGCCGGCTACACGCCCACGGCCGGGCCATTGATTGCGGCGACAGGCCTCGCCAGCCTGATAGCCGCGCCGTTCGGCGCTCATGGAATCAATCTGGCGGCCATAACCGCGGCGATCTGCACCAGCGAGGAGGCCCATCCGGACGCGTCCCGCCGGTGGATGGTCGGGGTGATCTATGCGGGCCTTTATCTGCTGCTGGCCATCTTCTCCCCGCTGATCGTCCGGGTCTTTCTGGCCATGCCGGCGACGGCGATCGCGGCGATCACCGGGCTCGCCCTCATTCCGGCTCTGCTGACGTCGATCGAAACCATGATGGCGGATCGCACGGCGCGGGACCCGGCGATCATCACCTTCCTGGCGACCGCCTCGGGCCTGGCGTTGTGGGGGCTCGGCTCGGCGTTCTGGGGCCTTGTCGCCGGTTTTGCGGCGCTGGGCGTCAAATGGGCGCTGGTTTCCAGGAGTCGTACGGGCCGCACCGCGGTCCCTTGAACAGGGCCGCCACGTCGGCCGATCCCCGAACAGGCGGGTGGCGACGGTTCCGGGGGGAGCCCGTCGACCATGTCCAGAGCCGCCGGCAAGCGCCGCCGTCACCGGGTCGCAGGGCCGCCGTCCGCCGAGGCTGACCATATAGATTATCGCGATAAGTTTTATGTTGACACTCTGACCCCACTCTCCTAGACGGCACTTATTGCGATAATCCTTGTCGCCACACCCGATGGAGTCCACCATGAATGTCCTTTACCGCACCGAAGCCGCCGCCACCGGAGGCCGCACGGGCCGCAGCGCCACCACGGACGGCGCCTTCAGCGTTGATCTTGTCACGCCGAAGGAACTGGGCGGCCCGGGCGGCTCCGGCGCCAATCCGGAGCAGTTGTTCGCCGCCGGCTACGCCGCCTGCTTCCTGGGCGCCGTGAAGTTCGTCGCCGGTCAACGCAAGGTGTCCCTCTCCGACGAGAGCACCGTCACCGCCGCTGTCGGCATCGGCAAGCGGGATGACGGTCAGGGCTTCGGTCTGGACGTCGCCCTGACAATCGCCCTGCCCGGCGTCGCCTCCGAGGTCGCCGAGGCGCTGATCGCCCAGGCCCATATCGTCTGCCCCTACTCCCACGCCACCCGCAACAACATCGATGTGCGCCTGGCGCTCGCCGCCTGACCCGCTGACGTTCAAACCCAAGGAGAAGACTGATGATTTCGAGGATCAAGACCACCGTCGCGGCCGTCGCCGCCGCCGCGGCGCTTTCCACCGGCGCCCACGCCGAGCCCGGCCAACGCATTCCGGAGACCCAGACGGTGCGGAATGTCGTGCTCGTGCACGGGGCCTTCGCCGACGGTTCCGGCTGGCGCGGCGTCTATGACGACCTGACCGCTCGCGGCTATAGGGTGACCATCGTCCAGAACCCGCTGACCTCTCTGGCCGACGACGTGGCGGCGACCCGCCGCGCCATCGCTCGCCAGGACGGCGGCGTGATCCTGGTCGGCCATTCCTGGGGCGGCGCGGTGATCACCGAGGCCGGCGTGGACGAGAAGGTGAAAGGCCTGGTCTATGTCTCGGCCCTCACGCCGGATGTGGGCGAGACCGCTTTCGAGCAGTACGCCGACTTCGGAATCCCCTCCACCTTCGTCATCGACGAGCAGGCCGACGGGTTCGGCTTCATCAACCTCGAGCGCTTCCAGGAGGGCTTCGCCGCCGATGTGGACGACGCGGACGCCGCTTTCATGCGCGACTCCCAGGTGCCGATCGCCATGTCGGTCTTCACGACGCCGCTGACCCAGGCCGCATGGCGGACCCGTCCGAGCTGGTTCATCGTCGCCACCGAGGACGCCGCCATCGATCCGCTCATGCTTCGCCAGCAGGCGCGGAAGATCGGCGCCGAAGTGCGCGAGATCGAGGCGAGCCATGTGCCCATGGTCTCACGGCCTCGCGAGGTCGCCGATGTGATCGATCAGGCTGCAATCAGCGCCTCCAGAAACCAGTAACCTGAACGAGGCGGGCGGAGCCGTCAGCTCCGCCCGCCCATACAGGAGGTCAGAAGGCTCCAATACCCGCACTGGCTCCGGCTTCGCTCCGGATATTCGCAAGACTGCACCGCGGAATCCGAGGCGCAGCTTGATCGTTCCGGCGACCGTTGCCCCGACACGTCTGAACAATAGTGCGCGGCCGTCACCCGGGGCAGTCACCCGGGCTCGTCAGGCGTGCGTAGAGTTCCCGGTCGACTTTTTCCATGTGCCGCGATGCATCGGCAGGCGCGAAGCCGTGACGGGCGTACAGCCCGTGGGCGTCTGCGGTCGCCAAACCCCAACGTCGCAGGTGCTGCAGCCGGTCATCCGCCATGACGCGATCGATCAACAGCTTGCCGAGCCCCCGCGACCGCCAGCCGGGATCAACGTAAACGTCGCAAAGCCACGCGAACGTCGCTGTGTCAGTGATCACCCGCGCGAACGCCACGATGCGCTCCGCATCGTACAGGCCAAAGCACAGCGAGCCATCGCAGGCGCTGTCGAACAACGTCCATGGGATGGATCTTGCCCAATAACTGTCGTCACTCAGCCATCTCCAGACCCGGTGTCGATCCAGAGGGGCGATGCCGGTTCGGAATTCGATCACGGTAGAACCCATTCCGGGCCCGGGCGGCTCTGGCTTAGCAGTATCGGAGTCTGACAAGGGGCGATGATCCGGCTGGGCCGTCAGGGCTGAGAGGGTCGGGGCGCATATGAGACTGGTGTGTGAGTCTGCATTCGCGCAGGGGATGGTGTCCACTCCTGCGGCAAAAGCCCCGGTCGCACTTCAGTTGGCTGGCGGCGACCGTCCGCCGTCACGGTTGAGCAGGTCCTGGACGCGCGTGACGTAACTGGATCCCACCGGCGTCGTCACCCCGTCCCGCATGACCAGCGCCATCTGCCATCGCGTCGGACGACGGACCTCGGCCACCCGGTCCAGCCGGACGAAGGCGGAGCGGTGCACCCGGGTCAGTCCCGATCCTGCGATCTCCGCCTCGAGCGCCGCCATGGTCATCCTGAGGATGTGACAGCGCCGGGCCGTGTGCAGCAGGATGTAGTCCTTCGCGGCCTCGATCCAGTCGATCTCGTCCAGCCCGACCCGGATCCGACCGGCGGCGGTCGGGATCCAGAAGCCCGCTCTCGCTGGATCGGAGGGCGGCGGTCCGGATTCGCCGGCCATCTGGCGCGCCAACGCCTTGCGCTCGGCGCTCCGCCGCCGGGCCCGGTCGATGGCCTGACGAAGGCGGTCCTGTCGCACCGGCTTGAGAAGATAGTCCGCTGCTTCGACTTCGAAGGCGTCCGGGGCGAAGGCCTCGAAGGCGGTGATGAAGACGATCTCCGGGCCGTCCTCGCCCCTCAATTCGGCCGCGACGTTCAGGCCCGTGCCCCGCGGCATCTGGATGTCGAGCAGCAGCAGGCCGGGCTTCAGGGCGCGGGCCAGCTCGATGGCGGATTGTCCGTCGCGGGCAAGGCCGACGATCTCGACCCCTGCGACGCCGGCCAGCATGAGCTGCAGCCGCTCCAGCGCGGGTGGTTCGTCGTCGGCGATCAGGACGCGCATCACTGGCTATCCCAGGGAAGGTGGAGTTCGGCCCGGAAGCCCCCGGACGTGGCGGTCGCCTCGAGTCGCGCGCCCGCCCCGTACTGCAGCGCGAGGCGTTGCCGGACATTGGCCAGCCCGACGCCGGCCGAGGGCGCCGAGGCGGCCGAGCCGTCGCCCGTGTCCGAGACAATCAGGCGCAGGTCGCCGTCGCCGGTTCGTTGCGCCTCGATGCGTACGGTGACGGGCCCGACGCTCGGCCCGACCCCGTATTTGACGGCGTTCTCGACCAGCGGCTGGAGCAGGAAGCCCGGGAGCGGCGCGGCGCGCAGCGAGGCGGGGCAGACGAGTTCGACCTGCAGCCGATCACCGAAGCGGACGGACTCGATGTCGAGATAGGCCTCCAGAATCTCGAACTCCGCCTCGAGGGTGGATAGTTCGCCGGCGTCGGCGTCGAGCGAGGCCCGCAGGAAGTCGGCGAGCTTTTCCAGCATGCGCTCGGCGATCGATCCGCGGCCCGCCATCACGTTCACTGAGATCGCGTTGAGCGTGTTGAACAGGAAATGCGGGTTCAGCTGCCACCGCAGCGCCTGCAGCCGGGCGCGCTCCGCGGCTGCGAGGGCATTGCTGGCGTTCAGCTGGGCCTCCGCGGTCTCGCGCTCCTGGGCGGTCAGACGGTCCTGCTGGACGAGGACGTCGAAGAGGGTGGCGCAGGCGACGCACAGCGACGCCATGATCGGATAGCTGCCGATGGCCCACAGCCACACGTTCGGGTGCATTGGGACCAGGGGCGCGACGACGTAGGTTCCAAAGGCGGCGTCGGAGAGGGCGACCCCGGCCCCCACGAACAGGGCCGCGACCAGCACCACCGGGAGACGACGGGCGGCGGGCTGGCGGCTCTGGCGCGCGGCGACCGTGAACAGGATGACGCTGCCCAGAACCCCGAGCATTCCTCCGCTCAGCGCCACGAGGATCGGAGGCCAGCCGATCTTTCCGTTGTCGGCGTAATGGCCGATCATCAGGAACAGGGCCGCCGCCGCCCAGATGATAACGGCGTAGACGGTCGCGACCCGCGCCGCGCGAGAGACCGGCGTCAGGCTCATCAAGGGGCCCGCCGTCCCGTCGGAAGCGCCCGACCCGCCTTTTCCAGAACGACTGTGCCATCGCCCGGAAAGGTGATCATAAGCGCGGGGTCGTGCTCGGCCCGGAACACGCCGCCCCCCTGGTGCAGCAGGCGCGCGGCGACCTGACCCTCCGGCCGGGCCCGCAGTCTCCCGTCGAGAACGAAGACGTCGAGGCGGGTCGGGCCGATGCGATAGACGCCGGCGAGGGCCTCGAGTGCCGCCTCCGACATCGGCGCCTCGACCGGCGGCGCCCAGGCCCGTCCCATCGCGGCGCCCGCCAGATCCTGCTCGAGGCTCTCGGCCAGAGCGCCCGCATAGATGCCGTTTGTCAGCACGACGACCCCCAAACGCTCCCTCGGCCGCCAGGCCATCTGGGTGATGAAGCCCGAGGCGGCCCCGCCATGGTGCAGGCGCTCGCCGCCCTCGTCCACGTAAATCCCGAGGCCATAACCCGATGCAGATCCGTTCGAGAGGCGTTGAGGCTCCGTCATCAGGGCGAGGGTTTGGGGCTCCAACACCCGTCCGGACATGAGGGCGGACTGCCAGGCCAGCACGTCGCCGGCCGTGGAGCAGAGCATCCCGGCGGCGCCCGACGCCAAGGGATGGTGCCGGGTGTGAGGGACGGGGCCCTCGCCCTCGACGAAGTTGTGGTTGAAGCCCGTGGGCCGGCTCGCATCCTCGAAGGGGCAGGGTGCGGTTCGGGACAGGCCCAGCGGTTGCAGCAGGTCTTCCCGAAGCAGTTCGGCGTAGGCCCGTCCGCTCTCGCGCTCGAGGATCAGGCCCAGCAGGCCGTAGCCGTTGTTGTTGTAGCGGAAGCGCGCCCCGGGGATGAAGTCCGCAGGGCGGTCGCGGACCGCCGCCAGCAGGTCCTCGGCCGACACCGGCAGCGACATATCTTCCAGCACGGGTGTCGACGACAGACCGGAGGTGTGCGCCAGCAAATGCCGGATCGTGACGACGTCCGCCGACCCCTGCAGTTCGGGCAGCCAGCGTGTGACGCCTTCATCGAGGGACAGGCGACCCTGTTCCACCCGTCTCAGGATCAGGGCGGCGGTGAAGGTCTTGGTGATCGAACCGATCTCATAGACCGTGTCCGCCGTGGCGGGCGCGGCGCCCGCCGCGTCGACATGACCCCAAGCCAGAATCAGCGGCGGCTCGTCAGCCCGCGCGATGGCCACGGTCATGCCGATGATCGGCGCGCCCCGGTACCAGGCGGCGATCGGATCGAGGGCGGCGGCCGTGAGGCCAGGCCGCTCCTGTGCCGGGACGGAAGCAGGGGACGCCAGCCAGGTCGACGCCGCGAGGGTCAGGGCGAGGGCGAGGTCACGAAACGGTCGGCTCACAGGCCAGCCTCCTTTGTGCAGGTTTCCACTCGGCGGGCGCGGCCATCGCCCGTCAGGGTTTCGGCCCATCGGCGACGCTCAGCCGTGCGAGCCATCTCGTCGTCGAACGGACTGCTCCGGCGGCTCGCCTGGAACATCCACTCGTTCAGGGCCCGGTGTCCGTCGACGGTGAAGACCCCACCGCTCCGTTCAGCCGCCGCCTTTTCCGCCGCCAGCACGCCGGCGCAGGCCGCGGCGAAGCCGACGGAGCCATCGTCGAGAGCCGGATCGACAATCCCGACGGAGGCGCAGGCGCTGGTGACGAGGCCAAGCGCCGCGGCGGCGGTTCGCCGGATGAAACGGTCCGTAGGTGTCGGCCGGGCCGCGCCAGAGGACGACGGTGCGGGCAGGGATCGGGCGGATCGCATGAGAGGTTCCGGTTGGCGGGCTGAGGGATGCTGTTCTCGGCGCGCGCCCGGATCACGCCTGCGGAGACGGACGCCGACCGTCCTGCGACGGGCGTCACATCCGGTCAGGCCATGACCGCGGCGCTCGGATCAGGAGGCTTTCGTCGCGGCGTCGGCAGATGTTCGTCGACGTCGTGAGGCGGTGATCGCCCCTCGGGCAGCGTTCGACGCAATCCCCAGGCCCATGCCGACCGGCCGGGCCACAAGGCCTCACTCTTTTGGGAGAACCACCATGCGCCTGCTGATCGCGACGAGCGTCGCCGCCCCCCTGATCCTGTCGATGTCCGCTCCGGCTTCGGCCCAGTCATTCCTCGATGGCCTCGCGCGCCGCGCGTCGGACCGGATCGCGGCGAGTGCGGCCGAACGCCTCGAAGGGGCCGTCTCGGGCGCCATGTCCGGCGGCGGCGATCGCAGGGATGACGACCGGCTCACCGCCCGGGCGGGCCCCTCGGCTGACATTGCGCCGCCGGCCGCGAGCGGGCCGGCGCCGTGGCCGCTGAACCCGTCCGAGGCGACCTATACTGGCGATCTGGAGTTCGCTTCGGCCGACGAAGCCCGGAAGCGGGAATTGCACGAATTCGCCAAGGTCCGATGCACGGACTGCGAGGGGGGCTTCAGCTTCGACTCCTGGATCAGTCATCAGACCGGGATGGGCGTGGATGAGGTCGCGGCTCATGTGGGTTCGCTCGGGGTCGGGGAGAGTCTGTCGTGGACCGGCATCGAGGCTTCAGGGCGGCTGGAAGTCGTTTCGGAAACGCCTGTCGGCCCTTTCCCCTGCAAGCAGGTGCGCACGGTGATGACCCGGGGCGAGGCGACCTATGAGGCTCCCGGCCTTTACTGCTTCGGCAAGAGCCACGCCTACGCCAGGGCGATGTGGGTGGAGGTGCTGTGATGAAGCGCGCGCTGCTGCTCACCTGTCTGCTCGTCCTCTCGGATGCCGCGGCCGCCCGGACGCCCGCGATACCCAACCGCGCCGGATCCGCGGCCGATCCGGCGCCGCGCGAGGGTGTCTTTGCAGGGGCGACGGGACCGACCGCTCCGCCTGGCGGCGACGCCGCGCCCGCCTCGTACGAGTTGTGGTGGTCAAACCTCGGCCGCACGCGGATCGGTCGGCCCAGGCCTGGTATGATCCTTGTCGATCAACTCGGCGCCGCCGGTTCGGTGAAGCGGCGGTTGGTCGTGGAAACGCGTGCGACCGCGGCCGATGGCGCGACGGTCTGGGCCGGCCCCTGGGTCGCCAGCGACGCAAGTCCGGCCGGCGGCCTGTCCACGGCCAGAGAGGCTTTCTCCGGCAAGTTGACGAGCGCGTTCCTGACGCTGGCATGGGAAGGTTCTCGCGACAGGCCGGCGGACGCGACGCCCCAGGAGCCGGAGCGGCCGGCGCCCATCGAGGGTCCGAGGGACCTTGGGCCCTTCCGTGTGAGCTTCCGGGGGCTGGAGCGACCGCGTGGATCGGCCGTCGTGCGGGCTGCGGTGACCATCCACAACGTGAGTGAGCGGGTCCAGTATCTGGCGTCCGGAACCTTTCGCGCGATCCTGACGGATGCCGACGGGGCGGCGCAGGAGCGCAACCAGATCTGGCAAGGCAGCGGCGAGCCGGCCCAGGTGTTCAACAGCACGCCGGCGCTTCAGCCGGACGGGGAATTGACGGTGCGGTTCACCTTCAACCCCGACATCCGCGAGCTTGACCGCCTGGTGCTGATGCGCGGCGAGGAGCGGATCGAGTTCGACCTGGCCGGACGATGACCCCGCCGGCGCCACGGCCGTAGCGCAGCCGCCGGCCCGCTCGAACCGGCGGCCTCAGTCCCGCCTGTCCTTCAAATCGCATGTCGTCGGGCCGCCAGCGCCTGACCGCACGGAGCGACCAATGCGACGCAGAACCATGAGATGGGTGGCCGCCGTCCTGGCCATGACCACGGCGCTGACCCCGGCGCTCCCGGCCTGGGCGTGGAAGCCCAGCACCCATATCTATCTCGCCGAGGAGGCGATGCGCGACGCCGTGGACGACGGGCGGGTGACGCTGTTCGAGGTCGATCCGGAGACCGGCGAGGTGCTGGGCGCCCTCGGCGATTTTGAGGTGGACCCCAAGGCCCTGGCGGCGCTGCGCCAGGGCGCGGCCCAGTTTCGCGCCGGCGTCCTGGGTCCGGACGCCTATCCGGACATCCTCACGGGCCAGCAGATCATCCATCCGGACGAGTCCGCCGCGGAAGCCGGCGGCGCGAGCGGCAGCGACGCCTGGCTCGCATGGATCTATCGGCGGGGCTTCTCCGAGTCCGCCGATCCCCGGGTCAACGCCTTCGCCCTGGGCTATCTCGTCCACGCGGCCGGGGACGTCTTCGCCCATACCTACGTCAACCATTTCTCTGGCGGCGAGTTCACCCTGTCCCCGCCGGAAAACGCGGTGAAGCACCTGTCGCTGGAAGGGTATATCGGCGAACGCACCCCGCCCACCGTCAACACCTTCACGACGCGCATCGCCACGGGACGTCCGTGCAACAGCCGCAAACAGGAAGACCTCGACCTGCCGGACGACGAGCCCTGCGGCGTCCGCTACCTTAGCCTCAACCTGCCCGTGACCAATTCCGACACCTCGATCGAGGGCGTGGAGGATTTCATCTGGCGGGAAATGGTCGATGTTCGTCCGGGGACGCCGCTGGCCGATCGACTGTATCGGGGCGAGGCGGTCAACCGCTCGATCCCCTGGCTGTTCTCGACCCTGCGCGCCGGCCTTCAGGACAAGGTCGACGCCTATGAGGCGCGGCGGGCGACCCTGCGGGGCGCGGAACGCGTCGCCTTCGAGGTCACGAGCGGACCGGGCGCCGCCTACCAGAAGGCCTGGATCGAGGATATCGACGATGGCCTGCGGGCCTGGCCGGCGACGAGCCACGAGATCGCCCAGGCGCTGGTCTTCAGCCAGGGCGGCGCCGACGTCGATCGCGCCCAGGCGGCGATGGGGCTCTATGTCCGCGAGCACCTCCTGTCCATGATGGGCACGCCGGACGGCCTCGTGTTCACGGCCGCCATGATCTCGGATCTGATCGGGGCCATCATGCCCGACGCGCTGGAAGAGGCCCTGTCCGAACTCGCCCGCGCGCCGCTGGATATGCTCGTCGACGCCGCGACCGGCCTGACGGTGGATCAGTGGGCCGACTACATCAGCCGTCCCCACGCGCACTTCGACGACGTCATGCTCGGATCGGCGGGCGGGCACTCCGGTACGGCGGCCCGACCGATCGATATCGCGACCTTCAACCGTGAGGAGCTGAAGATCGACGACGCCGGTTATGCCGATCCGTCCCTGAAGTGGTCCGTCGACCGGTTCGCGCCGGCCTTCAACACCGTCCAGTTGACCAAGATGCTGCTGCTGAGCGGTCAGGGGCGACGGGATCTGGAGGCGGCGCTCCGCTCGCGAGGGATCAACGTCTCTCTCGAATCCGACAATATGATGCTGGGCTGGGTCCGCTCCCTGGACGCCGGCAACCAGTGGCAGGCCCTGCCGTCGAAGCAGCCCGGCGCATCGCCGCAGCCGGCCCTGGCGCGAGACGGCGGCCAGGCGTGGCGGCGCCTGTTCATGGCCCAGCTGGGAGAAGCGCCGATCGCGGAGGAGGCGCAACCTGCACCCCCTCCTGAGCCGGCCCAGCCTCCCCCGCCGATCGAGGAGACGCCGCAGCCTCAACCTGAGCCGCCGCCTCCGCCGCGGTCGCCCGCACCTCCGCCCGCTCCGGTTCCCCCGCGCCGGGCGCCGGCCGCGGTCGGTCCCTATGATGTCCAGATCGAGACCCTGGAACGGTCAGGCCGCACGGTCCGCATCGTCGCCACTCTCGGCAACGGGTCGGCCGTCCCGCAGCATCTCAGCTCGGGCCAGATCCGCGCGATCCTGACGGACTCGGACGGCGCCTCGCAGGAACGAAACCAGGTCTGGCGCGCCAGTGGCGAGCCGCCGCAGACCTTCAGCGGAACGCCCGTCATCCAGCCTGGCGCGACGCTGCGGATTCGGTGGATTTTCCAGGCGGAGGGCGGCCTTCCGCGGGACCTGACGCTGATCAGCGGCGGTGAATCGGTGACGTTCGATCTGGGGGCCGACTAGGACGTTCGCAGGAGCGCTTGCCCGACGCTCGGGAGCACACTCTGGCGCAAAGGGGCCGTAACGGATCGTACGCGCTCGCTACGGTCATGAACGGCCCTGTTCGCTCCTGGCGCGAAGCGGGCGCCGACCTCTGCCGGAAACAGCCTCAACGCGTCCGCTCCGGCGTCGAGCGCCGCAAAGGCCCCGGACGGGGTGAAGAATCCAGGGATCGACATCAGGTCCAGCACCCCGGGCACCCGGATGACCCCCGGATAGGTGTCGGGCGAGACGATCATCTGCCCCCCTGAGTCCGCGACGGCTTCGGGAAAACCCCGCCTCCTTAACGGGTCCAGGGCCTGACCGGAAACCGCGAGGGTCAGACCCGTCGCCGCTTCTCCCCCGCAAATTCCCGCACGGCGGCCGTTTTCGAATCCGGTTTTCGTGCGTCGGGCGAATATGGCTCAGCTGGGGCGGATTAATGTCGACTCCGCCCTCTATGCATAGCAGTGTTATCGACTGGGGTTGCGGCTCTCCCATCGCGTGGAGAGTCTGCTTTGGGGGTGTTCCGTGGGCAAGCGTGCAGTTGGTCGCGACCATAGTCGCGCCGGTCGTTTGGAAAATGCCGCGGAGGCGTTGGAGCGCCTCGGCCAGCGCTGGCGCCGGGAAGCGGCTGACCCGGGCGTCGCCTGGGCCCTCAAGGATCGTTTCGCCGGAGCCATCGTCGAGCTTGGCCACACCCGGGCGCTCGTCGCCGGGCAGCTGAACGCCTATCTTCAATCCCCGCCGTCGACGTCGATGATCGCGCCGGAGCAGATGGCGCGCCTGTGCAGGGCCCTGGATTCACTTGTCGAACTGGCCGCGCTGAACGCCCGCCTGGAAGCCGCGCCCTCGACGACAATCGTCAAGCTCGAGACCTATGGCCGCGTCACGCGGCTTGAGAAGGCCGCGCGGAAAGCGCTCAGGGACGTGGTCCGGGCGCTGGCGATCGGCGCGATCGGCGCGACCCTCCTTGTGGCGATGCCGGCGGCGGCGGACCCGATCGTCGGCGATCCGGTGTTCAACCCCGTCACCGACGTTACCGAAGAGATCGTCGAGGTCCTCAGCCCCTTCGCCGTTCGATCGAACCTCGGCAACATCATCTTGCTGGCGACCACGATCGGCGACACCTTCACCGATCCGGAGACAGGCGAGGCCTACCAGGTGACCGGGGTCACCCTCAACGCCGGCGGCTACGTTGTCGGCGTTACCGTTGAGAACAGCGCCAGCGTGACGTCGACACTCGATGTGGTGGTCGACCGGTCGGCGGACATCACCGCGGGAGAGACGCCGAGCCCTCCCGGATCAGATGGCTCCGGCACGGGCGACTTCACGTTTCCGACGGGGAGCGGCGACAGCAACAATTACACCGAAGCCAATTTCGGTCACAACGGCGGCGACGGCAGGGACGGCTTCGGGGTCCGGGTCTGCATCCCCTATGTCGGCTGCGCGACCGTCGCAAAGTCGCCAAGCCGGGGCGGCAACGGGCAGGACGGACCGTCAATCGTCAACACCGTGGTCGACTCGGCGTGGGGCGACATCCACATCGAGTCTTCCGATGTTCCGGGCATCATCGTCACGAGTGTCGGCGGCAATGGCGGCCAGGGCGGCGACGCCTACGGCAATATCAAGGCGGCCAGCGGCGGCGTCGCCGGCAAGGGCGGCGATGTCGAGCTGACGGCTTCCGTGACCGTCGTCACTACGGGCGACAACTCGCACGGCATCTTCGCACAGAGCCGCGCCGGGATCGGCGGCCAGGGCGGCAAGGGCTATATCGCCAGCAGCGGCGGATCGGGCGGATCGCCAGCCCAGGGCGGATCGGTGACGGTCACCAACACCGGCCGGATCAAGACCGAAGGCGCGGGCGCGTTCGGCATCCTGGCGCAGAGTCTTGGAGGCGCGGCGGGTTCGGGCGGCGCCAGTTACGGCGTCATCGGCGACGGCGGAGGCGGAAGCGCCGGCGGCAACGGCGGCAATGTCCTTGTCACCCATGGCGGCATCATCGTGACCTCCGGCGAGGACTCGCACGGCATCATGGCGCAGTCGGTTGGCGGCTCGGGCGGCAATGCCGGCAAGTCCGTCGGAATCGTCACCTTCGGCGACAAGGGCGCGGCCGGCGGCGACGGCGGTGCGGCGTCGATCGTCGCACTCGGCGGTTCGAGCACCTCCACCTCCGGGGCCGGCGCGTTCGGCCTGTACGCCCAGTCCGTCGGCGGCGGCGGCGGCAATGGCGGACGCGCGACCGGCTTCGTCTCGCTCGGCTCGGGCGGCGGCGCTGGCGGGACCGGCGGAAAGGCGTCGATCAAGATCGAGGAGGGGGCGAAGGTCTCGACCACCGGGGAAGGGTCGCACGCCGTGTTCGCCCAGTCCGTCGGCGGCGGCGGCGGCAACGCCGGCAAGACGTCGGGCGCGGTCGCGCTCGGCGCCTCCGGCGACGCGGGCGGCGACGGCGGCGCGGTCGAGGTCACCTCGGCCGGCTTGATCAGCACAACCGGGTCGGAGGCGCGGGGCGTCTTCGCGCAATCGGTTGGCGGCGGCGGCGGCTCGGGCCAGGGCGTCGGGGGCCTTTTCTCCGTGGGCGGTTCGGGTGAGGCCGGCGGCATGGGGGCGTCGGTCAATGTCACCCTGCAAGCAGGCGGCGCGATCACCACCGAAGGCCAGGGCGCCGACGGCGTCTTCGCCCAGTCGGTCGGCGGCGGCGGCGGTTCGGGATCCACGTCCGGGGGCGCCGTCGCACTGGGCGGCAGCGCCGGCGGCGGCGGCGACGGCGGCGGCCTGTCGGTTATCAATGACGGACAGATTGCGACGCAAGGCGATCTGGCGCGGGCCATCTTCGCCCAGTCGGTCGGCGGAGGCGGCGGCACGGGCGGCCGCGCCGCGGGCGGACTGGTGTCACTCGGCGGATCGGGCGGCAAGGGCGGCAAGGGCGGCGACGTCTCGGTCGCCAACGGCGGGGGCCTGACTACGCACGGCCTCGATTCCCACGTTATCTTCGCCCAGTCCGTCGGCGGCGGCGGGGGCGACGGCGGTGGGGCCGGCGGCGCATTCGCCTTCGGTGCGAGCGGTGGATCCGGCGGCGCCGGCGGCGTGGTCACGGTCACCAACACCGGCTCGATCGTCAGTTTCGGGGATGGATCCGGCGGCGTGTTCGCCCAGAGCGTCGGCGGCGGCGGCGGTAACGGAGGCAACGCCACGAGCGCGGGCCTGGCCATCAGTCTTTCGCTCGGCGGAACGGGCGGCGCCGGCGGCGCAGGCGGTCGCGTGCGAGTCATAAACAACGGCCATATCGCCAGCGGCGGTAACAACGCCTCGGCGATCTTCGCCCAAAGCGTCGGCGGCGGCGGCGGCAACGGCGGCTTTGGCTCGGGCGGCGCGGTCGGCGTCTATGGCGCGGTCGGCATCGGCGTGGGCGGCGACGGCGGCGATGGCGGCCAAGGCGGCAATGTCCACGTCACCGCCGATGGCGATGTGACAACCTTTGGCGCCGACTCCCGCGGGGTCTTCGCCCAAAGCGTCGGCGGCGGCGGCGGCAACGGCGGCTATTCGGTGACGGCCTCGCTGGCGGTCGGTGATGTGGGCGCGGCCGGCGGCGCTGTCGCCGTGGGCGGCACGGGCGGCAAGGGCGGCGCCGGCGGCGATGTCCTGGTCGACTACACCACCGGCATGGCGATCAACACCAACGGAGCCCGCTCTGCGGGCATCTTCGCCCAGAGCGTGGGCGGCGGCGGCGGGAATGGCGGCTGGAGCGGTGCAATCGCGGCGGGGGCCGGCGGGGGCGGCGGCGGCGCCGTAGGCGTCTCGATCGGCGGGACCGCGGGTGATGGCGGCGCGGCCGGCAACGTCACCGTGCAGACTGCTGGCGGCATTCATACCCGCGGCGTGGATTCGGCAGGCATCTTCGCCCAGAGCGTCGGCGGCGGCGGCGGCGCCGGCGGCTTCGCCATGACAGCAGCTGCCGCCGGCGGCGGCGCTGGCGCGGGCTCGGGCAGCGTCGGAGTCGGCGGCTCGGGCGGCAAGGGCGGCGCCGCGGGCGAAGTCGTCGTCTCAAGCGCCGCAGACATCCTGACGAACGGCGATCGATCCGCCGCTATATTCGCGCAGGCCGTTGGCGGCGGCGGCGGATCGGGCGGCTGGTCGGGCGCGGTTTCTGCGGCCGGAGCCGGTGGCGGCGCCGGCGCCGTCGGCGTTACGATCGGCGGATCCGCCGGTGATGGCGGCGCTGGCGGCAAGGTCACTGTCAGCAGTCAAGGCACGATCAACACGCACGGCGTGGACGCTGCAGGCGTCTTCGCCCAGAGCGTCGGCGGCGGCGGCGGTACGGGCGGATTCTCGGTAACGGCGGCTGTCGCTGGCGGCGGCGCGGGCGCGGGTTCGGGTAGTGTCGGTGTCGGCGGATCAGGCGGCAAGGGCGGCGCCGCTGCCGAAGTGCTGGTCCGGAACGCGGGCAACATCCTGACCACAGGTGACCGGTCAAACGGCGTCTTCGCCCAGTCCATCGGCGGGGGCGGCGGCGCCGGCGGATGGAGCGGCGTACTCGCGGTCGCCGGCGGCGGCGGCGGCGCGGGCGCGGCGGCGGTATCGATCGGCGGCACGGCCGGGGGCGGCGGCAAAGGCGCCAAGGTCGACGTCATCAGCGCCGGGCACGTGGTGACCGAGGGTGACGATGCCCGCGGGATTATGGCTCAATCGGTGGGCGGCGGCGGCGGTACGGGTGGGTTCTCGCTGACGGCGGCCCTGGCTGGCGGCGGCACAGGCGCCGGTTCGGGCAGCGTCGGCGTCGGGGGCGCGGGCGGCGACGGCGGCGCGTCGGGCGAGGTCGTCGTGTCCAGCACCGGCGACATCATGACCTCTGGCGATCGGGCCACGGGCATCTTCACCCAGTCGGTCGGCGGCGGCGGCGGCGCGGGCGGCTGGAGCGGCGCGGTCGCGGCGGCCGGCGGCGGGGTCGGCTCCGGCGCGGTTGGCGTTTCGATCGGCGGCTCGGCGGGCGGCGGCGGGGCCGGAGGCCTCGTTGCAATCGATAGCCATGGACAGATCTATACCCAGGGCCTCGATGCCTATGGCATCTTCGCCCAGTCCATCGGCGGCGGCGGCGGCGTCGGCGGTGTCTCACTCGGTGCGGCCGGTGCGGGCGGCGGATCAGCGGCTGGCGCCGGCGCGGTGAGCATTGGCGGCTCGGGCGGCAAGGGCGGCGCCTCGGGCGCGGTCACGGTGACCAGCACCGGCAACATCTTTACCGACGGCGATCGTTCAGCGGCCATCTTCGCCCAGGCGGTCGGCGGGGGCGGCGGCTCGGGCGGCTGGAGCGGCGCGCTGGCGGTGGCCGGTGGCGGTTCGGCCGCGGGCGCAGTCGGCGTGTCAGTCGGTGGGTCGGCCGGAGACGGCGGCGCCGGCGGTGCGGTCGTCATCGAGAATTTCGGCCAGATCGTCACCCACGGCGTGGATGCGGCGGGCATCTTCGCCCAGAGCGTCGGCGGCGGCGGCGGCACGGGCGGCTTTTCGCTGGCCGGCGCGGGCGCCGGCGGCGGCAGCGGCGCAGGGTCTGGAAGCGTGGGCGTCGGCGGAACCGGCGGCCTCGGCGGCGACGCCGGCCCGGTCACCGTCAGCAGCACGGGAAATATTCTGACGACGGGCGACCGATCCTCCGGGGTCTTTGCCCAGGCTGTCGGCGGCGGCGGTGGCGCAGGCGGCTGGACGGGCGCACTGGCGGCGGCCGGCGGCGGGTCCGGCGCTGGCGCGATTGGCGTGTCGATCGGCGGCTCCGGCGGTCATGGCGGCGCGGGCGGGACCATCGAGATCAACAGCGCGGGTCAGATCGTCACCCAGGGCGTGGATTCCCATGGTGTCATGGCCCAGTCGGTCGGCGGCGGCGGCGGCAGCGGCGGATTCTCGCTGGCCGGCGCGGGCGCAGGGGGCGGCAGCGGCGCCGGCGCAGGTTCAGTCTCGATTGGCGGCTCAGGTGCAGGCGGCGGCTCCGCAGGTTCGGTCAAGGCGACCGTCACGGGAGAAATCGGAACCTACGGCGCCCGGTCGGCAGGGGTCTTCGCCCAGTCGATCGGCGGCGGCGGCGGCAACGGCGGCTGGAGCGGCGCCTTGGCGCTGGCCGGCGGCGGCAAGGGCGCCGGCGCGGTCGGAGTGTCGGTTGGCGGCTCGGCCGGCCTCGGCGGCGACGGCAGGTCGGTGGATCTGATCAGCACAACGCGGATTTCCACCGAAGGTGTTGATGCGGCGGGCCTCCTGGCCCAGTCGATCGGCGGCGGCGGCGGCGCCGGCGGATTCGCGGCGTCCGGATCGGGCGGGCTGGGGGAATCGGCCGGTGCAGTTTCGCTGAGTATCGGCGGCGGTGGCGGCGCGGGTGGACGTGGCGACGAAGTGCGCGTCGATAGCACCGGCCTCATAACGACGCTGGGAGATCGGTCCTACGGGGTTCAGGCGCAGTCGATCGGCGGCGGCGGCGGCACTGGCGGGTTCGCGGGCGCGATCAGCGCCGCCCTCGCCAAGAAGGGCGGGGGTGCGATCGGCATCGCCGTCGGCGGGAGCGGCGGCGTTGGCGGCGACGCCGGAGATGTGTACGTCACCAGCCTGATCGGCGCTTCAACACAGGGCATGGCGGCCCACGCCTTGTTCGCCCAGAGTGTCGGCGGCGGCGGCGGATCCGGCGGCCTTTCCGTCAGCGGCGCCCTGTCGACCGGCGATATTGCAGTCGGCATTTCGGCCGCTCTTGGCGGCAGCGGCGGGGTTGGCGGCGACGCCGGAAACGTCCAGGTGACCACCGACGGTCTGGTCACCACGACAGGTGACCGCGCCTATGGCCTGTTCGCACAAAGCGTAGGCGGCGGCGGCGGCGACGGCGGTTTCGCCGGCGCCCTGTCCGGCGCGGTATCGGACAAGGCCTCGGTCGCTCTCGGGATGACATTGGGAGGTTCGGGCGGCGCGGCCGGCGACGCGGGGAATGTGTCGGTAACCAACCACGGCGATATCGGCACCACCGGCGCTGATTCCTACGCCGTCTTCGCCCAGAGCGTCGGTGGCGGTGGCGGCTCGGGGGGCATGGCTCTTTCTGCGGCCCTGGGCGGTTCCAAGTCGGTTAACCTCTCGGTGGCCCTGGGCGGGTCAGGCGGCGCCGGCGGCACGGCGGGCGACGTCTCGATCACCTCGACGGGCCTGGTGATTACCGAAGGGGCTGGCGCCACGGCGATATTCGCCCAGAGCGTCGGCGGCGGCGGCGGCGCCGGCGGCTCTGCAGGCGCGCTGTCTATGTCGGGCAGCAAGTCCGTCAACCTGGCCATGAGCATCGGCGGGTTCGGTGGGGCCGGTTCGGTCGGCGGCGCGGTCTCGGTCGACAACAGCGGACAGATCGTCACCCACGGTGAATCCGCCTACGGAATATTCGCCGAAAGCGTCGGCGGCGGCGGCGGTCATGGCGGCATGGCCGGCATCGACGAGGACAATTGGTCTGACTACCTGGCTGGCGGCGCCGGCTCGGTCAGCTTCGGCTCCGAAACCCAGAACATCGCCGTCGCCATGGGCGGCTTCGGCGGCGCCGGAGATCACAGCGGCCGGGTCGATCTGATCAACAGCGGGCAAATCACCACCTTCGGCGCGCTGTCGCACGTGATCTACGCCCAGAGCGTCGGCGGCGGCGGCGGCAACGCAGGCGTGGCCACGGCGGCCGCGGGCGCCTTCGGCTCGGGCAAGAACGGAACCTACTCTGTCGCCATGGGCGGCGGCGGCGGCGAGGCTGGCGACGGCGGCCTGGTCAGCGTCATCAACAGCGGTTCGCTGCTGTCTGTCGGCGACGGCTCGATCGGAATCATGGCCCAGAGCGTCGGCGGAGGCGGAGGCGCCGGCGGCGACGCACGCGGTTTCGCCATGAGCTTCAGCAAGACCAAATCCAAGGAAGGCGAGTCCAAGGCGACCGCGGTGAGCGTCTCCATGGGCGGTTTCGGGGGCGCAGCCGGCGACGGAGGCTCGGTCGACATCCTCAATAGCGGCCAGATCGTCACCCGGGGCGGCCAGGCCGAGGGCATCTACGCCCAGAGCGTCGGCGGCGGCGGCGGCCGCGGCGGCCTGATCTCGACCCAGGGTGACGAGATCGTCGCAATAATTGGACTGGCCGACAAAGGCGAGGCCAAGGGCGCGCAGATCGCGATCGGCGGCGTCGGCTCCGGCGGCGGCGGCGGCGGCCAGGTCAAGGTCGTCAACAGCGGCCTGATCCTGACGCTCGGGACCGGTTCACACGGAGTGTTTGCACAGTCGGTCGGCGGCGGCGGCGGCGAAGGCGGTTCGGGCCTGGCCGGCGAGCTCAGCGTGGGTGGTCAGGGCGGCGTGGCCGGCGACGGCGGCGACGTAACGGTCATAAACACCGGCGTCATCGCCACCGAGGGCGCCCTCGCCCGCGGCATCTTCGCTCAGTCGGTCGGCGGCGGCGGCGGCAATGGCGGCGCCACCGACTATGATGGAGACGACAATTACAGCTACCGCTCCGAGTTGTCCGACTCCATGGGCGTCGTCGGCAACCTCAACTCGACCAAGGAACTGATCGATTCCTACAACGAGCCGGCCTGGGGCCTCGGCATCGGGGGGATGGGCGGTTCAGCCGGCGACGGCGGCAACGTCCGAGTGGGCAACGAGGGGGCGATCTACACCAACGGCGATCTCGCGCACGGCATCTTCGCCCAGAGCGTCGGCGGCGGTGGCGGCACCGGCGGCGAGGGTAACATAACGGCCATCGGCCAGATCGTCTTTTCCGGCGCCGGCGGATCCGGTGGCGACGGCGGCAATGTCACGGTCACCAATGACGGCCTGATTCAGACCGAGGGCTTCGGCGCGTATGGCATCTTCGCGCAGTCGATTGGCGGCGGCGGCGGCGTGGCCGGCGACATGTCGCTCGGCATCGGAGGCTGGGGGTCCCTCGGGACCTTCGACGGCGGCGACTACTCGGACTACGGCAAGCTGGCGGTCAATCCCTTCGACGGCTTCGGCGGCGATGGCGGCGACGTCACGGTCACCAACAATGGCGACATCATCCTGCACGGAGTCGGCGCAGTGGGCATTTTCGCCCAGTCCGTCGGCGGCGGCGGCGGGCTGTTCGGCAGCTCCTACGGCCTTTCCTTCGCCGGCTCTCTCGGCGGCTGGGGTGACGCCGGGAAGGTCGTCGTCAATCAGAACGGCAACATCTACGCCGGGGCCAAGAACGGTACCGGGGCCCTGTTCCAGAGCCAGGCCAGCGCCGGCTACGCAGCCCAGGATATCATCGTTACACTCAACGGCGACGTCCGTGGCGGCTCGGTTTACGGCAAGGGCGTCCTGATCGACGGAGGGTCTGACAATCTCATCAACCTGCTCGGTGTGGTGTCGGCCGGCTCCAATGAAGCTGTCATCGGCACGATCGGCAATGACATCATTAACAGCTACAAGGGCGTCATCGGCAACATCGACCTGGGCGGTGGCGTCAACGCCTTCAACAACCATCTCGGTTCGACCTTCATAGCCTTCGACCGCATAATTCTGCGGGACCTGTCGGCCGTGCCAGCGCCCTTGGCCGACATGGGCGGCAGCCACCAGGTCATCCCGGTCGAGACCAGCCCGGACAAGGCCGCGGACACAGCTCCGCAGGTGCTTCCGGCTTCGGCCGCTTCCAATGGCGATCGCGCCGAGGTCATCCCGGTCGAGACCGGCCCCGACAAGGCCGCGGACGCAGGCCCGCAGGTGCTTCCGGCTTCGGCCGCTCCCGAAGACGATCGCGCCGAGGTCATCCCGGTCGAGACCGGCCCCGACAAGGCCGCGGACGCAACCCCGCAGGTGCTTCCGGCTTCGGCCGCTCCCGAAGGCGATCGCGCCGAGGTCATCCCGGTCGAGACCGGCCCCGACAAGGCCGCGGACACAGCCCCGCAGGTGCTTCCGGCTTCGGCCGCTTCCAATGGCGATCGCGCCGAGGTCATCCCGGTCGAGACCGGCCCCGACAAGACCGCGGACGGCGCCCCCCAGGTGCTTCCGGCGCTTGCCACGGGTGCGGGCGGCGCGGCGGCTCCGTTGCCGGCCCAGGCGGCGACATTCTCCAATGCGGGGAATTTCATGATGGGGCTGTCGGCCTCGCGTTATCCAATCGACCTCGCCAATGGCGCGGTGTTTGGAAACCTCGACGGCAATGGCCCGCCCGAAACCAACCTGCTGTTCGGCGCCCGGGTCACCAATACGGTCGAACTGGACGGCAACTACTTGCAGACCGCCAGCGGTAATCTGGTGTTTGACGTCGCCTTCGGTCCGTATGCCGCGGATGTGGTCAATGTCAGTGGCGACACTACCGTTGCCGGCACGGGTCAGGTGACCCTGATCTGGCTGGAGAACGCCAACCCCTATACGCTGTTCGCGACCCAGGGCACGGCGATCGACAACGGTCTGGAGATCGAAGACACCCTGGCCATCGATTTTGGCGTGATTGCCAACAGTCTTGGCATCCAGCTGACCCTCGCCACCGATTTCGGTCTGCCCTTCCTCAATGCGAACGAACGGGCGCTGGGCGGCCAGATGGACTCGGCGATCGCAGTCGGCGGCTCGGGCGGCATCGGCCGCCTTATGGCGCTGATCGGAAATCTGCGAACGGGAGAAGAGGCCATTTATGCGGCCATCTTCGATCAACTGAACCCCGAACCGCATCTGGCGCCGACCTATCGCCAGCTGGTCGCCGCCGAGGACTTCTCGCGACAGCTGTTCAGCTGCTCGGGGCGGGTCTCGCGCCTGGACGACAACTGTGTCTGGGCGCGGGTGGAAACGGCCTCGACCGACCGGATCGGAGACGGCGAGACCTACGGCGTCGAGGGCCAGACCATGCAGTTCCGCGGCGGCTTCGAACAACGACTCGACTCCCGCTGGTCCTTGGCCGGAGCGGTCGGCTACGACAGACTGGACAGTCTGCGTGTCGACGGCGCCCGGGCCCGCACGGCAGGCGACGGAGTCCACGGCGGCCTGGGTCTGCGGCGCACGGATTCCGCGGGCAGTGACCTCGGTGTCTCGTTGAGCGCGGGCCGGCAGTGGCTGGAGAGTCAGCGCCAGGTCACGGTGTTCCAGCCCGGGGTTGGACAGTCCAGCCCCGGAACCGGCTACATCCAACTTGAGGCTCATGCGGCCCGGGTGTTCAACTACGGCCCGATCTTCCTTCGCCCGGCCCTGAACGCCAATTACACGGCTCTGCACCACGACGGCTTGACCGAGACCGGTCTGGACGGGATTGGCGTCGAGGTTCTGCAGGCCACCCAGTATATCGGCTCGGTCACGCCGGAACTGGCCTTGGGCGTGACGATGCAGGACAACGCTCGCGGCTATGCGGCGGCGACCCTGACCGTCGGCGAGGTGTTCCGGTCGGACGACCAGTTGGTCCTCCCGATGCGGCTGTTGGGGGCCAATCCAATGGTCGATCCGGCCTCCATTCGCACGGTGCTGGATAGCCAGGCCGTTCGGGTCGGGGCCGAACTGCGGATCGCTGGCGCACAGGGCCTGGAAGTGCGTTTGGGCTACACCGGCGAGTACGGCGACCACGTCGACAACCATACGGCCGGTATCAACCTGAAGATGCAGTTCTAGGAGAGCGTTCCGCAGCGCATTTCCAGCCCCGTCAAGGAGCCAGGAATCCCGAACAGGCGCGCCCGGACCGACGGCCGGGGTCCGATGTTTCGATTGGCGAAGGCGTCAACGGGCGTGTCAGCCGAGATTAGACCTGCATTCAGCGTCCCCACGCTGACCGTTGCCGCCTGACCCCACAGGCTAGGCCGCGACGCCCAGGCGTTTGAGCTGCGGCAGACGACTCTCCGAGAACGCCTTCGCCTGGGCCGTGAGGTCCTTGATATTCGCATCGGCGCCCTCGAGAACGACTCCGTTGCGGACGACGGCCTTGTTTTGCTTCTCGAGATCCTGCCAGACCGCTGCGGCCCAGTCGCCCGGCGTCCTGGCGTTTCTTGAGCGTGCGCCGAGGAACATCTGCTCGAACTGCCCGACGGGCACGCCGCCGCCGATGACGGGCGAGGCCAGCCAGGTGACGTTGGCGCTGATCCTGGATCGTTCGATCAGGTGGGCATTGAGTGCATCCGTGCGGGGAACAGCTGTTGCAATATCCGCCTCGGTCTGCGCCGGATGGGCGATGCCGGCTCCGACCAGGACGGCGAGGACCTCGACGAGGGCTCCCGGCGGCAAGGCCGCGATGGCCTTGTCCTGCCCCATCTCACCAATGGTCCGCACACTTCCGTTCGACGACAGGGCCTCGAGCACCGGTTCGTAGACATTCCTCTGGAGGGACATCGGTCCGAGGGCGGTCTGGATTTCAAGAACGATGTCATCGGGGTTCACGAGCAACGCCATGCGCTGAGCATCCATCCGCTCGACCTGCTCAAGCCTGGACAACCTGCGGGCTCCCCGGGTGTACAGATCCTTCCGAAACTGCTGATTGACCATGTAATCACGGACGCTCTCTCTGAGTGCGCCGAAGTGCAGATCCCCAAGGATCTTGGCCTGCGCCGGCGTCAGACTGAATCCGTCCATCTGTTCGATTGGAGAGGCCGAGCAGGCGAATCCCAATTTCGCCTCGGCCAGAACATCATGTACTTCGGAGAAGTACATCGGCTTCCAGTCACGATTGAAATACTCATGCGCGAGGTAGTTACGGTTCTCGCCGGAAATACTGCCGAGCCTGCCCTTGGCGCCCGGGTTATCGACAAAATAGCGCGCGTGGGCTTCGGCGAGGGTTTGTCCAAACGCGATCGAGGCGTTGATCCGGGCGAAAACGCCCTGGGCTTCGCTGCCCGCTGTCTCGGCATGAAGGGTCATCAGATGGCGCAGCGGCATGGCCATCGCCCATCCGGGCAGCGTGTTGTAGCTGATATAGCAGACTCCGCCGACCTTCAGTCGGCGCCTGAGGATCTCCACTATAGCGGCGCGGTTGCTGTCGCTCAGCCAACTCCAGACGCCGTGCAGGGCGATCTGATCGAAGTCGGGAAGGTCTTTTCGGTCCAGCAGATCGACGAAGCTGTCGTCGCCGAAATGCGCGTTTGCGCCTGATACGGTCGCCAACGACTGGGCGTTCGATGCGTGGGTGGGATTGAAATCGGTGCCCCAGAACTCTCCAGGACATGCGGCGGCATGGATGTTGGCGCTCAGACCCTGGCCGTAGCCGAGCTCGAGATAGCGCATGTCTGACCGCGCCGGCGGCGCAAACCCGCCGAGCAGGAGGCCGAAGTCGGTGAACCCTGGCGCCAGTTCCCGATAGTACCCGTGGGTATATTCGACCTCGGATACATAACCCGCTGTCCAGTCCAATTCGCACCCCCGAAGCCACGCCCGCCGCACCCTACCACCCGGGCATCCTCAGTCTAACGCTAACTCCGGCGCCGGCATTGAAGCCTTGATCCGCGAGGCCCGCCGCTTTGCGGTCAGAACAGGCTCGCCAGGGGAAAGACCCCTGCCCTCGACCAGCCAGCGGCGAATTGCCGGCCGGTCACCGGACCGCACGGAAGCGACATCGGCACGGCGGTGCTGCCGGTGGAGAAGAACCGCCGTTGGACTGGTCCCGCCACGCACTTCCTCGACAACCGCCTTCCCTTCGGCAGATCGCCGCGTCTGACCGCCTGGGGTCGGAGGTCGCGGCGTTGCGCGCCCGGACGATCCTTGCGGGCGGCAACCATTTTTCGCCTCCTGACGCAAGATTATTGCGGACGCCTCTTGTGCGACGCAGCAGAGTGTGGATATCCTTCGGTCGAACCGGAGTTTCCCGTGGCCCATCGCGCCAACATCACCCGCCGCCCCGCCGCCGTTATGGCGATCGCGGTCGCGCGCGTGTCGGACGCCCGGATCACCCTCAACACCCTTATTCTCGCTGTATCGCTTGTGCTGCTCCCCGGAGCGGTGTGGATGCACGCAACCTGACCTAACGCCCGATCAGGATCGCCCGCAGCCACCCGCTCCCGAAAGGAAGCGGGTTTTTTGTTGCGCGCGGTCCGGGCCTCTCCCGGAACCGACTTCGCCAATGACGCAAGATTTCACCCCGAACGATCGACCGCCGAACGCGCGCAGCCGCGCCGTCACGGCCGGCCCCAGCCGCGCCGCCGCGCGCAGCTATCTGCGCGCCGCCGGCATGCAGGACGCCGATTTCGACAAGCCGATGATCGCGGTGGTCAACACCTGGTCGTCGGTGACGCCGTGCAACATGCATCTGGACCGGCTGGCGAAGGATGTCCGCGCCGGCATCGTCGCCGCGGGCGGCTGGCCGGTCGATTTCAACACCATCGTCGTCACCGACGGCATCTCCATGGGCACCGCGGGGATGAAGGCCTCGCTGATCAGCCGCGAGGTCGTCGCCGACTCGATCGAGCTGGCCGTCGAGGGTCACCAGCTGGACGGCGTCATCTGCATCGTCGGCTGCGACAAGACCATTCCGGCGGCGGCCATGGCCCTGGCCCGGATGGATATCCCGGGCCTGGTCTACTACGGCGGCACCATCCTGCCCGGCCGCATCGGGCCGCGCGAGGTCTCGGTCCAGGACGTCTTCGAGGCCATCGGCGCCCACGCGGCCGGCGCCCTGGACGACGCCGGGCTGCAGGCCGTCGAAAGCGCTGTCTGTCCCGGCGCCGGCGCCTGCGGAGGCCAGTTCACCGCCAACACCATGGCCATGGCCCTGACGGTCATGGGCCTGTCGCCCATGGGCGCGAACGACGTGCCCGCGGTCGATCCGGCCAAGGCGGCCGAGGGCGAGCGCTGCGGTAGACTGATCGTCGAGCGGGTGTTCGCCGGCGACACGGCCCGCAAATACATCACCCGGGCCAGTCTGAGGAACGCCGCCGCCGCCGTCTCCGCCTCGGGCGGATCGACCAACGCCGTCATGCACCTGACCGCCATCGCGGCCGAAGCCGGCGTCGACTTCGGCATCGAGGACTGCCACCAGGCCTGCGTCGACGCTCCGGTGATCTGCGATCTGAAGCCGGGCGGCCGCTTCCTGGCCTCGCACCTGTTCGCGGCCGGCGGCACCCGTCTGGTGGCCCAGCGGATGGCGGCGGCGGGCAAGATCGTCAACGCCCCCACCGTCAGCGGCCGCAGCCTGTTCGCGGAGGCCGCCGAGGCCGAAGAGACCCCCGGCCAGCAGGTCGTCACGGACTTCGCCGCCCCGGTCATGGATCGCGGCAGCTACGCCGTCATCTATGGCGACGTCGCGCCCGACGGGGCGGTGATCAAGCTGACCGGCCACAAGGTGGACCGGTTCGAGGGCCCCGCCTGCGTCTTCGACTGCGAGGAAGACGCCTTCCATGCCGTCCAGGACGGCTCGGTCGGCGAGGGCGACGTCATCGTCATCCGCTACGAGGGGCCCAGGGGCGGTCCCGGCATGCGCGAGATGCTGCAGGTCACCGCCGCCCTGAAGGGCCGCGGCGTCGACAATGTCGCCCTGATCACCGACGGCCGGTTCTCCGGCGCCAGCTACGGCTTCGTCGCCGGCCACGTCTCGCCCGAAGCGGCGGCCGGCGGCCCCATCGCCCTCATTCGCGACGGCGACCGCATCGCCATCGACGTCAGCAACCGCCGGATCGACGTCGACGCCGATCTGGCGAAGCGCCGGGCGGACTTCGTCCCCCGATCGATCCGTCCGGCGCACGGAGTCTTCGCCAAATACCGCGCCTCGGTGGCCTCCGCCGCCCAGGGCGCCGTGACCATTCCAGATCCGCCGCCGGTCCAGCGACCCGCTGAAACCAAAGCCCATTCCGCCCGAGAGGACGCCTGAATCATGGCCATCACCATCGACACCAATGACGATATCCGTCCCGGCGCCATCGCCGGCCAGCGCATCGCCATCATCGGCTACGGCTCGCAAGGCCGGGCCCACGCCCGGAACCTGAAGGACTCCGGCCACGACGTGGTCGCCGGCGTGCGTCACGGCGGCAAGGGCTGGCGCAACGCCACGGCCGACGGCGTCCCGACCGCCGAACCCGCCGAGGCCGTCCGCGGCGCCGACATCATCGCCATCCTGACCCCGGACATGGTCCAGGCCGAGGTCTATCGCGACGTCATCGAACCCAACGCCAGGCCGGGCGCGGCCCTCCTGTTCGCCCACGGCTTCTCGATCATCTACGGCCGGATCACCCCGCGCGCGGACATGGACGTCATCCTGGTCGCTCCGAAGGGACCAGGCGATCTGGTCCGCCGCGAATACGAGCGGGGTCGCGGCGTGCCGTCGCTGTTCGCGATCGAACAGGACGCCACCGGCAAGGCCCGCGATCGCGCCACGGGCTACGCCCGGGGCAATGGCGGCGCCACCGGCGGCCTGCTGGAGACCACCTTCCGCGAGGAGACGGAGACCGATCTGTTCGGCGAACAGGCCGTCCTGTGCGGCGGCGCCAAGGAGCTGGTCATGTCCGGGTTCAACACCCTGGTCGAGGCCGGCTACCAGCCCGAGATCGCCTATTTCGAATGCATGCACGAGCTCAAGCTGATCGTGGACCTGTTCTACGAGGGCGGCGTCACCCGGATGAACGAATTCATCTCGGAGACGGCGAAATGGGGCTCGGTCAAGTCCGGTCCGCGCGTCATCACCGACGAAACCCGCGCCCGGATGAAGACCATCCTGGACGAGATCCAGTCGGGTCAGTTCGCCCGCGAATGGATCGCCGAAAACGAAGCCGGCAAGCCCCGCTACGATGCCTTGATCAAGGCCGACGGCGAGCAACCGATCGAGAAGACTGGCGCCAGACTGCGCGAGCGCATGGCCTGGCTGCATGCTCCCCAGGGCCCGGCGACGGCGGAAGCCGCCTGACCCATGACCTTCGCCGCCGCCTTCAAGCCGATCCCGGATGCCGCTCCCCGCAGCGGCGCCCGCCTGCTCGTCTCCACCCTGGAGCGGCTGGGCGTGGAGGTGGTCTTCGGCTATCCCGGCGGCGCCATCATGCCGGTCTATGACGCCCTGACCGGGTCGTCGCTGCGCCATATCCTGGTGCGTCACGAACAGGCCGCGGCCTTCGCCGCCGACGCCTGGGCCAGGCGCAGCGGAAAGGTCGGTGTCTGCCTGGCCACCTCGGGCCCGGGCGCCACCAACCTGATCACCGGCATCGCCAATGCAATGATGGATTCGATCCCCATCGTCTGCATCACCGGCAATGTCGCCCAGACGGTCATGGGCACCGACGCCTTCCAGGAGATCGACATCCTGGGGGTCACCCTGCCGATCGTGAAACACTCCATCCTGGTGCGCGACCCTGCCGATGTTCCGGCGGCGGTCGAGGAAGCCTTCCACATCGCCGCCTCGGGCCGTCCCGGCCCCGTCCTGATCGACCTGCCCAAGGACGTCCAGATCGGTCAGACCACCGAGGACTTCGGCTACCACTATCCAAACACGGTCGAACCCATCGACCACGACGCCATCGCCGCGGCGGCCCAGGCCATCCGCGAAGCCCGGCGGCCGCTGATCTATGTTGGCGGCGGGGTGAAGATCGGCCGGGCGACGGAGCAGGTCCGTGCCTTCGCCGACGCCACCGGCATCCCCTCGGTCGCGACCCTGAACGCGCTGGGGACCATCCCGACGGACGCCCCCGGCTTCCAGGGCATGCTGGGCATGCACGGGACGCGCGCGGCCAATGAGGCGGTGCAGGAGACCGATCTGCTGATCGTCTTCGGCGCCCGGTTCGACGACCGCGCCACCGGCAAGCTGGCCGAGTTCGCGCCCCACGCCCGCGTCATCCATTTCGACATCGACGCCTCGGAGATCGGCAAACTGCGCGAGACCTGGATCCCGGTCGCGGGCGAACTGGCGCCCGGCGTCGAGGCCCTGACCGCGCATCTGGCCGGGCAGACCCTGACCATCGATCCGTGGATGATCCACTGCGCCGTCCGGGTCCAGCGCACGGCGTTCCGCTACGACGACGCGCCGGGCGAAGGCGTCTACGCCCCTGCCCTGCTGAAAGCCGTGTCCGAAGCGGCCGGCGACTCCTTCGTCGCCGCCTGCGACGTCGGCCAGCACCAGATGTGGGCCGCCCAGCACTGCCGGTTCGCCCGGCCCGAAGCCCATCTGACATCGGGCGGCCTGGGGGCCATGGGCTTCGGCCTGCCCGCCGGCATCGGCGCCAAGCTGGCCGATCCCGAGGCGACGGTCGTCGTCATCGCCGGCGACGGCGGCTTCATGATGAACGTCCAGGAGCTGGCGACGCTGCGCCGCTACGGGGTCGGCGTGAAGATCCTGCTGCTGGACAACAGTTCGCTGGGCCTGGTCCGGCAGTGGCAGGAGCTGTTCTTCAACCAGAACTATTCCGAGGTCGATCTGTCGGACAATCCGGACTTCGTGAAGGTCGCCGAGGCCTTCGGGATCGAGGCCTTCCGAATTGGCCGGCGCGAGGAGGTTGCGGCCGGAATCGCCCGCCTGCTGGCCGCCGACGGCCCCTGCCTCGCGCACGTGATCATCGATCCCCGGGAGAATGTGTGGCCGCTGGTCCCGCCCGGAAAGAACAACGCCGAAATGATGGAAGGCGCCTGACATGACCGCTGACACCCTGCACCTGCACATCGACCGCGCCGACGGTTCGCTCCAGCGGCTGATCGGCCTCGTCGAGCGCCGCGGCTTCCACATCGACGGCCTCTCGCTCAGCGACGAAGGCGCGGGGCGCCGGGTCGAGATGGCCGTGCGCGGTCGTGATGCAGCGCGCTGCACCGAGACCCTGGGTCGTCACATCGACAAGCTGTTCGGCGTCACCCGCTGCGCCCCCGATCCCGGGAGGGCGGTATGAACCGGATCGCCGAAACCGTCGCCGCCGACCCGAACCGGGTCA
>Ga0180012_1000129_pt1 | contig 33889 bp, 30 predicted proteins | sample KR11_S2_MetaG_FD_122243 | JGI IMG/M metagenome (GOLD analysis project Ga0180012, IMG submission 122243) | Groundwater microbial communities from the Olkiluoto Island deep subsurface site, Finland - KR11_S2_MetaG | ecosystem: Environmental > Aquatic > Deep subsurface > Groundwater | place...
CCGCTCATGGAGCCGGACGAAACCCGCTATGGTGAAATTCCCCGAGAGATGATATCCTCCGGCAACTGGATAAGCCCTCACCTCAACGGGCTGCGTTACTTTGAGAAGCCCCCTCTGGGCTACTGGCTGAATGCAGTCTCTATCATGGCCTTCGGCGAAAACAGATTCGCCATCCGTCTACCTTCGGCCTTAAGTGTTGGTTTAAGCGCTCTGCTGATCATGCTGCTGATACGCCAGGCCTACCCTCGAAATGAGATCTGGGTCGGGCCAATCGCCGCACTTGTCTTTATCACCAGTTTGGAGGTGCCTATAGTCGGCACCTTCGCCGTCCTGGATTCGATGCTTGCCGCCACGCTCACCATGACCATGACCTGTTTCTTTCTGGCCAGCCAAGCTGAACGTGGTTCTTCCCGTCAGCGCTGGCTCCTGATCGCTGCCGGGATCAGTTGCGGCCTCGCCTTTCTGATCAAGGGTTTTCTGGCTCTCGTTGTGCCGGCCCTGACCATGGGAGCCTATCTTATCTGGCAGCGGCGCTGGCGCGCTCTTCTAGGCCTCGCATGGTTGCCACTTATCGCCGCCACCCTGACCGCCCTGCCATGGAGCCTGGCCATCCACCGCCAGGAACCGGATTTCTGGAATTTCTTCTTCTGGCATGAGCACGTCCAGCGTTTCCTGGGTGGGGAAAAGGCCCAACATGCAGAGCCCTTCTGGTACTTTTTCCTGACCGCTCCCGCCATATTCATGCCTTGGACTTTTCTTCTCCCTGCCGCCGGGCTCGGTTTACGCATCAATGCCCCACGCACCGAAACCAGACAGCTCATCCAATTTTGTCTGGCCTGGTTCTGCCTGCCCTTTCTTTTCTTCTCACTTTCCTCCGGCAAACTGTTGACCTATATCCTGCCCTGCTTTCCACCCTTTGCCATCCTGGTCAGCATTGGCCTTATCAACCTGCTGCGTGACGGCCGGCAAAGGCCATTCCAGATCGGTTCGAGATTGGCGATCTTTATCTTTGGCCTCCTCCCCCCTGCCTTTCTTCTGATCCAATTTATCGGTATAGGTGGTGTCACCCCCCCTTACAGCAAAAACTGGCAAGGGTTGACAGCCCTGGCCGGTCTTACAGTTATGGCCCTGTTGCCGCTGGCAGCCAGCCGTGCTCAAAACTGGAATAAAAAGATCATCCTCTTTGGCCTGAGTCCCGCCCTACTCCTCTGCGTGACCCCCTTTCTCATGCCCGACCAGACTGTCGAGAAAAAATCGCCAGGAGCTTTGTTCCTTCAGCACAAAAAAGAAATCAACAGTAACACCATAATCTTAACCGATGAAGTTTCACTACGGGCCGCCTGCTGGTACTTGCAACGCTCGGATATCCTGATAGTGCGTGATGCGGGTGAAACAGCCTATGGTATTGGCTACAAAGATGCCCAGGGCCGCCTGCTCAACCTGGTCCAGTTCCGGGATAAAGTCATGGCCAATCAAGGTAACATCGTCCTGATTGCAAGGAACAGTAATTATCAGGAATGGATTCCTTTTCTTCCTCACCCGAAAACCATTGCTGACAATGGCTCGAGCGGCTATATTTGGGCCACTTTTTAAGGAGCTGAATCGTATGCGAACTCATTTTCTTCCCTTTTCAAAACCCTCAATTACCGAGGAAGATATTGCCGCCGTGGCCGAGGTAATGCGTTCAGGCTGGATCACCACCGGCCCCTGGAATACCTTATTTGAACAACGTATCTGCGAATACACCGGCTGCCAGCAAGCAGTGGCACTCTCTTCTGCAACCGCGGGAATGCACGTGGTGCTCAAGGCCCTGAACATCGGACCGGGAGATGAAGTCATCACTCCATCCATGACCTGGGTCTCCACTGTCAATTTGATTGTTCTTGCCGGGGCAACGCCGATTTTTGTTGATGTCGATCGTGATACCCTGATGATGAACACCGCTGCCGTCAGCGAGAAAATCACCGACCGGACCAAGGCGATTATCCCGGTACACTATGCCGGGGCCCCGGTGGATCTGACCCCTCTCAGGGCTCTTGCTGCTCAACATTCGATCCCGCTTATTGAAGATGCAGCGCATGCAATCGGAACATCCTACGATAGTGATGCTATCGGAAAAACTGGAACTGTTATTTTTTCCTTTCACCCCATAAAAAACATTACCAGCGGCGAAGGGGGAATGGTCTGTTCCGATGACTCCGAATTACTGGCCAGGGTACGCAGTCTGAAATTTCATGGCCTGGGGGTGGATGCCTATGACCGATCCAGCCAGGGACGCTCTCCACAAGCCCAGGTTTTTGAACCTGGCTATAAATACAATCTTCCCGATATGCTGGCGGTTCTCGGGGTAAAACAACTGGAAAGAGTGGATGTCTTCAACAAGCGTCGAGCTGAGCTGGCAGCCTGCTATCATGAGTTACTGCAGGATATTGACGAGATCACACCCCTGACAATACCAGAGTATCCCCATGTGCATAGCTGGCATCTTTTTATTGTTCGGGTGCAGAACGGAAAGAATAAAAGCGGGCGTGATCAGTTCATGAAAGGTCTGAAGCAGAGAAATATCGGAACTGGCCTGCACTTTCGTGCCATACATCTCCAGAAATATTACCAGGAACAGATGGGCTTCCGGAAAGGGCTGCTGCCCGACACTGAGTGGAATTCTGAGCGTATCTGCTCGCTTCCGCTTTTTCCCGACATGACGGAAAACGATGTAAGCGATGTTGTCGAGGCAATTAAAGATTATCTTGTGAAAGGGTAAGCCGTTATAATAAATTCATGGTATTAACGCGATGATCGTATCGTTGTTTATCCTCAAAATACACGTCCTTCGGGTCATCCATCCATGGCAGCAAAATGGTCTGGAATATATTGGTTGTTTCGTTACGGCACGTTTAATCTGTAAGCCGTTGTAAACAAATAACTACAACATTGTAATATCGCAAACGGTATAATGGACCGTAACGAAATAGTTCAAAATATAATATGCCTCTGCCTAATTCTCAGTTAAAGTTACCGTTCTACTTCCAATTGTGTATGGACACGGTAGGTTAGCCTATACGGAAGAGACTGGCCAAAATTTGTCATTGCTGTACAGACTGGCGATTAGCCCGATGACTACTGAGAATAGAGCAGATGCATAAAATATAATGATTATTTCGTAACGGCCCCTAAAGGGCAGGACTCTATGGTGAAAGAAAATCCTCAGATATCTATTGTTATCCCTGTTTACAATGAGGAGGCATGCCTGGGTGAATTAATCAGCCGCACTCTCAGCAGTTGCCGAAAGATGGCCCGCTCATTTGAAATTATCCTCATTGATGACGGTTCGAAAGATCAATCAGCAGAGATAATCCGTAAGGCCGCCGCCGACAATACAGGTGATATTGTAGGGGTTCTGCTCAATCGTAACTATGGCCAGCATAACGCGATCATGGCCGGATTCTCCTATGTCCGCGGGAACTGGATCGTCACTCTGGATGCTGATCTGCAGAATCCACCTGAGGAGATCCCCCGCCTGATCACTATTGCAATGGATTATGATGTGGTGGGAACGATCCGGGCCAGACGGAGCGACTCATTCTTTCGAAAAACATCATCGGCAATCATCAACCGGGCTGTACAGAAGGCAACCGGAGTCATGATGCATGATTATGGCTGCATGCTCAGGGTCTACAAACGACATATCGTTGAAGCCATGCTCATGTGCAATGAACGTTCCACCTTTATTCCGGTGCTGGCCAACAGTTTTGCCAGAACAACCACAGAGGTTGAGGTGGAACATGCCGCTCGAACCATGGGTGAATCAAAATACAGCTTTGGTAAATTGATTTCCCTGATGTTTGATCTGGTTACAACCATGACCACCTATCCATTGCGCCTGCTCTCCATTGTAGGCGGGATCATTTCTGCCACGGGCTTTGCTTTCGGAATATTACTCCTGATTCTTCGACTCATCTACGGTGTTGAATGGGCAGTCGGCGGTGTTTTCACCCTTTTTGCCCTGGTTTATTTTTTTATTGGCGCCCAGTTTATCGCTATGGGACTGCTTGGAGAATACATTGGCCGCATTTATCATGATGTAAGGGCCAGGCCCAGATATTTTGTTCAGGAAGTGACAGGACGAAAGATGGCTGAACAAAAGTCCGTTACATCCGAGTAACCTGAATTGCTGATTTTATATTACCTAAATTTTGTAATCGTTCGAACAGTGAGGGCGTTAAGACAGGTAGTATTCTCTTTTTAATTTAAAATTCTTCTACTGGAACAACCATGAAAGCTATTGTCCTTGCCTATCATACAATTGGCTGTATCGGAATCGAAAAACTTTTAAAATCAGGTTTTGAAATAGTCGCAATCTTTACCCATGCGGATGACCCTGATGAAAATGTCTGGTTTCGCTCGGTTGCAGAACTTGCGGCCCGATATGATATCCCTGTCTATGCCCCGGGAAATATTAATCATCCGCTGTGGATTGAAAAGATCAAGGCCATGCAAGCTGATGTCCTCTTCTCCTTTTACTATCGCCACCTAGTAGGGGAAGAGATCCTGAATATTCCCGCTGCCGGCTGTTTGAATCTGCATGGATCCCTGCTGCCCCGCTACCGGGGACGATGTCCGGTAAACTGGGCACTGGTGAATGGAGAGAAGGAAACCGGAGTAAGCCTGCATTATATGACTCCCCGCCCAGACGACGGAGATATTGTCGGCCAGGTCAAGGTGGACATTGATTCCCAGGATACAGCCCTTTCACTCCACACAAAAATGGCCACAGCAAGCGCTGTCCTTCTTGATGAAATGCTTCCAAAAGTCGCAGAGGGAACAGCACCACGAATCGCCCAAGATAAAACGCTAGCCTCTTATTATGGCGGAAGAAAACCGGATGATGGTGAGATTGACTGGAACAAAAGTGCAGACCAGGTCCGAAACCTTGTCCGGGCAGTCACAAAACCATACCCCGGCGCATTCAGCTTTCTGGGAAATCGCAAGGTGCTCTTCTGGCAGGTCGAAACTCTCGTAGATAATAAGGGAGCAAAAGCAGGTACCGTCATCTCGGAAGATCCTTTTATCATCAGTTGTGGTCAGGGAGCTATTGAGGTCAAGACCGGACAGACCGGAAAAGGCCTCTTTCTCAGTGCCAGCCGTTTAGTAGCCGAGCTCGCACTGGTGCAGAAAATGCATTTTGGGCCGGATGTGAAAAAGACCATCGCCCAGCGACGCAAGAAAGCAGTCCTTATTCTGGGGGCAGATGGCTTTATCGGCAGCCACTTATCCGAGCATCTCCTTGACTCAGGGCGTTATGAAGTACATGGCATGGATCTTGGTTCCCGCTATATCAAACATCTTGGAGACCATCCGGACTTTCATTTCGCGGAAGGCGATATCTCCATCCAACGCGAATGGATTGAATATCATGTTCGGCGCTGCGATATCATTCTGCCTCTCGTTGCCATTGCTACCCCGGCAGAATATACCCGCAATCCCTTAGGCGTCTTTGAACTTGATTTTGAAGAGAATCTCCGGGTTGTTCGCTATTGTGCCAAGTACAGAAAACGGATTCTCTTTCCTTCCACCTCCGAAGTCTATGGCATGTGCCAGGACAAAAACTTTGACGAGGACACCTCGCAGCTGGTCCTTGGCCCCATCCATAAACAACGATGGATCTACTCCTGCTCCAAACAGATGCTCGATCGGGTGATTTGGGCCTATGGCGCCACCAGAGGGCTGCAATTCACCCTGTTTCGCCCCTTCAACTGGGTGGGATCTCGCCTCGACAGCCTGGCATCCGCCCGTATCGGATCTTCAAGGGCTATCACCCAGCTAATTCTCAATCTTGCGGAAGGTACACCCATTCAATTGGTGGATGGTGGATACCAAAAACGTTGTTTTACCGACGTGAAGGATGGCATTGACTGTCTGTTCCGAATCATTGAGAATAAAGATAACGTCTGTGATTCCAACATATTCAACATTGGCAATCCGTACAATGAGGCCTCTATTCGAGAACTGGCAGAAATCCTGGTTGCGAAATTTCAGCAACATCCCCTTGCTCGGAAGTTTCCACCTTTTGCCGGGATGCGGGATGTAGAAAGTCGTGCCTTCTATGGGAAGGGATATGAAGACGTAAGTTTCAGAAAACCGAGTATTCAAAAAGCAGAAAAATTTCTGGGATGGAAACCGACAGTTCCCCTGGAACAGTCCGTGGAAGAAACCCTGGACTTTTTCCTGAAACAGGCAGTAGAAACCGGGGAGTTTGAGATTCACCACCAAGACGATTTTCGTTAAAAAAAACCACCACTTACCAAATATGCTTATTTATTGCTGTTTGCTATGACCCTAGGAGTCTGTCGGATTATGGTGATTCAGTTTTCGTAACTTTCTGATATTTAAAGAAATACTAGAAATGTTACGCAACTTGCAATTTTAATTATATGTTGTAATATCAACATGTTATCTTTTTAAAATTCGGGTAATCCGACAGACTCCTAGGCTTTTTCTGCGAAAATTAAACCATAATGCCCTGGTTTTGATCATGAACAATGTATCAAGTCAAATTAACTTGACACATTGTTTTTTAGCATTACATGAGGGAGGCTACGTTGGACACATCTTTGCTTCTTTGGGGAGTGTTATTCAGTTCAATCGGATTCGGCTTCTTCATATATGGCAAAAAACAAAAAGTGGTCGTGCCCCTCATCTGTGGGCTGACACTCATGATCTATCCGTATTTTATCTCTAACAGTGTCCTTTTGGTCACACTCGGAATCATACTTATGGCTATTCCGTACTTCGTCAGAATCTGAATCATGCAAAGCACAACTCAATGGTCTTTATATCATTTTCCCGAAAACAATGACACCAGAGCAATCAAAGGTATCACACCTCAGCTTGATCGGTATCTGGGTTCCAGAAGACGGTACCTGAAACCCAGATGCTTTTGCTAACTACTTATTTTTCTGATTGTGAAACATGCAGATAGGATTACGCATTGATGTAGACACCTTGCGCGGAACCCGCATTGGTGTTCCGGAGCTCTGCCGTATCTTGAAGGAAAATGACATCAAAGCCTCATTTTTTTTCTCTGTCGGACCGGATAATATGGGACGGCATCTATGGCGGCTGCTGCGTCCAGCGTTTTTTCTGAAGATGATGCGCACCAAGGCAGCCAGCCTCTATGGTTGGGACATTCTGCTGAAAGGAACATTCTGGCCAGGGCCATATATAGCCGGAAAAGCAGGGCAGGCCATTCAAAACGCGGCCACCGATGGACATGAGATCGGCCTACATGCTTGGGATCATCATAGATGGCAATCAGGAATTAAAAACATGTCCGCACCTCAGGTGCAGGCACTGCTGAACAGGGGATGCAACGCTCTCATGTCTTTAACCGGCAACAAACCAACCTGTTCCGCCGCCCCAGCTTGGCGCAGCACTGATGCCGCCTTGCTGGCAAAAGATACTTTTGCTTTCCTTTATAATTCTGACTGCCGTGGAGATTGCATATTTTATCCGCAAGTTGCAGAAAAAACCTTGCAGACCCCCCAGGTCCCTACGACCCTGCCAACATATGATGAATTGATTGGGCAAGCAGGAGTCACTGAAAAAAATTACAACAAACAGCTTTTCTCACATCTGCAATCTGACCGGCTCAATATTCTTACCATTCACGCGGAAGTGGAAGGCATTGTCCACAAAACCATGTTTGCAGATTTTATCACACTGGCACAAGAAAAAGGGTACTCCTTTGTCCCCCTTGGCAAAATCGTCACAGAAGCAAAAAAAGCAGATATTACCATCGCCTCCATTCAAGAACAGATCATACCTGGCAGAGAGGGATGGATCTCAACTCAACACTCATTAACCAACTGAACTAAAGACGCTTTGGCCATCAGGTTGACTGTTCTGTCCATGTTTTCTGTAACCAGTTTATGACTGGACTCGCATCAGCCAAGACACCTAGACTTTTTAACCTTAGCTCTTAACAAGATTCCATGGAAAATTTCATTCTCACCATTGCCTTTCTGCTCATCGGCATGGGACTGCGCCGCCTGCCCCAGTTTCCCAAGGAAACCGCTCAGGTGCTCAACCTCTTTGTTATTTATGTCTCCCTGCCTGCCCTGATCCTGCTCAAGGTGCCAGAACTTACTTTTTCCAGAGACATCCTGAGTCCAGTCATAATGCCTTGGATCATGCTTTTGGTCTCTGCCGGAATCATCCTTCTTGCGGCAAGACTCTACCACTGGCCTCAAGACATGACAGGTGCGCTTCTGCTTCTGGTCCCCCTGGGCAACACCTCCTTTCTCGGCATCCCTATGGTACGAGCCTTCTTTGATGAAGCGGGCATCCCTTACGCTGTATTGTATGACCAACTCGGCTCTTTTTTGGCTTTAGCCACTTACGGCACTGTGGTTCTTGCTCTCTATGGCAGTGGAGCGCGGCCACGACTTGCCTTGATTGTGAAAAAAATTATCACCTTTCCTCCCTTCCTGGCTCTGATCTTGGCCCTGGTCTGTCGAGAGGTCCAATTGCCAGCACAAGCGGCATCCCTGTTGGACAGTCTGGCCGTAACCTTGGTACCAGTAGTCATGATCGCGGTCGGCTACCAACTCACCCCACGACTCCGTCCTGAAATGATGTCGCCCCTGCTCATCGGCCTCTCAGTCAAACTTATCGTGGCCCCCCTCCTGGCCTTAGCCATCTGCCGATTTCTAGGGATCGACACCCTGGCCATCCGTGTCGCCATCTTTGAGGCGGGAATGCCTCCCATGGTCTCTGCCGGAGCCCTGGCGATAATGGCAGGGCTTGCCCCGGAGCTTACCGCCGCCATGGTTGGAATCGGTATTCTTCTCTCTTTTTTCACCCTGCCCCTGCTCTTCCAACTGCTTTGATCAACATGAATATATCTATCTCGACGCCCCGCACAAGACAATCTTATTTTCTGACCAGATCTGGCTGATCTACTATGCCTTGCGTTTCCCGCGCACATTCCGAGAGGCCGACCTCACCAGAGGAACCCACCGGTCCTTTTTACCTCTGGTTCGGAGGAAAAACCCAAAGATGTCGTCCTGTCACACCGCGCTCTCCTCGCCGATATCGCCCTTCTGAGGAAGGTGATTTTGACACCAGCACCTTCCTCAGAAGGGCAAGGCTCTCAAACATCTGGCTACAACCCCCTGCTGACAACCATCTTTGCCGCCCAGCCATTTTCCCATCAGGAGCAAGAAGTGGCTCCGATCGTTTGAAAAGTATTTCACGTTTTACAAGTGAAATCTCTGCATTTTTTACCCTGCATGTTCAACCAGTGGCAGCATTAAGGTATACACCACGTCAGGTGTTTTTTTACTTAATTTATAATACGGTCCCCCTGAGATGGGGGCCGGATTGGTGTGGAATTCGCAATCAATTCCTAACGCATCTGCGTGTGGCAATTAGAACACCTATAAGAGCTTAACTTATGGTGAACATTCTCAGCTCCGGGGCTGCCACTAACCGTTTTAATCGGATGGCACTGCAAACAATCTCTTATAACAGAAGTCTGGTATCCCGTGACAACTGTCCGTTCAATATTATGGCACGATAAACACTCATATTTGTAACCGCCCGTTACGTAAGGTGCAATTGTCGGTTGCGCAATCTCTTTGCCAAGCAAAAAGTGATGCTTGTCGGGGTTAGTATTTTTTAACCCAGGAAAACGCGGCAGATCTTCGTGACATAAACGACAATCTTTTTCTATTATTGCTCGATCTCCCCCGCCATAACCTCCCCCGCCATAACTACCCCCTCCATAACTACTTGAAGAACTATTGGTAGATGAACGCGTTGCCGCTGCCGCTACATGGGCAAAAAACAATGTTGTGGAGAACAGGGTAATAATACCTGTAAATACAATAATTGTTGATTTCATTTTTTCATCCTTTGTAAAAAATGAATGTTATCTTCTAGCAAAGAGTCTCAAAAAAAAATACAACATTAAAAAATGTTTATGCAGCCCCATTTACAAATGGATGTTCCTTTTCTCAGAAATTTATCTTGATCAAAAAACAGATAAGCACAAATTTAAAACCCGGTAAAATACCCTGCAACCAACAAAATTAATTAAGAAAAATTTCAATCTTAGCTTGTTGTCTCAGTTTTTCTACATGCTCCAAACGAAGTCTGCTAACATGCCTTTCTTCAAGATATTTTTTTATATAATTCCTGACCTGGTCTAATGAAAGATATCCAGCAGGATCCTTTTCAATGACTTGTAAGATGTGATAGCCAAATTTGGTCTTAATAACCTCACTTGTTCTTCCTTTTTCGATACTGAAAGCAATTTCGTCAAACTCCGGGGGCATGAATCCACGTTCTATAAAATCAAGTTTTCCCCCTTGTTTCTTGGAACGAAGACAATCAGATTGCTCCTCGGCCAGTGTGGCAAAATCCTGGCCAGCCTGGATTTTCTTTAAGATGTTTTCAGCTTTCTGACGAGCAGCCTCATGTTTTGATTGATCAGAGCCTTCTTCTACCTGAACCAGAATATGCCGAACCTTCACTTTTTCTTTCTTTTTGAAATTTTCTTTTCCCTGCTCGTAATATGACAGAATTTCTTCTTCCGTGGGTTCAAAATGTAACACCCCCACGCTGCTCAGGTATGCGTTCATCAAAAGCCTACTTCTTAAGGAAGTCAACAGCTCCTCTTCGCTTAAATGTTTCGCTTTCAGAAACTGTTTAAATTCCTCAGGAGTTTTATATTGTTTTTTTTGAGAAGCCAATTCCTCTTTTAACTTTTGTTCAATGTCCGGCATATCGTATTTCTGAATTGCCTGGGCTAGAACTTCGTCATTGATAATTTTATTGAGAGCTTTCTTCTTTGACGTATTTAACAGTTCGGGAGAAAATGTTGTCACGCCAAACTTTGAATATTTCTTGAGATTATTATTAACCTCTGACGTAAGAGCACTTTCCTTAATTAGTTTGCCATTTACTTTTGCTACAACCTTATCTTTATTTTCTCCCTTTACTGGTTTTGACTGACAAAAGCCGGTAGAAAACGAAAAAATGGAGACCATGAAAAAGGTAACCAGAAAGAAAATTGAGTTCCCCTTGTAAATTCGCATAAACATTTTAATTAATTAATCCAACAACTGAGAGTTTATTACTATTTATTGATCAATGGTGATCGTTGCCGAGGAAGCAGGTTTTCCAATTGGCATGAAAACGATATTAAGTGTAGTTCCCCTTGCATCAAGAGAAAAAGAGGTTTCCTGCGGAAACAGCCTGTTAAAAAAGATTTTTTGGGAAAGATCATATCTAATAGAACCATTCTCATAAACAATAACTCGTACACCACTAAGAGAATTATTAGTAATACTAACCTGACAGATCATATCGGCAAGGGTGTAACTCATATTATCACTGCTGCGCACAGTACCTCTGACCAACTCGAATGACACACTGGAATCGTCACCATCATCATCAATCCCCAGGGCAGCTGAGACATCAATCAGTCCATAGCCGTAAACATCGTCTTTACCGGGATCACCCAGATCATGAGCACTCATTTGCAACTGCATGCGAACATCCTGATTATTAACTTTACCGTCATTATTCAAATCGCTCACTCCAGCTGACAAAACAAGGGCCGCCAAGCCTGAAACATGAGGCGCTCCCTGGGATGTTCCGCTCAAAACTGCATAACCATCATTCACAGAAGTCGAATTGATGGTAACACCGGGAGCCGCCAATTCAATTTGTGGGCCGAAAGGAGCAAACAAACCCTGCTGATCTGCGCTATCAGTTCCTGTCACCGCAATAACAGAATCATAAGCGGCGGGAAAAGTGACGTCACCTCCATAAGTATTCCCGGCTGCGGCAAGCAGAAGGACTCCCGCATTATATGCAGCATCGCATGCCCCTTGAAGGGCAACTGAATGAGGGCCTCCAATACTTACATTGACAACATCAATTTTATTCTCAATAGCCCATTCGATTCCTTCTATTATCCAGCTTAAAAGACCAAAACCAGCACCATCAAGAACTTTCAAGGCATAGATTTCCGCATTGGGAGCCACACCAACTACTCCGCTACCATTAGCAGCAGCAGCAATAATTCCGGCCACGTGGGTTCCATGGCTGTTCCAGCTATCGTCGTAGGGATCATCGTCATTAAAAACAAAGTCCCAGCCGCCTTTATAATTCATTACAAGTTCTTGATGGGTATAGTCTATACCGCTATCTAAAATAGCAACCCGAACCCCACTGCCTGTAATATTAATGGAGTGTGCTGCCTGGCTACCTATATGCTTTACCCCCCAAGAATTCAGGTATTCAATCGGTTCTGCTACCGGATCTTCTACCGGGTCTGCTACTATTTCTACGGGATCAATCACCGAATAAATCGTATCTTCAACAACGTATTTCACTCTCGGGTCTTTGCGCAATCGCTCCACCGCCTGTTCTGAAAGCTTGGCGGCATAAGCTGAGATATGACGAAACTTATGTTTTACTTCAATATCCTTGCCAAGCAAAAGTGCTTTCTCAGAAGGTCCCGGTTTATTATGAAAACCGATAATTACGGAACGATCCATCGCTTGAGCCGGAACAATAATACAGAAGAATAAAAAGAGAACATAAGTAAAGATTAATAATAACCTTACCAGCAATCTATTCATAAAAAACATAAAATAGTTTCCCTTATGAACAGGAAATAAACAGAAAAACAGAAGTCATACAGATGGCAGCTAGTGGCAGCAAGCTCTCTTATCAGGAAGATTTGTGAGCTGGATACCGTCAATCGAGCTGTTTCTTGTTATCGAAAACTCAAGACCGGGGGAAGGCTTTAACCCCTTCCCCCGCTTCTTCAGGCAGGTGAAGACAATGAAAAAATCAGTTATTTTTTACCGTTTGACTCTACCTAGTGGCTCTACTGGTTTTATCCGTATCGTTACCCCAGATAGAAGACACACTCACACTGCTCGGACAGACGGCGCATGTCGCTGTGATTTTGGTATCATTCCAAGTCTTAACCGTGCAGGGTACATTTTTACCTCTTTTATCTAATGCAACAAGACCTGCACCAGAATTTAGGCCATCAATATACTGTGAATAACCGGTTCCCGTGATGGTAACATTGCTACCACTGCAAACGATGGAAGTATTTTTCATGGCGGGCACGACTGACAGATGCACAGCGTTACTGGCTTTGTCAGCTTTTACTACGCGGAAGTCGTAATTTCCTGCTTTCAGGGTTGCCGGCAGAGTTACTGTCAGGGAATCTTCAGTAATTACAGTGGGAACAAGGTCAACAGGAGTACCATCAAGAGGCGTCAGAACAACTTTAGAGGTCAATACGATATCACCGTCAGGTGTAGTGATTACGTTCTTCGTAAAGCCACTGCCTGTTGCAGTAATGACAGCAGTGGTTCCCGCGGTAACCTTTGTCACGCTCACCCCTGAGACGTCAGGAATAACCGCCGCTGAAACATTCATTTCAGCAGCAGACATCCCGACAAAGCCATGGCAACCATTACAATCAAGATTACTACCAATATGGCCATAATAAGCATCTTCCTTTCCAGGAACAATGGTGGTGAGATTGGCAGTATTGGGTGAATTGGCCTGAATGTTGTGGAGAGAAGCTACACCATGACACTTTTCACATGCACGTATCGTTTGGTCATCGGGCACATTAAAATCATGACAAAATAGACATTCAGCGGAGCTTGCAAGACCCAGGCCAGTGCTGTGATGGGTACCAGAGTTACTCAGGACATCCAAGCTCGTCGCAGTATTGAAACCAGCATCATGACAAAAAGTACATTGTCCCTCACCATTTGGACCAGCAGTTGGCTTGTTGCTTGGCCATGGGGTAACCAGGCTTGGAGCATAGGTTGGTATGTAATGAGCGACCAAGGGGTCATCAATAAGGCCATGGCATGCCTTACAGTCTCCAGCCTTGGCTTTAATGGTTAGATGATGAACAGAAGCTTCATTGGAAATTTGAGTATGACAGAACAAACAATCTCTGTATGTATTAAAGACATATGAAGAAGTGACCGGGTTCCATACCTGTTGATGACAGGAGAGACATTGATAAGTAGTATCTCCTGACTGGTCAAAAGGTGCCGAATTGGGGACCTGAAGAGGTGTATTGATTAGGAGATGATGACGATTGGGAATGGTTCCAGGGTCTACAATACTTGGATTCTGATGACATGTACGGCATTCCGGTTCACTCAGATTGTTAAAAGAAGCGTCCGGAATACCTAAAATTTGATTGACAGGTGGTGGTGGAACATCTGCCCAACTTGTTACTGCGGGCACAACCACCAAAAGCGCAGCCAGCAGATATTGTTTTTTGGTACCAACCATTATAAACCCCCCCATTTTTGGATTTTTTTTAATCAACCTGATAAAAAGTTATTATTTTACCAAGTTGTTAACTATGTAAAATATAGTAGCTCAACTTTTCGACTTATTAACAGCGACATTCGTAAATTGAGAGGGTTGTCACCCCTAACACTTTGTCCGCTATTTCCATGTTGCCTTTTGAGGGCAACAATTTTTCCAGAGGAATAGTCACCAATAGCGTCTTACCATTCAAGAAGAATGCGGCCTATCACTGCTGTCTCATCAATGATCAATCATAAATGGTCCGGAGAACCTCTTTTGGCATAATGAGTTTCGTTAAAACATTAACCATAACAAGAGTATCCGAGTCATGTCCTATTATAACCCAATCCTTAATCAGTTTACTGCAATTATTCCGAGACCTGAACTTGATTCCTTGGCTGAACAGCATAACTCCGGTCAGAAATTGCTCTGGGAAAACTTATAAGACAGCAGTGGCGTTCTATGATTTACTGAAGAGCCCTCACCACAACTGTTGTAACTTTATGCTATTCTTGACTGCTCAGGCTTCCAATTTCTTCTTTTTGTTTATCAGCAAGAAAAAAGAAAAGGTTTTGATCTTTGATGACAGCACCTATGATCGATCTCAATTTAAGGTCGTTGAACTTCTTGCCTCGATTTTTATACCAGCCATGTCAGTTTGAAAGGTTTCAAGCTGTTGACACTGGGGGTGCTGTGATATCACATTTTCGATCCCTAGGGGGCATCTCGGCCAGGTCGGCCTGCTCATCATCAAGACATTCTTGATTTACCTAACATTAGCCTTATTTATAATAGCAGGTAAAAACATTGTCCATGGAAATGATTTCTTAGAGATAGGGATTATCACTCCAGAGATAGAGCTTGACAAATAAACCTCCGTGTTACTGTCAGGATCAGTATCTTTCTGAACAAGGTAAAAACCTGCGGGGTTGGTGCTGCCTGCGATGAAAGTTATGACAACTGTTTCACCGTCAACAAGATTGAAATCCCAGCTTTGTGCCAGGGCGGTGTCTTCGATAGGCTGAATAAGATCAAGGTACTGACCATCAAATGCATCGTAAAAGATCTTATTATCGAGTCGAGAAACAAATGATGGCAACGTACCAGAATCGTTAAAATTACTAAAAATATCGCCAATATACGCAACTCCACCTGTGCCTAGGGTCCCAGTACTTCCCCAGCCGGGCTCGTCAATCTCCCATGAGAGACCAGTTTCCGGAGTACCGCTTGTTTCACCTGTTTCATTGAGTGATCCGTTAATGCTATAATCAAGATCATAGTCAAGATACACTGACACGGAGTGCGCCCCAGCTCCTGTTACTGTAATCGTAAGGGTTCCTAATCCATCTTCAAGAGGATCGACATCGTCGCTGAGATTAAAATTGCTATGATCGATGGAGGGGGGTAGATCCGTGAGGCTTGTCAACTGTATTCCTTCTCCACTAAAAAAATCATAATCACACGTCCCTTGAAGACAATAGCTTGTGCCGTCTATGTTGATTCCCCAATCGTACAGTTCTGTCTCGGCATGGGCAATCGAGTTGACATTCAACAAAAGATATACAGCAAATAATGATGTTAATAAATGTTTCACACTCACCTCTTTCTAAGAATGATACCCTTACAAGGTATTTGAATTTACCGATGGATCAGCTTGGCAGTTTAAAACAAACTTCACAAAAAGGCTACACACCGAGAGAATAAGCGTTTTTAAATAAAGTTATCCTCAGGCTGCTCGGCGCATATGGCTACCGAACAAAATTATTACAGTATTTAATATTTTAGAGAAAGCTTGCCACATCGTTGCAAAATATTTTGACATTTTCTTATTATATGTTTTTTTTTTATTAACAGCAATTAAAAATGAATTCAAATTCATTTTTAATTGCTGTTAATAACGTTCTGATGTTAACTATTTTACTCTTAACTCTTTGGGGCGGACATGTTGTCTTGTGTTCGACACCATGGTGAAATGACCTGGTAGGGTATTAATGGACACTTTCCCAAGAGTGGATATATAATCCGCAAGGAAGTGTTCAATGAAATAACCGTTCTTCAGGATTAAGCGTACTTGGGCCCAAAAATGAGTAGAAAAAAGAATGGACATATAGTCCTTATCAATGCGACCAAGCAAAAGATAAGGAGGGTTCTACATGTCCACGAGTTTACTGTATCATGGTTTTGGTATTGTTGGGTATAGTTATATCCGCACAGAGTACAGGGAAGGAGACGTGATTTCCTCCGTATCCAGAAAAAAGTTCAGTCTTCGCTGCGCTGCCCTGTTTGTAAAAGCAAAAGGATCATAAAGCATAGCTCGCATCTCCGATGGTTTCATTCTCTGCCTATTGGCAAGAAAGCGACCTATATAAAAACTGAGATTACGCGGGTGGATTGTAAAGATTGCAAAACAATCCGCCAATCAGATATTGGGTTTGCCGATCCTCGTTTCACATACACCCGCGCCCTTGGCGATATGTTCTCGATCTGGCCCGACATATGACCATTGTTGATGTCAAAAGGATGACGAAAGGTCTTGTCATCCAGGCATGGTTTCGGGCTGTTTCAGTAAAACGTCCCGAGAAACGGCCGATCCTTTATTCTGATCGCGGGAGTCAATATTGCTCCCATGCCTTTGCAAGAGTACTCAAACAGTTTGATATGAAGCCTTCTATGAGTCGTAAGGGTAACTGTTATGATAATGCCCCGATGGAAAGCTTCTGGGGGACGTTGAAAACCGAGATGGTCCATCACAGAAAGTATGCCTCAAGAAAAGAAGCTGAGTCTGAGGCCCGTGAGTATATAGAAATATTCTATAACCGCCAACGTATACAGAAAAGGTTAGGTTTTTGTTCTCCGGCTGCTTTTGAGAGAAAATATCTTATTGAAAGGAACGTGGCAGAGAGGTTTGGTTTCCACTATTGACGACCGACCTCATCTCGAGTAAGAAAGAGTTTTTGAAAGAAGTTCTAAAGAGTAAAATGAAAGGATATGTAGTCCTTATCAATGTTTTTTTGTTGAATAGGTATTGATGGCAGGTAGTTACAAGTGTTGTTCAGTTATGAAGGCAAGGAGACTATAAGTTAAGGTTATGACTGTTGAAAATAAACATCATATTACTTTCCGTGTCACACGGAATGCGGTCGAATTTCTAATAATTGGTTCCTTGATTCTGTTCCCGGTGACAACGAATGCTCTTGTAAAGAATACACACCACGATTTTTCCAACACAACATGGGGTAAAGGTGAACTGTGCGTTGTCTGCCATACGCCGCACCATTCCAATACTACGGTCCCGCAGTCGCCACTCTGGAACCACCAGGTTTCAATCAACTCATTTACACTATACAGCAGTCCAACATTGAATGCCACACCGACCCAGCCCACCAGCATCTCCAGACTTTGCCTGTCCTGCCATGACGGGACGATCGCGCTGGACTCATTCGGGGGGCTCACAGGGACGACTAACATTCGTGTTCAAACAACTCGAGCAGTGCCGATCAGGATCGGCACTGCATTGAACAAGCATCATCCCGTGGCAATAATATATGATCAAGCACTCGCTTCAAAGGACGGAGGACTCTACAATCCTGATGCACACCCTTCCGGTCTAGGCGGAACCATCAGCCATGATATGCTTAATGGAGGTGTGTTGGAGTGCAGTTCCTGTCATGATGTTCATGTCGGCCGTGGAACAGGAAATTGCACGGACTGCCACAATTCTAACTATCCAAGTTATTACCTGAACACAAAATCTCTTGTCAAATCCAATGAGGGCAGCGCACTTTGTTTCACCTGCCACAAAAAATAGGACCTTTGATCTGTTGCAATAAAGAGATCGTTTTTTTGAATTTCTTGCAATTAAGTGAATTAAAGGCATTAATGTGTTAAAGTAGGCTATGGCTCGGATACTCTTGTTATGGTTAAATTTTTCGCAAAATTCATTATACCACAAGAGGCTCTCCGGGCCATTTATTATTATGGCTCTGCCTTTTTTTCAGTTAAACCGGAACATGAACTAAACAGGCATTCAGTAAACGCATTGGCAGCTCATACTCCCAAAAACGACGATTGCACCGGTATCTGCCAGGTCAAAGTAGCATGACTGATTTGGTGTCCACTTTTGACGACCTACCTCAATAGCCATTCTTTTGAATGGAGAATTAGAACAACCTGTTCAAAATCAAACGCATATAAATAAAACCAAAAAGGTTCAGAAGGAAACCCTCCTGAACCTTTTTCAAAGCCAGAACTTTAAAGATACTGACCCGTCAGCAGACGACACTCTCTCTACCGAGATATTTATTCCTTTTTCTTACCTTCCCGTTTTTTCTCCTTCTTCTTGGTCTTTTCCCTGCCGCTCGTCTTTTCTTTTTTCAGTTTTTCACCTTCATCTTCAACGGGTAAGGAGCAACGGGAACAATGATTGCCTTTTTTTTCAAACTTATGACAACATTTTTTTTTCATCTTCTTAGCGTCACCCATTTCCAGACCTCGTTATTATTTTTTCGCCGGGGCAGGGGCGGTTGCCGGGGCTGAAACTGCTTCTTTCTTTTCAATGCTGATAAGCTCAACATCAAAGAGCAGAACAGAGTTCGGCTCAATTACTGGTGGCGCACCCTGCTCACCATAAGCAAGGGCAGAAGGAATGGCCAGTTTATATCGGGAACCAACATCCATCAGTTTTAAGGCCTCACTCCAGCCAGGGATCACCTGATCAACTCCGAAAACAGCCGGCTCACCCCGTTTACGGGAATCATCGAAAGCCTTACCATCAACAAAGGTTCCGGTATAATGAACCTTGACCTGATCTCCCTCTTTGACCTTCTCACCATTCCCTTTTTTCAGCACCTCGTACTGCAGGCCGCTCTTGGTGACAACAACACCTTTTACCCCTTTATTTTTGGCCAGATATGCATCACCAGTTTTCTTATTATTTTCCTGCAGCTCTTTTATTTGAGCAGCCTGTTTTTCCTGCATCTTGGTTGCAAATTCTTTTTGTACCTGGGCCACTTCTTCTGCGCTTAACAACTGTTTATTTCCCTTAAAGGCATCGGTAATCCCCAGCAGTAACCGATCATAATCAATATCTTCCTTCATTCCCTTAAAATAAGTCCCCACATCGAGCCCCATACTGTAACTGAGCTTATCCTGAAAGGTCTTCAATTCAGCCGCAGGTTTATCCTTATCAGCCGAAAATCCAAGAGCCGGAAACAGCAGCAGGGCCATCAAGGCAAATACCATCAATCTGTTCATCACCATCATCTCCTTTGATAAATTTTATTTCAACGACACAAGATTCCCACAACCTGACAACCTGATTGACAACTAATAAACATTCTTTATGTTTCGGCAAGCGTTTTCCTGCGAAAGGGACCTGACAACAAAAGAGTACCATATCCCTTAATATAAGCCGTTCTAACAAAAGGACCAACCCATTTCAAGAACAAAGACAAACAGGGCAAAAAAGGCCAACATTCTTCAACTACAAAACAACCAGAGTAATCCCTCTATTTCCTTTATTGAGATTAACATTGCTTGCAAGCTGAGGAAAACGACGCAACAGATCACGGGTCGGTCCTGATTTCATTCTGAACTCCTCACCAGGAATAAAGGTATTTATCTCACCCTTCCCTTTCAGATATTCCAGCACCTTCCTGCACTCAACACCGATAGCACCGCCCTTACCGGTGGAACCATAGCCATGAATCACCGTCAGGACGCGCAGGTTCTGACGGCGACCACTCTCCAATTCCATCTGCAGTTTTCTCAAGGCACTCTCAACAAGGGGTTTACCCATCTCAAGGTTGACCACCTTATGAAAAGCACCCGAAGGGGAGATTACTCCTGGCAGCTTTTTCTCCTGTTTCCCGCCACAAAACGGACAGATTGGCACATCATGTGCAATATCATTGCCGCAGATCTGACACAAGACCATATCCAAATCCGCCTACAGCCTTCTCACCGAAATCACCGATTCAAGCTGCCGCAGATGCTGTAACAGTATCTGTAAATGTTCAAGGTCGGCAACCTCCAGAGTGATCTGCAGCTCTACAATGCCTGTAGAAGTGATCCGCGTTGGGATTCCGAGAATATTGGCATCATCAGCATTGATTGCAGCACTGATGGTTGCCACAATACCCCGTCTGTTTTCCGCAGTCACCAGAATCTCCACCTGATGCTGGATGCTCTGGGCTCCAGACCAAGATACCGCTATCCAGCGCTGCGGGTCTGTGATTAATAGATTTTCGCAGCTGGCCTTATGCACGGAAATACCCCGGCCCGTAGTGATAAAGCCGAGAATAGGATCTCCCGGCACTGGATGACAACACTGGCTTATTTTCACCAGTATACCATCAATCCCATCAATACTGATAATTGAATCGCTCCCATGACCACCGGACTTCTGTTGACCTACCATCAGAGCGGCAAGTTCCTGGGGAGTCGGTTGATTTGACTGAACCTTCTCGCCGCGAAATTCCGGAGGCTGGAGTGCCTTGATCAGAACCTGCACCGTTACAATCCCGCTCCCCACCTTTGCCAGAAGATCGTCCAGGGAATTACAACGAAGCTCCTTCAACAGCAATTTTACATGACCACTCTTGACTATCTTTTTCAGGGTGGTCTCATACTGCTTCAGCTCCCGCTCACAGATTTCACGGCCAAGATGCAAGGCATGTTCCTTCTCCTCTCGGCGCAGCCAGGAACGAATCCTGGAACGGGCTCGGCTGGTTTTGACCAGACTTAGCCACCCTCTGCGGGGACGCTGGGTCTTGGAGGTGACAATCTCCACGATATCACCGTTCTGCATCTGATATTTCAAAGGCACAAGACGATTATTGACTTTGGCCCCGATACAGCGATCCCCCACTTCGGTATGAATGGCATAGGCGAAATCAATGGGACAGCTCCCTAAGGGAAATCCCTTGACCGCACCACCGGGGGTCAGGGCATAAACCTCAGGCGTACCAAGCTCTCCTCGAACATTCTCAAGAAACTCCCGTGGATCTTCAACCTCCTGCAGAGAGTTCACCAGCTTTTTCAGTTCCCGGAAGAGCTTGACATCATTGCTACCAATCTTCTGCCCTTCCTTATAAGCCCAATGCGCGGCAATACCCTCCTGGGCGATCCGGTCCATTTCCTCGGTCCGAATCTGGACCTCTATAAAATGATTATCCGGACCCACCACCGAAGTATGCATCGACTGATAGTTATTGGCCTTGGGAGCGGAGATAAAGTCCTTGATCCTGCCGGGAACGGGTGACCAGTTTTCATGCACTACCCCGAGGGCCGCATAACACTCCTCCACCGTATTAACGATGATACGAAAGGCCACATTGTCATAGACCCGTTCAAAAGGAATCTTCTGGGCAAGAAGTTTTTTATAGATGGAATAGATATGTTTGGGACGACCAATAATACGAAGGGGAAAAATCTTACTCAAGACAAGTTTTTCCTGCAGGATAGTAATTACCTTCTCCACATAATTCTGTCGTTCCTCATAGGAGCTCTCCAGTTTGGCACTTAACTCATTATACTCCTCAGGATGGAGATAGCGGAACGACTGATCTTCAAGCTCACGTTTTAACCAATCAATACCCAATCTGCTGGCCAGGGGGGCGTAGAGATCCATGGTTTCACGCGCCATCTCCAGCCGATATTCGCTGTCAATCGCTTCCAGAGAACACATATCCTGGAGACGATCAGCCAACTTGACCAGAAGCACTCGGATATCTGCGGCAATGGCCAATAACATCTTACGAACATTCTCTGCCTGATTCGCTAACTGGGTATTATAGTGAACACTGGCGATGCGGGTACAACCATCAACAATATCGGCCACACTCTGACCAAATTCCTTAGCCAGTTGTTGAACAGTAACCCCCTCTTTGAGGACACCATGCAGCAGACCGGCAATGACTGTATCCCGATCAAGATACATGGAGGCAAGGGTAGAGGCTACCTCAAGGGCGTGTTCCAAATACAGTTGACCGGAAAAATGCTTTTTGTCCGTGTGTACCTTGACAGCAAGGTCCCACGCCTTATCAATGGGCTCCAGATCAACATCGTGAAGATATCCCTTGGCAATAGTCTTCAGACCGGTGACACTCAGCATGGATGCAGTCGTCATGAGATACCCGTATCACTCCTGCCCTGTGCTGCCGGCTGCTGCAATCTGGTTCAGTATATATTCCACAACCTGGGCAGGAAAAAGATCCACGGTCAGACCGTCACGACGATGACGGATCTCAACCACGTCTTCTTTGCTCAGACGAGTACCAACCGTAATCCGGAAGGGGATGCCCAGCAGGTCAGCATCCTTGAATTTGGAGCCGGGCCGCTCATCACGGTCATCAAGAAGCACCTCAACCCCTAGCGCCAGCAACTGCGAGTACAGCAACTCGGCTGATGCGGTGATCGCCGCATCCTTGAGACCAAGATTGAGGATGATCACCTGAACCGGAGCAAGGGCCAGCGGCAGGATAATCCCATTGTCATCATGATTCTGTTCAATGGCCGCCGCGACAATACGACTGATGCCGATACCATAACAACCCATGATCAGAGGTTTCTCCTGGCCCTCATGGTCCTGAAACAGGGCACGCATGGACTCGGAATAGACCGTTCCCAGTTTAAAAATATGGCCGACCTCTATGCCCTCAATCTGACCCAACTCGCCGCCACAGAGTGGACAAGGATCATCCGCTGCTATCTGACGCAAATCGGCAACCAGGGCCACCTCAAAATCACGACCTATGTTCACATTCTGCAGGTGGTAATTTTTTTCACCCGCACCCACTACGAAATTACGCATGGCTACGACTTCCAGATCCGCTACCACTTGGACTTTTCCGCCATTCAGGCCAATCGGACCCAGATAACCGGTGGGCACACCGGTTATCTCAAAGACCTCTTTATCCTCGGCCAGTTCCACGTCAACGGCCTGGAGCAGGTTTTTGAGCTTCACCTCCTGTACCTCACGATCACCCCGCACCAGAACAGCCACCGGATATACCTGCTGACCATCCCCCCCAGTCACCTTATAAATCATGGCTTTAACCAGCAACTCCGGTCCAATACCTAAAAATTCACAGACTGCTGCGACCTTACGCTTGCCAGGGGTCTCAACCTTTTCAGGTTCAAGCAGGGGCTCCGTACTCTCCACAGGCCGGACCTTGATCGCCGCCTTTTCTACATTGGCCGCATAGTCACAGTTCCGGCACACCACTAAAGTATCCTCACCGGTCTTGGCAAGAACCATAAACTCGTGGGAGAAACTGCCGCCGATGGTGCCGCTGTCAGCCTCAACCGCCCGGAACTGCAGGCCGCAACGGGTAAAGATCCGCTGATAGGCATCATACATCTTCTGATAGGCAATACCAGCCTGCTCATCATCAACATCAAAAGAATAAGCGTCCTTCATGATAAATTCGCGGCCACGCATCAGCCCGAATCTTGGACGGATCTCGTCCCTGAACTTGCTCTGAATCTGATAGAGATTGAGCGGAAGCTGCCGATAGGAACGGACCTCGCCCCTTACCAGGTCGGTGATCACCTCTTCATGGGTCGGTCCCAGACACGATTCACGATCATGCCTATCCTTGAATCTGAGCAGTTCGGGTCCATATTTTTCATAGCGGCCAGTCTCCCGCCACAGATCCGCAGGCTGAACCATGGGCATTAACAGTTCCTGGGCTCCGGCGCGATTCATCTCCTCACGGACGATCTTCTCCACCTTGCGGATGGCGGCCAGACCGAAAGGCAGATAGGTGTAAACACCTGCCGAAAGTTTACGAATATACCCTGCCCTGAGCATCAGTCGGTGGCTGACCACCTCTGCCTCGGCAGGCGTTTCCTTCAGTGTTGGGACAAAAGTCTGTGAGTAACGCATCTATATCTCTTCTTCTATGAATTTTAATTCCTGGAGAAAGACCGCAAGTAGCTCTTCCTCTTTTACCTTTTTGTAAAGCTTTCCCTTCTTAAAAATAATCCCCACCCCATTGCCACCGGCAACGCCAATATCTGCTTCCTTGGCCTCACCTGGTCCATTGACCACGCAGCCCATGACCGCCACCTTGATTGGTTTCTTCATGGTCTGCACGTAGCGTTCAACGGCCTCGGCCAGGGTAAAAAGATCAATCTGGGTACGGCCGCAGGTAGGGCAGGATATAAGCTCCGGACCACGTTCCCGGATCTTGAGAGAACGCAGGAGTTCAAAACCGACCCGAATCTCTTCCACCGGATCACGGGTCAGCGAGATCCGAAAGGTGTCTCCGATCCCCTGATAAAGCAAGATGCCGAGGGCCACACTGGACTTTACGGTGCCGGCAATAAGACCACCCGCCTCTGTGACCCCAAGATGCAGGGGATAATCTGTTTTTTGGGCCAGCGCCTGATAAGCACTCACTGTGGTCAGGGTATCGGAGGATTTGATTGAGATCTTGATTTCATAAAAGCCCAGATCTTCGAGAAGGCGGACATTACGAAGGGCACTCTCGATGAGGGCAGTGGGATTTTCCGGGGTGGGATAACCATGAATCTTGAGAAGATCCTTTTCAATGGAGCCACTGTTGACCCCCACGCGGATTGGAACCTGATGGATCTTGGCGGCACCCACAACCCGGGCCAGTTTTTCCGGGCCGCCAAGGTTACCAGGATTAATGCGGATAGCCTGAGCACCATTTTCCATGGCAGCCACGGCCAGACGATGATCAAAGTGAATATCGGCGATCAAGGGGATGGAGATCGCCGCACGAATTTTGGAAAGGGCTGCAGCAGCCTCAAGATCAAGGACGGCGACTCGGATCAACTCACAGCCCGCCTTCTCGAGTGCATGGATCTGAGCCACGGTCGCGGCAACATCCCTGGTATCGGTGTTAGTCATGGACTGCACCGTAATGGGACTACCTCCGCCCACCGGCACATTGCCAATCACTATTTTCCTGGTTTGCCGCCGCAAAATCATGGGTCTGTCCTCTGTTGCTTATGCTTCTTCAACAAAAACATTCATGGTGTGATCTCTGCAATCCCGCTAATTTCTCCCGCAAAGCGCAAAAAGCCGACCAAGGAGAGTTTAGTGTCGCCCGCTCCAGGAAAGATAAAATGGACATACTCGCCGAGACAAAAAAAATATTTTTTCTGTGTCTCGGCGAGTATCCAATCATTCTCAGCTATCTCGTAACGGCTCCCAGACTCAACTCCGCGTCCGAGGCCCGCACATACAAAGGCGCTGCGCTGTCAGGATCCAGGCACTGATCCTGTTGCAGCATCTCACCTGCCAGCAGCCCCAGGGCGCTGGCGCACGGATAATGCAACGTCCTTGGGGCACTTGCAAATCGGGTGCCGAGGGCCTCCTGCCATAATTCTCCATAGAGCATGACGGCATCTCCAACAAATAACACGGGTTGCTGAATTTCCTCTGCCAGTCTCTGGGGGCTGAGCACCCGAATCGTACCATCCCGGCGTGGAATCCCCTCAATATCGTATCGATAAAAACAAGTATAAACCTCTTTTTTCCTGGCGTCCAGTACAGCACAAATCAACCGCTCGCCGCTACAGTTCAGGGCCAGGGCATCAAGGGTCGATACTCCTAGCAAGGGCTTCTGGGTGGCCGTGATCAGTCCCTTGGCCGTCGCCATTCCTATACGCAATCCGGTAAAGCTCCCAGGACCAAGACTAACGGCAAGGCCGTCCACATTCTGCCACTCTGTTCCGCTCTCGTTAAACAGCCAGTCTATTGCCGTAAGCAGACGCCGGGAATGAGTCACATTACTGTTCAAGGAGAGGGAAGCCACCACTTGTCCTCCGACCACACTACCACGCGTCAAGGCCACCGCACTGCAACTGCTGGCAGTATCAATGGCCAGGATTAAAGGCAAGGGTCTATCTTCATCCTGGCAGAGAGCGCTCGACACAAGGCCGTACTTGGCCTGCGGTCGCTCCTGTGCCGTCCTTGGCACCTGCGACACAGGGCCGTCCTTAGCCTGCGCACCGTTCATTTGGTAAAGATCCTGACCAAATCATTATAAAAGACAAAGAGCATGAGCGAACCGAGCAGAGCCATGCCAACCTGCTGGGCAACAATCTGCACCCGCTCGGACAAAGGCCTGCGCCGTACCGCCTCAACACCTAAGAATACGAGATGGCCGCCATCAAGCACAGGTATGGGCAGCAGGTTCAAGATACCGAGGTTGACACTAAGCAATGCTATAAAATAGACAAGGTGAATCCAGCCCGCCGCCATCTGCTGCCCAGCCAACTGAGCAATAAGGATAGGGCCCCCCAGTTCCGACATGGGTACCACCCGCTGAACAAGCTTCACAAAGCCCATGACGGTCAACGAGATATACATCCAGGTCTGAGCGCATGCCTCCTGGATAGCCCTAATCACACCCACCTTTTCATAGACCAGGGCCTCGGCCTTCATAACCCCGATCATATAGCGTTTTTCGGTTACCTCGCCAAAGACGTTTTTCACGCTGTCAATGGCGGGGGTCACGACGACAGTGACCTGCTCAGTACCTCGTTTGATCTGCAAGGTCAGAGGCTTTCCTTCGCTATCCTTGACACTGTTGAGGATAGAAAGCCATTCAATGACGGGGATACCATTGATCTGTTCAATGGTATCCCCGACCAGAAGACCCGCTTCGGCCGCAGGTGACTTTTCGCTCACCTGGCCAATGGTGGTTGTATCCTGGGAGTCAGGAACGCCGATGGCAATAAAAAGGCCACAAAAGAGGACCAACGCAAACACAAGGTTAAAAACCGGGCCGGCCAGGACAATAAAAAAACGTTTCCACACCGATTTATGGGCAAAAGAGCTACACTGATCCTCAGTTTCGACCTCCTGCTCATCTGGATTTTCACCCAACATCTTTACATATCCACCAAGGGGAAAGGCGCTGATCAAATATTCCGTTTCACCAACCGTTCTGCCAAATATTTTTGGACCAAAACCCAAAGAAAACTTCAGTACCTTTACCTTAAACAACTTGGCAAAGAGAAAATGGCCCAGCTCATGAACAAAAATAAGAAGGCCAAGGACAATAATAAAAGAAACCACAGTATTCATTTCAGGGAAAATTCCTCATTGGGAGAATAGGGAGAATGCGTGACTGCCTAACGGTTAACAATTGCTTGCCCAAATTCCACGCAATACATATAGGCAGCTACGACAATGCAAAATGTACTTAACACTTTAATCATTATTGAAAAATTCAACAGTAACTTCCCCGTTAAATTTTATTTTCCTTGTTTAAGATAACGCAACCATCCATGAACTTAAGACTGATTATAAACAGCTTATGCCATCCCAGCAATAAGGCGTTCAGCCTCAAATCGTGCACTGGCATCTGCAGCCAAGATATCCTCTAGAGAATCTTCGCTCCCACTCTGCACCTTCTCCAAAACTATGGAAACAGTTTCAACAATACCAGGGAAAGTGAGCCTGCCCCCAAGAAAAGCCTCTACCGCCACTTCATTGGCAGCATTGAGGACCGCAGGCATCACTCCTCCTTGTCGAAGGGCATGGAAGGCCAGGGACAGGGCCGGGAAACGGTCATAGTCAGGCTCAAAAAATTGCAGATTACCGCACTGAGAGAGCTGGAGAGGTTTGAGGGCCAAGGGCAGTCGTTTGGGATAGGAAAGGGCGTAGGCTATAGGGATGCGCATGTCAGGAATCCCCAATTGGGCCACTACTGATCCATCCTGAAATTCCACCAGGGAATGCACAATGGACTGCGGATGGACCACTACCTCAATGGAATCAACCGAAACATCAAAGAGCCATCTGGCCTCAATCACTTCAAGCCCTTTATTCATGAGGGTTGCAGAGTCAATAGAGATCTTCCGTCCCATACTCCAGTTTGGATGGGCCAGAGCCTGATCCGGAGTTACCTCTTGCAGATCCTCTGCTTTTTTGCCCAGGAACGGACCGCCGGAGGCAGTAAGGATAATCTTGGCCACATCCTCCTTGCGCCCAGCCTCCAGCGCCTGAAAAATGGCACTATGCTCCGAATCCACAGGCAACAGCTGAATGCCCTTGCGCCGGGCAGCAGACATAACCAGTTTGCCGGCCATGACCAGAGTTTCCTTATTGGCAAGCCCAATATCCTTCCCAGCCTCAATGGCCGCAAGGGTCGGCAACAATCCAGCTGCACCGACAATGGCCGAGACGGTCATGGCAGCAGAGTCCAAAGATGCCACCTGAATGTTCCCCTTAGTTCCCCAGACAATCCGGCCATGGTAGCTCTCAGGCAGAAGGGCCTTCAACTGATCGGCATGTTCTTCATCGAGCACGGAAAGCAGTTCAGGGGAGAACTCAAGGGCCTGCTGACTTAACAGATCAACATTCCTCCCTGCGGCAAGCCCGGCTATAGCGTACTGGCTTGGAAACTTCCTGACCACATCAAGTACCCCTTTGCCTATAGAGCCAGTCGATCCTAAGAGAGCAAGATATTTCATGGGGCCACCACAGAGGAACTCTGATAAAAAACCAACAGATAATAGAAAACGGGACCGGCAAACAGCAAAGAATCCACCCGATCCAGGACACCGCCATGCCCGCCTAAGAGAGTCCCGGAGTCTTTGGTTCCAGTTGCCCTTTTAATAATTGACTCGGTAAGATCACCGACAATTCCAATACCGGCCAGAAGGATCGCTGCGGGTATCAAGAAGAACAAACTCACCTGCAAGCGCAGAAGTATGGCCACAAGCACAGCCACGGCAACACCGGCAACAAGACCACCAATGGCCCCTTCAATAGTTTTTTTAGGACTTACCAACGGACAAAGTTTATGTTTTCCCAGGGCACGCCCGCAATAATAGGCCCCGGAATCCGATCCTGCCGTAATGGCAGTAAGCACCAAAATCCAACTACTGCCCTCCGGCAATAGGTAGAGCAGCAACAGATGGGCCGCCAGAAACCCGACATAGGTCACACCAAAGAAGGCACGGCTAAAAAACAGCAACGGATCTTGCAGCTGGCTGTAATAATAAAGGATATAGAAACTCAGAAGAAGAATCGACAGGAGAAGGCCGCCTGTGATCCCTAGAGAAGGAACATAAGCAACGCTCAAAGAAGGAAGGAGTGCAAGTATTGCCAAAAAAATACGAAAAGTTCTATCCTTCTCGGGAAAAGCCATCCTGGCATATTCCTGCGCACCAATCCAGATTACCAGGGCCATTACCAGAAAGAATGGCAGAAAGGAACCATAAAGGAGCAGGAGCAACCAACAGGCGACAAGGGCCAGACCAGGAATCAATCGATTCATATTTTTTTATAAAAGCACAATACCAGATAATCCAGACAGTACTTTCATCCTGTAATGTACCGGAAAGCCGATACGGCTGTTAATCATTATTCAACTGGGAACTGATCCTGCCAAAACGTCGCTCTCGCTGCTGGAAGTCGGCAATGGCCTGCAGAAAAGCAGCAGACCGAAAATCCGGCCACATCACATCGGTAAAATGAATTTCGCTATACGATACCTGCCAGAGGAGGAAATTTGACAACCTGGCTTCTCCACCTGTACGAATCAAAAGATCAGGATCAACCATCCCTGCCGTATCCAGATAATTACTGATCAGCTCCTCATCAATATTCTCAGTACTGAGATTTCCTGCTGCACAGGCCGCCGCTATCTTACGCACCGCTCTGGTCAACTCCGATCGCGACCCGTAACTGAGGGCAAGATTCAGAACCAGTTTATTGTTGAGAGCTGTCTCAGTTTTAGCATGCTCCAGAACTTCTTGCACTTCCACCGGCAGACGTCCCAGCTCACCAATACAGGTGAAACGAATATTTTTCTGTAACATCCTGGAAAGTTCAGTCTGCACATAATTCTTCAAAAAAGACATCAGGCCACTTACTTCACTGGCAGGTCGTTTCCAATTTTCTGAAGAAAAAGCATACAGGGTCAAAATCTCAACCCCAATTTCCCGAGCTGCCTCCACCACCTCCCGAACCGAATCGACCCCAGCCTTATGCCCCAAAAGACGGGGTTGATGTCGCCGCTGAGCCCAACGGCCGTTCCCATCCATAATAATGGCCACATGACGAGGAATGCGTGCGGGATCAATAAGGGGATTTTGAGACATAAGAAGTAGAAGACCTTAAAAGGCAAAGATGTCGGCAAAAGAGATCATTATTATTTATTTCTGCCATTCAATAATCAAGTGATTAAGCCGCTAAAAAAATAACATTAACATTAAATAAACAGGAACGGCTTAAGGAGCCGTCACGAAATTGATATAAATAATGGCCATGTTATTTCGTAAAGGTTCCTAAACCTCCATCACCTCTTTTTCCTTGGCAGCGGTAATCGTATCGATCAATTTCATAGACGCATCTGTCTTCTGTTGAGCCTCATCCTGAAGCTTAAACAGATCATCTTCCGATATTTCCTTATCTTTTTTATGTTTCTTCAGAACATCGATGGCCTCACGACGAATATTACGAACAGACACTCGAATTTCTTCAGCAATTTTTTTGACCAGTTTCACCATCTCCTTTCTGCGTTCCTCAGTAAGCTGGGGAATAGATAGACGGATCATCTTGCCATCATTGGCAGGGGTCAAGCCAACATCAGATTTAAGAATGGCTTTCTCGATTGCGGGCAGCATCTGAGGATCCCACGGGGTAATGACAATCATTCGACTCTCTGGGATAGTCATGGAACCAACTTGATTCAAAGGCATGACACTACCGTATGCATTCACAGAGATCCCCTCCAGCAAGGCAAGAGAGGCTCGCCCTGTACGCACCTTGGAAAGTTCATGCCTGAAGGCCTCAATACTCTTCTCTATCTTGTCATCCATTTCCGCTAATATGTCATCACTCATCTGCAAATCTCCCGCTTCGTAAATATCATCTGTTATAAACTTAGAAGCCGTTACGAAATAACAAGGACTTTTCAAACTGTTTCGTTACGGCTCATTATGCTGTTTTGGCCATTCAAAAAGCCACGATATTCATTTACAACGGCTTAAACTGTGACCAGAGTTCCTACCTGTTCTCCACAAATAGCCTTCAGAATATTCCCCTGTATATTCATATTCAACACCAGAATTGGTTTATTATCATCCCGGGCCAAGGCGATACCGGCAGCATCCATGACACGTAGTCCCTTCTGCAGGACGTCGTCATAGGTCAAGCGATTAAATTTTACGGCATCAGGTGATCCAACAGGATCTTTATCATAGATGCCATCAACCTTGGTGGCTTTAATCACGATATCAGCATCAATCTCAAGTGCCCTGAGCACTCCGGCTGAATCAGTAGTAAAAAAAGGATTACCCGTACCTCCGGCAAAAATAACGACCCGACCTTTTTCAAGATGCCGGGTGGCTCGACGTCTGATATAAGACTCACAGACCGATGGCATGGGAATAGCAGACATCACTCTGGTAACGACACCAACCCTCTCAAGGGCATCCTGCAGGGCCAGACTGTTAATCACCGTTGCCAGCATTCCCATATTATCAGCAGTGCTTCGATCCATCCCCTTACTTGCTCCGGCAATACCCCTGAATATATTGCCCGCACCAATCACCACTCCAGGCTCAACACCGAGGGCAACCAATTCTTTTATCTCACTCGCAACATAATTAATGACACCAGTATTAATGCCAAAGGAATCTTCGCCCATCAAGGCCTCGCCACTCAGTTTCAGCAAAATTCTTTTATATTGTATCTGCATGAATAGATCCTTTGCATTTCGACAAATGCATGATAAAGGCGGGAGAAGAAGGCAGGTCTATATTAAAAAAATAAGACCATTTTCCAAAAGGAGGCTGATCAATAAAAGACAAGGCTGTTATTGATCAGGGCAACAGGACCTACTACTTACACACCAACTTGAAAACGGGCGAAACGCTTGATAGAAACATTTTCACCCATCTTCCCAACAAGTTCAGTCAACATATCCTGAATACTCTTCTCAGGATTTTTTACAAATTGCTGTTCAAGCAAACAAATTTCAGAAAGAAAACGATCAATCTTGCCGGCAACCATCTTTTCCGCAATATTTTCAGGCTTTCCGGACTCAATGGCCTGCTGCACATATATTTGACGCTCTCTTTCAACAATATCAGCAGGGACATCATCTCTGGACAGCGAAACAGGATTGGAGGCAGCTATGTGCATAGCAACATCACGGGCAAACGCCAGGAAGTCATCGGTCTTTGCAACGAAATCGGTCTCGCAGTTTAATTCCACCATAACGCCCAACTTACCACCGGCATGGATATAGGTTTCAACAACACCTTCACTAGTGGCTCGACCTGCCCTTTTAGCGGCAATCGCGAGGCCTTTCTGACGCAAAAAGTCAACAGCCTTTTCCATGTCTCCTGCATTTTCGCTCAAAGCCTTCTTACAATCCATCATCCCTGCACCTGTTTTATCACGCAGGTCCTTTACCATCTGACTTGTAATATTCATTCCAAACCTCCTTATATTAAACCTTAAAACATATTTCCAATCTCATTAATAACAGAGAGCAACATAAAGCTGAGATAGTGAATCTATAAAAATCAATTGCGGATAAAGCAAAGGGGCAGTCAAGTAGACAGCCCCTTCGAAAAAAACTGACAAAAAAACACCAGTCAAGGTGTCAAGTCGTGATTATTGTTCAGTTTCAGCAGTTTGTCCCATTTCAGAACCAGCATCACCCATGGCAGCCGCCAGAGCTTCATCAGATGCAGCATCACCATCAAGTGAAGCTTGACCTGCAAGAACCGATTCGGCAATACAGGAGACGACCAATCTGAGAGAACGCAGAGAATCATCATTTCCTGGAATCATAAAATCAATACCATCCGGATCACAGTTGGTATCAGCAAGGGCAACCACAGGAATATTTAATTTCTGGGCCTCACTTACCGCAATCGACTCCTTCTTAGGATCAACAATAAAAAGGACGGAAGGAAGCTTTCTCATGTTCTTGATACCACCAACATTCCGCTCCAACTTAGTTCTTTCCTTTTCCATGAGACCAATTTCTTTTTTAGGAAAACGTTGAATAGAACCATCTTCCTGCATAGACTCAATCAACTTCAAGCGATCAACACTATTTTTAATGGTTTGAAAGTTGGTCATCATTCCACCAAGCCAACGATGATCAACATAATACATATTACAACGTTTAGCCTCATCCTGAACTATTGCCTGAGCTTGTCTCTTGGTACCGACAAAGAGAATGGATCCACCTTTGGCAATTTCCTTGCTAATAAAATCACACGCAGTATCAAACATACGCTTGGTCTTATCCAGGTTGATAATATAAATACCGTTACGGGGTCCATAGATATAAGGTTTCATCTTTGGATTCCAACGACGAGTCTGATGACCAAAATGCAGGCCAGCCTGTAACATTTCTTTAACTGTAGCGAATGACATTTCTTCTCCGTTTTCTGGTTTAACCTCCACCCCTGATTTATCACTTTTGAGCGTTACAACGCTCATTATGACACCAGGCACTGCAAGGGGTGTGTGTATTTCATACTCATTATTTCACTATCA
>Ga0180012_1000135_pt1 | contig 33354 bp, 29 predicted proteins | sample KR11_S2_MetaG_FD_122243 | JGI IMG/M metagenome (GOLD analysis project Ga0180012, IMG submission 122243) | Groundwater microbial communities from the Olkiluoto Island deep subsurface site, Finland - KR11_S2_MetaG | ecosystem: Environmental > Aquatic > Deep subsurface > Groundwater | place...
GCCGCCGAAGAGGCCCAGAAGGCTGCCGAGCAACAGGCTGCCGAAGAGGCCCAGAAGGCCGCTGAACAGCAGGCTGCCGAAGAGGCCCAGAAGGCCGCTGAACAGCAGGCTGCCGAGGAAGCCCAGAAGGCCGCCGAACAGCAGGCCGCCGAAGAGGCTCAGAAGGCTGCCGAACAGCAAGCCGCCGAAGAGGCCCAGAAGGCTGCTGAACAGCAGGCCGCCGAAGAAGCCCAGAAGGCTGCCGAACAGCAGCCGGCAGCGGAAGCCGTGACGTGTGCCGACGAATCGCAGGCAGCATCCGCCGATGCATGCCCGCCAGCCGAACAGGCTCCGGCAGAACAGCCTGCCGCCGTAGAGGAAGCCCCCGCTGAACAGGTTCCGGCCGAAAAGCCGGCCCAGGCCGAAGAACCGGCTCAGACCCCCGATGCCCCGGCCGAAGCTCCTGCCGATCAGGCACCGGCCGAGCAGACGCCCGCAACGGAACCGGCGCCTGCCGACCAGCCGGCTGAAAGCCCGCTGACCGACGACCAGCTGAAGCCCGCTCAGGACGCCGTTCCGGGCGAGACCCCGGCCGTGCCGCAGGATCAGTCGACGACCGAACCGGCTGCCGAGCCGACCGGCGAGCAGGTCGTCGTGCCGGCCGTTGAAGCGCCGAAGGATGCGCCGGTGGTCGAGGTCATCGACGAGCGCACCGAAGAAGACAAGCAGCAGATCGCCGAGGACCCGTCCAGCACGGCCGAAACCGTCGTGCTGCCGGTCGACAATGGTGCCGCCGTTCTCGACAGCGACAAGGACGCCGACAATACCGGCGCTGCCAATGTCCGTGATGCCCGCACCGTGCTTCGCGAAGAAACCCCGGTCGTCGCAGCGCCGACAAGCGATGTCGAAGCCCAGGGCGAAGCACCCAAGTTCGAACCGCAGGTGATGGAAGCCATCATCACGGAGAAGGGCACGACGCGCGACTCCGCCCCGACCTTCGAGGTGCCGACCACCGTCATCAACAACGTGACCAACGTGACCAATGTCACGAACGTCACCAATGTGACGAACACCAACAACGAGACCAACATCGTCAACCAGGTCAACGAAGTGCGGGTGATCGAGGAAATCGACAACCGGACGATCATCAACATCGGCAATCTCGAAGTCGTGCGCGGCAACGACCGTTCGCGCCTGCGTTACGACGAGGAACAGACGTCCTACGAGGAACTGTCCCGTGGCCGCGTTCGCGAAACGATCGAGCGCAATGACGGCTCGCGTCTGGTGACGGTCTACAACCGCTTCGGCGACATCATCCTTCGCTCGCGCTTCACGACGGATGGCGACGAATATGTCCTGTTCTATGCACCGGAAGCCGACCGTGACGAACCGCATGTCTATGTCGACGTGGGCTACAGCCTCCCGCCGATGCGCCTGACCATTCCGGTCCAGGATTATATCGTCACCACGTCCAACGCGCCGGATCGCGACTACTACGACTTCCTCGCCCAGCCGCCGGTCGAGCGCGTCGAACGCGTCTATTCGATCGAGGAAGTGAAGTCGTCGGCCCGTATTCGTGACAAGGTCCGCCGTATCGACCTTGACACGATCACCTTCCCGTCGGGTTCGGCCGAAGTGCCGCTGGCCCAGGCCAAGACGCTGCGCAAGGTCGCTGCCGCTATGGAACAGGTGCTGGCCAAGGATCCGGGCGAGACCTTCCTGATCGAAGGCCATACCGATGCCGTCGGTTCGGACCGCTCGAACCTGATCCTGTCGGACCAGCGTGCCGAAACCGTCGCCAACCTGCTGACCGAAGTCTACGGCATCCCGCCGGAAAACCTCTCGATCCAGGGTTACGGCGAGCGTTACCTGAAGATCCGCACGGCCGAAGACGAACAGCAGAACCGCCGCGTCGCCATCCGCCGCGTCACCTCGCTCGTTCGCCCGGCGACCGCCGCCAACTGACGGTCGACTGACCAATACAATCGAAAGGGCCGCCGGAGATCATCCGGCGGCCCTTTTTCCATGGGCAGCTCGCGCTGGTCCCGTCAGGTGCGGGGTTGCGGCAGTGCGGTGACGCGGGCGATGAAGTCGGCGATCGCCTGGGTGTCGTCGAGGTCGAAGACGGGCAGGCGCTCATCGGCGACCGGATGATCGGCGGCGATGGCGACGATGTGCGGATCGTTCGGCGCCAGCGGCTCGCGGTTCTTCGCCTCCAGCCTGCGGGCCTCGATCTTCGGCACCGGCTCGCGTTTGTAGCCCTCGATCAGCACCAGATCGCAAGGTCCGAGCCGGGCGAGGATGTTCTCGAAGCTCGGCTCGTCGGCCCCGCGCAGTTCGTGCATGATGGCGTAGCGTGTGCCCGACACGAGCGCCACCTCGTGGGCGCCGGCCTGGCGGTGGCGGTAGCTGTCGGCGCCGACCTTGTCGATGTCGAAATCGTGGTGGGCGTGCTTGATCGTCGAGATGCGATAGCCGCGCCGGGTGAACTCCTCTACCAGGCGGACGGCGAGGCCGGTCTTGCCGGAATTCTTCCAGCCGGAAATGCCGAAGATGCGGGGTTTGTCGGTCATTCGCCAAGAACCTTGAGAAAACGTTCGGCCGTTGCGAGATCGTCCGGCGTGTTGACGTTGAAGAAGGGATCGAGCTTGCCGGCCGGCGTTGCAAGCAGGGGAAAGTCGACCGCCAAGGATGGATGGCGTGCGATGAAGGCCTGCAGTTTCCGGTTTCCGGGCTCGGTCAGCCAAACCTCCAGATCGTCCGCGAGCGAGAGCGGCCACAATGCGACGACCGGATGGACCTGGCCGGCGGAGGCAGCGAGAACGATCTGGTCGCGTGCCGCGGCCGCGCCATCGAGCCGTGCCACGAGATCGAGCGGCAGGAAGGGCGTGTCCGCCGGGACGGTCAGCAGATGGGTCGCAGCGGGCGTCATGGCGGCGGCGCGGCGCAGGCCGGCGAGCACGCCGGCAAGGGGGCCGGGACGGCCGGCGATCATATCGGGAACCAACGGCAGATCGATGCCGGCTGCAGAAGCCTCCGGCGCGTTGATGGCGAGCGCTCCGACCTGCGGCCCGATCCTTTCGGCGATCCGGACGATCATCGGCTTGCCGCCAAGCTCGGCCGAGGCCTTGTCGCGGCCCATGCGACGCGACAGGCCACCGGCGAGAATGAGGGCGGGGACAAGACGGTCTCGCATCACGGCTCCGTGGCTTACTCGCTCACCTGCGGATCACCATAGCGCAGGTAGAGGATAGCGGCCACGGCGAGCACGCCGCAGGCCAGCATGACCAGCAGCATGGGCATGGCGCCCGTCTCGACGGTCAGGATCGACGAGGCGAATACCGAGGTGCCTGCGCCGCCGCCCATGGCGATGGCGCCGCTGAGGCCCGATGCCGAGCCGGCGAGATGGGGCTTGACGCTGACGACGCCGGCATTGGCGCTCGGCAGCGTCAGGCCATTGCCGAAGCCGACGATCACCTGCGGCCCGAAGAAGGCGAGGGCGGATCCCACGCCCGCCAAAAGGAAGGCGGCCGGGATCAGTGTTCCGACGATCATGGCGATGGTGCCGGCGAGCATCATGTTGGAGGTGCCGTAGCGCCGCGCGTAACGGCCGGAGACGAAGTTACCGGCCATGTAACCGGCGGCGATAAAGATGAATTGCAGGCCAAGCGTGCTCGGACTCATGTGCATCAGCGTCGCGCCGATGAAGGGCGTGCCGCCGAGAAAGGCGAAGAAGGCGCCGGAGGTGAAGGTCACGACCGCCGTATAGCCCCAGAATTGCGGTGAGGCGAGCAGCCCCGGCCATGCCTTGAACTGCGCGGAAAAGCTGGCGCTGCGGTTGCGGTTGGTTTCGCCGAGATCGGCCGCGACCAGCGACAGCACGACCACGCCGAGGGCGAAGATGGCGACGAAATTGGCGCGCCAGCCGAAGGCGTCGCCGAGCACGCCGCCGAGCGTCGGGCCGATCATGGGCACGATGGTCATGCCCATGGTGACATAGCCGATCATCGAGGCCGCCTCTTCCATTGGCACCATGTCGCGCACGATGGCGCGCGACAGGACGATGCCGGCGACCACGGCGGTCTGCAGCATGCGGGCGACGACGAGCGTGTAGATGTCCGTCGCGACCATGCAGACAAGCGTGGCGACCAGCAGGATGACGAGGCTGCCGATGACGGTCGGCCGCCGCCCGAAACGGTCGGAGAGCGGGCCAATGGCGATCTGCACCACGGCCGTCATGGCGATATAGCCCGAGATCAGGATCTGGATCGTGCCGTAGGTGACGCCGAAGTCCTTCGCCATGCTGGGCAGCGACGGCAGGAAGATGTTCATCGTCAGCGCCGAGAGGCCGGCAATGGCAACCAGCGTGACGATGTGCGGCGGCGACCGGCGGTCGAGGAAGCGGGCGGTCTTCAAGCTGTCTTTCCTTGTCGCGTCCATGGGCGCCTCGCTGGCCTACTTACAGGGCCGGTTTGGCCAACGCGGCCTCAAGCCTCGCCATCTCAGCACGGCGTTTGTTCTCGCGATAGAAGGCGTAGAGGCCGGAGCCGATGACGATCACCGTGCCGACTGCCATCCAGATGTCGGGAACCTCGCCGAAGAAGACCATGCCGAGCGTGACGGCCCAGAGCAGGCTCGTATAGCGGAACGGAGCGATGAAGGAAATCTCGCCGGTGCGCATGGCCATGATGATCGCCAGGTAGCCGATGAAGATCAGGCAGGAGGCGATCAGCATGATCCCCCAGGTGGAACCGCTCATCGGCTGCCAGCCGCCGAAGGGAACGATCAGCGCCGCACCAGCGATGGTGATGCCGGCGGCGGTGCTCAGCGTGATGGCGAGCGAGGATATGCCGGAATCGATCTTCTTGGTGACGAGGTCGCGGGCGGCAGCGAAGACGACGCTCATCAGCACGTAGAGCGAGGCCATCGTGAAGCCTTCGGGGCCGGGCCGGATGATGATCAGCACGCCGAGGAAGCCGATGCCGATGGCCGTCCAGCGCCGCCAGCCGACCGGCTCGCCGAGGAAGAGGGCGGCGCCCAGCGTCACGGCGAGTGGCAGCGACTGCAGGATCGACGAGACATTGGCGAGCGGCATCTGCCCGAGCGCGCTGAGGAAGGCGACGGCGGCCAGCGTCTCGAACAGCATGCGCAGCAGCACGGTCGGCCGCGTCAGCATGCGGATGTGACCGAGGGCGCCCATGTGGCGGGCCACCAGGAAGACCAGGATGGTGGTGAGCGCGCCGCGCACGAACATCAGCTGGCCGACATTCATCAGCGGGGTCACGGCCTTGCTCAGCGCATCGTTGAACGTGAAGCCGGCCATCGAGAGCGCCATCAGCAAGGCGCCCTTGGTATTGTTGGACAATGCCATTCGGGGGGAATCCTGGAAAACTCTGTCGGACCTTCTAACGGAAACGACGCATGTTCGGTATCGCCTGGGGCGGTGATTGTCGGGTTGTACGCAAAAAGACGTGTACGACGCGTTGGAGTGCGGGGAGACGGCAGAGCCGCCGTCGGCATTCAGCCGCCGGTGACGCTCATGTGGCGGGCCACGGCCGGGCGGCGGTGGTCGCGGTCGATGATGAAATCGTGGCCCTTCGGCTTGCGGCCGATCGCCTCGTCGATCGCCGCCGACAGGAAGGCGTCGTCGGGGGAGGCACGCAGCGCCGTGCGCAGGTCGGCCGCGTCGTCCTGGCCGAGGCACATGTAGAGCGTGCCGGTGCAGGTCAGGCGCACGCGGTTGCAGCTCTCGCAGAAATTATGCGTCATGGGCGTGATCAGGCCGAGCTTGCCGCCGGTCTCCTCGACCCTGACATAGCGTGCGGGGCCGCCGGTGGAGAGCGGCAGGTCGGTGAGGGTGAAGCTCTCCTCCAGCCGCTGGCGAACCAGGGACAGCGGCAGGTACTGGTCGGTGCGGTCCTCGCCGGTCTCGCCCATCGGCATGGTTTCAATGAGCGTCAGGTCCATGTCGTTGGCATGGGCATAGCGCATCAGCTCGGGGATCTCGTGTTCGTTGAAATCCTTGAGGGCCACGGCATTGAGCTTCACGCGGATGCCCGCGGCCTGGGCGGCGCGCACGCCTTCCATCACCTTGTCGAACTCGCCCCAGCGGGTGATCGTGCGGAACTTCTCCGGATCGAGCGTGTCGAGCGAGACGTTGATGCGGCGCACGCCGCAGTCGGCGAGTTCCGCGGCAAAGCGCGACAGCTGCGAGCCGTTGGTGGTGAGCGTCAGTTCCTCGAGCGCGCCGCTTTCGAGATGTCGGGACAGGCTGCGGACGAGGAACATGATGTTCTTGCGCACCAGCGGTTCGCCGCCGGTCAGCCGCAGTTTCTTCACGCCCTTGGCGACGAAGGCGGAACAGAGCCGGTCGAGCTCCTCGAGGGTAAGCAGGTCCTTCTTCGGCAGGAAGTTCATGTTTTCCGACATGCAGTAGGTGCAGCGGAAATCGCAGCGGTCGGTGACCGAGACGCGAAGATAGGTCACGGCGCGGCCGAACGGATCGACCATCGGCGCGTCGGCCGAGGTGAGCGCGGTTGCATCCTGCCATGGTCCGGCACTGAAATTCAAAGCACGACCTCCCGTTTATGCGGCTAAGATGGTCAGCATGGTGACTAAGGTCAAGCAAATGGGTGCTTGTTCGACCGGCAAAATGTCTTGCGCTGCACAAGATGCGGGCATAGTTCTCGGCGCGGGGCAATTTGACGGATGCGAAGATGAGCGATTTCTGGCCAACCGAACTCAAGGTGTCGAAGGATAGGCGGATGCTGTCGGTGAGCTTCAACGACGGCGTGACGGCGGCCCTGCCGGCGGAAATGCTGCGGGTCCTGTCTCCCTCGGCCGAAGTGCAAGGCCATGGGCCGGGTCAGAAAGTGACCGTGCCCGGCAAGCGCGAGGTGGCGATCAAGGCGGTCGCGCCGACCGGCAACTACGCCGTGCGCATCGCCTTCGACGACGGCCATGACAGCGGCATCTTCACCTGGACCTATCTGCGCGAACTCGGCGAGACCGGCGAGGCGAAGTTTGCCGAGTACGAACGCGAACTGGCGGAAAAGGGGCTCAGCCGCGACCGCCGCTGACCGCGAGCCCTCTACAAAGGAGAAGGGCCGGGGGCCGTAAGCTTCAGTCCTCCGCCGCCTCCTCGCTTTGCAGGCGGGCAATCAGCTTTTCCATATGCGTCGCCATCATCATGCAATCCTCGATCGGCGTCACCGAAAGCGTGCGCTCGATCAGGTCCGTCTGGATGACCATGGCGCGGGTGGTCAGGTCGCGGCCCTGGTCGGTGAGGAACAGTCGCAGGATGCGCTTGTCGCGGCTGTCCGGGCGCCGCTCGATCAGGCCGCGCTTCTCCATCTGCGGCAGCAGCATGCTCATGTTGGAGCGGCCGACCAGCAGCTTGCGGGCCAGCTCCTGCTGCGAGATGCCTTCGAAGCGGTAGAGATTGATCAGGATGTCCAGGTGGGGAGGCTTGATGTCGAGCGAGGAGAGCGCGCGCGTCAGCGCCTGCTGCATGAGCTGGCAGGCGCGGCCGACGGAGATCCAGCTCTTGAAGCGCGGGTGGTCCCACGGCAGGGCTTGATTTTTGTTCATGGTTGTACTTTATTGTTCATCGTTGAACATTCACAGGGATTCCGACTATGCCATCCTTTGCCATCAAGGTCACCCGATTCGGTTTCTCCGCGCTTGGGCGCGTCTCTCCGGAACTCGCCAGCCGCGCCGCCCTTGCCCTTTTCTGCCGTACGCCGCCGAAACGGCCGAGGGAGGGCAAGGCCAAGGCAGCCTTTGCCGAGGGCGCGCGCACGCTGACGCTTGCCGAGAAGCTGCGGCTCGGGCCTGGCGGTGCCAGGGTCGGCGTCCACAGGATCAGCTCGCCGAACTGCTCGGCGCCGCGGGTGCTCGTCGTGCACGGCTGGGGCTCGCGGGCCGAGTATCTGGCCGATCTCGCCATGGGCCTGCGGGAAGCGGGCGCGGAAGTCTTCGTGCTCGACCTGCCGGGACATGGCCGCTCCTATGGCCGCAGCCTCGACATGCGCCTGGCGGCCGAGGCCATGGCCAGGGTGCAGGAGCGGTTCGGACCCTTCGATGCCGCTGTCGGCCACTCCTTCGGCGGCGCAGCCCTGATGGCGGCGTCGGGCGGCAGCTTTCCCGGCATCCCGGCCATTAAGGCAAACCGTCTGGCCGTGATCGGTGCGCCGTCGCGGATCGACGATGTCTTCACCGGCTTTGCGCGGATGGTCGGTCTGACGCCTGCGACCGGCCGGGCGCTCATTGCCAGGACCGAGCGGCGGGTCGGCTGTCCCGTCGGGGCGCTGGACGGCGTGCCGATCGCGGTGAGGCTCGGCAAGCCCCTGCTGGTGGTGCACGCCGAGGACGACAAGGAGGTCGGCGCCGACCAGGCCCGGCGCTATCTGGGTGTCGCCGATCACATCCACCATCACTGGGCGAACGGGCAGGGGCACCGCCGCATCGTCAGCGCACCGGGGGTGATCGCGGCCGTTTCCGACTTTCTTATCGGGGACGGCGCTTTCGGCCAGATCGGCGAAACGATGAGGCTGCGCGCGGCGTCATCCTTCTGATACGCTTCGGTCGTAGAGGGGGCCGGGCGGCCGCGTGCCGCGCCTCATCGCGACAGATCAGGAAGGAGCAGCCATGACGATCATCCGCACCCCCGAAGCACTCCGGGAGATCTATCAGGGCGTGTCGGAAGCCTCGCTGGTCAAGGTCACGCCGGCGCTCACGGCCGACTATCGCCGGATGATCGAGGCCTCGCCCTTCATGGCGCTGGCGACCGTCGGTCCGGAAGGGCTCGACTGCTCGCCGCGCGGCGATCGTAGCGCGGTCGTGCGGGTGGAAGACGAAAAGACGCTCGCCATTCCCGACTGGCGCGGCAACAACCGGATCGATTCGCTGATGAACATCGTGCGCGACCCGCGCGTTGCGCTGATGTTCCTCATCCCCGGCTCGAACACGGCGATCCGGGTCAACGGCCAGGCCGTCGTCTCGGTCGATGCCGACTTGCTCGACAGCTTCGAGATGGACGGCAAGCACCCGCGCAGCGTCGTGCTGGTGACCATCGACGAAGTCTATTTCCAGTGCGCCCGGGCGATCATGCGCGCCGATCTGTGGAATCCTCAGAGCTTTGTCGACCCGAAGAGCCTGCCGACGCCCGGCGATCTGCTGCAGGCGGCGCAGGCCGATTTCGACAAGGAGACCTATGACCACCAATGGCCGGAGCGCGCCGCCAAGACCATGTGGTGAGATAGGCTTTGGCACCACTCCTTTTGTTTGCCGCGGCGGCATGACTTATTGTCAGGGCCGGCCGCTCATGCGAGGCTTCGGTTGCGGACAAAAGGGATGCTCCGCAACGGGGGAGCGGATGAAGCGTGTCGGGCCATTTGCACTGATGTGCCTGGGCTTTGCCCTGGCCGGTTCTGCGGTAGCGGCCGCCGACCTCGGGCTGGACGGAAAGCTCAGGCTGCTCGTGGCGGCCTATCCCGAAACGATCGCCGGCATCGAGGATGGCCGCCTCACTTTCAGGGACGGAGGCGAGCCTCTTCTGATCGACGACGGCAAGGCCAAGGACCATTTCACCAAGCTCGAAAAGGGCGACGTCGAGGACAGCCTTTCGCAGGACTATCCGGTCGGGCCGTGCGAAACCAAGCCGGCGGTCAATTTCGATCCTGGCCGCATCCGCAGCGATCCGTTGATGATGCGGCTCTACGGGGCATCGGCCCGGGAGGTGGAACGCTCTCTGGTCAAGGTGGCCTGGTTCGGCGAAAGCCTCCGGGTGACGAAAAGGCAGGGTGCGGCTGCGGCGCTCGAAAAGGTCCGCGACGAACTCAAGTCAAAATCCGAGCTGAAGAAATATCTCGCGCCCTCGTCCGGCACGTTCAACTGGCGCAAGGTGGCGAATGCCTCGAACATGTCGGTCCACAGCTTCGGCGCGGCGATCGACATCAACACCAAGTTCGCCGACTACTGGATCTGGTCCGGCGGAAAGCCGGGCAAGGTGCCGAACTATGCGAACAAGTTCCCGATGGCGATCGTCGACGTCTTCGAGCGCCATGGTTACATCTGGGGCGGGCGCTGGTATCACTACGACACGATGCACTTCGAATACCGGCCGGAGCTGATCGCGATTGCCCGGGAAAGCGGTGTTTCGCCCTGTCCGTGACCCTTCAGGCGAGGCTCATCGCTTGTAGATCAGCCAACTCTTGGTGAAGTCCTTCTTCATGCCGTCCTCGAAGATCTTCGTACGGTTGCGGCCGGCATTCTTGGCGCAGTAGAGGGCGATGTCCGACTTGGCGTAGAGTTCGCCGGGATCCTCCGCGTCGCCGGCCATGCAGAAGCCGAGCGAAAGGGTGATCGGTCCGTAGTTCACGCCGGTGCGCGAGTTCTTGAAGGGCGTCGTTTCGAGCGAGGTTCTGACCCGCTCGCACATCTGGTTGACCTCTTCGGCGGTATTGCCTTCGATGATGATGGCGAATTCCTCGCCGCCGGTCCGGGCGACAAAACAGTCCTTGCGCACATTGGCGCGGATCACGGTGGCGACCGTCGCCAGGATCTTGTCGCCGACGGGGTGGCCATAGGTGTCGTTGATCTTCTTGAAATTGTCGATGTCGGCCAGCACCAGGGCGGTGAGCGGCGCGCTCGTCGTCGCATTGTAGATCGACGCCAGGCGCTCGTCGAAGGCGCGGCGGTTGGCGATGCGGGTCAGCGAATCCGTGTTGGCGATGCGCTTGTATTCGTCCAGCTCCTTGCGGACCTGGTCCATCTCCTGGGACTTCTGGCTGACCTGCTCGACCGTCTGCGAGCCATGGGCCATGGTGTCGCCGGTGGCTTCAGACAGAAGGGTGATGGCGCTGCGCAGGATGTCGGCGCTGGTACTGTTCTTCGAACTGATCCGGGTATAGGTCTCGCCGAGCAGCTTGTTGTAGCTCTCGAGCGAATTCTGTTCCTGCTTCAGCAGGCGCAGCAGCCCGTCGAGTTCGGTGATGATCTTGGAATGGGCGTTCTCGATCACCCTTGTCTGGTGATTGCCGAAATACTGCTGGCCGAGCTCGTCCAATTCCTCCTGAGTGGCCTTGCTGCCGAGCGCGGCAAGTTCCTTGGTCAGGGTCGGATTGGAGCCGATATAGGCTTCGTAGAACAGCTCATAGTTCCGCGGAATGGGAGCGACGCCCATCGTGCGCATGGCATAGGTGATCTGCGCCGCTATGTCGGGAATCTGCGCCTTCGGCGTCGTTGCCGTGTTCATCGGCGAACTCCATTCATCTCTCGGATCCATGATCCTTTCCAATAGTTAGTTGAAAATTGTTTGGAAATATTTAATGGCGGGCACCCCTGAAATAGTCGGCGATATTTTGCAGTGCCTGCGCAAGCGTCGCGCAACATGCTGAATTCACAGTCGAAATCTTCTCGACACAATAAGGGGCGGTACTTTCGTGCCGCCCCTCGATGTTCATTTTTTGCCGACCGGTTCAGCCGAGGTTGAATTCCTGGAAGAAGTCGTTGCCCTTGTCGTCGGTGACGATGAAGGCCGGGAAGTCGACAACTTCGATCTTCCACACCGCTTCCATGCCGAGTTCCGGGTATTCCAGCACGTCCACCTTCTTGATGCAGTCCTGGGCAAGGCGCGCCGCCGGGCCGCCGATCGAGCCGAGATAGAAGCCGCCATGCTTCTTGCAGGCCTCGCGCACGGCCCGCGAGCGGTTGCCCTTGGCGAGCATGACCATGGAGCCGCCGAAGGACTGGAACTGGTCGACGTAGCTGTCCATGCGGCCGGCCGTCGTCGGACCGAAGGAGCCGGAAGCATAGCCGGCCGGGGTCTTGGCCGGGCCGGCATAGTAGACCGGGTGGTTCTTCAGATAGTCCGGCATGCCTTCGCCCTTTTCCAGCCGCTCGCGGATCTTGGAATGGGCAAGGTCGCGAGCGACGATGATCGTGCCGGTCAGCGACAGGCGGGTCTTGACCGGGTGCTTGGTGAGCTCGGCCAGGATCGCGCTCATCGGCTGGTTGAGGTCGATCTTGACGACGGAGGAGGACAGCGCCGCCTCGTCGATCTCCGGCATATATTTCGACGGATCGGTTTCCAGCTGCTCGATATAGATGCCGTCCTTGGTGATCTTGCCGAGCGCCTGGCGGTCGGCGGAACAGGAGACGCCAAGGCCGATCGGCAGCGAGGCGCCGTGACGGGGCAGGCGGATGACGCGCACGTCATGGCAGAAATACTTGCCGCCGAACTGGGCGCCGACGCCGAGCGACTGGGTCAGCTTGTGGATTTCCTGCTCCATCTCGAGATCGCGGAAGGCGTGGCCCGACTCAGAGCCTTGCGTCGGCAGGCTGTCGAGATAGCGCGCCGAGGCGAGCTTGACAGTCTTCAGGTTCATCTCGGCCGACAGGCCGCCGATGACGATCGCCAAATGGTAGGGGGGACAGGCCGCCGTGCCGAGCGACAGGATCTTGTCCTTCAGGAACTCGATCATCCGGTCGTGGGTCAGGAGCGAGGGCGTGCCCTGGTAGAGATAGGTCTTGTTCGCCGAGCCGCCGCCCTTGGCCATGAACAGGAACTTGTAGGCGTCCTCGCCTTCTTCGTAGATGTCGATCTGGGCCGGCAGGTTGGTGCGGGTGTTCTTTTCCTCGAACATCTTCAGCGGCGCCAGCTGCGAATAGCGCAGGTTCTTGCGCTCGTAGGCATCCATCACGCCCTTCGCGAGCGCCACCTCGTCGCCGCCCTCGGTCCAGACGCGGCGACCCTTCTTGGCCATGATGATCGCCGTCCCGGTGTCCTGGCACATCGGCAGCACGCCGCCGGCGGCGATATTGGCGTTCTTCAGGAGGTCGTAGGCAACGAAGCGGTCATTGTCGGTCGCTTCCGGGTCCGAAAGGATCGAGGCGAGCTGTTTCAGGTGGCCGGGACGCAGCAGATGGTTGATGTCGGCAAAGGCCGTCTCGGCGAGCAGGCGCAGGCCCTCCGGATCGACGGACAGGACATGCTGGCCCTTGAAGCTGTCGACGGATACGTAGTCGGAGGAAATCTTGCGATAGGGGGTGGTGTCTTCGCCGAGGGGAAAGAGAGCGTCAGCCATCAGTCAAAAGCCTTTCGGAGGCAGGTTGTCGGATGGCGGTGGTTTAAGGGTTGAGTTTTAAGATTTCAATGCAGCGAAAGGGGAAGCGCGGCGGTTGAATGGATTGAAATTGCTGCTCCTGGAATTAAATCGATTTGCAGCAGGAGTGCCGCATAGTCAGGTACTAAAAGTGGGTTGGGAGTATCGGCCGCAACTGGTCGCGGCCGTTCCTGACCACGAGCTCTCACCTCGGTCCGATCATCAGCTCCGGCCGCACCAGTTCGTCGAACTCCTCATTGCTGAGATAGCCGCCGCCGACCGTTTCCTGGCGAAGCGTCGTGCCGTTCTTGTGGGCGGTCTTGGCGATCTTGGCGCAGGTGTCGTAGCCGAGCCGGGTGTTCAGCGCCGTGACCAGCATCAGCGAGTTTTCCACGCCCTTGCGGATATTGTCTTCGCGCGCCTCGATGCCGACCACGCAATTGTCGGTGAAGGAGCGGGCGGCATCGCCGAGCAGCTGCACCGACTGGAGGAAGTTGTAGGCCATCATCGGATTATAGACGTTGAGCTCGAAATGGCCCTGGCTGCCGGCAAAGGTGATGGCGGCATTGTTGCCGAAGATGTGGGCGCAGACCTGGGTCAGCGCCTCGGACTGGGTCGGGTTGACCTTGCCCGGCATGATCGACGAGCCCGGTTCGTTTTCCGGCAGCGACAGTTCGCCGAGGCCCGCGCGCGGGCCGGAGCCGAGGAAGCGGATGTCGTTGGCGATCTTGAACAGGGCGGCAGCGGCGGCGTTGATGGCGCCGTGGGCAAAGACCATGGCGTCGTGGGCGGCGAGCGCTTCGAACTTGTTCGGTGCGGTGACGAAGGGCAGGCCGGTGATCCCGGCGATCTCTTCCGCCACCTTTTCGGCAAAGCCGACCGGCGCATTGAGCCCGGTGCCGACGGCGGTGCCGCCCTGGGCCAGTTCGTAGAGGCCCGGCAGCGTCAGCTCGATCCGCTTGATCGCCGAGGCGACCTGGGCGGCATAGCCGGAGAATTCCTGGCCGAGCATCAGGGGCGTCGCGTCCTGGGTGTGAGTGCGGCCAATCTTGATGATATGGGCGAAGGATTTCGCCTTGGCATCAAGGGCTTCGTGGAGGTGCTTCAGATTGGGAATGAGGTGACGGACGATCTGTTCGGCGCAGGCGATGTGCATGGCCGTCGGATAGGTGTCGTTCGACGACTGGCTCATGTTGACGTGGTCGTTGGGGTGCACCGGTTTCTTCGAACCCATGACGCCGCCGAGCATTTCGATCGCCCGGTTGGAGATAACCTCGTTGGCGTTCATGTTGGACTGGGTGCCGGAACCGGTCTGCCAGACGACGAGCGGGAAATGGTCGTCGAGCTTGCCGTCGATCACTTCCTGCGCCGCCTTGACGATTACGTCGCCGAGGCTGGGATCGAGGCCGCCAAGCGCCATGTTGGCGCGCGCCGCCGCCTGCTTGACGATGCCGAGCGCACGCACGACGGAGAGGGGCTGCTTTTCCCAGCCGATCTTGAAATTGCCGCGCGAGCGCTCCGCCTGGGCGCCCCAATAGCGGTCGGCGGCGACGTCGATCGGGCCGAATGTGTCGGTTTCGGTGCGGGTATTGCTCATCGTGCTGGCCTTGCTCTCGAACTGTTTCGTGGCGGGATAATTAGTCCTCGTCGTGTCCGGCGCAATGGGCGGCGGAATTTTCGACTGGATAATTCAGGTTAAATATTCACGGTCCGGCCTCTTGTAAACTTCGACAATTCATGATTTCTGGAAATATGGATACTAAACAGACTCTCGAGGCGCTTTCGGCGCTTGGCCATGATGGGCGGCTGGCGATCTTCCGCCTGCTGGTGCGTCACGCGCCGGATGGGCTCAACGCCGGCGACATTGCCGTCGCGCTCAATTTTCGCGCCAACACGCTGTCGGCCAACCTGACCGTGCTGGCCAATGCCGGCCTGGTGAGCAGCGAGCGTGAGGGGCGACATATCCGCTATCGCGCCGATCTCGAGGCGATGCGCGCCCTCATGGGCTTCCTGCTCGAAGACTGCTGCGGCGGTTCGCCCGAACTGTGCCGTCCGATACTTGAAGAAATCACCTGTCGTTGCTGAAGGCCCCTCCGATGACCCAAGATCATTTCAACGTTCTGTTCCTGTGTACGGGCAATTCCGCCCGCTCGATCCTCGCCGAAGCCTGCCTCAACCGCGAGGGGCGGGGACGCTTCACCGCCTATTCCGCGGGATCCCATCCGAAGGGCGAGGTCCACCCGATGGCGATCGACCTGCTGAAGCGGGCGAACTACGATGTCTCCGGCCTGCGCTCGAAGAGCTGGGACGAGTTTGCCGTGCCCGGCGCGCCGCAGATGGATTTCGTCTTCACGGTCTGTGATTCGGCTGCCGCCGAAGCCTGCCCGGTCTGGCCCGGCCAGCCGATGACCGCCCATTGGGGCGTCCCGGATCCTGCTGCCGTCGAGGGCACCGACACGGAGAAGGCGCTGGCCTTTGCCGACACCTACCGCATGCTGAACAACCGCATCTCCATCTTCGTCAACCTGCCGATCGCCAGCCTCGACAGGCTCGCCCTGCAGAAGCGGATCAGCGACATCGGCAAATCCTAAAAGGCGCGCTGGCGCACCCTTCCTTCAACGATCGGCGTTTGCTCATGTCCTCGAATTCGTCACCGTCTCCGCTCGGCTTTTTCGAGCGCTATCTGTCGCTGTGGGTCGCGCTGTGCATCGCGGCCGGCGTCGGACTCGGCCTATCCTTCTCCGGCCTGTTCCAGGCGGTGGCGGCGATCGAGTATGCCAGCGTCAACCTGGTGGTCGCGGTGCTGATCTGGGTGATGATCTACCCGATGATGGTCAGCATCGACTTCGCCTCGCTGAAGGATGTCGGCCGCAAGCCTAAGGGGCTGTGCGTGACGCTGGTGGTCAACTGGCTGATCAAGCCTTTCACCATGGCGATCCTCGGCGTGCTGTTCTTCCAGCATGTCTTCGCGGACCTCGTCTCGCCGGAGGATGCCAAGGAATACATCGCCGGCATGATTCTGCTGGGTGTCGCGCCTTGCACTGCCATGGTCTTCGTCTGGAGCCAACTGGTGCGCGGCGATGCGAACTACACGCTCGTTCAGGTGTCGATCAACGATCTGGTCATGGTCGTCGCCTTTGCGCCGATCGCCGCCTTCCTGCTCGGGGTGACCGAGGTGACTGTGCCGTGGACGACGCTGCTGCTCTCCGTGATCCTTTACGTGGTCATTCCGCTGCTCGCCGGTTATCTCACCCGGCGGCGGCTCGACGCCCGGCATGACGGCGAAGCGGTAGGCCGCTTTACCGCGCAGCTGAAGCCGTTCTCGATAGTCGGGCTGTTGGCGACCGTCGTGCTGCTCTTCGGCTTCCAGGCTGAGACGATCGTCTCGTCACCGTTGGTCATCGTGCTCATTGCCATACCTTTGCTGCTCCAGAACGCGTTGATCTTCGTCATCGCCTATGGCTGGGCCTATCTCTGGCGGCTGCCGCACAATGTGGCGGCACCGGCGGCGCTGATCGGAACCTCGAACTTCTTCGAACTGGCGGTCGCTGTGGCCATCAGCCTTTTCGGCCTCAATTCCGGTGCCGCGCTCGCGACCGTCGTCGGCGTTCTCGTCGAAGTGCCCGCCATGCTGGTACTCGTGGCGCTCGCCAACTCCACCCGGCGCTATTTCCCGGCCTGACGCCTGCCGCCAGGTTTTCCGGCCGTGTCATATATGGCACGCGGCTTGGCTAAATGGCGAGGGCGACGGCCCGGCTTTTCGGGCCGGCCGTCAGTTGATGGTCTTCCGTAAAGGAAAATTTAACGAGTGTTTTCATTAAAGTCTGGATGAATGCTGGCGTGCCGGCATTTGCGGACTCACGCAAATTTGAAACCGGTTGGCTTCGGCGCCGAAGCGTCGGCAACTTTTCAATGTTATGCCTATCGGCTAGTGATCCGCGCCATGAACGGCAGCGGCCCCGTGCGCCGCTTCGCGACGACAGATCTGGAACGAGTGCGAGAATGACAAAATACAGGAAGATCGCGGCAACGGCAGTGCTGGCTGCGATGACGAGCCTCAATGCCTTGCCCCAGGCGGCGGAGGCGGCCACGCTTCTCGATCTGCTGCGCGGCGGACCCGGCAAATCCAACCAGAGATCCGGCCTGAGCACGATCCTCGAGCCGCAGGCGCGGGGCGGGCTGGAGATGGGCGATCCGGAGCCGCTGCCGAAGGTCGCCGGTCCCCGCTATTACACCTACAAGGCAGAGTCCACGCGCCCGATCGCCATCAAGACGCCGGCGGCTCCGGCCGCCCCGGACGCTGCTGCCGTCAGCCCGGCCGTCGCCGGCGATCAGCCGCAGGTGCGCCGCTTCCTCGCCGAGACCGGCGTGCGCGCACCCGACGAGATCGCCGCAGCCGTGGAAACCTACTATAAGGACAACAAGCCGCTGATCTGGGTCACCGACAGCGGGATCTCCGATCGCGCGCGCCAGGCCATTCAGGGCCTGAGCCAGGCCGGCGAAGCCGGGCTCGCGCCGGAAGACTACGCCGTCGCACTGCCGGCAGAGGCCGCCGATCCGGCCGATCCGGACAAGCTTGCCCGCGACCTCGCACGGTTCGAAGTGGCGCTCTCCGCCAAGCTCCTGACCTATGCCACCGACACGGCGCGCGGCCGGATCGATCCGAACAAGATCTCCGGCTATCACGATTTCAAGCGCAAGGCGGTCAACCTGAAGCCCGTGCTCAACATGCTGCGGCTGAGCCCGGACGTCGCCGCCTATCTGCGCTCGCGCGATCCGGACAATGCTCAGTTCCAGGCGATGAAGGCGGAACTGGCGCGCCTGCGTGCGGCCGACAGCCAGGCGGGCGCCCGGGTCGAGATCGCACCCGGCACCCTGCTGAAGCCAGGCCAGAGCAATCCGGAGCTTGCCAACATCCTCGCGGCGATCCGCACCGAAGGCTCGGAGGAGCTCAAGGCGACCCACGCGGTGGTCCTGTCCGCCTATGCCGGCGCGCCGGAATACACGCCCGAGCTGGTCGCCGTGGTCGAGGCCTTCCAGAAGGAAAGGGGCCTGAAGCCCGACGGCGTCGTCGGCCGCGCCACCATCCGCCAGCTGACCGGCCACAGCAATGCCGAGAAGATCGACAAGCTGATCATCGCCATGGAGGAGCTGCGCTGGCTGCCGGACGATCTCGGCCAGCGCTACGTCTTCATCAACCAGCCGGCCTTCACCGCCTATTACGTCAACGAGGGCCGCGAGCAGCTGGCCATGCGGGTCGTCGTCGGGTCGAAGTCGAACCAGACCTATTTCTTCCAGGACCAGATCGAGACCGTCGAGTTCAATCCCTATTGGGGCGTTCCAAAGTCGATCATCGTCAACGAGATGCTGCCGAAGCTTCGTGCCGATCCGAGCTATCTCGACCGGCTCGGCTATGAGGTCAGCTATGGCGGGCGCAAGGTCTCGTCGACGCAGGTGGACTGGAACGCGACGCATGCCGTCGACGTCCGTCAGCCGCCGGGTGGCGACAATGCACTCGGCGAACTCAAAATCCTGTTCCCGAACAGCCATGCCATCTACATGCACGACACGCCGTCGAAGAGCTTCTTCCAGCGCGACATGCGCGCGCTCAGCCATGGCTGCGTGCGCCTGGCCGAGCCGCGGGTGATGGCGGCAGCGGTGATGGGCACGACCACGGCCGAGATCGCCAAGCAGATCGCGTCCGGTCAGAACCGCGCCGTGCAGGTGCCGCAGAAGATTCCGGTCTATGTCGCCTACTTCACCGCCTGGCCGAACAAGGACGGCGGCGTCGATTATTTCGACGACGTCTACGGCCGCGACGATTCGACCCGCAAGGCCTTCAAGGCGATCAGCGACGCCCGCGCGCCGCGCAGCTAAGATGAAGGGCGGGCGTCAGGCCCGCCCCATCAGCTCCGACAGCATCGCCGGCGTCAGTTCGTCGAAGTGACGGATCAGCCGGTCGGCGCCGAGTTCCTCGACCGGGCGATCGGAATAGCCGAAGGGCACCACGACCGATGGGATGCCGGCATTCTGCGCAGCCAGGATGTCGTTGATGCTGTCGCCGACCATCACGGCGCGGCCGGGATCGCCGCCGGCCCGTTCGATGGTTGCAGTGAGATGGCCCGGATCGGGCTTGCGCACGGCAAAGGTGTCGCCGCCGGCGATCGCCGCGAAATGATGGGCGAGGCCCAGCTTCTCGATCAACGGGACCGCCAGTCCCTCCATCTTGTTGGTGCAGACGGCCAGTCGGAAGCCGGCCTCGCGCAGGCGCCCGAGCGCGTCGACCAGGCCCGGATACGGCTGACTCTCGCCCGGCATCTCTGCCGTATAGTGATCGATGAAGCGATCGAGCAGCGGCTGCAGTTCGTCTTCGTCGAGCGGCACGCCGCGCAGCGCAAAGGCGCGGGCAATCATGGCGCGGGCGCCATGTCCGACCAGATGGGTCAGGTCCTCGTAGCCGACCGGCGGCAGGCCGGCGACGGCGATCGTGTGGTTGAGGCTGGAGACGAGGTCGGGGGCGGTGTCGACGAGCGTGCCGTCAAGGTCGAAGACGATCGTGGGGGCTTTCAAGGGCAGGCTCCGTCGCTGGCTCTGGGGAACGCGGGATTACACAAGCCGGGTAGGCGAAATACTGACAAAAGGCAACCGATACAGCGGTATCGGAAAGGGGCTTTCGTTTGCCGGGCGAGGCGTGTAAACAGCTGTCGACGAAACGGACAGGAGCTTTTGGCGCATGGACGCCCGCGAGATGAAGATTAAGGCTGCGGCTGCAGCTTTGGAGCATGTCGAGGACGGAATGCGTCTCGGCATCGGCACCGGTTCTACCGCGGAGGAGTTCGTCCGGCTTCTGGCCGAAAAGGTGGCCGGCGGCCTGAAGGTCGAGGGTGTACCGACGTCGGAACGCACCGCGCGTCTCTGCCTTGAACTCGGCGTGCCTTTGAAGTCGCTCGACGAGCTGCCGCAGCTGGATCTCACCATCGACGGCGCCGATGAAGTCGATGCGCAGCTCCGCCTGATCAAGGGCGGCGGCGGCGCCCTGCTGCGCGAGAAGATCGTCGCAGCGGCCTCCGAGCGCATGATCGTCATTGCCGACGAAAGCAAGGTCGTCGACGTGCTGGGCCGCTTTCCGCTGCCGATCGAAATCAATCCCTTCGGCCAGGCTTCCACGCGGATCGCGGTGGAAAAGACGGCCGAGCGCTTCGGGCTCACCGGCGAACTCAAGCTGCGCGCCTCCGGCGACGGCCTCTTCACCACCGACGGCGGCCACCTCATTCTCGACGCATCATTTGGCCGCATTCCTGATGCAGAGGCCTTGGCCATAGCGCTCAACGCGATCCCGGGTGTGGTCGAGCACGGGCTATTCATCAATCTGGCCTCGCTTGCCATCATCGCCGGACCGGCGGGTGCGCGGGTCATGGACGCAAAGAACTAAACAGGAGCAATGGATTTCATGGTCAAATTTTCGGGTTTGGGGCGTTTCGCTTCTGTCACCGTCATTGCCGGCACCCTTTTCACCGGGCTTTCCGCCCAGGCACAGGAAATCCCGGCTGAACACGTTCAGGCGGCGCGCGCCGCCATCACCGCGCTCGGTGCGACCGATCGTCTCGACAACATCCTGCCGAACATTTCGGATCGTCTGAAGACCCAGCTCATTCAGGCCTATCCGAACCTCGAGGACAAGATTTCGCAGACCGTCGATGCCGAGGCCCTGAAGCTTGCGCCGCGCCGCGGCGATCTCGAGCGCGAGGCCGCCCTGGTCTATGCCAAGGCCTTCACCGTCGAAGAACTCAACGCCATGACGGCCTTCTACTCCAGCGAAGCCGGCAAGAAGCTGCTCAAGGACGGTCCGATCGCCATGCGCGAGCTGATGAAGGCCGCCGACATCTGGACCGCCGGCGTCGCGCGCGACCTGGAAAAGCAGGCGAACGAAGCCATGCTCAAGGAAGTCGGCGCCACGCCGCCGGCCCCCAAGCCCTGAGCCCAGCCGCTTCCCCGAGAAATGCCAAGCCCGGACCCGTTCCGGGCTTTTCTTTTGGGGACCCGGCATCCTATATCAGGGCCGCGTCCGTACCGCCGATTTGCAAGGAGATTCGCCATGTCCGGTTTTGACTATGATCTGTTCGTGATCGGTGGCGGCTCCGGCGGCGTGCGCAGCGCCCGCTTGGCCGCATCGCTCGGCAAGAAGGTGGCGATCGCCGAGGAATACCGCTTCGGCGGCACCTGCGTCATCCGCGGCTGCGTGCCGAAGAAGCTGTTCGTCTATGCCTCGCAGTTCCACGAGCATTTCGAGGATGCGGCCGGTTATGGCTGGACCGTCGGCGAGACCCGTTTCGATTGGCCGACGCTGGTTGCCGCGAAGGACCGGGAGATCGCCCGACTGGAAGGCCTCTACCGCAAGGGGCTGGACAATGCCGGCGCCGAGATTCTCGAAACGCGCGCCGAGCTGGCCGGGCCGAACAGCGTGCGCCTGCTGAAGTCGGGAAAGATCGTCACCGCCGAGAAGATCATCATCGCCGTCGGCGGCGCGCCCAATCCGCATGCGGCGCTGCCGGGCCACGAGCTGTGCATCTCGTCCAACGAAGCCTTCGACCTGAAGGAACTGCCGCGCGCGATCGTGATCGCCGGCGGCGGCTATATCGCGGTCGAATTCGCCAACATCTTCCACGGCCTCGGCGTCGAGACGACCCTGATCTACCGCGGCGCGGAGATCCTCAGCCGCTTCGACCACGACATGCGGCGCGGCCTGCACGAGGCGATGGAGGCCAAGGGCATCCGCATCCTGTGCCATGACATCATCGAGCAGGTGAGCAAGACTGCCGACGGCCGCCTGGTGGCCGAGACGAAGAACAGCGGCGAACTGGTCGCCGACCAGATCATGCTGGCGCTCGGCCGCGATCCCTATACCCAGGGCCTCGGCCTCGAGGCCGCCGGCGTCGAGATCAACGAGCGCGGCGCGATCGTCGTCGACAAGTACTCGCGGACCAATGTGCCCAGCATCTTCGCGCTCGGCGACGTCACCGACCGCGTCCAGCTGACGCCGGTGGCGATCCACGAGGCGATGTGTTTCATCGAGACGGAGTACCGGAACAACCCGACCTCTCCGGATCACGAGACGATCGCCACGGCGGTGTTCTCGCAGCCGGAAATCGGCACGGTCGGCCTGTCGGAAGACGATGCGGCAAAGCGGTTCGACGAGCTCGAAGTCTACCGCGCCCAGTTCCGGCCGATGAAGGCGACGCTCTCGGGCCGTGCCGAGAAGACCATCATGAAGCTCATCGTCAATGCTGCCGACCGCAAGGTTGTGGGTGCGCATATCCTCGGCCACGACGCCGGCGAGATGGCTCAGATCCTTGGCATCACGCTGAAGGCCGGCTGCACCAAGGGTGATTTCGACCGGACCATGGCCGTGCATCCGACCGCGGCGGAGGAGCTGGTGACGATGTACAGCCCGAGCTACCGCATCCGTAACGGCGAGCGGGTCTAGGCGAGCGAGGCGGCTCTGCCGACCCAACGCCTGACGCAGAACGAAAAATGCCCCGTCGATGACGGGGCAATTTGTGCGGAAGGAACCTCGGACATGCGCCACTACGCCTGTCCGACCATGCTCAAACGCCGGATCGCAAAGCGGGTTCCGTCGTGAGCGAGAATTCTTTTCAGGTGAAGGCCAGAACCGGTGCCGCCAGCACCATCAGCCCGAGACAGGACGCGATTGCGAATTTCAATCGCCGGATACGCCTGGTACGAACTCCACTCCAATCATACGCCATAGCACTGATCCTCATGATCGTTACTGATACGCGGGAGCAACTCACGCCGTCCCGATAGGCACGGATAAATCCATGCCTCATCCGCTATAGCGGTCGAGGCTGGCGCGAAGCTTGTTGTAAACCCTCCGGATACGAGCCCTCCGCTCGCCTCCAAAGATTAGAGTATGACAATTTTTCGATGAACGCCAGCCTGCTTCGTCGCGGGGACGGAAGTGGAAAATCTGTCGCATTAATCGATTGAAATCCGCGCTGTGGACCTCAGGAGGCGATCGCCGCCGAGGATGGCGGACCAGAGCTCAGCCAGTTGACGGCCGGTTTCCACAGGCTGTCGCGGAAGGCCGGACGGAAGAAGCCGAGATGGCCGATCGGCTGTCCGGCCACCGCCGGCGAAACGCGCATACGCTCGACCGGGGCGTTCACATAGGCCTTCAGGATAGCCTCCTGGGCCTTCGGCGTGCCCCACACGTCGTCTTCGACGCCGATCGACAGGATGGGTGTGCGCACTTCGGCGAAGCGCCGGGCGGCATCCATCTTGGCGTCGGCGAAGAAATAGTCCGGCGAGCGGCCCCAGCGCGCCCACTGGCGAAAGACCGTGCCGGGCAGGGTCTGCCCGAGCCCCATCCACCCGGGTACCCGGCCGGTCAGGAGGGCGAGGGGAACGCCGACGAGATTCATCGAGGCGAAGACCTTGTAGGGCTCGGCAGTATAGGCCCAGTGCCCGGACATGACCGCGACCATCATATAGCGGTCGAAGCGGTTGGCGCGGCCACAGAGCCCCAGGCCCTGGCCGCCGAAGGACTGGCCGACGCCGACCATGGCATGGCTTGGCGCCACGCTCTCCAGGCGATCGACCGCCGCCGCCATATCCTTCTCCGCCCAGTCGGCCATGCTCGGCCGGGCCTTCCAGCCGCGGGGAATGCGGGAGCCGGCGACGCCCCGATAGTCATAGGTCATTGCGGCGCGAAAGCCGCGTTCGGCCACCAGGTGTTCGGCAAAGCGCGCGTAGATGCCGCGTGGCACGGCGGCGGCGGATGAAATCAGGGCGAGTGGGCCGTCGCCATGCCCGCGGAACAGGGTGCCGGCGAGAGGAAAGCTGTCCTTGGCGGCAAATGTGATGTCTTCGCGCGCGACGGCGGTCCGGTCCTGCATGGCTGATCTCCTCCATCTCCCACGCTCAACGACGAAAATACTTACGTTTACGTCCATGTAAATGCAAGCGCACGGATTTCGGACTGACTGGGGACGGCGGATCTGGTCCGCGAGCGGAGTGCGCGGTGTCTTTTTCGCCGCCCCGGCAGAATCGTTGCCGGTGGCCCTTCAAGTTCGGCTTTGCAAGGCAAATATTAGGGTCTATAAGCCCCCGATCCAAAGCGGCCGGGAGGAGGCCGTCCTATTTCGAACAGCAGGTGACGATCATGGCACAGAATTGGACCCCGAGCAGCTGGCGCAGCAAGCCGATCAAGCAGGTTCCGGCCTATCCGGACATGGGCGCCCTTGCCGATGCCGAAGCGCGTCTCGCCAAGTTTCCGCCGCTGGTCTTTGCCGGTGAAGCCCGTCGCCTGACCAAGGCGCTCGGCAACGTCGCCGAAGGCAATGGTTTCCTGCTGCAGGGCGGCGACTGCGCCGAGAGCTTCGCCGAGCATGGCGCGGACACGATCCGCGACTTCTTCCGCGCCTTCCTGCAGATGGCCGTGGTACTGACCTTCGGCGCCCAGCTGCCGGTGGTCAAGGTCGGCCGCATCGCCGGCCAGTTCGCCAAGCCTCGCTCGTCCGACTTCGAGAAGCAGGGCGACGTCGAGCTGCCGAGCTATCGCGGCGACATCATCAACGGCATCGAGTTCACGCCGGAATCGCGCATCCCCAATCCGGATCGCCAGATCATGGCCTACCGCCAGTCGGCCGCGACGCTCAACCTTTTGCGCGCTTTCGCCATGGGTGGCTATGCCAATCTCGACAACGTGCACCAGTGGATGCTCGGCTTCGTCAAGGACTCACCCCAGGCCGAGCGCTACCGCAAGCTCGCCGACCGGATTTCCGAGACCATGGACTTCATGAAGGCGATCGGCATCAGCTCGGAGACCAATCCGAGCCTGCGCGAGACCGATTTCTTCACCAGCCACGAGGCGCTGCTGCTCGGCTATGAAGAGGCGCTGACGCGCGTCGATTCCACTTCCGGCGATTGGTATGCCACATCCGGCCACATGATCTGGATCGGCGACCGTACCCGCCAGGCGGATCATGCCCATCTCGAATACTGCCGCGGCATCAAGAACCCGCTCGGCCTGAAATGCGGCCCGTCGCTGCAGGCCGACGATCTCTTGAACCTGATCGACATCCTGAACCCGAACAACGAGGCCGGCCGTCTGACGCTGATCTGCCGCTTCGGTCACGACAAGGTCGCCGACCATCTGCCGCGCCTCATCCGCGCGGTCGAGCGCGAGGGCCGCAAGGTCGTCTGGTCCTGCGATCCGATGCACGGCAACACGATCACGCTCAACAACTACAAAACCCGTCCGTTCGAGCGGGTCCTGTCGGAAGTCGAAAGCTTCTTCCAGATCCATCGTGCGGAAGGAACGCATCCGGGCGGCATCCACATCGAGATGACCGGCAACGACGTGACGGAATGCACCGGCGGTGCACGTGCCGTGACGGCGGAAGCCCTGCAGGATCGTTACCACACGCATTGCGACCCGCGTCTCAATGCCGACCAGGCACTCGAACTGGCCTTCCTGCTCGCCGAGCGGATGAAGGGCGGCCGCGACGAAAAGCGGATGATGGTCGCGAACGGCTGAAGCTAAGCTTCAGATAAGTGCATTTGACCGACCGGGCCGGCTTCCCCAAGCTGGCCCGGTTTCGTTTTGTCAGAATGGGGGTATCGAATGGACGAGCTGAGAACCGGGGCCTGCCTGTGCGGCGCCGTCCGCTTCCGCACGCATGGGCCGGTTCGCGAGGTGGTGTACTGTCACTGTTCGCAGTGCCGGCGGCAGACCGGGCTTCACTACGCCGCGACCGACGTGGCGCGCGAGCGGCTTGAGGTCACGGGAGAGGACATGGTCCGCTGGTATCGGGCGAGCGACGAGGCCCAGCGGGGTTTCTGCGGCACCTGCGGTTCGGCGCTTTTCTGGCTGCGCGACGGCAGCGAGAAGATCTCGGTCATGGCCGGGGCGTTCGACGAGCCGAGCGGGCTGGTCGGCGGCTATCACATCTTCTGTGCCGACAAGGCCGCGTTCTATGAGATCGACGACGGACTGCCCGCCTATCAGGCCGGCAAGCCCGCCTGAAGCGCCGGCCGGGCCGGCGTCAGCTCCACCGGCAGGGCAATGCCAAGTTCGCCGGCCGCGTGATGGTAGGCCTGGTCCAGCGCCGCAAACTTGGCCGACTGCCAGCGGAAATAGTCGTCGACGAAGGGGCGCGACAGCCACAGCGAGCCGCGGCGGCGTGGCAATTGCCAGCCGAGGAGCCCCTCGACCTCGGCCTTCTTGAACATGCGCTTCAGGTTGGTGGCGGAGATCATGTAGACCTCACTCAATTCCGGCAGCGACAGCGGGCCTACATCGATGCGGTCCTGGTCGGCCAGGCTGCCGGGAATGCGTGCGATCAGATCGTGGAGGACCATGCCGCCGAGATCCGACCAGAGGAAATGGCCGATGCTGTCCGGCGGATCGCGCCAGGTCGGATCTTCGACCAGATGGGCCGCGGCAAAGGGCTGGGCGATGCGGAAGATGCGCGGGTCGGCGGCAGCCGTCTGCTCGCGCGTACCGCCGTCCAGCCGGTCGAGGCAGGCCATGTGCCCCATGAACCAGGCCGTCATCGCCTCATATGCGGTTTCGGTCGTCTCCAGCACGCGCACGCGGCGGTCGGGCACATCGGGAACGTCCCGCAGGAACTTGTAGGCGACCAGTTCGGCGAGGAAGGCGGTCGCCGTGTTGCGGCTGGCCGCGCCGAGCTTCATGACGATCTCGACGAAGCGGGTCGCCGTCAGTCCAGACAGGGGATCGTCGTTGCGACGCTGCAGGGACAAGGCGAACAGCGAATGGGTCATCAGCCACTTGCGATGCGACGCCTTCAGCCGGGACAGGCGGGGCGTGCGCTGGTGAATGCCGATCAGATGTTCGGCGATCTGCTTCTCGATCGTCGGGAACAGGGGGTGGACGGCGATCTCGGTGCGGGTCAGTGGCCGCATGGCTGGTCTACGCTTTGCTAAAGGTCTTCAACGTTCTTGCTCGGCCTGCGACCGCCGGCATCCGGCAAACGGGATGACCGCGTGGCGAGGCCTAGCTGCTGGCTAGACAGTTTTCATATCCGTTTTGTGTCAATGGCTCGTTTACGTCGTCGACGCAAGACGGCAATGCCGCTCTACCGCCGACCGAGTCCAGGGCCGGGGCGCTGGCAAGCGTATCAGCTCGCCGGCGCGTCGACGCGTTCCGCCTGCTCGGGGAAGAAGCGCTCGGTGCCGAAACCCTCGCCGAACATCTGGTCGTGCTGCAGGAAGCGGTAGTCTCGGATCAGCGGATCGATTGGCGCGCCTGACGTTGCCCAGTCGGGATGCGGCCGGTCATTGCGTTCGATCAACTGGTGGCGGTCGACGACGGCATAGCGTTCGTGCAGGCGACCCAGGACACCGGTGTAGAACGCGTGCCGGTAGCCGGCGAGGCGCACCACGTAATAGGGCAGCTGCGAGGGGCTGACCGAGCCGAGGTCCTTCTGCACGCCGCGCTTCGACGACCAGACCACCAGCGGCGTCTCGTGTTCGCGCTTCATCACGCCGACCGAAGCTTTGCGGGTGGCAACCACGTCCGGCATGTAGCCTGTGTCGGTATAAACATTGCCGAGCGGCGGCAGATGGTCGCCGAACAACACGATGATCGTTTCGCGGCGGCGCTTCTTGGCCCAGTCCATCAGCGCCTTGAGGCTGCTGTCGGCTTCGCGCACGCCCTGGGCATAGGTCGCCAGGCTGTCGCGGTTTTCCGGAGCCAGCGAAGCGGATTGAACGTCGATCGTGTTCTTCGCATAGCGGTTCTTCTCGTAGGGCCCGTGGCCCTGCAGCGTGACGGCGAAGAAGAAGAAGGGTTCCTTGGTCTGGTCGGCCGAGCGGATGATTTCCTTGGTCAGCGCGTCATCCGAGGTGAACAGGCCGCGCTTGTCCATGACCGGCATGTTCTCTTCCGACATGAAGGACTGGAAGCCGAGCGACTGGTAGACGTTGGCGCGGTTCCAGAACCAGCTCTGGAAAGGATGGAAGGCGCGCGTCGTATAACCCTTCGAGGCGAAGAAGGTGGCGAGCGAGGGCAGGGGCCGGCGCACATACTGCTGATAGGGAATGCTGCCATAGGGCAGGAAGGCATTGGAGAAGCCGGTCAGCGCCTCGAATTCGACATTGGCCGTCATGCCGCCGAATTCCGGCGAGAACAGGTTGCCCGAGGAATTGGCGCGGATGGTCGGCATCGGATCGGGCGACAGCGCGGCATTCGCGGCATTGTTGAGGCGCGTCGGATCCCACAGCGACTCGCTCATCACCATGATCACGTCGGCGTTGCGGCCGCCGAAGAAGGTGGCCGGCAGCCGCTCGGGCGCGATGTCGGCGATCACGTCGGGGCCGTAGCCGCCCGGCGCCTGGACATTGGCCATCGGCACGTTGAAGGCAAAGGCAAGCAGGAAGCCGTTGTGGCGATAGTTTTCCTGCTGGTCCCACATCATCGGCACGATGTTCAGCCGGTCGCGGATATAGGAGAAGGAGTTGGGGTCCATCAGCGACAGGAAGCCGCCGATCAGGGGCAGGGAAACGACGAGGCGGAGAAGCTTCGACGAGGCCGAGAGCTGCGGAAAATGCCGGCGTCCGAGCACCAGCAGATAACCGAGCAGGCCAAGGGCGGCGAGCGTGCCGAGCACCAGGCCGATCGATGCGAAGGGGCGCGCGGCGAACATCACCGGCACGAGCTCGCCGATCTGGCGGCCGAACAGCATGTCGCTCGGGTAGAGCGGGTCGGAGAGATATTGCTGCTTCTGCATCGACAGGAATGCCGGCAGGATCGCCAGCGGCACGAGGATCAGCGCCGACTGGTAGGCCCGGCCGACCAGGGCGTCGGCGGCGACGAACAGCAGGAAGAGCGCCAGCACGGCGACCATGCCGGGGCGGGCCGGGGAAAGCAGGTAGTCGGAGACGTCGATCAGCGTGCCGCGTGCCAGCCATTCCGTGACGATGATCGTCAGCAGTGCCAGCAGGAACGAATTGACCAGCCGGACGGCCGCGCGAAAGGCCCCGGCGCGCTGCGAAGGGACTGCATTCTCGCCTTGAAGGGCGACGTTTGCGCCTGCAATGGACATTCCAGGCTCGGAGATAATCTCAGCCAACGCGCTCTCCAGCAATCGACAAGAAGCTTAACAAAACTTTCGCATAGCTGTCACATAGTCGTCATGAACGCTAGATGAACCATGCCGCACGGTGCTTTGTTCCCGCGATTTTCAACACGGTAGTTGCGGCGCGGCACACCCCATTCGTTCGCCGACATTGCGAAGGCGAGCGTCCCGCGCTAAACGAGGGTCATGAGCGATATCCAGACCCGATCCGACACCCTCCGCATTGCCGTCGCGCAGCTCGATCCGACTGTCGGCGACATCGCCGGCAATCTCGCCAAGGCCCGGGAGGCGCGGGCGGAAGCCGCGTCCCAGGGCGCCGATCTGCTGCTGCTGACCGAACTCTTCATTTCCGGCTATCCGCCGGAGGATCTGGTGCTGAAATCGGCCTTCCTGAAGGCCTGCCGCAAGGCGGTCGAACAACTTGCCGCTGAGACCGCCGATGGCGGGCCGGGCGTGGTGATCGGCTTTCCGCGCGAGGACGAGAAGGGTCGCTACAATTCGATCGCGGTGCTGGACGGCGGCAAGGTCATCGCCACGCGCGACAAGATCGACCTGCCCAACTACGGCGAGTTCGACGAAAAGCGCGTGTTCAGCCCCGGCGAGATGCCGGGTCCGGTCAATTTCCGCGGCATCCGCATCGGCATTCCGATCTGCGAGGACATCTGGGGCGATCTCGGCGTCTGCGAGACCCTGGCCGAATCCGGTGCCGAGATCCTGCTGGTGCCGAACGGATCGCCCTATTTCCGCGAGAAGGTCGACATCCGCCACCAGGTCGCGCTGAAGCAGGTGATCGAAAGCGGCCTGCCGCTGATCTATGCCAACCAGCTGGGTGGGCAGGACGAACTGGTGTTCGACGGCGCGAGCTTCGGCTTCAATGCCGACAAGACGCTGGCCTTCCAGATGAGCCAGTTCGAGGCCACGCTGGCGGTGACCACGTGGAAGCGGGCGGCGGACGGCTGGCGCTGCGGCGAGGGGCCGATGTCGCGCATTCCGGAAAAGGAAGAGGCCGACTACCGCGCCTGCGTGCTCGGCTTCCGCGACTATGTGAACAAGAATGGATTCAAGAGCGTCGTGCTCGGCCTGTCGGGCGGGATCGATTCGGCCATCTGCGCGGCGATCGCCGTCGACGCGCTCGGCGAGGAGCGCGTGCGCGCCGTCATGCTGCCCTATCGCTATACGTCGAAGGACTCGCTCACCGATGCCGCCGCCTGCGCCAAGGCACTCGGCTGCAGCTACGACATCGTGCCGATCGGCGAGCCGGTCGACGGCTTCCTCGCGGCGCTGTCCGACATGTTCGAGGGCACCGAAAGCGGCATCACCGAGGAGAACCTGCAGAGCCGTGCCCGCGGCACGATCCTGATGGCGATCTCCAACAAGTTCGGCTCGATGGTGGTGACCACCGGCAACAAGTCGGAAATGTCGGTCGGCTATGCGACGCTCTACGGCGACATGAATGGCGGCTTCAATCCGATCAAGGACCTCTACAAGATGCAGGTCTATGCTCTGGCCGCGTGGCGCAACGAGCACGTGCCGCCGGGCGCGCTCGGGCCGTCGGGCGAAGTGATCCCGGCCAATATTCTGTCCAAGGCACCGTCGGCGGAGCTTCGGCCGAACCAGACCGACCAGGATTCGCTGCCTCCTTATCCGGTGCTGGACGATATTCTGGAGTGCCTGGTCGAGAAGGAAATGTCGGTCGACGAGATCGTCGCGCGCGGCCATGAGATCGCCACTGTGCACCGCGTCGAGCACCTGCTCTATCTCGCCGAATACAAGCGCCGTCAGTCTGCCCCGGGCGTGAAGATCACCCGCAAGAATTTCGGCCGCGACCGGCGTTATCCGATCACCAACCGCTTCCGGGATCGCTGACAGACGCGGTTCCCCGGGACCCACAGGGAGCGCGCGATGCGGAGTTCCGTCGAGATCTTCAATATCCGCACCCGCGCCGGGCGCGTCGTGTGGCAGACGGACCGGCTGGTCGAGGCGCCCAACTGGAGCCCGGACGGCCTCTCCCTCGTCATCAATGGCGACGGATTGCTCTATCGGCTGCCGGCAGACGGCAGTGCCGCGCCGGTCAAGATCGATACCGGTTTCGCCACCGCCTGCAACAACGACCATGGGATCTCGCCCGACGGCCGATGGATCGTCGTGTCGGACAAGGTGGAGCACGGCAAGTCGTGCATCTACATCCTGCCGGTTGAGGGCGGCACGCCGCGCCAGGTTACGCGCAACCTGCCGTCCTACTGGCACGGCTGGTCGCCGGACGGCCGCACGCTCTCCTATTGCGGCATTCGCAACGACGTCTTCGACATCTACACGATTTCCGTCGACGGCGGAGAGGAGGTCCGCATGACCTTCGGCGAGGGCCGCAATGACGGTCCCGACTATTCGTCGGACGGCCGTTGGATCTATTTCAACTCCAGCCGCTCCGGGCGCATGCAGATCTGGCGCGTGCCGGCCGAGGGTGGTGCCGCGGAGCGGGTCACCGACAGTGCGTTCGGCGACTGGTTTCCGCATCCGTCGCCGAAGGGCGACAAGGTGCTGCTCCTGTCCTACGACCCTGATGTCTTCGACCATCCGCGCGATCTCGACGTGCGGCTGCGGCTGGTCGATCCGGATGGGAGCAACCCGGAGACGCTGTTCGAACTGTTCGGCGGGCAGGGCACGATCAACGTCCCGTGCTGGTCGCCCGATGGCGACGAATTCGCCTATGTCCGTTATTTCCCGGCGGCCGGATAGCCGGAGACGGGCAAGCCGTCTTGCCTTCGGGCGGTGATGCTGTAGACATTCTTCCGTCAGGTGCTCGCCCTTCCGGGGCGGGAGAATCGGGAAGCCGGTGGAATTCCGGCACGTGCCCAACGCTGTGAGGTGGATGCCTCGCGCCAACGAACCGCAGGCGGTTCGAACCACTGGTCCTTCGGGCCGGGAAGGTCGGCGCGGTGCAGATGAAGCCCAGTCAGAAGACCGGCCTGGCAAGATAGACTTAGCCTGCGAGGACGGCAGGCGGTCGGACGCATTGTTGGGGATATGACGATGCACGACGAACCGAACGACCATCTCGTCCGGGCCGGCGCCTTTTCCGTGGAAGAGCGCGAGGCCGTCTACCGGGCGATCCGGACCCGCCGCGACGTGCGGGACCAGTTCCTGCCCGATCCCTTGCCCGAAGACCTGATCGCCCGCCTGCTGCAGGCCGCACATAGCGCGCCCTCGGTCGGCTTTCTGCAGCCGTGGAATTTCCTGCTGGTGCGGGACGCTGCGCGCCGCGAGGCGGTGTGGCGGGCCTTCGCCAGGGCCAATGATGAAGCCGCGGCCCTGTTCGACGGCGAGCAGCGCGACACCTATATGCGGCTGAAGCTCGAGGGGATCCGCAAGGCGCCGCTCGGCATCTGCGTCACCTGCGACCCGACCCGCGGCGGTCCGGTCGTGCTGGGGCGGACCCACAATCCCCGCATGGACAGCTATTCGACCGTCTGCGCCGTGCAGAACCTGTGGCTCGCCGCACGGGCCGAGGGCGTCGGCATGGGCTGGGTCAGCATTTTCCACCAGGACGACATCCGCGCCGTGCTCGGCATTCCTGCCCATGTCGAGGTGATCGGCTGGTTCTGCGTCGGCTATGTCGACCAGCTCTACGACCAGCCGGAACTGGCGCTGAAGGGCTGGCGACAAAGGCTGCCGATCGAGGAGCTCGTCTTCGACGAGGTCTGGGGAAATGTCCGGCAATCCGATGCGACGTAAGCTGTTGGTTGTAACTTGCAGCAGTTCTGCACCCGACCGCTATGTTTAACATCCATTAAACATCCTGGGCTAAAACTTGCCCTGCCTGGGAGTTTGCTCCACCAACCGCATGATGCAGATGTTGCGCGCCGAATGGCTCGGCGAGGCTCTTTCAACATTTCATCGTCAATTGGGGCCATCATGAATCTTCTCAAAATTCGCCTCGGCAGGGCTGTTTCCGCTGCCATCGGCGGACTCGTTCTCGTCAGTGTTTCGGTGATCGCCGTTTCGGATATCGCAGGGCAGCGCCAGCTGGAGGCCGTCATCAGCCTCTACGAAGAAGAGCGCAAGACCGACGTGCTGCTGCGCGAGCTGGTCGCCAGCCAGAAGGAAGTCGAACTGGCAATCGTCAGCACCCAGGAATCGCTGACCGA
>Ga0180012_1000137_pt1 | contig 33149 bp, 27 predicted proteins | sample KR11_S2_MetaG_FD_122243 | JGI IMG/M metagenome (GOLD analysis project Ga0180012, IMG submission 122243) | Groundwater microbial communities from the Olkiluoto Island deep subsurface site, Finland - KR11_S2_MetaG | ecosystem: Environmental > Aquatic > Deep subsurface > Groundwater | place...
AGCCACTGTTTTCTTTGCTGTTGTTTTTTTGGCTGCTGGTTTCTTAGCCACTGTTCTCTTTGCTGTTGTTTTTTTGGCTGCTGGTTTCTTAGCTGTTGTTTTTTTCTTCGCAATTGCCATGGAAACCTCCCTCGATGTTTAATATATTAAGAACATAGCCCTTCAGTTTAGAAAATAATATTAGCTTAAACCATACATTCTGTATTATGATTTAGATATGCTACAATATACAGTATGTCAAGCTTATTAATGAATCTTTATTTTTTTCGGACCTATAAACAATAATAAGGAGAAAAAAAACATGAACAAAGGAGATTTAGTCAACGAGGTTGCTAAGGTCGTAAAAACCAAAAAGGATGCTCAGGCGGTTGTGGACCGTGTTCTTTTAAGCATTACCAAGGCATTGGCAAATGGAGACTCTGTATTATTGGTTGGATTCGGCACATTTAAGGTGGCCGAAAGGAAGGCTCGTAAAGGCAGAAATCCTCAGACAGGTAAAGAGATAAATATTGCAGCAAGTAAGGTGCCAAAGTTTGTTGCAGGAAAGGCTTTGAAGGAAGCTGTGAAATAATTTAATATTCCTAAGAGACCAGTGCAGCTTACTGCTGAGACTGTCGAAAAAGGTTCAACTTACAAGCATATTCCTTACTTATTTTTGATTCTTTCCATTTCATTTTACTTTTCAATAAACTGTTTTCTACAGTAGCGATAATTCTCACAATATATAGAAAAATATTGTGAGGGTCCAAAAAAATCCATCGGGCCAATGAGGTTGTTAACAAATGGCTTTTTCGACAGTCTCGCTATCTATACGCTAATCCAAGCGCCTTAGAAAATGTTATGATATAGGTTTCATATATTCAATTCAATGGGTCTGGCCGTGCTCACGGGCAGCGCCCGAAGATAGCTTGTCCAAATATTGCCTGATATGTTTTTTCATAATCACGCCAAAGGAACCCTGTTATCATGTTTCTCAACGCCTACTATGGTTACATTCCCTTGAACAAATTATCCTGTTAACATAAGAAAATTACTTGCTGGAATTACAATACAATTCCCGGGAAATGCTTCAACTTTTTCGGCATTGCGCACAATCTGGTAGAGCGGAATGTTGAGTTTTTCGCCAAAAAACCTTCCAGGTTTACTAATATCAGTATCGCTTTCCTTTGCTTCAAACAGGCAAACAGGCTGATTGTCTTTTACCAGAATAAAATCGACTTCCCGTTTTTCCCTGTCACGGATATATTGGATTTCAAAATTCCCCTGACCGGTTTCTGTCATCCTTGCTGCCATACGGATTAGGCTGACGGCAATGAGGTTTTCAAAAACAACTCCTGGCTCAGACAACAGCGACCAGTCTAAGAAATAGAGTTTTTTCTCCTTTTTTATTGCCCGCGCTATTTTTTTATGCCAGGGACGCAAAGTAAAAACCAGATAGAGGCCCTGTAATATATCTATCCAGTTCTTTATGGTATCGTATCTTTTTCCCAAGTCCTCGCTCAGTGACGGAATGCTAAGCTGAGAACCGACTTTTGTGGGGAGAATTTCCACCAGTGTCTCAAGGCCTTTAATGTCTGCAATCCGTGAGAGATCACGTACGTCTTCTTTTGTCAGCAGGTTCTTGTAATCAGTCTGCCATCTACGGTGAAACTTTTCTGTACCCTTTAGAAACGGCTCGGGAAAACCTCCAAATTTCAACAGGTTTTCAAGAGTCTCATCTGCCTCCTGTATTTTGACTTCCCGCGCACGACCTGCAAAAAGGTTGGCGTCAGCAAAAATATCTCCGTCGTCGAGGATATAAGAAAAGTCACCCAAAGCCTCTGCAAGTCCCAAAGGAAAAAGCTGGTAAGAGAAGTAACGGCCTACCAGTGAGTCTCCAGACTTTTGAAAATAGCCGAGTCTGGCAGAGCCTGTAACAAGAAGCTGCATTTTTTCGCGATTAATGTCATAAAAGCCTTTAAGAATATTCCTCCACTCCATATGCTTATGGATTTCATCAAACACTAATGGAACGGGAGAACCCTTGAATTTCTCATCAATAATGTTTCGAAAATATAGCGGATTCTTCTTGTATTCCGCAATCAATGATGGGTCATCCCAGTTAAAGTATGTGTCTTCCGATCCGGCGGATTCAAGCCACTTCTGAGCGAAAGTAGTCTTTCCCACCTGTCGGGGACCGGTCAGGGAAATCATTTTTCCTGCTGTCATTTCAGGGTCAAATATATATGAACTAATTAATCGTTCCATGATGACCATTATCCATATCACTGGAATATTGTCAAGACAATTTTCTATCGATATGGAAAATTGTCAACATAAACCATCCTCAAAAAGGTTCGATCCCTTCACGGTCTATAGTGTTTCTCAAAATAATATTCCTATTATGTTTAAATATAAGCGGTATTCGAGCTAACCATTTTGATAATTTTGTAAACGTTCTTGGCGAAGTGAAGAGTAAAAATTGAAGCTGTCTGAGTCCCGAAGCGAGGTCGAGTTCTTTAATTTTAGCGGAACAAGCATTAGAAAAGTTCAAAATGATCAAACGGTTAGCGAGGACATTGCTATATTTATTCAAAAGGAACATATTTATGAGAACTGCTATATCAAGAAAAATAAAGGGTTTCAGAAAGTTGCGCCTAAAACCCTTTTTTTAGTTTTTCTCTATTTCTGTCTAAATTGTACTGACCCGTATTTCTCATGAACAAATCATAAAATAATGCATAACATAGGTGTCTTATTGAAAGTTATAACTATCTCTGTCTTCTAAATTGTTTAACTGTTCAAAATCATTCGGGCTCAGCCTTATCAGGCTATTTTCATACACAACTGCCGATTTTATGTCCGGCCTTTCAGATAATGATCGAGACATTTTGTTAAAACTTTCGCCCACAAAATTCACGGGGTAGCACATGCTTGATGTAGCCGTATCTTAGTTTTCCTGACGAAGTTCAATATGATCTTTACATAAAAAGAACCGCTTCACTGTCGCTTCTTCGTTATTGATCAGCGCCACTATGATTTCACTATTTTGGGCTTACTGACGCGGTTCGCAAATCACGAGATCGCCCTAAAAAAGCTCATTGTCGAGAATCAACGAGGAAAGAGAAATCATACCGATAAGTTCCCCTCCATCCTCAACCGGAGCTCTTCGTATGCCGGACCGGTAAAGCAAACGGGCAACATAGCGTATGTCCATATCAGCCTGCACGGTGATAATAGGCTTTGTCATGATTTCATAGACACTCACCGCAGACGGAGAGCGACCGGGTATTATCACCCCTTTAATAAAATCCTGAACGACCACTATGCCCCAGGCATCATCGATATGCCGTTTTTTGACAAGAAGAGACGGTACATTTTCAGAACGCATTTTAGCGGCAGCCTCCCTGGCTGTGGCCATGCCGTCAATGGACACAATCCTCTTATGCATTATGTCTCTTGCCCGAATTATTGAAGCGCTGTCAGGTTCCATAATTTTCTCCCTCTATAAAAATAAATGTCATTGATTAAAAATAACTTTTCTGAACTTCTTCTTTAAATTTTTCCATCTGACTTTCCAGACCCACAACATGCTCAACTGGAACCACAAAGGCAATGCCTGTTCCGGGCTTATGGAATTCTCCCGCTTTTTTTATAGCGTCCAAAATTTTGTCAACAAGATGCTCTTCGACAAGGAGCAGGATAATGTCGGTCTGTGCCTCCAGAGAGAGGCCAAAAAAAGTTTTCGCCTCACGGATACCAGTTCCCCTGGCAGGTATGATTGTTGCCCCGGTGGCTCCAGCCCCTTTTGCCGCATCAACAATACGGTCAGTGATATCTGGCTTTATCGTGGATAAAATTAGTTTAAAGCGCATTATTTTTCTCCGTTAATTTTATTTTGCGTTGAGTAGACCAGTGTATTAACTGAGCATAGCCCATAACTGCTATAATTGGAAAAAGACTGGCAAAAGCAATAAGGCCAAAACCATCCAGGGCAGGATTTCGTCCAGGCACGGTGGCAGACAGTCCAAGACCAAGTGCCGCCACCAGTGGTACTGTCACTGTTGAAGTAGTGACCCCGCCCGAATCATACGCCAGAGCAATGATGCTTTTGGGGGCAAATATGGTCTGCACAATAACAATCATATAGCCCACAAGAATGTAAAGATAAAGCGGGGTACCGGTGACAATGCGAAATGTTCCAAGGCTGATTCCAAAAGCGACTCCTATGGCCACAGTAATTCTTAGGCCCCATTGACTGATCGTGCCGGCTGATACCTCGCTGGCCTTATAAGCCACAGCTATGAGAGATGGTTCGGCAATGGTGGTTGCAAAGCCGATCATGGCCGCAAAAAGATACACCCAGCCATACGCCTTCCAGTCCGCGTGGACAACAACTTCCCCTGTACCATAAATAAAGGCAGGATCAGACAACTGGGTTGCCATGATTTTTCCCAGGGGGAAAAGTGCTTTTTCAAGTCCTGCCAGAAACAGGGCAAGACCAATGACAACATAGATGCCACCGACAACAAGACGACGCAGATGGGGAATTGGCTGGCGCAGTACCAGAAGCTGAAAACCGACAATAAGAATAATGATCGGCAGCACATCTCTACAGGTGGCAAGCAATATTTTGCTGAATTCATATATGAATTCCACGAAAACAGGCCCCTTTTTATCTAAAAAGGATAAGTCCGTAACCCATGACAAAGATCATAGGGAGAAGAGAAGCAAAAGCAATAAGACCAAAACCATCCACAAGAGGGCTTCGTCCTCTGATGGATGAGGCCAATCCTACTCCCAAAGCTGCAACCAAAGGGACAGTGATGGTGGATGTGGTGACTCCGCCGGCATCATAGGCTATACCAATAATCTCTTTCGGGGCAATGATGGTCATCAGCATAACAAGAACATAACCGCCGATGATCAAATAATGAATAGGCCAGCCGCGGAGAATACGCATGACCCCGATAAGGATGGCAAGTCCCACGGAAAAAGCGACAGACATGCGAAGTCCAAAGGCATATTGAGTTAGAGATTCTTTGCTCGGGTCAATAAGGCCCCCCTGGCCGGCAATTTCTGCTGCTTCCCAAGCCACAGCTATAAGGGCAGGCTCTGCCACAGTGGTTGAGAAACCCAGAGCAAAGGCAAAGCAGAGGAGCCAGAAGAGGCTGCCCTTCCTGGCTAAGGCATGGGCCATTGCCTCACCAATGGGAAACAGGCCCATTTCCAGCCCCTGAACAAACAGGGTAAGACCGGCCACCACAAGAAGAGCACCAAAAAGGACTTCTCCCATTTGCGGTAATGGCTGTTTCAGGACGACAATCTGAAAAAAAGCAATAACCAGAATAATGGGCAGCAGATCCGTAAAAGCACTCTTAAGTTTTTGCAGGATTATGGAAATGATCATTACTTTCCCTAACTGTTGTAAAACATCATGATAGTTCTTATTGGTCTTGCCCTCAAAATGGGTTGCCTGGGGGAATTACAGGTTCCTTCGATTCCCACCTCACAATAAATTTTGCCCCAGACCCTTGCAATGGCTCGATGGTTATTGATAGATGTCCATAAGACGTTTTTCCGCATCGCTCGTCCCAATCAAGACCATTTCATCATGTTCCCCAAGAAGAATCGAGGGTTCGGGGTTTATATTCAATTTATTCTCTCTACCAATAGCTATTACGCTGCAGCCCGTTTGTTTCCGGATTTGACTTTCAGCAAGAGATTTGCCCGCAAGGGATGAGTGTACAGACGTGCGGAAGATGTTCAGTCCTTCTGCAATCATCAGTATTTTATTGGGTTTTAGAAGATTAATTATGGTATTTGCTCCCAGGGAAGCATGTGACATGACAAGGTCTGCTCCAGCCCCGTGCAGTTTGGAAATATTTCGGTCCAGATTTGCCCTGCTGACAATCTGTATATCGGATCGCAGTTTACGGCAATAGATGGTGAGATAAATATTCATGGAGTCATCATGAGTGGTAATAATGACAGATGGAGCTTCCCGTATGCCGGCCAGACTCAAAGTATCAAAATCGGCAGCATTTCCTTGAATATACTTATTATTTTGAATGAATTTCGGATTCTTCTCCACAACCTTATAAACAACCTGTCGCTCTTCCAAAATCCGTGCCGCTGCACGCCCGACACGGCCGCCACCCAATATGAGAACAGGAGCATCGGTGTTGTGATAAACACGGCAAATAGAGAAAACCTCGTCATATTTTTTGAGCTGTTCAGCCGAGCCGGCGAGTACGAGCACAGTCGTGGAATCGATTCGAGTCTGTGGCTGCGGAATTTCAAATCGGCCTCTCTCCCAAAGCCCGACAACTGTTGCGCCGGTTTTTTCTCGCAGATTGCTTTGAATGAGCGTTTTTCCCTCAAGTGGTGTTCGCATTGCAGGTGCTTCGGCGATGAGAAGTTGATCGAATCTTCCGATAACATTTGCCCCCATACTCATTCCGAGCGTTCTTCGCGCCAGGGATTCTCCAAGCATCTTCATAAACTGAAAGACATAAGTGCTGCCGGCAAGCTGCAGAATATCGATGGAATTATCCGCATCTGCATTAGTAACGATGGGTACTTTTTTAGAGATCTCCCTGACAGTAAAGGATATATTTGTGTTGGTCATATCATCGTTGTTGGCGACCAGCATGGCAGCACTTTGTATGCGGAGACGTTTATATGTTTCCGGATCACCCAGATCTCCCATGACCACCTTGAAGTCTAAATCATAAAGTTCTAACGCATGTTGCAAATCGGTGGCGATAATAGCATATTTATAATCATATTTCTTCAGTTTTTCTACGAGGTTTATGGTTATGGGATCAAAGCTTGTCAGTATCACGTGTCCTGTTGTGCTTTCCGGCAATTCCCGTGGAGTTTTGGCCCTTGATTGAGCTTCAAGCCATGGGGCATAAAAAAATTGAATGAAGGTAAAGGGCAACATGATGAGAAGAAAAAGAATGCCGGACATGAGTACAAGCATCGTAAAAGCCTTGCCTAAATCACTCACAAAGGTGATATCACCGAAACCAAGCGTGGACATCACAGTGAGTGTCCAATAGAAACCTGTAATCCAGCTAAACTCCTTTTCTTCAAAAAGCATTATGAAATGAAATAAAACGCTGTATATTACCACCAGCATTGTCAACGCCAAAAGGAACTTGAATAGAAGTTTGAAGTTCCTTTTAGTTGTTCTGCTTCGAGCAAAGTAAAGAATTTGGGAGGGAATGAATTTCATGATGATTAACCTTTCACTACCATCGAACCAGCAATGGAACCGTGCATTCATTAGTTCAACTTCGGTTGAGAAGGGCGTCGCTGTTACTTTGCTGCAGTCAGCTTTTCGGTTATCCTCTTGACTGTATTGGCATTTAGTTTTCTAGGAATTTTCGTCCAGTGTTCCGAGGTGCCCACGCCATCATCCCAAGCCATTATGGGCTCAGAGCCAGTTCCATAGAACTCATATTTGTTGTCAAGCGAAGCTGCACCCGCACCAAATCCTACTATTATCCGCGCCGCAGTGCTTCCCGGGTTATAACTTACGATTTTGACCGTAAGAAGATATCGACCGCTGCGCGCCTCAAATTCCTCTTTTGAATTGATGAGTGAAGCCTCATATCCTGAATTTCCCAACCGCTTAATAAGATCGCGTTCCATATATTGACCGATTCGATACGATACTTATACTGGCGTTCGGTCATTTCAGCAGGGTTGCCCCTGTCGCTTATGACCATGATCTCAATCTTCTGCCCCATATCGCTAAGCGGTGCTCGAGGTGCTCTCGCACATCCTGTAACCAACAGCATACATAAAACCAAATACATTACAATTGGATACTTTTTCATATCTGTTTCTCTCCTTCTGCTTATTTTTTTGTCTGCATTGAACATTAGTCCCTAAAATCCGCCTAACCAATAATAATCTTACAAAATAATTTTATACAACAATTTCCTGTTTAATACAATTTCTGTCTAAATTGGACTAAAAATGGAGCGAAAAGGAACCTTGTTACCATGTTTCATTCGCTGTGACTTCGTAGATCATCTTGTCTTCCGAGCCGAAGTGTTTGCACAGAGTGTCGAAGATCTCAGAGCCATGCATGATAAAATAGCAGCTTTCAAAAACTTTGGGGTCCACCATCCCCTCAGATGTCAGGTGGTTGAGCCAGTCCTGAAGGGGCTTGTAAAATTCTCCTACAAATATTTGCGGCTTGTAGTGCCCAATGCCGAGCTTCTTCTTAACGAAAGTTATGGCATTTTCAAGGTTGGTCCCCACTCCGCCTTTAAAATAGATGTCTGCCTCAGTGGCTTCAGATAAGATTTCCTGTCTTTCCAGCAAATCATTTCGGGCCAAATACGCCGCAAAATCCACATGGGGATAAATATCCACCCCAGGGACCTTCCAGTACACGGCCCCGGATAGCATACCCAGAGAAGCCGTGCTTTCGGATACAAAGGACATGACACTTCCCGTGTTGCCACCTGTGAGAATGCCGCAAATGCCACCGTGGAAGTCCTTGAAGGACTTTATGCTGTCTACAATTTCTTTTTGTGTGTCGGCATCTACGTTCCCTGCTGTTCCATAAAACGCAGCAAGCTTTCTTGAGCTGAAGGCCTCGTTAAATGAGGGTATCACAGAAGACCTCATAAAGAATTGCTTGTACAAGACCAGATCCCCCTGTAAGGGGTTCTTCCAGTAAATCTCCACACCCATGTCCTGAAGCTTATTCATAAAGGCAAGGTCGTCTGACTTGAAAAAATATTCCTCCTCCGGGGCCCTCATAAAGGTCAGATCCCTGATGAGGCCAAGGTCAGCGGCTACAATTAGATAAGATGCAAGGAGTCGGTTAGGGAAGTCCTGGACTACCAGCGAGGTATAAGGCCATAGCTCATGTAAGAGTCGGTCGAACCGCTTGTTTAGCTCAATGAATTTTTGCTCTCCAGTATCACTGATGGCTGCGATGGTGTTTTCATCCACAGTACGCTCTTTGTAAAGTCTCTCCAAAAATGAGGATTTCAGGTCGATATAGAACTTTTTTTTCACACTGCGTTTTGCTGTAGCTGGTTTATAGACTTCTATATGGACCTTCTCCTTTACGATGTCCTTTTCTCCTCCCACGAGTTCAAGATATATGATCCCGTTGGTGTATTTACTCCCTACCCTGGCATCTGTGTGTTCAGGATCGAGAATATAAATCTCGTTTTGCTGTGTAAAAAGGCTGGTATGCGATATTACCCCGCTTCCCGCCGGCACTATGACCTGGTCCACTTTTTGCTCAGGCTGAGCAAAATAGAAATCTTCACGAGGAATCATTTTACCCACAGCAGACTTCAGATAATTGGGCGTTAAGACCATGGGATTGGGCAGATGGATAAAAGGCATAACCGGTACGGCAAGGATGCCTTCCTCCAGCACCCTGGTTCCCTTGGGAACAATGATGGTGCGGTTTGAAATGAGATTGATCAATTCCTCGGCAGAGTATTTGAGCTCAGGATTTTTCAAATAAATCTTGCCGACTTCAAGGCCGGTTTTTATTAACTGGTCAATAGTAAGGCCTGCAGAATATTCTGGAATATAGAACCAGAATCTGGCTTCATAGGATATCTTGTTTCCTTTGAGTTCAAAAGGACTGAGTTTTTCCTGATTGATGCCGAGTCTTGCCTTTGTGCTATGCAAGTCTGTTGTCAGGCAATCTTTGTTGCGCAGGAAATACTGCATCTGTTCGTCGTCAAGATGTACCGAGGCCCGTGCAACGACCTCAGAAGCATCTGCACGAATGATCTTCTCAATCTTACAGTCAGGGCTCTCATTCAGGGACACAGCATAATCTCCAAAATTTGAAAGATGAACGTCCAACATCGAACATTGAACATTGAACGTCGAATAATGATGTCGCTCCGCTCCTCAAATTATTCCAACACCGAAGGTTCAACCACGCTTTGGCGTGGTTTCTTTTTAGTCGTTTTGATACTCGTAACGAAAATCTTAATTAATTCCTCTGTTTCTTCATCTTTTCTCATTCAACGTTCGATGTTGGACGTTCGATGTTCGATGTTCATTTCAGCACTTATGGGCAGAATCACCCTGCGCGCTCTGTTGAATTAAATCTCTTAACAATCTTAAAAATTTCATCAAACCATAGGACTGAACTTGAAACAAGAAGTATCATCATCCATTCAAATATTGGTAATGGATAAGTCTTGAATAATGTGTTCATAAAAGGAACGTACAATACTATCATCTGAAGAATTATTGATAAGGCAACAGCGAGTATAAGCCACTTGTTATTAAAAAAAATCTTAAATACCGAGTGGATATTTGACTTACAGTTCAGAACGTTGAACATCTGAAACATCATCAATGTAGTAAACGCAACGGTTTGAGCATGCCTTAATCCTTCAAAGCCTCTGAACATAATCAAAGTGCCGACCATCATGATTACAGCTATCGACAAAGTCCAGTATGTTGTGCGCTTATCAATTATACTTTCTTTGATACTTCTCGGCTTTCTTTGCATTATATCATGATCAATCGGCTCAACACCCAATGCCAAAGCAGGAAGGCCGTCGGTCATAAGATTGATCCATAGCAATTGTATGGCTATCACCGGAAGGGGAAATCCTAAAATTATTCCTACGAAAATAGTAAATATTTCTCCGAGATTGCTGGAAATAAGAAATTTAACAAATTTTTTAATATTATCATATATGCCTCTTCCTTCTTCAATGGCACTAACTATGCTGGCAAAATCATCATTAGTCAGAATCATTTCACTCGCCTCTTTAGCGACATCTGTGCCGGAACCGACACAGATTCCAATATGAGAAGCCTTCAAAGCAGGAGCGTCATTTACCCCATCACCAGTCATTGCGACAATCTCACCTTTTTTATTCAAGGCTTCGATAATCTTCATCTTATGCTCTGGATTAACCCTGGCAAAGATCGAAATCTTATCAACAATCTCTGATAAATCTTTTATTTCATCAAGCTCCTCTCCGCTTAAAGCATCGCCCTCGATTCCTATTTCTTTTGCAATAGCTATAGCCGTTACTTTATGATCTCCGGTAATCATAACAACCTTAATACCAGCTTCATGGCATTTCTTTACGGCTTCAATTGAACTTTTTCTAGGAGGATCAATCATTGCCTGTAATCCAACAAAAACCATATCTTTTTCTTCTTTTTTTTCTGTCTTTGCATATGCAAAACCCAATAATCTTAAAGACTGTTTGGCAAACTCTTCATTTTGATCTGAAATCTTCTTTTTATCAGCAGGCAACAATTCTCTTTCCTCACCATTAATTAATATCTTAGAACAAACCTTTAAAAGCTGGTCAGAAGCTCCCTTAGTATAAACAAATTTGTCTCCGTTAATCATGTGTATTGTGCTCATACGCTTTCTCTCAGAATCAAAAGGAATTTCATCTATTCTGGGGAATCTCTTGTTTAATTCATCATGTTCGATACCTGCTTTTTTAGCACTTGTGATAAGGCAAGCCTCTGTTGGATCTCCGATTATTGAATAATTATCTTCTATAACAGCATCATTGCACAGAGCGCCTATCATTAGCATTTGCTTCAGTTCATAGTTCATTTCTGCAAAGTTTCCGTCAGGTTTATACCCAAGTCCGGAAACTTCTATTATCTTATTATTGACAAAAACCTTTCTTACAGTCATCTCATTCCTGGTTAAAGTGCCTGTTTTATCAGAACATATGACAGTAGTGCTTCCCAGTGTCTCTACTGACGGAAGTTTTCTAATAAGAGCATGCTTCTTAACCATTCTCTGAACCCCTAAAGCAAGACATATCGTTACAACAGCGGGCAACCCTTCCGGAATAGCAGCAACCGCAAGGCTAACAGATACCAGGAACATCTCAAACAATTCCATCCCGCTTAGCCAGCCTGTAAAAAAAATTATAAAACATATAACCAATGTAGCCAAGCCAAGCCATCTGCCTAATTGCTCAAGCTTCTTCTGCAAAGGAGCCTCTTCTTTTTTTGTGGTCTGTATCATTTCTGCAATTTTGCCGATCTCGGTGTTCATACCGGTTGCAGTGACGATAGCTTTTCCTTTTCCTTTTGTTATTATAGTCCCGGAAAAGACTGTATTCGTCTGTTCAGCAATCTGCACCTTATCCTTAATTTTAACTTCTAAATTCTTTTCTACAGGCGTGCTTTCCCCTGTCAAAGCGGCTTCTTGTGTCTCTAAGTTACTAAGCTCGACCAGTCTTGCGTCAGCAGCAATCTTATCACCTGTTCGCAGAATAATAATATCTCCAGGCACAAGCTCTGTTGCATCAATTTTATCCTCTTTATTATCTCTTATAACCGTGGCCTTCAGTCCTGCGAGTTTCTTTAATGCCTCAATACTTTTTTCCGCCTTGAATTCCTGGATAAAGCCCAATACACCATTAAGTATAACAATTACCAATATAACAAGCGCGTCGGCCATATCCTCTAAAACTATATTTTCTACTCCCCTCTCCAGGATGGGAAGAACGGCAGATATAACCGCTGCAATTATCAGAATCCAAATAATAAGGTTCTTAAATTGGCTCAAAAAAATCTTAACAGAACTTATCTTTTCTTTTTCCTCAATTGTATTTAATCCATATTTATCTAACCTTAGCCTTGCTTCTGATTGGCTGAGACCCTTCTCGGCGGAAGTATTAAGTTCCTGTAAGACTTTATTGACCTGTTTTGAATAAAAATTCATGCAGCCTCGTTTTTATCTATTAATTTTGTTTGCTTCATAAGCTTTTTTGACTTTAACATTGTATAATTTCGCATAAAAAGAAATGCAAGACAACATTTTGAGGTTTTCAGAAGGAAAATCTTGACAGCTGTGAGCTGCTTTGTTACTAAAATAAATTTTTAATTCTTATCATTTACTTTTTTTATTTTTTAAATTTATTCCTTGCTCTGAATTATTATTTCAGGGCTTAATATCCAAGAGGAGGTCTAATGAGAAGGTACGAAACATTTATAATTATTGATCCTGATCTGTCAGATGAAGAACGGAGCCCTATTTTTGAAAAAGTAAAAGACTTAATCCAACAAGAGGAATGCCTTCTGGTAATGCTCAATGAATGGGGAGCCAGAAGGCTTGCATATGAAATCAAAAAAAAATCTCGTGGGTATTATGTCCGTTTAGACTATTGCGGAACAGGAAAACTCGTTGATGAAATGGAACGCTTTTTCCGAATTGATGACCGGGTCATGAAGTATATGACGGTCTTGCTTGACAAATATGCGGATATAGAACTTATTAAAGAAGAGATGGCCAAAGCTGAAATTAAAGAAATCGAGCCCGATCAAAATAAATCCGATATCAAACAGAGCGCTCCTGATATCAATAATGCTGAAACGGCTGAGGATGAAACAACAAAAACAATGGAAAGTGAATAAATTAGGAGAGAAAAATGGCTGTTCCTTCAGATTCAACAAGAAATTCAAAAACTCCAGGTAAAAAAAGAGTATTTCATCGGCGAAAAATATGCCGTTTCTGCGCAGATACAAGTCTTGCGATAAATTATAAGGACCCTAAAACACTCAAATATTTTGTTACTGAACGAGGCAAAATTATCCCGAGACGTATATCTGGAACATGCGCTAAACATCAGCGCGCTCTGACAAAAGCTATAAAGCAAGCCCGAACAATTGCACTTCTGCCTTACGTGGGGACGATTGACCATATTTAACGTCATATAACGTCTGTTTTTCCCCAAGGAGAAGAAGATAGTGTCTCAAACTGTTCAAGGAAATATCTCAAAGGATATAATAAGCGGCGTAGCAATAATAGGACTTATATTTACAGCTTCAATATATTTGCCGATCATAGGGTTTTTCTTTTCTTTGTTTATCCCTCTGCCGATTCTCTTTTATCGGTCAAAACTCGGGAGAACAACAGGAATTATAGTCTATATCTTATCAATCATAATGATGATTATAATGACAGGCGGTATATCATTAGATATATTTTTCTTTGTTGAGTTGCTGCTGCTGGGTTTTCTCCTTAGTGAACTAATTGAGATGCATTTATCGATCGAAAAGACAATTAGTTATGCATGCGCCTTCGTTCTAATAACGGGGATTATTATCTTGTTCTTTTACAGCAACTTGTCAAACACTGGAATTTACACCATGGTATCTGGATATATATCACGGAATCTCGACCTGACTATGGCGATGTATGAAAGCATAGGGGTCCCAGAAGAAAGCATAAACGTTATTTCGAATTCAATGGAAAAGATCCAGTACGTACTTATACGAATTATTCCTGCTATGCTTATATCTTTAACCTTATTTGTGTCATGGGTCAGTCTGTTAATCGCAAAGCCCGTGCTTAAAGCTAAAAATATTTTTTCTCCTGATTTTGGCTCTCTAAAATTATGGAAAGCTCCGGAATTCATTGTCTGGATTTTTATAGGATGCGGTGTGACACTTATTTTGCCGGACAATACTTTTAAAATTTTAGGGTTAAACGGTCTGATTGTCCTTATGACAATATATTTTTTTCAAGGCATAGCAATTGTGTCTTTTTATTTTGAAAAAAAAAACGTTCCCCGTATATTCAGGATTTTCCTATACAGCGTCCTTGCTTTGCAACAGTTGGTTCTGCTTTCTGTTATAGGGCTTGGTTTTTTTGACATTTGGCTTGATTTCAGAAAATTAAGTATAAAAAAAGAAAGTTAAAACTAAATTGTACACTAAAATATATAGACTTTCAGATAAATAATTTCACAAAGCCAGAAGGAGGAAGGCGTATTAATTATACGTCGACGACTGATAACACAGCGAAATTATTTATCTGAAAGTCTATAGCTATAAAGTTGTTTATGGAGGTTATAATGAAAGTAATTTTGAAAGAAACTATAGGATCGATAGGCATAATCGGAAGCGAAGTTAATGTTTCCAAAGGTTATGCCCGCAATTATCTTTTGCCTCAGAATAAGGCTGTTCTGGACACACCTCAAAACCGCAAAATGCTGGAACAGCAGAAGGTTAAATTCGAACTTCAGATAGCCAAAGAAAAAAGCCTTGCTGAAGAAATGGCCAATAAACTTGAAGGAGTTATTTGCAAGATAGCTGCAAAGGTTAGTGAAGAAGACCGCCTGTATGGCTCGATCTCTGTGAAGGATATCATTGAAGCGCTTGCAAGCCAAGATATAGAAGTTAAAAAAAGAATGGTTCTGCTTAGTGAGCCCATAAAGAAAATCGGTACATTCAAGGTTCCTATACGAGTTTACAAAGGAGTTGAGCCTGAAATAACTGTTGAAATAGTTCCAGAATAAAGTTATTATTTAAATTTACGGAATAAATTATCATACTTCTACTTAAAAAATATTTATTAAAGACGTAGTCATTAGATTTTAGAATAAACATCAAACCAATGGCCAATAGGCAGTTGCAAAACAAACAAGACCCCTCTCTTTATAAAATTCCCCCTCAAAGTATTGAGGCCGAGGAATCTTTACTCAGCGGAATCCTTATAGATAACAATACATTGCTTGATATTATCGATATTCTTTCACCGGAGGATTTCTATAGATCCGCTCATCAAAAGATCTTTTCCGGTATTGTTGAACTCTTTTCAAAGAACGAACCTGTTGACCTTGTTACGCTTAGCAATGCTCTCAAAGAAAGGGGGCATTTAGAAGAGATTGGAGGGGCAACATATTTAGCCACGCTTGTCGATACCGTCCCGCTTGCTGTAAATGCAAAACATTATGCTAAAATTGTTCATGACAAAGCAACATTAAGGCGCCTTATAGAAAAAACGAATGAAATCGCCAAAGAATGCTTTGAGGACAGGGGTAATGTTGACGAACTAGTCGATTTCGCTGAAAGTGTAATTTTCGAAATTTCAAAAAATAAGCATAAACAATCATTTTATCGTATAAGCGAATTAATTGATGGCAATATTGAGACCATTGAAAAACGACAGGGCAATAAGACTCTGGTAACCGGCGTTCCAACAGGGTTTACCCGCCTTGATAATCTTACCTCGGGCCTGCAGAAATCAGAGCTTATAATTCTTGCCGCACGCCCAAGTATGGGAAAAACAGCCCTGGCCCTTAATATTGCCAGGAATGCCGCGGTTGATGCAAATGTACCTGTAGCCGTATTTTCCCTTGAAATGTCAAAAGAGCAACTGTCAATGCGTCTGCTCTGTTCTGAAGCGAGAATTGATTCATCTCGTTTAAGAGGAGGTTTTTTCAGCATGGAAGACTGGCGCAAACTGACAGATGCTGCCGGTGTCCTGTCTGATACTTCTATTTTTATTGATGATACTCCAAATATATCAGCTATGGAAATACGAGCAAAGGCCCGTAGATTAAAAATGGAAAAAAATATAGGCCTTGTCGTTATTGATTACCTCCAGCTTATGAAAAGCCGTATGTCTGCTGAACGTCGAGATCTTGAAATCTCCGAAATATCAAGATCTCTAAAAGCTTTGGCCAAAGAACTTGACGTTCCGGTAATGGCTTTATCTCAGCTCAACAGAATGCTTGAGCAACGAAATGACAAGCAGCCAAGACTCTCAGATCTGAGAGAATCAGGGGCTCTTGAACAGGATGCAGATGTAGTAGCTTTTATATACAGAGACGAAATGTACAATAGCGATGAAAACAATCCCAAAAAAGGTACGGCAGATATTCTGATTAGAAAAAATAGAAACGGCCCCACAGGAGAGGCAACATTAACGTTTTTAGCTAGTTACACGCGTTTTGAAAATATTGCATTTGAAAAATCAGAATAACAAAAAATATTCCAATTCAGTATGAAAAGGCTTTTCGGAAATACATCCGGCTTAAAGGCAAATCAAATCCAAAGCCTTGAAAATTTCTACCGACACCGTATCCCCGATAAATTCCTCATCACACCCGGACTTGCTGCTGATATAAGCAGGCTTTCCCTCGAAATACGCCGCCAAATAGGTCTTCTTGTCAATCGGCAAGGCAGGATAGCATTTGTAATTGTAGGGAGCCACCATGGAATAGTCATACCTGATATAAGTGAATACAGGGTCGCCCCTGGTCGTCTGAAGGGCTTGAGATGTATACATACTCATCTTAAAAAAGAGCCTTTAACAAACGACGATTTCAACGACCTTGTCTTATTAAGGCTGGATATTATGGCTGTAATTACATTGACTAAAGATGGCCTCCCATATCAAGTTCATGCAAGCCATATTATTCCAACCAGTAAAGATGAAAAGCTTTATCAGATGTTAGGCCCGCTTAATCCCAATCAACTTGATATTGGATGTCTTGAACTTATACAGGCTCTCGAATCTGAACTCAGCCATGCAACGTCCTCATATAAAGCGAATCAAGGTGAAGAAAAAGCCCTTCTCGTAAGTGTGACAACTGCTTCCAGGCGTAAGGCAATTGACTCTTTAGAAGAGCTGAAAGAACTTGCTGCCTCAAATGGTATTGAAATAGCCGGAACTGTGCTTCAACAACGCAAAAAATCTGATTCAAGATTTCTCCTTGGTCCAGGCAAACTCCAGGAACTCACCATAGAAACACTTCAGAAGGGAGCGACACTTTTAATTTTCGATCAGGAATTGAACCCGTCACAAATTCGCTCCATTACAAATCATATAGATTTAAAGGTCATAGACAGAACGCAGCTTATTCTGGATATTTTTGCTCAACGCGCTCAAACAAAAGAAGGAAAAATTCAGGTCGGGCTGGCTCAACTTAAATATCTGCTTCCAAGACTGATTACAAAAAATACCGCCATGTCACGTTTGACCGGAGGTATTGGCGGACGCGGCCCTGGCGAGACCAAACTGGAAATAAACAGAAGGCGTGTACGCGACAGTATAGCTCGCTTTGAAAAGGCTTTATTAAATATAAAAAAACAGCGTAAGCATCAAAAAGCAAAGCGCAGCAAAAAAGGATTGCCTGTTATTTCAATTATAGGATACACCAATTCTGGAAAATCAACTCTATTAAACACACTTACAAAGAGCAATGTTTTAGCTGAAAGCCGGCTTTTTGCCACCTTAGACCCTTCCAGCAGGCGTCTTAAATTTCCTAAGGATACTGAAGTCATAATTACAGACACGGTGGGATTCATTAAAGATCTGCCAAAAGACCTTATGGTTGCTTTTCGCGCAACTCTTGAAGAACTTGAAAGTGCCGACCTCCTGCTACATGTGATAGATATAAGCAGTCCGCGTTTTAAAGATCAGATCAAATCCGTCGAAAAAATACTATCAGACTTAAATCTGCACAATATTCCATTAATTCGTGTTCTGAACAAACAAGATCTCGTTGACATGGAAACTATTAGCAGGCTCAGCATTGACCTTGATGGAACCCCGATATCGGCTATTAACAGATCAACTTTGATGCCGCTTATTGAAAAAATGGAAAATGCAATACAACATCTTAGAAAATTTTATTAAGTTGACTTCTAAAGAAAAATAATTATAACTTGAAAAGTTATGGATCTGGAACTTGTAAAAAGAGTCGGCATCGCTGCTGCTTATAAAGGTGGAGCGATTCTTCGATCTCACCTTGGCAGGTTATCCGGTATTAACAAAAAAGGTGATATTGATCTTGTTACAGAAGCTGACATTGGGTCAGAAAAAATAATAATTGAGACAATATTAAATGCATTTCCAGAGCATTCCATAATAGCCGAAGAAAGTGGTTTTAATAAAGGCAAAGCTGATTATAAGTGGATTGTTGATCCTCTCGACGGAACAACAAACTTTGCTCATCAGCTTAGTATGTTCTCCATATCCATAGCTTTTGCCTTGCAGGGAAATATAGTTCTCGGCATTGTCTTTAATCCGGCAACAGAAGAACTTTTTACCGCTGTAAAGGGAAAAGGAGCTGAATTAAATTGCAGGCCAATAAAAGTCTCAGGCTCAAAATCGGTTTCAGAAAGCCTGCTTGTGACTGGTTTCCCTTATGATTTTAAAAATATTGTTAACTCCTTAATGATCCGCTTTTCTAATTGCCTAAAAGCATCCCGGGGAGTTAGAAGGTTGGGGTCTGCGGCGCTTGATCTCTGCTTTGTGGCTTGCGGACGATTCGATGCTTTCTGGGAACAAAATCTGAAACCCTGGGACACAGCTGCAGGGGTCCTGATTGCAAGTGAGGCCGGGGCTGTTATAACGGATTTTTCGAATGAGCTGTTTACGATCGACAAAAAGGAAATTCTGGCCACTAACGGAAAAATTCATGATGAAATGCTTAACTTGCTGGAGTTAAAGGACAACGTATGAAAAAAAAGCTAATTAATAATATCTCTTCTGATGATCATTTGGGATGTTTTAGTACTTTCAATGTCAATGATACTATATGTAAAAAATATTGTTCGCTAAGATTGCGTTGTTCTATAGAACGTGATCAAAATGCCAGACTGGAAATATTGAACGACCTTGTATCTTCAGATGTTATGTCTATGAAGATCCAATAGGATTGAAAAAACATAGCCGTTCACGGCTTGAAACTTGAAATTGGAAAGTAGAAATTAGGGAGAGATTAAAATGGCAATTGAGAAGAACAGTACAAAAGCATGAAGACCAAATTTCCAATTTCTAATTTCAACGTTCCGAGACCTTTGAAAAATGTTCAATTTTGTTCAAGTTCAAGGAAGGCTAAAATTTTAAATGCAGGAATACATTGAGTATTTCGAGGCTTAAAATTTGAGTCTGACACAGAAATTGGGCAAAAGGGGGCGTTTTGCAAAGGTCTCGTTCCGTGAACGCTTACATATTAAGGAAAAATCTTACCAGGATTTAATACACCGTTCGGATCAAAAACTTTTTTTATTTTTTTCATAAGGCCAAGTTCTACGGCACCTATCTCTTTTTGAATATAAGGCGCCTTGGTTATACCGACACCATGTTCGCCTGAAATAGTTCCGCCAAGTTCAAGTGTATATCCAAACAGAGCTTCAACTGCGACTTCTGCCTTTTTAAGCTCTTCTTTATTCTTTTTATCAAGCATTATATTAAAATGAATATTTCCGTCACCAGCATGGCCGAAACTCACCATAAAAAGTCCGGTTTTTTTTCTTAATTCATCTATTTTTTTTACCATATCAGGGATTTTATTCCTGGGAACTACAATATCCTCATTAATCTTATCCGGACCATATCTAAACAAAGCCGGTGAAATCGCCTTTCGAGCTTTCCAGAGATTAGCGGCATCCTCTTTAGTTTTGGCCTTTTCCACACTCACAGCTCCCTGCAAGATACAAAGTTCTTCTATCTGATTTATCGCGATTTCAACCTCTTTTTCTTTTCCATCCACATCGATTAAAAGCAATGCCTCAGAATTAACAGGCAATCCCATATTAAGATACTCTTCAACACATCTAATTGAAGCATTGTCCATATATTCTATGGTACGTGGTATTATTCCACATCTAATGATAGCTGAAACCGCCATTGCAGCAGTTTCAATATTATTAAAAACAGCGGTCATAGTACTGACCGCCTCAGGAAGTGGTAAAAGCCTGAGAGTCATACGCGTAATTACTCCTAACGTCCCTTCTGATCCAACAAGAAGCCGGGTCAGATCATAGCCCACCACCCCCTTGGCTGTATTTACTCCGGTATTTATAATTTCTCCGGTCGGAAGAACCGCTTCTATCCCAAGCACGTAATCACGGGTAACCCCATATTTAACTGCACGGGGGCCTCCCGCGCATTCTGCCAGGTTGCCGCCCAGAGTGCAAAATTCAGAACTCGAGGGATCAGGGGGATAAAAAAGATTTTCCTTTTCAACAGCTTCATGAAAACGGCCTGTAACAACACCCGGCTCAACACTGGCAATAAGGTTTTCCTTATCTATTTTCAAAATACGGTTAAAGCGGGTCATGGCAAGGATAATCCCCCCCCTTACAGCAAGAGATCCTCCTGTCATACCGGAACCGGCCCCTCTTGGGATAACAAAAAAACTATCTTTATTGGCAAGCTTTAAAACAGAAGATACTTGCATGGCATTTTGTGGAAACAGAACTGCGTCGGGCAGATAAGTCTGCGCAGTTGCATCATAAGCATAGCATACAAGATCTTCCTTAGCTCTGCTGAAATTGGCCTTGCCTGCTATATCTTTAAGCTTTTTGAAAGTTTTATCGCTAATTGCCATTAAAATTTAGTGTGATTAACCTGAAACTATGGGAAGAAACTAAGGAGTCAGAATTTTCCTGATTCAAGTTGCTTGCTAAGAATTTCCACCTGTCTATACAGAACTCCTTTTTCTTTTAGCTTTTGTTCAACGATGCCGATGGAATGAAGGGCTGTAGCATGATATCTGTTGAAACTTTTACCAATTGTCTGAAGAGGTGAATCCGTATATCTCCTCGAAAGATAAATCGCTATTTGTCTTGGACGAACAAAATTTTGTTTTCGCGAACTCGAAATAATATCTTTTATGGCAATATCGAAATGCTTGCAAACAAGTTTCCTGATAACATCTATTGTAATATTTTTACGTTGCCTGATTATATTCTGGGTTACACTTTTCGCAAGATCAAGGTCGATCGGCACTCCAAGAATTGATGACTTGGCTGCAACTCCTATAAGTCCGCTCTCAAGCTGCCTGACATCCGCTGTCAGTTCACTTGCTAAATACTCGATTACTTCTCCAGGTAAATTATACCCATTATTGTTCGATTTTTTCTGTAATATTCTGACTCTTGTCCTGAAACTAGGAGGATCAATATTTGAAATAAGACCGTATGAGAACCGCGATACCAACTTTTCATTAAGTTTAGGAATGTCAGAAGGGAGGTAACAACCTGAAAAAATTATTTTTTTATCTGCCTCAAAAAGGTAATCAAGAATTAATGCCAGCTCGATCTGCGTTCGCTCCTTCCCGGTCAAACACTGTACATCTTCAAGAAGCAATACGTCACATTCATTTCTGTATTTCTTTTTAAACTTATCAATTGAACCATTCCTAAAAGCATTAACCATTTCACTGGTAAAATCTTCAGCGGTTATATAACATACATGTTCTGTTGGATAATGAGACATTATATGGTGACCTATCGCCTGAGAAAGATGGCTTTTCCCCATTCCCATCTTTGATAATAAAAATAAGGAATTTTGCTGCGAATTCTTTTTTGAAGCAAGGTCAAGTGCCGCCAAGTAAGCAAAGTCATTATTATTACCAACAACGAACTGATCAAAAGTAAAATCCCTTCTTAATAGTCGGCCATTATACGGACTCAAATTAACCCCGGGCAGAGGGAGCTGAATACTATTATCCTTTTTAAAACCTGAGTTCTCTTTTTTACAGATTTTGCAGGAAACCTCTAAACCAAGATTGTAGTCTTTACCGGAAGTTCTTTTTATTTCTGTTTCTATAATTGAACCATAGTAATCAAGAACTCGTTTTTTTGAAAAAGTATTTGCACATGAAAGCACAATACAGTTTTCCTTGCATTCTATAAACTCCATGGGTTCAATCCACATTCTGTAGCTATGGCCTGGAATCTGTTTTTTAATTGATAATTTTACTTGTTCCCATATTTGTTTCATAGGGCATTACAATCCATATTCCAAAAAAAATAAGGTTAATTTATTAAAATAGAAGAGACGACTTTGTAAACTATAACAGATCAAACTGGTGGAAAAAATATTGTTAGTTAGAGAGTGTTTCAATTAAGAAGAATCGATTAAGAATTTAATAAGGTTCTTGTAAAACCCGAGTGAACTTTAACGGCTTAACTAAGCTATCAGAACTTTCCTGTCAAACCTGAAGGATAATGCTTTACGCCCGTTTATTAAAAAGTTATTAACAATTTATAGTTATCTGTTTTTATTGTTATATATTTTAATCATGCAGACAACTGCTTCTAAATACAAACATTTTTGCAATGAGATCTTTCTTCAACTATTTTATGCAGATCCATCATTATCAGTATAATTTTTTACACTAATGTCCTATTCAAAAATCTTGCTAATGCTTCTATTATCTTTAATTTTCAAAAAAAATCACCTTGTGTCTCTGTTAAATAGAATTTCTTGAAAATCATCATATAGTTAAATGCAATTTAATTAATTTGTTTGAAAATAATATGTGACATGTAATATATTAAAAATTTCGATTTTACCGGCAACCACTTTAATATTAAGGTCATATAAATGAATACTTATCGCCCCGTTATAGGTATTACCATGGGAGACCCTGTTGGTATCGGCCCTGAGATTATACTCAAGGCTCTCTCATCCCCTTCAATTTATAAAACCTGCAAACCTCTCATAATAGGAGACACAGGAGTGCTGAAACTTGCAAAAAAAAGTACATCAAGCGCTCTTAAAATAAAAGATGTTAAAATTCCTGTTTCAGGCATATATCAATCCGGACAAATTGATGTTTTATGCCTGTCTAAACTTAATAAAGATAAAATATCCTGGGGTAAACCCACACTTCAAACAGGAAAGGCAATGATAAAATACATAACAACCGCGATAGATATGGCAATCAAAGGAAGTATCGATGCCATTGTCACATGCCCTATAAATAAGGCAGCCATGCGGAAGGCAGGCAGCAAGTTCAGCGGTCACACAGAACTCCTTGCAGAGCATACTAAAACCGATAGTTTTGCAATGATGCTGGCCGGCAGAAAACTTCGCGTTGTTCTTGCAACCATTCACATTCCCTTAAAAAATGTTTCAGCCGAACTTTCAAAAGAACGAATTCTTAAAACCATACAAATTACTTGGGACGCCCTTCATAATAAATTTGGTTTCAAAAAGCCCAGAATCGCTGTAGCAGGCTTAAATCCTCATGCAGGAGAAGAGAGAATGTTTGGAGATGAGGAAGAAAGAATTATTTCGCCGGCAATAGATTCAGCAAGTAAGAAAGGATTAGATGTTTCAGGCCCCTTCCCTCCTGACACCGTATTTTATCACGCCGCAAACGGACGTTACGATGCTGTTGTCTGCATGTATCACGATCAAGGGCTTATCCCGTTCAAGCTGCTGCACTTTACCGATGGAGTTAATACAACTCTCGGGCTGCCGATAATCAGAACCTCTGTTGACCATGGTACTGCTTATGATATCGCAGGAACCGGAAAAGCAGATCCCGGCAGCCTTGTTGCAGCAATAAATATGGCGGCTGAACATGCTATATATAAGCATAGTTTAAAGGTAAGTTCTCAATAAGTTCGGGTAATAGCTCCTGGATTCCAGCCTTCGCTGGAATGACAATCTCGTCTAATCGTCAGTCATTCCAGCGAAGGCGGGAATCCAGAGAATAGTCGCAAAATATGATTTACCAGAGCTTGCTTATTGAGAAGTTACCTAAAATTTACTAAAGTATAAGAAATTATTCTTACTATGAAATCCGAAAAAATAATAATACATGGCGCCAGGCAGCATAACCTGAAAAACATAGATGTTGAATTGCCCAGGAATAAATTAGTTGTGATAACAGGTCTATCCGGCTCAGGCAAATCAACACTTGCTTTTGACACCCTTTATGCGGAAGGACAGCGCAGGTATGTTGAATCTCTTTCTACTTATGCACGTCAGTTCTTAGAACGCCTGGATAAACCGGACGTCGACATGATTGATGGCCTATCGCCCGCAATTGCAATTGAACAAAAAACAGCCAGCCATAATCCCAGATCAACCGTTGGCACAGTTACTGAAATTTATGACTATCTCCGTCTTCTATTTGCCAGAACAGGTACGCCTCACTGTTATAAATGCGGGAAACCCATTACTTCGCAAACGCTTGACCAGATCGTGGACAAAGTCATGTCAATGCCTGAAGGGACCAGAATCACTATTTTATCGCCTCTTATTGCCGGCCAGAAAGGAACTCATGAAAAACTCTTAAAACATCTTAAAAGAGATGGTTTCGCTCGCATACGTATCAACGGCAAAACATTTGAAATAGAGGATATTGATAAGCTCGATAAAAACAAGAAACATACTATCGATGTTGTTGTCGATCGCCTGGTTGTTAAAGAAAATATTAAAAACAGGCTTGCGGATTCTTTAGAACTGGCCGTATCTCAGTCAGGCGGCATAGCTATGGTCGATGTTTCAGATAAAAAGCCTGTTCTCTTCAGCGAAAAAGCGGCATGTATAACTTGCGGCATAAGCTATCCTGAATTTACGCCTGCCAGTTTTTCCTTTAATTCTCCGCAAGGCGCATGCCCGAAATGTGACGGTCTTGGCTCAACAAATGTATTTGACTCTGACCAGATAATTCCGAATCCCGAATTATCTTTAAGAGAAGGCGCAGTTATCTTGTGGGCTAACAGAAATTCAGTTCATTTTTTTGAATTTTTAGACGCTCTGACCATGCATTATGGCGTTGACATCTATACCCCTTATAAAGATCTGCCGGATAATTTTAAAAATGTTCTTCTTTATGGATCAGGAGATGAACAGATATCTTTTTATATTGAACGGAACAATCGCCGTTTTAACTACAGAAAACCATTCGAAGGCATAATACCAAAATTGGAACGGCGTTACCTGGAGACGGATTCTTACCGGGCAAGAGAGGAAATTAAGTACTATATGAGTTTCCGTCCCTGCCCGGAATGCCAGGGGACAAGGCTAAATAAAGGGAGCAGGTCCGTAAAAGTCGGCGGGCTTACCATGTCTGAAATAACAGCTTTTACTGTGACAAAAGCATATGCTTTTTTAAAAAAGCTGGAACTTTCCGGCAAAAAAAAGATCATTGCCAAAAGAATTCTAAAAGAAATTATTGAAAGGCTTGGCTTTCTTGACAATGTGGGCCTGTCATATCTTACTCTTGCCAGATCAGCATGCACTCTTTCAGGCGGAGAAAGCCAAAGAATACGTCTTGCAACACAGATCGGATCAAAATTAACAGGAGTTTTGTATGTTCTGGATGAGCCCAGCATCGGCCTTCATCAAAGGGATAATCAGCGTCTTATTGGAACACTTCTGCAAATGCGCGATTATGGCAATACCATTCTGGTTGTAGAACACGATAAAGAGACAATACTGTCTTCTGATTATGTAATAGATATGGGACCAGGCGCCGGTATTAACGGCGGGCAGGTAGTATTTTCAGGCACACCCAAAGAACTTCTAAAGGATAAAGATTCATTGACTGGCCAGTATTTTTCCGGCCGTAAAAAAATTGAGGTACCGGCAAAAAGACGCAAAGTTCAGGGAAAAGAGATAGTAATCAAAGGAGCCTCTGAAAACAATCTCAAGAATATTGATGTGGGATTTCCCCTTGGCTGTTTCATCTGCATAACAGGTGTGTCCGGCTCCGGAAAATCCACGCTTGTCCTTGAGACACTTTACCGCTCCCTTGCCCAGCGGATATATCACAGCAGGATACCGTCAGGGAAGCTCAAAGATATAGTTGGACTCGAACAAATCGATAAAGTGGTTAATATTGATCAGTCTCCAATTGGGAGAACGCCCCGTTCCAATCCCGGGACTTATACAGGTGTATTTACTTTTATAAGAGAACTTTTTTCAAAAACAGTTGAAGCAAGAATGCGTGGTTACAAATTGGGCCGTTTCAGCTTCAATGTTAAGGGCGGAAGATGCGAGGCATGTAATGGCGATGGCATAATAAAGATAGAAATGCATTTTCTGCCGGACGTTTATGTCGCATGCGATGTGTGCCATGGCAAAAGATACAACCGCGAAACCCTTGAAGTCAGGTACAAGGGCAAAAATATAGCGGATGTTCTCGATATGACCATAAATCAGTCTGTTAAGTTTTTTGAGAATATGACCAATATACGCTCAAAACTGCAAACACTTGTCGAAGTTGGCATAGGTTATATCCATCTCGGCCAGCCCGCTACAACTCTATCCGGAGGAGAAGCTCAGCGTATAAAACTGTCACGCGAACTCAGCAAAAAAGGTACCGGAAAAACAATATATATACTTGACGAGCCTACAACCGGCCTTCATATAGACGATATAAAGAAACTTCTTAATGTGCTTAACAGGCTTGTGGATGCAGGCAATACAGTTATTGTAATTGAACACAACATGGATGTTATCAAGTCTGCCGACCATATAATAGATCTTGGACCTGAAGGGGGCGATAAAGGGGGAAAAGTTATTGGATGCGGGACACCGGAAGAAATAGCTGAGATTGATGGATCTTATACCGGGCAATATCTAAAAAAATTCTTACTATAGATTTCCAGATAAATAATTTCACTGCGTTATCAGTCAAAATCCTCGACGACGTACTATTCAGTACGACTTACTCGGATTTTTCCTTCTAGCCTTGTTAAATTCTCTATCTGAAAATCTATATAAATACCGATACCTGAAAAATTGACGAACTCGTAGAAAGTTAAAATTTCAATATTTCGATGGCTTCGCAAAAGCTATGTCTTAACAAAGCCATAATTATCCGTTTTTCTTTTCAAAAGTCTTCATAAGGTCAGTTAAAGCCTTAACTGCCTCGATAGTTGTTGCATTGTATATAGATGCTCTGCAACCTCCGACTGAACGGTGCCCCTTAAGGCCATCCATGCCGTTCTCAAGTGCTTCCTGAACAAAACGTTTTTCCAGATCTTCGTTCGGAAGACGGAAAGTAACATTCATTAACGATCTGCTGTCCGGTTCTGCAGTACCTTTATAAAAGCCACTTGAATCAATAACTCTGTATAATAACTCAGCCTTTTTACGGTTTATTTTCTCCATCTTCCCCAATCCGCCGACTTCCTCTTCAAGCCATTTCATGACAAGCTGAATGGTATAAATAGCAAAACATGGAGGGGTATTATACATTGAATTCTTGGAAGAATAGGTTGTATAATCCAACATGGTGGGCAGATTATCCTGCACAAGTTCCAGCAAATCATCATGAATTATCACCATGCAAACACCTGCAGGACCGATATTTTTTTGAGCCCCCGCATATATCAGGCCGAATTTGCTCATATCCAAAGGTCTGCTCATAATATCAGAAGACATATCAGCTATTAGCGGTACACCGCCGGTATCGGGAAAAGATGCCCACTGGGTTCCCTTTATTGTGTTGTTTGATGTAATATGAACATAAACGCTGTCGCTGCTGAACTGGATATTGCGGGGTATATATGTAAAATTTTTATCTTCAGAAGATGCCACGATATTAACCTGTTTATACAGTATCACCGCTTCCTTTATTGCTTTGGTGGACCATGTGCCTGTATTAACATAATCTGCGACATCCTCTTTATTAAGAAAATTCATGGGAATCATGCAGAACTGCATACTGGCTCCTCCCTGTATGAAAAGCACGTGAAATTTTTCATCCAGTTTTAATAGCCGCTCTATTCTTTCTATTGCATCATTAATTATGTCATCAAACCATTTCGATCTATGGCTAATCTCGGTAACGGACATTCCGGATCCGCCGTAATTTAAAAACGAATCCCTTATCTCCTCAAGAACGCTTAAAGGAAGGGCCGCTGGCCCTGCATTAAAATTATATATTCTGTTTCCCATGATGTTTTTCTCCAATATTTCTTCTATCTTTTATCATAGCCTTGCCCGACCGTTAAAAAATTTTATTTGTACAGATAGATATTAATATGTCAATCAGTATTTTACATTTGAAGATTCCCTGTCAAGCTACAGGGAATCTTCGACCGTAAGGAAGTTAGCCATTTTTAGATTCGCTCGCTAACCCCGCAGCAAGCTACGGGGAATGCGCTCGCTATTGCGGTTCAAGAATTGCAAAAGTAAAAGTCCCTCCTAAGTTGACAAACAGTTAGATTATATTATAAATTAAACTATTTTCAACAACGCCAAAATCAAAACAAGGTAACTTTTATGAAAATTTATACATACCCTTCTAAATCGGCTGAAAAAAGGATCGCATCTATTATAAACCGGGGACTTGGTTTTAAGAAAAAGGATTATGATCAAGTTGAGCAGATCCTTGAAGATGTCAGAAAAAATGGCGACAAAGCTCTCATTAAATACGTAAACGAATTTGACTCCCCCGGCCTTTCAATAAAATCAATCAAGGTAACGCCGGATGAAATTGAAGCTGCTGCAAAAAAAGTCGGAATAACATTTATGCGCTCTTTAAACAGAGCAATAGTTCAGATCGAATCATTCCATAAACGTCAATTACGCAATTCATGGATTAATACAGATCGCCCCGGCACATTTCTTGGACAAATAGTTAATCCTGTTGACTCTGCCGGAGTTTACGTGCCCGGTGGGAAGGAAGGGAAAACCCCCCTTGTATCTTCTGTCCTTATGGGTGCGATTCCGGCAAAAATAGCCGGTGTAAAGTCAATAGCAATGGCTACCCCTCCCACAAAAGACGGAAGTATAAATCCCCATCTTCTTATTGCTGCAAAAAAAGTAGGCATAAAAGAAATTTACAAACTTGGAAGCGCATGGGCAATTGCCGCATTAGCATACGGAACCGAAACAGTTCCAAAAACCGACGTCATAGTCGGACCCGGAAATATTTATGTTACTTTGGCTAAAAAAATTGTTTCAGGAACAGTCGGAATAGATATGATAGCTGGCCCAAGTGAAATACTGATAATCGCGGACAGCACGGCAAACCCGGAATTCACAGCGGCTGATCTGCTTTCACAGGCAGAACATGACGCTATGGCATCCGCTATACTTGTAACAAATTCCGAAGAAACAGCAAGGGCGGTTGATATAGCAGTAGAAGAGCAGCTAAAATATCTGGACAGAAAAGATATAGCCGGAAAGTCTCTTGACAGCTATGGAGCAATTATAGTTATGCTTGATCTCCAGGCCTGCTTTGAACTCGCCAACAGGATAGCTCCCGAACACCTTGAGCTTCACATAGACAACCCTTTTGAGCATATCGGAAAGATAAGGAATGCCGGTGCCATATTTGTCGGTGATTACACGCCGGAGCCTGTCGGCGATTATATGGCCGGGCCAAACCATGTACTTCCTACCGCAGGAGCAGCCAGGTTTGCGTCAGCCCTTTCTGTAGATAACTTTGTCAAAAAGACAAGCATAATCCATTATTCAAAAGAAGCCTTCAAAAGAGAAGCAAAAGACATCATCCGTCTTGCAGAAATCGAAGGACTTGATGCGCATGCGAATTCCATAAAGATACGACTAAAAATATAATGAAATTCCCAGCAGCAAGCTTCGGGGAATTTAACCCAATAACTCACGAAAATCTGTGTAATCTGCGTAATCTGTGGATTAAAACAGCCGGAAATTTTGTCCTAAACATAGAGAATAACGCTCAGGAATCATCTGCTTCCTTCAGCCTATAGCCTTCAGTCTAACTACCTGAGTTGTTACCAATAATATCAAATATCGTTGAATTATTTCTTAACATTTAAATTGTTCGCCCACGAAGGATGAATAATTGACAACTTCAGATGTTCGTTGGTCATGCACAGCCCAATTGGACCTCCTTGGATTCTCAAATCACCTTGCGGTGACAAATTGGGATATAAGAACCCAAACCGGAGTTCAGGCTATTGAGAGGCTGTCGTCGTTGGAAGAAGCCATACAACTTTTTGAGCAAGAGAAAGTTGAATTCCCCGAACTATATCCCAGCGGGCTACAATATATTCGTTTCAATGATGCTCTATTTCTTGGAATAGATGTCGAGTACCTTAACCCCCCACCTAGCCAAACCAATTTAACTGGCGGGTACTCAATCGACCAATTGCGCAAAATACATCCCCAGGAAGGCCAAACAGCTTTTAAAGGAACAACGGCAGAATCAGGCGGTGATGTCGCAAAACTCCTTGGACTGGTGGCAAGAATACATACCCACGTAAATGGGCGTGAAGCAGAAAAAAGCTTTCCCGGATGTCGTACTGTGGTAGCTTCCGGTATGCGTAAGTGTTTCGAAGACCGGAAAGGCGTTGACGATTTCTTTTCCGCGAACTTCTCAGTCTCGACCGCCTTTGAAGCAGAAAAGAAGGGTAATTCGGTAGGGTTAAAAGACAACAACCTTTATGTCGAAGACGATGTTGCGATGGCTATTTCCTACTGTCAGCCTTGTCACGCTATCTTGGGGTTTTCCAAGTTTATTCGCACCGATTCGTCCCTTATCGACCCGTACTCATACCAGTGTGCCCAGAAGAACGCGATCTCTCTACCTCGCGTTTTTTATAGAGTTCTGGAGCCGATTGTTTTGGATATTATGAAGAAACGTCTTACCTTCAGACGCCTGGACCCAGCGGTCTTAACAAATCTTCAGCTATTCAAGGACTATCAACGATTCTCAACAGATCCAAAAGAAAAGGGCCAACTTGAAAAAGAGATATGTGATTCTCTTTTCGCTTCAACCCCGTCGCTCGACGAGGTAAACAAAAGACAGAAGATTATGGAGTATCCTTTCTTATCCCTGAGATTCAGCCTGGATAACGATTACTCCGAGTTCTTTGATGGGGAACGATGAATGAATGGGCTAACCCGGCAGTCCACCTGACAGGTGTTACGCTGCGCTTCACACCTGCCGGTAACTTCATCGCTATCTTTTTATAAAATAAATGTGGAGACATAAAATGATTTTTGAACGCCAAGATTCACACTATCTAAGTCGATATGTAGGTAACTATAATAATTGGCTTGCAAAAAATGTTGATGATCCAGTAAGAACAATATTGAGCGTAAGACCTAAGGAACTAGTAGAAATTTTTGAGGATATTAAATTGTTAAGGGATGATTTATCGAAAACTCCGTCTGATTTTATTGAATCAAGATTGTTCCCTCTTTTAAAAAAAGCAATTATACATACAAGACGCTCTGAAGCTTATAATATTGAACAGAGAAGTGGCTTTACGTTTAATCATAATTTAAGAATCAAATTAGAGAATGAATTGACACCTTTTAACAATTTAATGAGCCACGATTGGTTTAAAAATACTAAATTACCTCGTTTTCCAAAACTCACAGATTTTATTTCTATTCAACATGCTGAAACCTATCTTATAGAAAATAAAAAATTATCATTATATAAAAGAATCTATGATGAAAAATTTCATATCTTAAATGCACCTTCATTATTTCTTCCTGATTTAAGTTATTATCGCATTACTTGTGAATTAAGGGATTTATCTCTCTGTGTTGCTTATATTGATATCGATGATTTTAAACAATTTAATACAGAATTTGGTGAACCGATAGTAGATAGGGATATCCTACCTTCCTTTATGAGTGCTTTAGAGGCTCATGTATACCTTCGTGGACATGCTTATCGCTATGGAGGAGATGAATATGTGGTATTACTTCCTAATATGTCATCTTTACAAGCCTGCCAATTCCTAGAATCTTTTCAAAATAAACTAGAAAGCTTAAAATTTTTTAAAATTAATAAGCAGTTAGAGGTTTCGATTGGCATCCTTGAAGTATCTGAAAATGATATTGAAACCGATCGGGAAATTGAAGAAAAGGCAGCGAAAGCAAAAAATTTTGCTAAAGACAATAAAAAGAATTGCATTGCTTTTTATAAGGGACAAGAGATTTCTATATATCCAGACAAAAGCTAACCACAGCATTCACTTGATGCCAATTCCGCTATCGCTTTATTGGTGTTGGTTATGCAATCGTTATAACTCAAATAGGAATAAATTATCATGGATAGCTTAACCATCGTAGGTACAATAATCGGAAGCGCTGCATTCGGGGCAGTCGCTGGTAAATTGCTGGATGCGTTTATCCTCTCTCGGATCAGTGATAAATATGAAAGGAAGAAATGGCTTCGTCAAACCAAAATTGAAGCCTTTACTCAACTTACTGAACAAATGCTGTCTCTTGGTATAAAAGGACAATTGCATGATGATCCATGGCGATTTCGTGCTTTAGCTGCAAAAGCAATTCTGTTATTAGACGATCCAATATTAATCAAAAATATTCATATCTTCATAGACGAGCTATACAAAATAAATACTGGATTATCTGCTGCAATTTCGAATCTTCCTGAAGATTTTTCTATAGAATTACCCAGCGGAGCAAAAGCTACTAAGAAACATTTTGAAAAGATTTTCGCTTTAAATGAAATGGAAAAGCAAGCCATTAATATCGCAAATAAGTTAGGCGAAAATTTAAGGAAATCTTAAAAACATAATCATAACGAATAAGGATAGATTGTGTGAGCGCAGCGAACCACAATCTTATCCGGTTGTTGGACAAGCTCGGTGTATCTGCATATTCTGTATATAAGGAAATATCTTTTTTTGAACAAGGGGTAGGA
>Ga0180012_1000139_pt1 | contig 32390 bp, 24 predicted proteins | sample KR11_S2_MetaG_FD_122243 | JGI IMG/M metagenome (GOLD analysis project Ga0180012, IMG submission 122243) | Groundwater microbial communities from the Olkiluoto Island deep subsurface site, Finland - KR11_S2_MetaG | ecosystem: Environmental > Aquatic > Deep subsurface > Groundwater | place...
CAGCATGTCTTCAATCCCCGTTCTAACCATTGCCGCCTGCTTGCATGCAGGCTGTCCTTTGCGGAATTCATCCGTTGGGACAGAGATTAGCCGGGGTGTTTTGCAGTGCGCTTAAACAGATGCTGACAATTTTAGCGAATTGCCGGTTTTTCCCGTTTCGGGATCGGAAGGCGGTTGAAGGGGAGGGCGGAGGTGTGGGCCGAAGCGTCCGACGGGCGCCCGACGCCGCCCCTCGCGGGCAGGGTGCCGCTAGAACCTGTTCGCGCCCGCAGCACAAAGCATGAGCAGGGGGAGGAAAATTTCGGCGGCCTTTTTTGGTTGAACTCGCAATTTCTGTCGAGTAATGCACGGAAATGATGCAGATAGCGAATAATAGACTCCTGTGAGTAGGAGTCTTTCCAAGGTGCTCAACCTTGGATATGTGACAGTTTCAAACATCTCTCATATAGATAAAGTCATATTCAAGTCGATCGTTGTCGGCATGGTAAATCGTGACTTGGGCCGTGGAGTTTATGTTGTATCACGGTCACAGTATTGTACTGTTATTGTGAAGTGCGGTCGAATCGTGGCACAAAAGGGTTGCGCTTTGCGTGTTGATGATAGTTACATCAATTCAAATTTTAGGATGATCATATGCGCCCCTTGTCGTCTAAGCTGACTGTCGTTGTAATATCATCTCTCCTGGCGAGCTGCGCCGCGGTTCCGAATGCCGGTCCGTCCTACCACGCCATCGAGGGGCAAGCGGCAGTCAAGCTGTCGACAAAGGACAAGAAGGTCGGCATCGACTACGTGCTGATCGACATCAACAAGAGCATTCTCGGCTACTTCCAGTCCGAGACGGTTTCGTCCCTGAAGGACGGTTTCGGCGGCGGACGCGGTGGCGCTCCGACCATTCCGCTCGGTGTCGGCGATGCCGTCGAGGTCTCGATCTTCGAAGCCCAGGCTGGCGGTCTCTTCATCCCGAGCGATGCGGGCAGCCGCCCCGGCAACTTCATTACCCTGCCTGCGCAGCAGATCGACAGCAATGGCAGCATCTCGGTTCCCTATGCCGGCCGTATCCGCGCCGCGGGTCGTGCCAAGGAGCAGGTCGAGCGCGAGATCGAGGATCTTCTGGCCAACCGCGCCATCGAGCCTCAGGTCGTGATCACCGTCACGGAGCGCAAGTCGAGCCAGGTCGCCGTTCTCGGCGACGTCAATGATCCGCAGAAGGTCGAGATTTCCTCAGGCGGCGAGCGCGTGCTCGACGTCATCTCGACGGCTGGCGGCATCAGCGCTCCGGGCATCGAGACCTACATCACTTTGCAGCGCAACGGCCGCACGGCGACGATTTCCTACAACAAGCTGTCCAACTCGCCGGCCGAGAACATCTATGTCGCCCCGGGCGACACGATCTTCGTCAACCGCGAGCGTCGCACCTTCTTGGCCTTCGGCGCGTCCGGTGCAAACGGCCGCTTCGACTTCGAGGAATCGGCGCTGTCGCTGGGCGAAGCGCTCGCCAAGTCGGGTGGTCTCCTGGATAACCGGGCCGAGCCGGCGCAGGTCGTGCTCTACCGCACGGTCGACGCCAAGACGCTGCACAAGCTGAACATCGACACCTCGTCGTTCCAGACGGACGAGATCCCGGTCATCTTCCGCGCCAACATGCGCGACCCGGCCTCCTTCTTCGCGGTCCAGAAGTTCGCGATGCAGGACAAGGACATTCTCTATATCTCGAACCATGACTCGGTCGAGCTGATCAAGTTCCTCGACATCGTCAACTCCGTATCCTCCACAGCATCCGGCGTATCGTCCGATGTCGTGGCGACCCGCGACGCGGTTCGGGAAATTGCGGATTGATTGAGGGCTAAGAATATCGAGTGAGGTTAAGCTTAATTTCGCTCGATATTCTACATTGCATTGCAAAAGCCGTCCGATGGGACTATGGTCGTTAAAAGTACATTAACTGCGTTTCTGAAGGAAGATCGAGATGACGGTGTCTAAGGTAACCTGCAAGTTCGCTGCGAGCTTTGCTTTCGCTATGCTTGCCTCGAGTGCATTCGTATCCGGCGCCTCGGCTCAGGAGACCATGACTCCTGTGGCTTGCTTCCAGTCGCCGGCCAAGCTCAGCGAGGGCGACATCGCCGCATTCCTCGCCACGCCGGCCTCCCTGCTGACGGAAAACCCGAATGGTGGCCTGCCGCTGTCGAGCCGCGTTCGCGCTCTCGCCGGCTCCAGCTCGGCCACGATCGATGCGATCCTGGCTCTGGTTTCCGGCGCCAATGCGGACCAGAAGGCAGCGATCGGCTCGGGTCTTGCTCGTGCGGCCCGCGCTTGCGCGGCTTCCAATCCGGAATATGCAGCCCTGATCCAGGAAAAGGTTGCCGGCGCCAATTCGCCGGAACTCGTGACGGCTTTCCTTGCTGCCAGCAATGAAGTCCAGACGGCGGCCCTCGGTGGTCTCACCGGTGGCGCGACCGGCGGCGGCGGTGCAGCAGGCATCGGCGGCGGCGGCAATGCCGGTCTCGGTACCGCGGGCCTCGGCGGCGACACCGTCTACACCCAGGGCACCGGTGGCTTTTCCGCAAGCGGTAGCGGCCAGTACTTCGGCTCGTCCAATGGCGGCAACGGCAGCGTCAGCCCGACCCAGTAAGGCTTTCGGAGCCTCGATCCTCAATGCCGTCGCGTGAGCGGCGGCATATGACGTCTATTGTTTTGTGAGGTGCTTTGTTGCTGTCCCCAGATAAGATCGCCTCCCGTGACGCAAATGAGTGGGGATCGGATACTGGATCGGACGCTTCCGGCGATCTCGAAAAACTGATCGCGATGGCCCGCCGCCAGTGGCGCGTGGTGGCCGTTTCGGTGGTTGCGACCCTGATCGTCGCCTTCGGGTATATCCTGACGGCCGTCCCGCTCTACACCGCCAATACTTCCGTTCTCATCGACCGCAGCAAGAGCAGCATCGTCGACCAGCTGTCGGCCATGGGCGGCGTCGATGCGGACGAAGCATCCATTCTCAGCCAGGTCGAACTTCTACGCTCCGACACCATTGCCGGTGCCGTCGTCACCAAGCTGAGGCTTGCCGACGATCCCGGTTTCATGGCGTCGAGCGGTTCCCCGGTCTCGTCGATCACCGGCGTGATCGGCAGCCTTTTCAATTTCACCGGCTGGTTCGCACCTGACGTCGAGACCGCCGAGGATATCGAGCGAAAGAAAAACGCAGCGATCTCCAGGCTTCTGTCGGGTCTCGAAGTGTCCCGCGTCGGCCGTACCTTCGTGCTCGAAATCAGCTTTACTTCGCCCAGCGCCGGCGAAGCGGCCCGCATCGCCCGGGCCGTCGCCGATGCCTATCTGGTCGACAAGCTGGAATCCAAATACGACGCCACGCGCCGCGCCAGCATTTGGCTGCAGGAGCGCATCGACGAACTCAAGCAGAAGGCGGTAGAATCCGACCTCGCCGTGCAGAAGTTCCGCGCCGAAAACGGTCTGGTGACTGCGGACGGCCGTCTGGTCAGCGACCAGCAGCTGACCGAGCTCAACAGCGCCCTGATCGTGGCGCAGGCCGATGTCGCCAAGGCCCAGGCACGCTACGACCGCATCAAGTCGATCATCGATTCCGGACGCACCGACGCTATCGTCACCGACGTGCTGGACAGCTCGATCTCCAACGATCTGCGCAAGAAATATCTCGAAGCCTCCAAGCTCGAAGCCGAGATCTCGAACCGGCTCGGCCCGAACCACGTGCAGGCCGTGCGGCTTCGGTCGGAAATGAGCGAGTTCCAGCGCCTGATGTTCGAGGAACTCGGGCGCATTGCGGAGAGCTACCAGAGCGAAGTGACGGTAGCCCAGTCGCGCTTGAAGTCCCTTCAGGAAAACGTGACCGCCGCCCAGGGTGCGAGCGCCAGTGCCGGCGAAAGCCAGGTGCAGCTGCGCGAACTGGAACGCACCGCGGAATCCTACCGCAGCCTGTACCAGACCTTCCTGCAGCGCTTCCAGGAAGCGACCCAGCAGCAGTCCTTCCCCGTCACCGAAGCACGCGTCATCTCGGCCGCGACCATTCCGGGCGGTCCGAGCCATCCGCGCAAGCCGTTCATCTTGGCGCTGGGGCTCCTGATGGGCATCGGCATCGGTGGCGCGATCGGTGCATTCCGCGAGTTCCGCGACCGCTTCTTCCGCACCGGCGACCAGATCCGCGACGTTCTCGGTGTCGAATTCCTCGGCAGCGCGCCGCTGGTGGCGGAAAGCGACGTGCCGGTGGCCAAGGGCGGCGACCATCCGCGTAATATTCGCCGGGCGAGCGCGATCACCAGCTATGTGCTCGACCATCCGCTATCGATGTTCGCCGAGACCTTGCGCAGCACCAAGATCGCCGTCGATCTGGGCGTCAAGGTGGGCGGCGCCAAGGTCATCGGCATGATCTCGACCCTGCCGGGCGAGGGCAAGTCGACGGTCGCGATCAACTTCGCCGAACTCCTGGCCATGCAGGGCGCAAAGACGCTGCTGATCGACGCCGACCTACGCAATCCGGGTGCCACCCGGGCGATTGGCCGTCATGCCGAAGCCGGCCTGCTCGAGGCGCTGATCGACAACCGTCCGATCCGCGACCTGCTCCTGCTCGATCCGAAGACCAAGCTCGCCTTCCTGCCGGCGGTCGTGACCCGTCGCGTGCCCCATTCCTCGGAGCTTCTGGCGTCGCAGGCCATGCATGCGATCATCGAATCCGCCAAGGATAATTTCGACTACATCATTCTCGATCTTCCGCCGCTTGCGCCGGTCGTCGACGCGCGCGCCGTGGCGACCCGGGTCGACAGCTTCGTCTACGTCATCGAATGGGGCAAGACGTCGCGCAAGGCCGTCGGGGCAGCCTTGTTCGCCGACCAGGAGATCGTGCGCAAATGCGCCGGCGTTGTTCTGAACAAGGTCGACGAGGAGAAGATGAAGCTCTATCGGACCTATGGTTCGAGCGAATATTACTATTCGCGCTACTCCTCCTACTACCACGAAGACTAGGACCAGTTCATGTCGCGTGTCCGACCCGCGATCGCGCTGTTCGTCGTCCTGTGCGGCGTATTCCTGGTCGTCTCCATCATGGAGCTGAGGGCCTCCGCCCGCTTCGGCCAGCTGATGCTGATGGCCCGATACCTCGAAAGCGGAACGCCTGTGACGCGGGCGTCCGTCACCAGCCTCGCTGCCTGGGCGGACGGCGTCGTGTCCGACGATTATTGCCGTTCGGACATCGTCCGGGCCGGGCTGACCGTGAAGCTCGCCGAACTCGACCAGCGCAATTCCTTCTATGACTATGATGCCTGGGCGGCGGGGCTTGACGCGACCGAGCGTTATATCCGCCACGCCATCGGCTGCACGCCGACCGACGGCAATTTCTGGCTGAGGCTTGCCATGGTCCGGCGCGCCATTGCGGAGCGGCCGGAAGAGATCGCCTTTCTCATGCAGCAGTCGGTCAACTATGCGCCGGCAGAGCAAGCGGTTCTCTCTGCCCGATTCACGGTCTGGAATGCCGCCGGCGAACGGACGCTCGAGGCGGCCCGGACCGCGCTCGACACCGATCTGCAGACCCTCCTGCGCTATGGCGACGTGCGGCTGATCCGCCGGGTCGTGCAGAAGCCGGGAGAGGTGCTGCTGCCCCGTCTGCGGGCCGCGGCGGCCTCGCTGCCTGCGGAGCGCCAGGCGGAACTTTCGGGAGCCAAGATCACATTCTAAGGGCCGGGGCGTGGTTCGAGGCGCGTTCTTGTGCGGTGCAATGAGTCAATGTTGCGCCGCCGTTGACGCCATTCCCCGGGATTCGATGGTTTTGTGTGGCACTAAAACAATACTTTTGATTTGAAGGCTTCGTGGGTTAACCACAGGTTAAAAATCAAGATGACAATTGCTCATTGCTGTTTTATTTTGAATCTTAGTAAGGTGATCTGTAAAGATTGTAGGGGTTCACATTGGCGATTCTCGTTAGGTCCGAGTGCTCAAATCGTCAAAGCGATGCTTTTGAGCTGCGTATATCAGATACATATAAAGTAACTGATGTTTCGCTTGCCCTGCATCAAGAAAAGCCTCTGCATTTCGCGGCAAAGCGTGCACTTGATATAGGCATTTCTGCGCTCGCACTGCTGATACTTTTGCCGTTCCTTCTGGTTGTGGCGCTTCTTATCAAACTGGACAGTCCGGGACCTGTGCTTTTCAAGCAGGAACGCTGGGGTATGGGCTGCGGCAAGATCCGTGTCTTCAAGTTCCGCTCCATGCGGACGGACCGTTGCGACGTCAGCGGCGTCAATCAGACGGTCCGCGACGATCCCCGCGTGACCCGTCTCGGCGCCATCATGCGGCGCACCAATATCGACGAGCTTCCGCAACTTCTGAATGTGCTGAAGGGTGACATGTCGCTGGTCGGACCGCGCTGCCATGCGGTCGGCATGCTTGCAGCGGGCATGCCCTATGAGGAGCTGGTTCCGGAATATCATCGCCGGCACGTGATGCGGCCCGGCATGACCGGACTGTCGCAGATGCGCGGGCTTCGCGGCCCGACGGATCGCCAGGGCAAGGCGCGTGCGCGGATCGCCTGCGATCTCTACTACGTGGACAATTTCACCATCTGGCTCGATCTGCGCATCATCTTCGGCACCATCATCTCCGAACTCCGGGGCGGCAACGGCTTCTGATCGCTTGGGCGGCGCCTGTTCGTCCGCCCGCCTATCCAGATATCTTGCCGTGCTCGGCTGTCCTGGAGACGGGGCAGGGGTTGGCGCGCCGAAGACCTTGGCGTGACGAGCGCTGTAAGCTATCGCGCCGGATCTAACGCTCGTCGTCAGCGTCGCTTATGCAGATTATCCTTCGTTCGAAAGCTCAGCGAATATCGGGCCGGCGAGGAAAAGGCGGTCATCCCTGGTCCGACGGCATGAGCCTGTAGCCGACGCCCGGTTCGGTGCGGACAATCTTCGGTTGTGTCGGATCCCGCTCGATCTTCTGGCGGAGCTGGCCGATGAAGACCCGCAGATAGTGCAGGTCGTCGGCGTGGGCCGGCCCCCATACCGATGTCAGCAAAGTGCGATGGGTGACGACGCGGCCGGCGTGACGGGACAGATGCAGAAGCAGGTCGTATTCCTTGGGCGTGAGGCGGATCGTTTCCGGGCCGCGCGACACCAGGCGGTGGATCGGATCGATCGTCAGGCCGTCGACCTCCATGATCGAAGGCACCGCCTCGCTCCGGCCGCGGTGCCGCAGCGCGTTGCGAATGCGGGCTGTCAACTCGCCGATGCCGAAGGGCTTTTCGACATAGTCGTCGGCACCCAGGTCGAGCGCCGCGATCTTTTCGCTCTCGCGGTCGCGGGCCGAGAGGATGACGATCGGAATGTCGCTCCAGCCGCGCAGGCTAGCGATGACGTCCTTGCCGTCCATGTCGGGCAGGCCGAGATCGAGGATCACGAGATCCGGCGCCTGCGTCGCCACCGCCTTCAACGCCTCCGCCCCGGTCGCGGCCTCGATGACGTCATAACCCGCGGCGGCAAGCGAGGGCTTGAGGAAGCGCTGGATCTGTGGCTCGTCGTCGACGACGAGAATACGCGACAGGGTCATCTCGGCTCGGTCCTCGATCCCTCGGCTCCGGGAAAGCGCATCACGATACGTGTCCCCCTCTTCTTCAGCGCCGGGCTCTCGGCATGGATCTTTCCACCCATCGCCTCGACGAAACCGCGGGCGATGGAGAGGCCGAGACCCGTTCCGGGCGCCCGCCCGTCCGGCTTGCCCCTGCGATAGAATTTTTCGAAGACCCGGTCCAGGTCTTCCGGCGGAATGCCCTTGCCGAGATCGGTGACTGAGATCAGCACATCCGTGCCGTCGCGCCGCGCATAGACGTTGATCGGCTCCTCGCCGCCGTATTTGACCGCATTATCGAGCAGATTGAACAGTACCTGCGACAGCAGCACGCTGTCGCCCTTGATCAGCGGGAGATCCGGGGCGATGCCCGTTTCGATCACGCGGCCGGGCGCATATTTGCGTGTCCGGTCGACGGCGGATTGGATGACGTCGGTCACGTCGACCCAGTCCTGCTTGGGCTTCAGCGTGCCGGCCTCGATACGCGTCATGTCGAGCAGGTTGGCGACGAAGCGGCTCATCCGGCCGCTTTCCTCCTCGATGGATTGGAGAAGGTCGTCGCGGTTTTCCGGCGTCATGCGCTCGCCGAGCTGGCGAAGACCGGTCACGGCGCCGGTGATGGTCGCCAGCGGCGTCCTGAGATCGTGGGAGATGGAGGAGAGAAGAGCCTCCCTGTAGCGCTCTCCCTCGAGGCGGGCGGCCTGCGCCACAGTCTCCTCGGCAAGCCGGGCGCGATCGAGGGCGATCGCCGTCTGGTCGAGGATGGCGGTGAGGGACCTTTCGGCGTTGAGGTCGAGCCTTTCGTTCGTGTGCTCGATGCCGCAGACGCCGGCGATGCCGTGCGGCCCGAGCAGAGGGCGAAATTCGAAACGGCTGTTCGGCAGCGTGCCTGTTCCATATCCCGCCGGCTCGCGCTTCTCCTGCGCCCAGCGGGCGGCCGTCAGGTCGGTCACGTCGAGTTCCGTATCCGGCGGCCAGGCGGCGGCGACCGCCAGTTCCTCGTTGCGCACGGTCAGCAGCACGACCTTTCTCCTCAGGCTGGTCTGCAACTGCGATACGGTGAGCCAGATGGCGTCATCGGTCTTGGCGGTGCTCGCCAGCTTTCGTGAGAAATCGTACAGCGATTGCAGCGCCGTCGCCCTGACCCGGGCAATCTCCGCCTGTTCGCGGATGCGCGAGGCAAAGCCGCCGGCGATGATGGCGACGGCGAGGAAGATGAACAGCGCGAAGACCTCGTGCGCTGCGGCGATCGTGAAGGTGTGCAGCGGATCGATGAAGAAGAAGTTATAGGCGAGCGTCGACAGCAGGGCGGCAAGGAAGGCGGAGAGATAGCCTCCGGCCACCGAGGCGCCCAACACGGCAAGCAGGAACAGCAGGGAGATGTTCGGCAGATCGACGAACTGGTCGATCACCCGGCCGACGGCCGTGGTGGAGGCGACGAATCCGACGGCGATCGCCGCAGACTTGCGAAGCGCAACCAGGCTCGGTGCGAGCGGCTGCAAGGACGGCCGCCGCCTTTCGCGTTTGTCGGGCGTGACCATGTAGACGCCGAGGCCGGAGGCCTTCCGCGACAACGCGTCCGGCAGCGAGCGGGAGAGGAGCCGTTCCAGCCCGCGCCGGCGTCGCGTGCCGATGACGATCTGCGTAGCGTGTTCGCGGCGGGCGAGCTTCAGGATCTCGTCGACGAAATCATGGCCGATGATGCGCCGGGTCTCGGCGCCCAACTGTTCGGCCAGGCGGAAGAGGGTCTCGATCTTCTGCAGGCGTTCGGGGGTTTCCACCTCCCGGTCGGCGCGCTCGATGGACACGACGATCCAGGGCGCGTTCAGCCCCGATGCCAGGCGGCTCGCCACGCGAACCACCTTTTCCGACAGGGCATCGGATCCGACGCAGACGATCAGCCGCTCGCCGGTCGCCCAGGGACCGTCGATGGCGTTCTGCTTCAGGTAGTCGACCATCTGGTCGTCGACGCGATCCGCCGTGCGGCGAAGCGCAAGTTCGCGCAGCGCGGTCAGGTTGCCGAGGCGGAAGAAGCGGTCGACGGCGCGGCTGGCACTGTCCGGCAGATAGACCTTGCCTTCCTTCAGCCGGTCGATGAGTTCAGTCGGCGGCAGGTCGACGAGGATGACTTCGTCAGCGCGCTTGAGGACGAGGTCCGGCACGCGTTCGCGCACGGTGACGCCGGTGATCTGGGCAACGAGATCGGCGAGGCTTTCGAGATGCTGGATGTTGAGCGCCGTCCACACGTCGATGCCGGCGGCGATCAGTTCCTCGATATCCTGGTGCCGCTTGGGGTGGCGGCTGCCTTCGGGGTTGGAATGCGCCAGTTCGTCGACGATGACGATGCGCGGCTTGCGCGCGAGGGCCGCATCGAGGTCGAGCTCTTCCAGCATGCGGCCGCGATGGGCGATGCGCTGTCTCGGCAGGACCTCGAGGCCATCAAGAAGGGCGGCCGTCTCTCCGCGGCCGTGGGTTTCGACCAGACCGACGACGACATCGATGCCGTCGGCTTTGAGCCGCCCGGCGCGCGACAACATCGCGTAGGTCTTGCCGACGCCCGGTGCGGCGCCCAGGAAAACGGTCAGCTTGCCCCGGCGGTCTTTCTCCGCCAGGGCAAGCAGGGCATCCGGATCCGGTCTACGGTTCTTGTCGCGGTCGTCGTCCGCCATTCGTCCTCTCACGTCTTCAAGGCATCCAGCGTCAGGTTGAGCTCAAGCACGTTGATACGCGGTTCGCCGACGAAACCGAAGTCCCGATCGTCGATCCCCTGTTCGACCAGGTCGGACACCGCTGCCTCGGGCAGCCCCCTGGCCTTGGCCACACGGGCAATCTGCGCGCGGGCGAAGTCCGGCGAGATATGCGGATCGAGGCCCGAGCCCGAGGTCGTCGCCGCATCGGCGGGAACCGCGGCCGTGATGCCGGTCGCCTTCAACCGTTCGACATCGGCGGTGACGCGGTCCCTGAGCTTGACGGAGGTGGTGCCGAGATTGGAGCCCGACGATGCGCCGGCATTGTAGGCCTCCGGCCCGGTCGCGGAGGGGCGCGGCCAGAAATAGCGGTCGGAGGCGAAGTTCTGGCCGATCAGGGCGGAGCCGATCACGGTTCCCTCCTTCTCGATCAGACTGCCATTTGCGGCCGCCGGCAGGACGGCCTGGGCGATGCCGGTGATCGCAAGCGGATAGGCGAGGCCAGTCAGAGCCGTCATGGCGACGACAAGGGTGATTGCGGGGCGAAGATGTTGGATCATGGTTACACCAGATGAAGAGCGCTGACCGCAAGGTCGATGACCTTGATGCCGGCAAAGGGAAGGATCAGGCCGCCGAGGCCATAGACCAGCAGGTTGCGGCGCAGGAGCGAGGCGGCACCCGCCGGGCGATAGGCGACACCCTTGAGGGCGAGCGGTATGAGCGCCACGATGATGAGCGCGTTGAAGATCACCGCCGACAAGATAGCCGATTGCGGCGAGGCGAGCCCCATGACGTTCAGGGCGGCGAGCGCCGGATAGGTGGCGACGAACAGCGCCGGGATGATGGCGAAGTACTTGGCCACGTCGTTGGCGATCGAGAAGGTCGTCAGCGACCCGCGCGTCATCAGCAATTGCTTGCCGATCTCGACGATCTCGATGAGCTTGGTCGGGCTGGAATCGAGGTCCACCATGTTGGCGGCCTCGCGGGCGGCCTGCGTGCCGGTCTGCATGGCGACGCCGACATCGGCCTGGGCAAGCGCCGGGGCGTCATTGGTGCCGTCGCCGCACATGGCGATCAGACGGCCGCCCTGCTGCTCGCGCCGGATGAAGGCGAGTTTGTCCTCCGGCGTGGCCTGGGCGAGGTAGTCGTCGACGCCGGCTTCGGAGGCGATCGCCGCCGCCGTCACAGGGTTGTCGCCAGTCACCATGACGGTGCGGATGCCCATGGCGCGCAGCGCCGCGAAACGCTCCTTGATGCCGGGTTTCACCACGTCCTTCAGGTGAATGACGCCGAGCAGCCGATCGCCATCCGCGACGGCCAGCGGCGTGCCGCCGCTGCGCGCGACGACATCCACCGCACGGCGGAACTCGGGCGGCGCATCGTCCTCGGCCACGCCGGCGAACTTCAGGACGGCATCCACCGCCCCCTTGCGCAGCTGGCGCGCGCCCTGGTCCACGCCGGACAGGCGAGTTTCGGCGGTAAACGCAATGACCGCATCGAAGCGGGCCTCGGGCGTGGCGATGCCATGCTCGCCCGTGGCCAGCGCAACGATGGAACGGCCTTCCGGGGTTTCGTCGCACAGGCTGGCGAGGAGGGCCGCCTCCGCCAGTTCTGCCTGGGTGACGCCCGGTACGGCCAGGAAGTCGCTCGCCATGCGGTTGCCGAAGGTGATCGTGCCGGTCTTGTCGAGCAGCAGGGTGTCGACGTCGCCGGCGGCTTCCACCGCGCGGCCGGAGGTGGCGATGACGTTGAAGCGCACGAGGCGGTCCATGCCGGCAATGCCGATGGCCGACAGAAGGCCGCCGATCGTCGTCGGGATCAGCGTGACCAGCAGGGCGGCGAGCACGGTCACCGAGATGACGGTGCCGGAATAGCCGGCCAAGCCCCAGATGGCGACGCAGACAAGCAAGAAGATCAGCGTCAGGCCGGACAAAAGGATCGACAGCGCGATTTCGTTCGGGGTCTTCTGCCGCTGGGCGCCCTCGATGAGCGCAATCATGCGGTCGACGAAGGAGGAGCCGGGGGCGACGGTGATCTTCACCTTGATCTCGTCGGAGAGCACCTGAGTGCCGCCTGTCACGGCCGACCGGTCGCCGCCGGATTCGCGGATGACCGGTGCGGATTCCCCGGTGATCGCGCTTTCGTTGACGGAGGCGACGCCGTCGATCACTTCGCCGTCGCCGGGGATCAGTTCGCCGGCGGCGACCAGCACGATGTCGCCGATCTTGAGCGTGGTGGCCGGGACCGTCTGCGTGCTTCCGTCCGGCGCGAGCCGGCGTGCGGCAAGCTCAGACTTGGTGCGTTTGAGGCTGTCGGCCTGGGCGCGGCCGCGTCCTTCCGCGACGGCTTCGGCAAAGGTGGCGAAGAGCACGGTGAACCAGAGCCAGGCGGCGATCTGGCCGGAGAAGCCCGCGTCGGCCCCGCCGGTGGCGAGGTCGCGCAGGAAGAGCAGCGTGACGACGGCTGCCACGACCTCGGTCACGAAGATTACGGGGTTGCGCAGCAGCTGTCGGGGATCGAGCTTGAGCACGGCGTCGCGTGCTGCGGGCAGCAGGATGGCAGGGTCGAGAAAACCAGGTGCCTTGCGGTCTTTTGACATGGACTGTTCCTTCAGAAGGTCTGGCCGGCGAGCATCGCGAAATGTTCGACGATGGGGCCGAGGGCAAGGGCCGGGAAGAACTGCAGCCCGCCGAGGATGAGGATGATGCCGATCAACAAGCCGACGAACAGCGGACCGTCGGTCGGGAAGGTGCCGGCGGAGGCCGGCGACTTCACCTTGGCGGCGAGCGATCCGGCGATGGCCATGACCGGGACGGCATAGGCGAAGCGGCCGAGCAGCATAGCGATGCCAAGCGTCGTATTGTACCAGGGCGTATTGCCGGTGAGCCCGCCGAAGGCCGAGCCGTTGTTGCCGGCCGCAGACGTATAGGCATAGAGAATTTCCGACAGGCCATGCGGACCGGCCGTGCCGACGCTTGCCACCGCGAAGGGCAGCATGGCCGAGACGGCGGTGAAGCCGAGAATGGCGAGCGGCAGGATGAGGACGGCCAGCATGGCGTATTTCATCTCGCGGCCCTCGATCTTCTTGCCGAGGAATTCCGGCGTGCGGCCGACCATCAGTCCGGCGACGAAGACGGAAAGCAGGGCGAAGACCAGCATGCCGTAGAGGCCCGAGCCGACGCCGCCGGGCAGTACCTCGCCGAGCTGGATCAGGAACATCGGCACCAGGCCGCCGAGCCCGGTGAACGAGCCATGCATGCCATTGACGCCACCATCGGACAGACCTGTCGTGACGGTCGCGTAGAGGGCGGTCATCGCCTGGCCGAAGCGGACTTCCTTGCCTTCCATGTTGCCGAGTGCCGGATCGACGCCGAGCGATGTGACTATCGGATTGCCCTGGGCTTCCGCCCAATAAGTCACGGCCACGCCGGCGATCAGCAGCACGGCCATGGCCGAGATCAGGGCCCAGCCCTGGCGGCGATTGCCGACCATCTGGCCGAAGGTGTAGACGAGCGCCGCCGAGATCGACAGCATGGCGAAGATATTGAGATAGTTCGACCAGGCCGTCGGGTTTTCGAAGGGATGGGCGGCATTGACGTTGAAGAAGCCGCCGCCATTCGTGCCGAGCTGCTTGATCGCTTCCTGGGAGGCGACGGGACCAAGCGCGATCACCTGTTGGCCGCCTTCGAGCGTCGTTGCGGTCACCGAGGCGTCAAGCGTCTGGGGCAGACCCATAGCCACGAAGGCCAGGGCAACGACGATGGCGATCGGCAGGAGCACGTAGAGCGTGGCGCGGGTCATGTCGACCCAGAAATTGCCGAGCGTCGAGACCTTGGAGCGGACGAAAGCCCGTCCGAAGGCGACCGCGAGGGCCATGCCGGTGGCGGCCGACAGGAAGTTCTGCACGGTCAGTCCGGCCATCTGGCTGAAATGGCTGAGCGTGGTCTCGCCCGCATAGTTCTGCCAGTTGGTGTTGGTGACGAAGGACACCGCCGTGTTGAAGGCGAGATCCGGCGCCATGGCGGCGAAGCCCTGCGGGTTCAGCGGCAGATAGGCCTGCAGCCTGAGGATCGCGTAAAGCGCCAGAAACCCGGCCAGCGAAAAGGACAGCATGGAAACCGTGTAGGCGAGCCAGCCCTGCTCCTTGTCGCGCTGGATGCCGGCTGCTCGGTAGAGACCGCCCTCCAGAGGGGCAAGAACGGGTGAGAGGAATGTGCGCTCGCCGGAAAACACCCGCGCCATGTACAGCCCGAGGGGCTTGATGGCGGCGAGCACGGCGAGGAAAAGGAGGCTGATCTGCAGCCACCCGACAATGGTCATGGGATTACTCCTCGAATATCAGAAGCGTTCGGGTCGCAGAAGCGTGACCACGAGATAGACGCCAAGGGCGACGGCAACGAAAAGGCCGAAAAGAGGCTCAAGCATAACGTGCCTCCGTCACAGGCGGTCGAGGGCGCGGGCGTAGAGCGCGAGCACGAGAAGCGTGCCGCCGCCGAGCGCGAGGAAGATGAGGTCGGACATGTCCAATTCTCCTGTTGATGCAGAAAGAGAATTAAGGGCGGCCGGGGTCAGGTTTCGATTGGGGAGTCGTCGGGCAGGCATAAGGAAAAGATAAAGGCGACCTTGGCCGGGTGCGAGGCACTTCACGAGCGGCTGCTAGGCGAACTGCCGACGAAGACGTCGGGGCTGGACGGTTGGCGCCGTGCTGGTGACGGCGGCCGAGCGCGATGAAACGCTACGCCTGCGTATGTTGCAGCGCAAGCCTGTGGCCCCGATCGCCTTGTCGCTCGGTCAGGGACGGCGGATCTAGTGGGATCGAGACCTTCGCGTGCGGGCAAGCGAGATGGAAGCGAGCGGTGCCAGAAGGGCGGCGAAGAACAGCGCGAGCCCCGGCAGTTGCAGGGAGAAATCGAGCGCCGAATGCAGGAGGGCCAGAATGAGGATGGCAATGCCCATGGCCGGATAGATCCGGGCCTTGCGACGCTCCCTCAGGCCGGTCATGAAGCTCTTCATCAGGGCGGCGACGGCAATCGCCAGGCAGACCAGGAAGATGGCGCCGAGGCCGAGCGTGCCTTCCAGGTAGAAATTGTGGGCCCGATCCCAGACTCCTTCGAACGAGCATTCCGCCGAGCGATAGGCGGGAAAGCCCAGTTCGAACGTGCCGAAGCCCATGCCGGTCAAAGGGTAGTCCCCGATGGCGCGAAGAATGCTCAGGGCCACGCAGAGGCGGCTCTCGTCCACGCCGCCCACTTCGGCTCGCAGCATGGCACGTCCGGAAAACACCAGCCCGATGAGGAGCAGCCCGGCAATGACCGCGGCAATGGCAATCAGCCGGGAGCGTGTCTGCCTGCTGCTGGCGGGAGAGGCGTAGCGCGAGGCCTGCTGGCGCGTCGCCGCCAGATAGGTGAGGAAAAACAACATGGCGACGAAGGTGCTGGCAATGCCGGCGCGCGACTGGGTCAGCATCAGTCCGGTGACGGTCGGCACGAGCAGGCAGAACAGCAGGACGGCCTGACCCGTGCCGCGAGACTTTCGGCCGGGCTGTCCATCGATCAGGCGGCGCAGCAGGGCCGTGAGCGTGCCCTCCTGTTCGGACTGCCAGAGCAGACCGGTCAGCAGGATAGTGGTGAAGCCGAGAAAGGTCGCCGCGGTATTGCGGTTGACGAAGACCGCAGTGAAATTACGCAGATAGTCGCGCTTTTCCCAGAACAGCAGGTAGTTCGGAAACAGCAGATACTGCACGAGGCTGAGCGTCGCGATAACGCCGGCGGAGATTGCCAGCCACTGCAGCATCGTGCTTGCCCGTTCCTCCGAACGACAGAGCACGAGCCCGCCCATGAAGGCGACGAAGGGGGCCGCAATCTGGATAAGGACGGAGAAGGTATCGGCAGGCGCCACCGAGATCGCACCGCCGCTGCGCCCGCTGGCCGCATTCGCGTCGGGCCAGCCGGGATTGGCAAAGCCGGTGAAGGAGAGGTCGACCGTCTGCAGGACGATCCACAGCGACAGCACAAAGAGAATCGACAGGGCAAGGCGGAACAGTCCGTAGGTCCGTTGCGGCACACCCAGGAGGATCGCCGCGCCGCTGGCCACCACGAAGGTCAGCGAGGCGAAGATATTGGTGCTTTCAACGGATACGGAGCCGCGCGGCAGCAGGCCCGCGACCGAAATCGCGATGAAGGCGAAGAACAGCGCGGTCTCCACTCGGTTCTGAACGGCGCCGTTTTCGCTCCGCTCGCTCGTCAACGACATGACTTCATTCCTGGTCGCCTGTTTCTCACCAATTGCAGCGCTCAATTCCCCGGTCGCAACCCTGTCGCGCAAGACTATCCTTCGGCGCAACCGTAAAGAATTGACGTCAGCCCGCCAGCCGCTCGATTGCTGCAGCATTGATCTGCCGTTTTAGCGGTGCCTGACGTTCGTTGTCCAGAGGACCACCTGGACGCGTACAAGTGTACAGCAATACATGTCACACAAAGTTCACATGTTGCCGGGTGACACTATCGCGAAGTTCATGTCCACTTCGACGACCAATTTTGGTGTCTTGGCTCTTTTCCCAATTATTTCAATTGAATTGTCGCACGAATAACTGGTTGTTGCCACGACAGGCGATGTCATTCGCCGAAGGACTGTTTCGGCTCCCACGGACCTCACGTTAACTAATCGTAATCTATCTTGTTGCGCCGCACCACGACGACGAATATTGTAAGTCTGTCAATGAATACATCGCTGAAATTACATATATACGCTGTCGCACTGAAATAGCTGCAAAAAGGGGAATAAATGGCGAAGGTAGCTCTGATAACCGGCGTAACGGGGCAGGATGGGGCCTATTTGGCCGAACTTTTGCTTGCAAAGGGCTATATTGTCCATGGGATCAAGCGCAGATCTTCCTCGTTCAACACGGGGCGAATCGAGCACATCTACCAGGATCCGCATGAAAAGGATCAGCGCTTCAAACTCCACTACGGCGATCTGACGGATTCGACCAACCTCATCCGTGTGGTGCAGGAATGCCAGCCGGACGAGATCTACAACCTTGCAGCCCAGTCGCATGTCGCGGTGTCCTTCGAGACGCCGGAATACACCGCCAATTCCGACGCCATCGGCGCGCTGAGGCTTCTCGAGGCGATCCGCATCCTGAAGCTCGAGAACAAGACGCGCTTCTATCAGGCGTCCACCTCCGAACTTTACGGCCTGGTGCAGGAAGTGCCGCAGAGCGAGAAGACCCCCTTCTATCCCCGCAGCCCTTATGCGGCCGCCAAGCTCTACGCCTACTGGATCGTCGTGAACTATCGCGAAGCCTATGGCATGCATTGCAGCAACGGCATCCTGTTCAACCATGAAAGCCCGCTGCGCGGCGAAACCTTCGTCACCCGCAAGATCTCCCGCGCCGCAGCGGCGATCCGGCTCGGCAAGCAGGAAAAGCTCTATCTCGGTAATCTCGACGCCAAGCGCGACTGGGGCCATGCACGGGAATATGTCCGCGGCATGTGGCTGATGCTGCAACAGGATATCCCCGACGACTACGTTCTCGCGACCGGCGAGACCACTGAAGTGCGCAAGTTCGTCGAGTGGGCCTTCGAAGACGTCGGCATGCGGCTCGAATGGCGCGGCGAAGGCGTCAACGAGAAGGGCTACGACGCCGTCACCGGCAAGTGCATCGTCGAAGTCGATCCCCGCTATTTCCGCCCGACCGAAGTCGACCTGCTGATCGGCGATCCGACCAAGGCTCACGAGAAGCTGGGCTGGAAGCATGAAACGAGCGTCCGGGCGCTGTGCCGCGAAATGGTCAACGAAGACCTGAAGGTGATGCAGACCGCGACGATCATGAAAGAGGCCTGATTGATGTACGATCTGGCTGGAAAGCGGGTTTGGGTCGCAGGGCATCGCGGCATGGTGGGATCGGCCATCATACGCCGGCTTGCCTCGGAGGGCTGCGAAGTCCTGACCGCGGGGCGCGCCGAACTGGATCTCCGGCGGCAGGATGCCGCCGAAGCCTGGATGGACAAGAACCGCCCGGACGCCGTCTTTCTCGCCGCGGCCAAGGTCGGCGGCATTCTGGCCAACGACACCTATCCTGCCGACTTCCTCTACGAGAACCTGATCCTCGAGACCAACATCATTCACGCCGCCTATCGCAGCGGCGTGGAGAAGCTGCTCTTCCTCGGATCCTCCTGCATCTATCCGAAATTCGCCCCCCAGCCGATCACCGAGGATGCGCTTCTGACAGGCCCGCTGGAGCCGACCAATGAATGGTATGCGATCGCCAAGATCGCCGGGATCAAGCTCTGCCAGGCCTACCGGCGCCAGCACGGCTGCGACTTCATCTCGGCCATGCCGACCAATCTCTACGGGCCGGGCGACAATTTCGACCTCAACACGAGCCATGTCATGCCGGCCCTGATCCGCAAGGCGCATGACGCGAAGCAATCCGGTGCCGGCGCGATCACGGTCTGGGGCACGGGCACGCCGCGTCGGGAATTCCTGCATGTCGACGACTGCGCGGATGCCTGCGTCTTCCTGATGAAGTCCTATTCCGGCGAGAGCCACGTCAATGTCGGCTCGGGCGAGGACATCACCATTCTGGAACTGACCAAGCAGGTCTGCGACGTCGTGGGCTTCAGCGGCGGGATCGAGCACGATCTGACCAAGCCCGATGGCACGCCGCGCAAGCTGATGAGCGCGGAGCGGCTGCGGAGCATGGGCTGGGCACCGAGGATCGCGCTCGCCGACGGCATTGCTGAGGCGTACCGCGCGTTTCAGGACGGCCAGTTCGTCGACCGCAAGGCAGGGACAGACGCATGAGCGACATCTTCCACACGTCGCCGCTTCAGGACCTCCCCACCTCGCGGCAATCCGCCGAGGGGGCAAACCTCACCTCCAGCAAGGTCCTGGTCTACGGCATGAACTACGCGCCGGAGATGGCCGGTGTCGGCCGCTATACCGGCGAGATCGCCGAGCACCTGGCGAGCCTCGGTGCCGATGTGACGGTGGTCACCACCCCGCCGCATTATCCCGGCTGGAAAGTCCAGCAGAACCATGGAAACCGCTATTCCAAGGCACGGGAAGAACGCGTGATGGTGTTCCGGGTGCCGCTGCTGCTGCGCGAGAAGATGGGCGGCATCTGGCGCTTGCTGGCGCCGGCAAGCTTTGCGCTCACCTCCGCGCCGGTGGTGTTCTGGCAGATCCTCAAGCGCCGGCCGGCGACCGTGTTCTGCGTCGAGCCCACCCTCTTTGCCGCCCCGGTCGCGCAGTTCGCCGCCTGGCTGGTAGGCGCGCGGACCGTTTTGCACGTGCAGGACCTCGAAGTCGACGCCGCCTTCGCCGTCGGCCACCTGGCCGGGTTCAAATGGCTGAAGGCGATGGGCCTGGCTTTCGAGCGTTTCGCTCTGCGACGCTTCCATCAGGTCGTCACCATTTCCACGCGCATGGCCGAAAAGCTCTCGGAAAAGGGAATTCCGCTGGATCGCGTGGCGGTCGTCCGCAACTGGGTGGATCTCTCGCACATCTACCCGATGAAGGAGGTCAGCCCCTATCGCGCCGAACTTGGCTTTTCGGATGAGGATTTCATCGTGCTTTACTCCGGCAATATCGGAGCCAAGCAGGGGCTGAACGTGCTGCTGGACGCTGCCGAGCGGCTGCTCGATCAACCGCGGATCAAGTTCGTCATTGCCGGCGAGGGGCCGTCGAAAAGTGAGCTCGAGAACCGCTACGGCCATCTGCCGGGCGTGCGCTTCCTTCCGTTCCAGCCCTATGCCAGCCTCAACGCCTTCCTCAACTTGCCCGATCTGCATGCCCTGCCGCAGGACCGGGGCGCCGCCGATCTGGTGCTGCCCTCCAAACTCGGCGGCATGCTCGCCTCCGGCAGGCAGATCGTCGTGACCGCCGACCCGGGAACGGAACTTGCCGATTTTGTCGGGGAGACCGCGATCGTCACCCCGCCCGGCGATGCGGACCTGCTGGCGGAGGCGATCCGCCGGGCGGCCGCGAACGAGACACCCACCAGCAAGATCGACCAGGGCCAGTTGGCCAAGGGACTGTCAAAGCAGGGTGGCTTGTCCGAGCTGACCCGGTTTGTGCTGCCTCGCGGCGCGTTCAAGGCGGGCGGTGAACGGGCCGTTTCGGATCATGGATATGAAACCGGCGACGGGCAGAAGGCGGGCAAATGAAGGTCGGGATCCTCACCTATCACGACACCAACAACTATGGCGCCCAGTTGCAGGCGGCATCCGTGCAGAGGTTCCTGGCGTCCATGTCCGTCGATGCGGAACTGGTCGACTTCAGACCGTACCGGCACGTGATCCGTCGCAACATGACGCTGGCGAGAGCAATCTACCGGCGCAATCCGCGCGCCTTCAAACGCGAGCATGAACGCAACATGCTGTTTCGCAACGCGATCTTCGACATGGCCAAGGTATCGGCCAAGAGCACGTTCTTCGCGCGCGAGATTCCGGGCCTTTGCGCGCAGTATGACGCGCTCGTCTGCGGCAGCGATGAGCTTTGGAACTTCGGCAACTATCGTGGCTATATGGCGCCCTATATCCTGGACTTTCCGGTCCGTGCCGGCGTCCGCAAGGTCAGCTATGCCGCGTCGATCGGCTCTTACGTTCCGCCTGCCGACGTGCGCGAACAGATGAAGTCGGCTCTCGCGGCATTCTCGCAGATTCTCGTGCGAGACCCGACGACGGAAGCTTTCGTCAGGGATCTAGGCCTGGACGCGACGCGCGTCGTGGACCCCACATTCCTGGTGGATCTGGGGCCCATCGTTCCGGATGTCGGGGAATTCATGATGATCTCCGGCGGGATGAGCCGAGCCCAGGTCGACCAGGCGCTGGCGGCCGCCCGACAGCTGAAGCTGCGGCCGATCAGCGTTGGAGTCGCCTATCCCGGTCATGAAGATATCTATGTGAGGGCGACGCCGCGGGAGTGGATCGGCTATGTCAAAGCCGCGACATGCCACGTTACCTCGCTGTTCCATGGCGCGGCCCTGTCGCTGAAATACGAGACACCGTTCAGTGTCTTCCTGACGCCCGGGAAGGAGCAGAAGATCCTGTCGCTTCTCGATTGGATGGGCGAGGGCGGACGAATGGTGGCGGCCGATGCCGATGCCGCAACGATTGCCGCGGTGGCTTCAACTCCGCTTTCGCCGGAACTGGGAACGATCCGCGATCAGCGGGTGGCAGCCTCCCAGGCGGCGTTCATGGCGGCATTGACGGGTGCCTGACCGGATGTCCCAGAAGCCGAGACTCATCGGAGCAGCTATGGCCGCCAAGGGCATGGCCTGGGCGATCTTCTCCGTGCTGGTCTCGAAGGTCATGACCTTCGCTTCGCAGATCGTCCTTGGCTATCTGCTCTCGGCCCAGACGTATGGCGCCTTTGCCATCGCTTCGATGGCGCTCTCGCTGACGGCTGGTTTCCAGAACGCCGGTGTGTCGAAGGCTCTGATTCAGCAGAAGGAGAATTTCGACGGACTGGTCGGCAATTACGCGGCCTTTTCGCTTTACCTCGGTGCAATTGGTGGACTGCTGTTAGTCGCCGCGTCGTTTGCGCTGGCGGCGACATACGACGTGCCCCAGCTTGTGCAGATCCTCTGTGTCAGCGCCATATCGATCCCGGTCATGTCGTTGAGCGCGATCTATAGCGCCAAGCTCAGCAATGCCTTCCGGTTCCGTGACCTGCAGATGGCGGGTATCCTGGTGGCATTCCTCTACAATGCCGCGCTGATCACGCTTGCCTATCTGGGATTCGACTACATGACGATCGCTGCAGCGACCGTGCTTTCCCAGCTTGTCGGTTATCTCCTCTACGTCCGCATGGCGGGCAGGGTGACGGTGCACTACCGGCTGTCCCTGCGAACCTTTTCGGGAATCTTCGTCTCTTTGCGCTGGCTGATTTTTATCAGTTTCCTGTTCGGCCTCATGCGCAATGGCGACTATCTGGTCCTCGGTCATCTCGTGAGCCAGCAGGAACTGGGCTACTATTATTTCGGCTTCATGCTGACCGCCAATATCGGCGTTCTCCTCACGACGGCGATCAACCAGACTTTCCTACCCTTGTTCTCCTCGATCAAGGAGGACGCGGCCAAGCTGCAGGACATGATCGCCAAGATCGGCGTGATGATCGGCTTCCTGTGCGGCATGATGTGTTTGGTTGCCGTGGGGCTCCTGCCGCAACTCATTCACTTCGTATGGGCAAGCAAATGGGACCAGTCGACGCTGACGGCGGTCGCAATGGCCATAGCCCTGCCGCTGCGCATCTACGCCACGCTGGGCACCGTCACCATGGAGGCGAAAGGACGCTGGCGCATGCGGGCGGGCCTCCTCGTCGCGGATGCCGTGGGCATCATGGCGGCCGCCGGGCTGGGCGCGGCATTGGGCGGCTACGAGGGTGCGGCGATCGCCGTTGCCCTGGAGACGGCGCTCAGCGGCGTGCTGATCTTTCCTCTCGCCGCAAGACAGATCGGCATGTCTGTGCTGCATAGCAGCCGCCTCCAGGCAAAGACGGCACTGCCGTTCCTCGCTTGCGCCGCCGCCCTCTATTTCGCGACGACCTTGGCAACACCCGAACTCGGCACAGTTCCGGCCGCGGCGATCGACACGATTTCCACCGGGATTGCCTGTGTCGCTTACCTATGCGTAGCACTGATCGCTGATGCCAGCTTGTTGTCTACCCTCAAACGCTACCTGCGCAAGTGACGCCGTGACGCACCAGGTGAACGGAGATGTATGATGCAGACGCTTGAAAAACTGAAGGCGCTCGATCTGCCCGCGTTCTGTAACGCGCATGGCCTGGAGGTTTTCGAGAATGTCAGCCTGAGCAAATACAGCTATCTGAAGACCGGGGGAACGGCGCGTTATGTCGTCTATCCGCGAAGCGTCGACAGCTTGGTGTCGATCCTGGCGCATCTGGTCGAAACCGGGCAGCGCTTCAAGATCATAGGAAATACCTCGAACCTTCTGTTCAAGGATGCGACGGACTATTCCGTTCTCATCTGCACCCTCTGGCTCAACGATATCTCCGTCGTGAACGGTGAACTCGTCGCCGAGTGCGGCGCCTCGCTACCCGAACTGTCCCGGCAGGCACTCTATTCCGGATTTCGCGGTTTCGAGGGGCTGGAGGGGATTCCGGGCACCGTCGGAGCCGGCATCTTCATGAATGCCGGCGCCTATGGATCGGAGATCAAGGATACGCTGCTCGCCGTCGACTTCGCCGAGCCCGACGGCGCCGTTCGCCGCATCAGCGCTGCTCAACTCGGCCTTGACCATCGCTCGTCGCTCTTGCGCAAAGGGGAACTGGATGGGACCATTCTGCGCGCCTATTTCAAGGGTATGCCGGGCAATGTCACGTCCATCTACAGCAAGATGGAACTCTTCCACGAAAAGCGTCATCGCTATCAGGACTTTCTTTATCCCAATCTCGGCAGTCTGTTTTCCGGTTCGCCCTATGACGTTTTCGCCCGCCGCGACAAGTCGGTCCGGTGGATGATGAAATATGATCTGTGGAGACGGCGGTTCGCGAAGTATTTCCTCAAGGGGACGCCGACGGATCGCAAATGGATCAATGCGTATCTCGTCAAACGTCTCGGACTGTCCTATTCGATCCAGCCGTTCTCGGACAAGACGATGAATTGCCTCGTCAATCGCGGACAGGGAACAGATGCGATGATCGCCTACATCCAGCAGATGCAGGCATTGACCGGAGGCAAAATTCCTCTGGAGAACGAAATACTTGAGGCTTTCTAGCCGGCCCGGCTTAGGGCATTCGAGCAAGGCGGAAAGTGCAGAAGGAACCGGATGGTGACGCAAGACAAAGTCGCGGTCGATCGCAGCGGGCGTATTCTCGGCCTCATTCTGGGCAATGAAGGATACGGCGTTCGCCGTGGCTGGCTGAGCCTGCTTTCCGGCTTTCAGGCGCGCGGCGTGCCGGTCTCCGCCCTCGTCCTGCAGGAAGGCGAGATCGCGTCTCTCATTCGGGCGCGCGGCGTCGAGGTGACCGCGGGCGGGCTTCAGCCTCCCCCGGCCTTGCAGGGAAGCGGCGCGGGCAAGTTCCTGCTCTTGCTCAAGCGTGCGGTGACGCAGTTGAAGGCCGTTGCCGTCGTTCGCCGGGAGATCCGCAGAAGCGGTGCCGGAACCTTGTTGCTGCGCAGTCCGGCGGAGGTACTGCTCGCCGGTCTTGCCGCGCGATTGACGGGCATCCGAGCTTATTGGCTGATGCCGAATGCCATCAGCTCGGGTTATCCCTTCGACCTCAACCGACGGGTCTATCGCTTCGTGTTCAAGCATCTGAACGTCGTGCCGATCGCGAACAGCCGGTTCACCGACACCACGATCGGTCCCGGAGACTTCGAGCGGCACGTCTGCCATCTCGGTATCAGCCCGGCGGAATTCGACCCGGCGGTGCCAGGAACCGTTCGCCGTTTGGAACTCGGCATCCCGGAGGACGCCATCGTGCTTGGCGTGTTTGCCCGGATGGTGGCGGAGAAGGGGCAGCGGCGCCTCGCCGAAGCCCTTTCGGATCTCGGCGAGCAGGCTGCCCGCGTTCATCTCCTGCTGTGTGGCGGGCCGCTCGACAGCGCCTATGCCACGGAACTCAAGACCTTCGTGCAGGGTCACGGCCTGACCGGTCGCGTGCACTTCACCGGGCCAATCAGCGACGTGGCGTCCTATTACAAGATCTGCGACGTCGTCGTGAACAGCCGGCTCGACCCGGAGCCCTTCGGCTTTTCGGTGATCGAGGGCATGATGCTCGGCAAGCCGGTGCTGGCCCACAAGGCCGGCGGTCCGGGGGAGACCGTGGTCGACGGGCTCACCGGATGGCACATCGAGGGGCCTGACAGACAAGCCTTCGTCGCCGCGCTGCGGCGGGTGCTTGCAGACCTGCCGCGTCTGGCGGAAATCGGCCAGGCGGCGCGGACGCATGCGCTGGCCAATTTCACAAGCGACAAGATGGTGGGGCGGATCGTCGATATCGTGGCCGGAGGGAGACAGGCGTGAACACCCGTTCCCAGCCGATCTGGATTTCACGGTTGCTGCTCGTCTCCGGAGCGGGCATGGCGCTGGTCTATTCGGGCTATATCCTCGCCTGGGTGAAAACGAGCGGCACGGGCGAGGACAGTTTCGTCGAAATCGCCATCGCGCTGGCGATCGGCATGAGCATGCTCTTTGCCGCCTCCTACAAGCGCGCCGTCTCGCTGACCGCCTACCACGTGCTCTATCTCCTGCCGATCCTCCTCTATTTTCTCGTTTCGGTGACGTCGGCCTACTACTATCAGGACACCAAGATCTTCCTGTGGCTGCTGTTCGGCGTGGTCTATCTCGGCCTGCTGAGCCAGGCGGATATCGCCAAGTCGCGGGTCGTCGATGGCTTCCTGCTGGTCGGCCTGATCGAGCTCATGTTCTTCCTCGCCTTCAACCGCGAGGCGATCTTCTCCTATTCCGGCGGCCGGGGTCGCGTTTCCTTCGACAACTCGGCCTATACGCTGACCGCGTATGCGATCGCCGGCGGCACGCTCGCCGCACTTTACTCCATGGTCTTCATGGGCAAGGCCTGGCTGCGCTCCATCGCCGTGCTCGGCCTTTCCATCATCGTAATCTTGGGAACCGGCACGCGTTCGGTTCTCGTGGGATTGGTGGCAGCAGTTTTCTGGCTCTACTTCTTCAACCGGATCGGTAAGCTCGCGCTACGCCGCGTGGTCATCTACACGGGCACAGCGTTCCTTATTGCGGCCCTGGTCTTCTCCTCTGTACCCAGCCTACGCGACAGGCTTGCCAATACCCTTGACCTAATGATGTCAGGTGTCAGCACATTGTCGGGCAGTACGGAATACGAGGCCTCTGCCGAGGGACGACGAATTTCGCGCGAGATCGGCATCGACAATTTCATGCGCAATCCGCTCAGCGGATCGGGTTACAGGACGCGTCAGCTCGATTTCCCGCTGCTTCAGGCGTATCAGGATTTCGGCATCTTCTTCGGGCTCGCCTTCACCTTCGCTTTCCTCATTCTTCCTTACCTCGTCGCGTTCAAGGCGTTCCGGCGGGGCACGGATTCGGAAAAGTTCATCGCCGCGCTCTTCATCCTGAACTCTCCCCGCCTGTTTCTGCACGGCACGACCTACGACTGGGTAACCTTCACGTTCGTCGTACCGGTTTACAGCGTGTTGCTGAACAGGCCGGAATGGGGCCTGCTCTTCTCGCGACGGGGGCGCGAGCAAACCTATTCGCTTCACAAGGACGCGATCAATGCCGAGCGTTAATGTGATCTACCACCAGTTCCCGCACTACCGGCGGCCGATCATGCTGGAACTCGTGGAAAACGGGGCGAACGACTATCGGTTCTTTGCAGGCGTCGAGCCGGTTGCGGGCATCGTGCCTTTCGCCGGTGACGACAAGGTGCGGGTGACGCCCCTCCATTTTCGTGTCTGGCACGGACTATGGCTGCTCAAGGGCTATTGGCCGGCCGTGGTCGACCGCAGCTGTGACGTCCTGATCATCCTTGCCAATCCGAACATGCCTGCAAGCTGGTTGATGGCGATCGTCGGGCGGCTGACGGGCAAGAAGGTTCTGTTCTGGGCTCATGGATGGCTCAAGCCGGAACCGTTCTTCAAGAGGATGTTCCGGAACCTGTACTTCCGGCTCGCGGATCACATGCTGGTCTACGGCGAACGCTCACGAGAAATCGGTATTTCGCTCGGCTATCCAGCGGATCGCATTACGGTGGTTTATAACAGCCTGGATTTCAAGCGTGCCGAGGCTCTTGTGGCGCAGATCGAGAACGGGGCGGGGGCGCTGCCAAAGCCACAGGATCTGTTCGCCGAGAAGGACCGTCCGCTGATCATCTGCACTGCCCGCCTGACGAAACTCTGCCGCTTCGATCTGCTGCTTCACGCGGCGGCAAAGCTGAAGAACGAGGGGCGTCCGATCAATGTGCTGCTGGTCGGTGACGGCACAGAGCGTCAGTCTCTCGAGCATTTGGCTCGCGAACTCGGCGTCGACGCGCATTTCTACGGCGCGTGCTACGGCGAACAGATTCTCGCTCGCCTCATCTATTTTTCGGACCTGACGGTTTCTCCCGGCAAGATTGGTCTCACGGTGATCCACAGCCTGAGCTATGGGACACCGGCCATCACCCACGGTGATCTCGATGAACAGATGCCGGAGGTCGAGACCATCCTGCCCGGAGAAACCGGCGCCTTTTTCGAGAGGGGCAATGCCGACGATCTCGCTTGCACCATCAAAGCGTGGCTTCAGTCCGGTAAGGACCGAACCGCTGTGCGGAAGGCCTGCTACGACATGGTCGCCGGCAACTGGAATCCCCGCCAACAGCGCATTCTCATCGAAACGGCGATCGAAAAGGTCTGCGGCCAGAGGGAGGGGCGGTCATGAGCAAACGCGGCGCAATGCCTCTCGTCCCTGCGCCGATGCGGGTGTCGGCGGAAATGATCGATCAATGCCGTCGGATCGTGGACCGACCCGCCAAACGCCGCCTGCGCCAGCTTGTCAATTGGTATCTGACCCGGAAGAACCGCCTGGGCGAGATGGGTGACGGTTTTCAGCTGGGCCTGAAAACGCGGGTTCCAGCCGGAAGCCGGCTTGGACGGTATGCCTATATCGGCAGGGGATTCACTGCCCCCAGCCCGGTCTGCGTCGGGGACTTCTGCATGATCTCGACCGGGGTGACTATCGTCGCCAATGACCACGGCGTGAATGATCCCGAGACACCCATGCGCCTGGCCTTTCGCTGGGCGCATCACGTGACCGTCTTCGAGGCGGATGCTTGGATCGGGCATGGCGCGATCATTCGGGCCGGTGTCCGGATCGGGCGCGGTGCGATGGTCGCGGCCGGTTCCGTCGTGACGAAGGACGTCGAACCCTATGCCATCGTTGGCGGCAATCCGGCCCGCCTGATCCGCAGGCGCTTCGACGAAGCGTCCATCATTCGCCAGGACGCGCTGCTCTATGGTGCCGCGCCCGTACCCGCGACACGGAGTTCCTAATTGGACAAGAAGCGCATCGGTATCCTCACCTACCATTTTTCCGAGAACTTCGGAGCCTTGATGCAGGCCTACGGCCTGCGGCAGTGGCTGATCAACCAGGGCCATGATGCCGAATTCGTCAACTATCATCCGCGCTATGTGGAAGAGGGGGGCGACTTCGAGCAGATCTTCAGTCCGGCGCGGTTTCGCCGCAATCTGAAGATCGCCTATCTTCGTCTGTCGACACTCCAGCGGAGGCTGTTCGGCAGCCGCCTTCAGACCGAGCAATTCGAAGCTTTCCGCCGCGAGGTGCTCGGCGTGACTGGACGGCGAGTGGAAAGCCAGGCCGAGGTCGAAGCGTTTTTCGCCAGCATTGAGGGCCGCTTCGACGTCCTCGTCTGCGGCAGCGACCAGATCTGGAACCCGTCCGCCCAGAAGGGGCTCGACGCCGTCTATTTTCTTGCCATGAGCGATGCCGCCGGCGCGCGCCACGTGGCCTACGCCCCGAGTTTCGGCAAGGGCAGCCTCGATCCTTCGTTCGACGGGGAGGTGAAGCGTTATCTCTCCGGCATGCATGGGCTTTCCGTGCGCGAGCAGAGCGGCGTGGATATCGTTCGCCGGATTACCGGCCGGGAGGCGGTGTGCGTACCCGATCCGACCATCCTGCTTGGCGACTTCTCCGGCCTGCTGAAAACGGCCGAAGCAGTCCCCGCGGGGCAGGTCTTCTGCTATGCACTGCGCACGGGTGACGGCATTCGCGAGGTGGCGGAGTTCGTCTCTCAGACGACCGGTGCGCCGATAGCCTCTCCCTACAATGTCCACCGGCGTTGGCGCGAGATCGGCCAGACCGTCTATCCTTCGCCGGCCGGTTGGGTGGCCATGATCGAGAAGTCCTCCTTCGTCGTGACGAACTCTTTCCACGGGACCGTGTTGAGCATCCTGTTGAAAAAGCCGTTCCTCACCGTCGGACTGCCGGGCGCCAAGGGCGGGCTCAACGAACGCGTGCGCAATCTATTGCAGCAGTTGGACCTGATGGACCGCTTCGTCGAAGCGGGCGACCGGGATGCCGTGTCCCGGCGCATCGGTCAAGCGATTGACTGGGAGGCGGTACAGCGCGCAATCGAAGATCTACAGCAAATCGGCCGTAGTTACCTTGTTGGGCAATTGCAGGAAGTTAGCGGGCCCGGCCATGAGTGAGTTCGCCAATCTGCGCTATGTCGACACGATGTCTCGATCGCTCAAGTTGAAGCGAGGGCTTTGGGTTCTAGTCTGGTTGCTTTTCTTTCGTCCAACGCCCCGCGGTATCTTGAATGGCTGGAGGCTGTTTCTTCTGCGCCTGTTTGGTGCCCGCATAGGTCGGGGCTCGAAGGTGGCTGCCTCATGCTTCGTGTGGGCGCCCTGGAATCTCGAGATGGGGGAGTTCTCGGTTCTGGGCGATGGCGTTGATTGCTACACGATGGACAAGATCCGAATTGGCTCCAAAGTTGCCGTAAGCCAAAGATGTTTCCTGTGCACCGGTTCGCACGACATTACGTCATTGCGGCGTCCCCTCGTCACCAAGCCGATCACAATCGGGGATCATTGCTGGATCGCCGCGGAATCGATGGTCATGCCAGGTATCAATATTGCGGAGGGCAGTGTCATAGGCGCACGCTCTCTGGTTACCAAAGACATGCCCTCATGGTCCGTCTGCGCAGGACATCCCTGCGTTGCTATTAGGCCTCGTAGGTTGGCAACCGACATCAGTCTGCCGACCAAAGGCGCTTGACCTGCACCGCGATGGAGAATGCTCGTGGCTGAACTCTTAGATAAGATCCGGAAGACTCTCTTGTTCGCGACCGAGTACTTCTCGGACGCCGTCAGCTATTTCCGCTATTGTGGAATTTCTCCATTCCAGGACCCAAACCGCAAGCTCTTCTACAAGATCCTCATTGAGGCACATGCTTTGGAGAAGGGTCTCTCGTTGGCGCAGCCTCGTCCCCTTTTCGGTGTGTCCAAGATCCGTTTCTTGATCAGTGCCCTCGATCGCTACGATGTTTCATTCTCGCGCCTTCCCGGCGAGATGGTGTGCGGCATCTTTCACGCTTACCTGGATTTGCATCAGTCACTCGGCGTCAGCGATCCGCTGCTTCATGATGTCAGTGCGTTTCTGACGCGCTACGAAAGAACTTGGGACGTTACGCCGAACGGTGGCCTTCGGCGAATGGAGCGCGACGATTACGATCAGATTCCCGATGCCGCACGCCTGATTACTTCGCGTCACAGCACCCGGATGTTCTTGCCGGACCATCTTCGATTGGAAGAGGTCGAGCGGGTCGTACATATTGCGCAATCCGCACCCTCTCAGTGCAATCGTCAGTCTGCGAAGGCCTACTTTTACCAGGAGCGAGTGGACATAGACCGCCTTCTGCGGCTTCAGGCGGGTTCGGCGGGCTTTGCGCAGGACGTGAACAATCTGTTCGTCATCACCTCGGAACTTGCAGCATGGGGTGGGGCGCAGCAGCGCAATCAGGCCTATGTCGACGGTGCTCTTTTTGCAATGAATCTAATGCTGGCCTGCCATGCCAGCGGTATCGCCTCATGTCCGCTCAATCTGGCTGTGACGCACAAGACTGGTCGTGCGATCTGCGAGGCGGGAGCTATTGGGGAGGGCGAACGGCTTATCATGATGATCGCGGTCGGCAGACCGGCTCCCCGCGACAGGCTGAAGATCGCACGATCACCACGCCGCCCGCTTCATGAGATTCTGGTCACGAAGCTGATTGGTGATCACCTGGAGCCGCGATGACCTCGATTTCCGTCCTGATCCTCACATACAACGAAGAAATTCACATCGCCCGGGCGATCGAGAGCGTTGCCTCGTTTGTCACTCAGATCGTGGTCGTCGATTCCTTTTCCTCCGATCGCACGGTGGAGATCGCCCGTTCGCTCGGCGCCACGGTGCTGCAAAACCCGTTCGTGAACCAAGCTCGGCAGTTCCAATGGGGTCTGGACAATGCGGTTATCACCTCGGACTGGGTCATGCGGCTTGATGCCGACGAGGTGATCGAGCCGGAGTTGGCGCGTGAGATCGCCGAGAAACTGCCGACGCTCGGGACGGATGTCGCGGGCGTCAACCTGAAGCGCAAGCATATTTTCCTTGATCGCTTCGTCCGCCACGGCGGCCGCTATCCACTGATCCTGACGCGGCTCTGGCGGCGGGGGCAGGGGCGGGTCGAGGATCGCTGGATGGATGAGCATGTCATCGTCTGGGGCGGGCGCACCGTTCTGTTCGACAATCCGTTCCGCGATCACAATCTTCATGATCTCAGCTATTTTACCGAGAAGCACAACAAATATGCCACTCGAGAGGCCGTCGACGTGCTCAACCGGCGCTATGGTCTGTTCGCCGAGGATGCCGGGCTGACAAGCGAGGGCACCTCGCTGCAGGCATCCGTGAAGCGCTTCGTCAAGGAGCGTATTTACAACCGGATGCCGTTTCCGGTATCGACGCTCGGATATTTCCTGTTCCGCTATGTGATCCAGCTCGGCTTCCTCGACGGACGCGAGGGGCTCATCTACCATTTCCTGCAGGGCTACTGGTATCGGTTCCTCGTCGGGGCCAAGGTTCTCGAGTTCGACAGGGCCATCCGGTCTTTGCCGACACCCGAGGACAAGCGCAAAGCCCTCGCGCGTTTGACGGGCCTTGCACTCTAGCCGGAACTCCTTGGTTCGCTGCAAGCGAGGCGACGGCCACTGCCATGATCCTCGTCCGGCCCGGAATGCTTACCATCCGAGCGCGTCAATCCGGGTGAGGATCGTCGCGCAGACCGCATTCATCGCCGCGACGGTCAGATGCGTGCCATCGACCTGCAGGCAGCTGGGGGGCGCGCGCCCGGCCGCCAGGGCGGCATTGTCCTCGGCGGATGCCGTTGCAAGGGCTTGCAGCGTAGGGTGCGGGTCGACGTAGCGAAGGCCGAAGCGCGAGGACAGCCAGTTGTTGCGGGCGTTCGTTGCTGCGATCTCCAACGCCGAAAGATTCACGCGACGCACGGAGCCGACAAAGACATGCCGGGCCGCCAACTCGGTCATACCCTCGAAGGTGGCAGGATCCAGGGCGGGGTCGGCCCCATTGGCATCTCCATCCCAGTGTATCAGAACGCAGCCATGGAGGC
>Ga0180012_1000142_pt1 | contig 31517 bp, 37 predicted proteins | sample KR11_S2_MetaG_FD_122243 | JGI IMG/M metagenome (GOLD analysis project Ga0180012, IMG submission 122243) | Groundwater microbial communities from the Olkiluoto Island deep subsurface site, Finland - KR11_S2_MetaG | ecosystem: Environmental > Aquatic > Deep subsurface > Groundwater | place...
AAGCGCCCACCGAAGTTCGGGTAGATGACAGCGTCCACACCCATCAGCCGGTGCAAGGTGCCAAAGAAGGTGCGATGCGAGAAGCCGCAGTCGGGCGAGACAACATTCGCGCCGGCAAAGGCGGGATGCGAGACAATGGGCAGCGAGAAATCCGGATCTGCGGCAAGGGTGCGAACGACGTCGTAGCCGGTCAGGGCCGGAGCGATCATCACGGCACCGGCACCGGCTTCCTGCGCGCTCGATGATCGAGGGTGCGGGACCCGTAATATTCGGCACGAAGCTCGTCTTGCCGCCGCTCTTCGCATTCGCCTCGCCGACCGCTTCGACGCAGGCCTTCAGCCGCTCTTCAAAGGGCGACGTCTTCTGATCGACCAGTCCATGGTCGTCCTTGACGAAGTGCATTCCGCCAAGCGCGAAATCATGGGCTAGGCGGGCAAGTTCCGCTGTCGAAAGGCCCACCGGCTTGATAGCCGACATGAGAAGCGGGTTCTCGCCTATGCCCGCTCGGGCGCGAAGTCCGGCAATGCCATGGCGGGGCCCCTTGCAAAGGCCGAGAATCCCCGGCGAAAGATCGATGTCTTCCACCTTCAGGCCGGGTTTGATCGAGCTGTTGCCGAAGACGATGTTGAGGAATTGCAGGAAGTCGCCGCCAACATCGTCTTCCGAATAGGAGATCGCCGCCAAATAGCCTGCCCGACCTGCCGGGTCCTTCTCCAGCATTTCCAGCCTGCCGAGGATCTCGTCTTCGACATAGCCTTTCGGCACCGCGTTCCGGGGAATTTCGACGGTCTGTTCCAGTGCGATGTCGAGGGCACGGGCTTTCGCCTCCGCCGCATCGCCAGCACCGATGAAATACGTAACGGTAAAGCGCGGGGCCACTAGAGTGCCTCCGCCTTCTGCGCGGAGTGAACACGATCGAGTCGGACTTCGGCCAGTTCATCCTCATCGATTACCAGTGGCTTGCCGACAAGCTCACCGATCGCAGCGACCAGCGCGCCGGCATCAAGACTGTCAATCGGCGCGGGATGTTAATCCCTTATCGGCGTCCAATCTTCGCCGCCGTAGCTTTTCCATGTGCAGGGCCGGCGGGTGAAGAAGAACCTCAGCGATCTGGCGCGCCAGGGTCCGATAGATATCGCGTCGTGATCCGACTGACCCAGCTTGTAAGGATCAATGTCAATTGTTGCCAAGGGATTGATGCATGGAATGCAGAGCGTACGGGTCGGAACCAAGCTAGGCCGACAGAGTCCGCCACCCAGTCACTGCGATCCAGCTCCACGCGGTCGAGCGTAGCAACATCGCGCCCAACGTGCGCGTCTCATAGAGACCTCCGCCGGCGACATGGAGGCCGAAGGCCGCCAGCACCAGAACGGTGGCCACAGCAATCGCAATGGACAGCCAGACCGCCCAACTCCGGGTCAGCAGGAGGCCCAGCCCGGCCAGGACATAGGCAAACCCCGCGACAAAATTGAACCACAACACGAACGGCACGGCATTGCCGACGGCCGCCCGTGCGGCCTCGCCGCCGAAAAGCGCCGTGCCTCCCGAGAAGATCGTCAACAGACCGAAGACCAGACCGATCGCGCCTGCAGCCTTAAGACCCCAGCCGCCTTGCTGAATGGTGCTCATACCTTGCTCCCTCGGTCTTCCAGCCGACCATCGCGCAGATGGAAAAGCCGATCGAAACGGTCGTAGATCTTCTCGTCATGGGTCACCGCAACGATGCAGGCGTCCTGCTCGGCGGCAAGCTTGCGCAGCAGATCCATGACGATCCCGGCACGCTTGGAATCGAGCGCCGCGGTTGGCTCGTCGGCGAGAATGATGCGCGGGCTGTTGGCGAGCGCGCGGGCAATCGCCACGCGCTGCGCCTCGCCGCCCGACAGCAGCGCCGGCATGGCGTCCTTGCGGTTTCCGACTTCCAGATAATCCAGCAGTTCGATCGCCCGGCGCCTTGCCTCCCCGGCCGATTTTCCCGCCAGTTGCAGCACCAGCGCGACATTGTCCTTGGCGTCGAGGAAGGGCAAGAGGTTGTGGAACTGGAAGATAAACCCGATCTTATCGAGCCGCAGGCGCCTGAGGTCGTCCCTCAGCCAGCGATTCTCGTAGACCGGCTCTCCATCCAGCCACACACGGCCCTCGGTCGGGTCGATGATGCAGCCGATAATGTTGAGCAGCGTGGTCTTGCCCGAGCCGGACGGCCCGAGCAGCGCCACGACCTCACCGGAGCGAACCTCGAGGTCGACGCCGCGCAGGGCATCGACGCGCGTCGCCCCCTCGCCATAGTGCTTGGAGATTGCCTTGAGGTCGATGATCAGGCGGCCTTGCGGATCAGCCATGGTGTCAGCCTCCGATCGCGGTCGCGGGATCGACCCTAAGCGCGGCGCGGATGCCGAGCCCGCTTGCCAAAATGCAGACCACCAGGATGATGCCGGCAAGAGCCGCCGCATTGATCGGCTCCAGCAGGACGCGACGGGGGAAATAGTCCTTGATCAGCAGGATCAGCATCAGGCCGAAGCCCCAGCCGACAGCGCCAAGCGCGATCGATTGCTGGACGATCAGCCCGATGATGGTGCGGTCGGGCGCGCCGATCAGCTTTAGCGTGGCGATCTGCTTCAGCTTTTCCATGGTCATGGTGTAGATGATCAGCGCGATGACGACGGCCGAGACCGTCAGCAGGATACCGAGAAACAGGCCGATCTGCCTGCGCGCCCGGTCGACGACGGAGCGGACCAGCAGGTCTTCCTGTTCGGCCTGCGTCATGGCCGAGAGGTGTTTCCACTGGCGCACCGTGCGCGCCACGGAATCGACATCGGCATTGGCATCGACCCGGGCGATCACGGCAGCCACCGTATCCCCGCTCTCGCCCGTCGCGCCTCGGGCCGACTGCACGCGGGCGGCCGGCGGTGCGAGCTGCGATTGTAGCGTCTGCGCATCGGCCAGAGTGACGAAGAGGACGGGATCGCCACCGGAGTTCATCGCGTCCTCGACAAGCCCGACGACCTCGAACCGGTTCCGGCCAAGCGCGATCCGGTCGCCGAGCACCAGCCCTGACTTACGATCCGCGACCGCCTCGAAATGGCTCTGCCCGATGCCGCGTCCCTCCACGACAACATCCGGACCACCGGGACGGCCGCGCTCGTAGCCGATGATGTAGAGCCGAAGCGTCGCGCCGGAAAAGGAGGCCTCGACGGTCTGGTAGGTGATGCTGCCGGCATCGCTCACGCCGTGCAGGCGGGCCACGGCATCGCGCGTCTCACCGGGGATCTTGGAGGATTCGGCGAAGGGCCCCTGACGACCGGCCTCCACCACCCAGAGATCGGCGTTCGGCGCCCGGACAATGTTCAGCGCATCGGCCACCAGGCCGTTGTAGATGCCCATCATCGCCAAGACCACAGCCATCAGCAAGCTGAGGCCAAGACAGGTGAGCACGAAGCGAAACAGGTTGTGGCGGACATCGCGATAGGCAAGGTTCATGGCCTCGCCTCCTCAAGGATGCGCGCTGCGCGTCCCTCGACAAGGCCCTTGGCGGCGGCCGTAACGACGCGGGCGCCCTCCGGCAAGCCTGCGACGATCTCGACGCGGGCATCTTCCGTGCGATGGCCGAACGTCACCGGCACCTGCGCCAGCCTGCCGTCCATGACGATGAACACGCGTCCCTGATGGCCGTCGAAGCCGCTGATTGCCGCCTCCGGCACCAGCAGCGCCTCCGGCAATTCGTCGACCGTGATCCGCACTTCGGCCTGTTCGCCGAGAAAGGCCTGCGGCGGACACTGGTCGCAATTGATCCAGACGCGGCGTTCCTCGTTTGCGCGGTCGCTCTCGATGCCGATTCGCGCCACCTTGCCGGTGTAGACGTCATGCGGCATGGACCGTAGCCGAACCTCGGCGACCTGGCCGACGGCCAGCGCGCCGGCGCGTTCCTCATCGATATAGGCCAGCGTCCACACGGTCTTGGGGTCCATGAGCGTGTAGATCGCGTCGCCGGCCCGCACCACGGCTCCCGCCTCCGCATGACGTGCGACGACCACGGCGGCGAAGGGTGCCTCCAGAACATGCTGCTTCAGCACGGCGGTTTCATAGTCCAGCGCGGCACCGGCATCGACCTCCTGCGATCTGAAAACATCCACTTCCGTCTGTGCGACGGTCAGTTCGGCCGCGGCGACCTCGACGTCGCGCTTCGCCTCTTCTGCTGCCTGCCGCGAAATCGCATTGCGGCCAGCCAGTTCCTGCTGCCGCGCGTCGGCCGCCTGGCGTTGCGCAAGCACCGCCGCCGCCTTCTCGACATTGGCCTCCGCCTTGCGGGTGTTCGCAGCCGCTGCGGCAATCGCCGCCTGGGCGCGGGCCACCCGTGCCTGCTGCGCATCCCGATGCAGGCGCGCCAGAACCTGGCCGCCCGTCACGACATCTCCGCTGTCGACCAACAGGTCGGCCAGCGCCCCGCCTACCTCGAACCCGATCTTCGACACGATCCGCGCCTCGACCGTGCCGAGCCCGTACAGTCTCACCGCGACATTCCGCTCGACCGCGGCAACCGGCACGGCAATCGGCCGTTTGGTGAGAAACACATAGGCAAGAGAAATCGCCGCAATGGCCGCCACGGCCACCAGGAGGATCCGGATCTTTCCGCCCATCATGACTGCTCCCCCTTTTTTGTGGGTTCCGTAAACAAGGCCATCTGTACCGCCAGCAACCGCATGCCCTCCGGCTGCAGGGCAAAGCCGCGCGCGCCGAGCGACCAGCGCATGGCCAATCCCTGGACAAGCGAAATCAACAGCACGGCACCGTCCGTCGGATCGAGATCCGGGCGGATGGTGCCGGCTTCGCGCGCACGCGCCAACTCGCCGGCCAGAATGCCGTGGAACGTCGTCATCAAGCCGATAAAGGTCTGGCGAAGCGCATCATTTGCGACCCGCAGCTCGCGGGAAAACAGGATGGCGGGAATGGCGGGGTTCGCCTCTATGAGGCCGAGCTGCGCGTCGACCAGAGCGACGATCCGGCTTTCGGGGCTTGCGTTGGAGCCGAGGGCCCTTTCCCACGCAAACTTCAGTCTGGCGCTGATATCGGTGGCGATTTCCTCCCACAAGGCCTGCTTTGTCGGAAAGTGTCGGAAGATTCCGGGTTCGCTGAGACCGACGACTTTTGCGACGGCATTGGTGGTCAGCCGGTCGGGTCCCAATTCGTCGGCCAGCCGCAAGGCGACCATCACGATTTCGGACTTGCGATCATCAGCACGTTTACGGGACACGAGAGGTTTTCCTATTAGTTAGCGAGTGATAACTAACTATACCTGGCTCGCATCGATGTCAACGAGCATGTTCGTGCGCTGATGGGCTCTATCCCGGACCAGACGGAGAAGGAAAGCTTCGCGGATTTTAGCCGCCGATTCTGGTTCAACTGCACCTTTGCGTGGCGATGCCGATGAACGCCCGGCCAGTTTGAAGTACCGTGAGGCCTTCATCCAGAACGGGAACGACGCCTAGTTACTGTCGCCGGTGCACGGGTTGATGAATGCGATCTCTGCGGATCATTCTATCATCGGATCGCCCTGTAGCTGTGCCACGTGCCATGCCCGAGCAGCGGAAAGATCACAATAAGGCCGACAAATCCTGTTGCGAGTGCGAGCACGGTAAGTGCGAGCACGATGGTGCCCCAAGCAAGCATCACCGGGAGGTTGCGATAGACGAGCGATATGCTTGTGCCCATGGCCGTGAAGGCGTCCGTCTTCTCCGCCAATAGCATCGGGATGGCAAAGGTGCTGACAGCAAAGGAGAAGGCGGCGAACAATCCTCCAACGGCGCTTCCGACAACTATCATACCGAGGCCTTCGGGGGTGGATATGAGTATGGTGACGATCTCTTCAAGGCCGGGGAGCGGCCGCAGACCCATGAAAAGTGCGTATATGATGACTGCGGCGCGCATCCAGACCAATATTAGCAGACACAAGATTGCGCCGGTGTACCAGACTTGTCCGCCGGATTCGGCCTTGACGGAGATCATGCGTGACAGACTCGGTTGCCGGCCTTCCTCAAGATCCTGGCTTTTGCGATAGAGTCCGATCGCCACGATGGGACCCGCTACCATGAAGCCAGCGAGTGCCGGGAAGAGGATGTAGTCGAGGTGCAGCTGAAAAAGAGTCCAGACAAACGCGATCGACAGCAAAAATACGGCAAGCCCATAGAGCAGGCTTGGCAAGGGCCTTCGCCAAAGATCGCGCCAGCCAGCCGAAAGCCAGCCCAGCGCTGCCCTGGCCGGCAGATGGCGACGGCGCCTCTCGGCAAGCGGCGGCCCGGCCTTGTCGGATTCTTGGAGGGTTTCCATGATCTGTTCCTTTCAGCAGGACGGTCGCGCGGCACGGTAGGTCCCGTCATGGCCTTGCGTCTTCAGATGCGCGACGCAATCGGGCTGGGAGTCCAAAGCGACATAGACAAGATTTGCATTGGCAGCGACGAGGACGCCCACGCCAACCAGCAGCCACAAGACGAGGCGGGATCTGGAGTGCCTCTGTCGGCCGGAATTGCCCAACGCCGCTCTCATCTGATTTCGTCCCCCAATGTGCCGACATAGAGTGCGAGCAATTTGATTTCGACCGGTGAAAGTCGGCCCTCCCAGTTTGGCATCTGGCCCTGCCGGCCAAAATAGATCGACGTGAATACTGTCTGCGGATCGCTACCATAAATCCACACAGCGTCGGCGAGATTAGGGACGCCGAGATCTGTACTTCCACCTCCATCTTCGCCGTGGCAGGCAATACAGTTTTCGGCGAAGACCTGCTTGCCTAGAGGCAGGCGCGCCTTATGTTCTTCGCTCAGGGGGAGGTCGGAGAGCGAACGGACATAGGCGGCAACCGCGGCGACCTGCTCGCGATCAAGTACCCCGTCACGGCCAAAGGCGAGCATCTGCGATACGCGCGTTTCCGCATGGGCGGTATTGATGCCGACGCGAATAGTCTCGGCAATGGTGTCGAGGTCTCCGCCCCACAACCAGGCTTTGGCGGCAAGGTTGGGGAAACCCGGGCCCCCCGTTGCGCTTGTGCCGTGGCAGGCAGCACAGTTGTCGATGAAGAGCGTGCGACCCGACGCCCGGACATGCTCCATGAGTTCCGGATCGGCTGCGACCTCTTCAAGGCCCGATTCCGCGATACGGCTGGTCCAGGCAGTTCGGGCGGCCGCGGCATCTTCCACCTGCTCGGTCACGACGGAGCGTTGGTCGCGGCCCAGCAGACCCTTTGTATAGGTCGCGCCCAAGGGCCAGGCCGGCATCAGGATCCAGTAACCGATGGCGAAAAGCGTCGTGACGACCAGAAAGAACAGCACGACGCGCGGGATCGGCGTGTCGAGCTCTTCGATACCATTCCATTCGTGACCGGTTGTAGCTCGTCCGGTCGCCGGATCGTGTTTTTCGATTGCCATCCCCTAGTCCCCCGGTCGGTCGTCTTTGTCGAGAATGCTGGTCTTGGCGCGCGTAAAGCGCTTACTGTTGCTGGGCCACAAGGCATAGATCAGCACTCCCGCGGCCATGACCATCAGGTAGAAGAGGCCCCAACTCTTGGCAAAACCGACAACGCTGTCGTGATCCAGGTTCATGGCTGGTCCCTCTTCGCTGCCGCTTCGGGATGCGCTGCCTGGGTCAACCGGCCGACGATCTGGAGATAGGCGACGAGCGCGTCCATTTCCGTCAACAAGTGGGGATTGCCGTCGAAGTCGCGTATATGTGTGGCCTCGCCGTATCGCTCGCTGACACCGGCGGCTTCACTACTGTCGGCGTTCGCCTGGCCGCGGGCATCTGCCACGGCGTTCGCGATCATGGCATCCGTATACGGGACGCCCACGGCACGCTGCGCAGAAAGGTGGTCGCCAAGATCCTCGATACGCAGTGTATTGCGCTGCAGCCAGCCATAGCGCGGCATCACAGATTCCGGCACCACGTCGCGAGGATTTAGCAGATGAGCGACGTGCCACGCGTCTGAGTATTTGCCGCCGAGGCGGGCCAGATCGGGGCCGGTACGCTTGGAGCCCCACAACATCGGGTGATCGTATTTCGATTCGACGGCAAGCGAGAAGGGTCCGTAGCGCTCCACTTCGTCGCGTAGCGTACGAATCATCTGCGAATGGCAGGCATAGCAACCCTCGCGGATGTAAAGGTTTCGGCCGGCAAGCTCCAACGGCGTGTAGAGGCGCATGTCGGGCGCGTCTTCCACGGTCTCCTGGATGGTGAACAGGGGGGCGATCTCGATCAGGCCGCCGATGGAAGCGACGCCGACGATCGCCAGAACGAATCCGATTGCGTTGCGCTCCAGTTTGCGATGGAAGAACTCCTTCATGGTCATTCTCCTGCCTGGACCGCGTCGGCTCTGCGGCCAAGGGGCACGTCGCCACCTATATCGGCCTTGCGTGCTTTGCGTGCCATGCGGATCGTCATGGCGACGTTAAAGGAGCAAACAAGAGCACCCATCAGGAACAGCAGCCCCCCGAAGGCGCGGGCGATATAGTAGGGGTGCATTGCGACCAGGCTGTCGATGAACGAATAGGCCAGCGTGCCGCTGTCGTTGTAGGTTCTCCACATCAGGCCCTGGATCACGCCCGAGTTCCACATGGCGAAGACGTAGACGACCGTGCCGGCCAGGGCGAGCCAGAAGTGAAGCTCGACCAGCCTGGGCGAATACATTCGCTCCTGCTTCCACATCCACGGCACCAGTGCGTAGAACGAACCGAAGGTTATCATTGCCACCCAACCCAGCGCGCCGGCGTGGACATGGCCAATGGTCCAATCCGTATAGTGCGAAAGCGAGTTGACTGCTCGGATCGCCATGAAGGAGCCCTCGAAAGTGGACAAGCCGTAGAATACGGCCGCAACCATCATGAATCGCAGCGTCGCGTCGTCGCGCACCCGATGCCAAGCGCCGTTGAGAGTTGCCAGGGCATTTCCGGCGGATGCCCAGGAGGGTACCAGCAGGACGATCGAAAAGGTCATGCCGAGCGTCTGCACCCACTGGGGCAAAGCAGTATAGTGCAGGTGGTGCGCGCCCGCCCACATATACATGAAGGTGATGCCCCAGAAGCTGATGATCGACAGACGATAGGAGAAGATCGGCCGTTCCGCCCGCTTGGGCAGGTAATAGTACATCATGCCCAGAAAACCTGCCGTCAGGAAAAAGGCGACAGCGTTGTGTCCGTACCACCATTGCGTCATCGCGTCCTGCACGCCGGCAAACAGCGAATAGCTCTTGGCGTGACCGAGAGTGACCGGCATCGCCAGGTTGTTGACGATGTGCAATACGGCGACGACGAGGATGAATGCCAAGTAGTACCAGTTGGCCACGTAGATGTGGGATTCCCTGCGTCGGCCGAGGGTGCGGATGTAAGTCACGAAATAGACGACCCACACGACCACCAGCCAGATATCCGCATACCATTCCGGCTCGGCATATTCCTTCGACTGGGTCATGCCCATTAGATAGCCGGTTGCCGCGATCAGACAGAAGAGATTGTAGCCGATCAGGATGAACCAGGGGCTCAACTGATCAGGCAGGCGCGCGCGACAGGTTCGCTGGACCACATGGAAGGAGGTGGCGATCAGCGCATTGCCACCAAAACCGAAGATCACGCCACTGGTGTGGACGGGCCGCAGGCGTCCGAAGCTCGCCCAGGCAGAGTCCACGAAGGTCAGCTCCGGCCAAGCGAGCAACGTCGCCACCCAGACACCGACGAACATGCCGACAACGGCCCATGCGAGTGACAGAATGATGCCGACCCGCGTCGGATCGTCATAGTATTCGGAAAGCCGGCTTGCCGGGGGCTCCGGTGCAAAAACTGCCGAGAGCACGAAAAAGCCAAGGCTCACGCTGAAGACAAGCACGATGTACCCGTGCACGGCGAGCGGATCTCCGCGGCCGACCGTCGCCATGGTTACCCCGGTCAGGGCGAGTGCTCCCAAGACGAACAGCGCAATCTGGCGTTCAGCCAGCGTCAGTCCCGTTACCATGCGTGTGTCCCCCTCTCCAGAGGCGCCTCGACATCAATGCCGAGGAGAGGACCGAGGATGGCTCGATCCATTGCAATATCCGCAAGTGTGTATCTGTCGAGCACGGCCAGGAACGCGGCCAGTGCCTCGTGCAGCACACCTTTGAGATGACAGGCCGGTGAAATTGCGCAGGGACGGCCCTGGGCCTGCATGCATTCGGCTAGCGAGAACTCCTCCTCGGTTGCCCGGACCAGCGCGCCCAGCACGATCTCGCCTGACGGCCTGGCCAGCCGGATGCCCCCGGTACGGCCGCGGGTCGTTTCGACGAACCCGAGATCACGCAACGTCTGTGCGACCTTCAGAAGGTGATTGCGGGAAAGCTGATAGGCCTCAGCGACGTCGTTGACCGTACACTGCTCGTCAGAGCGTGTTGCCAAATAGATCAGCGTTCTCAACGCATAGTCGGTGTGAAGAGTCATTCGCATGGGCATCGTCTCGCAGCTGTGGTCGACTCGCGGTTCGCAAAGAGGTATATGAAATACCACTTTAATCGCTGGAGCGTGATGGCGAAAGTGCAATAAGGTCGCAGTCTCGTTCCAAGTGGGAATTGGCCCGTGGCGGCTCCGGGCGAATTGACCGGGATGACCAATGGGGGAAGTTATGCCATGATTGAAGATCTCTTCTTCAGGAATGCATTGTGGTCGACCAGGCGCAGGGCGGAGAGGGCTGACGACTTCGCGAGGCTTCGGTCTGATTGACCATTGGCTGCAACGAGTTCGCGACTCGGCAGACCAAAACTTCCAGTGTGTCGAATGCGGATCCTGGAGCGATGAAGATCTTGATCGCCTGTGCGGGGTCTTCGTCGTGGCGCAGGTCGGGCGACTTTGCACGCACGCCGACCCCTGCTGGTTCCTGGCGGCCCGGCAAGGACGTTTCAATCCGCGGCTGGGTACACGGCTTGCGGGATGGCTGCTTTCTGACATCGGATGCTCGTTGAGCGGGGGAGGCTAGGCTAGGCTAGGCAATGTCCGTCAGCATCAAGCGCGTCTATGACGAGCCCGAGGCGAGTGATGGCGAGCGCATCCTAATCGACCGGCTATGGCCGCGTGGCATCTCCAGGGAAAAGGCCCGATTAGACGAATGGATGAAGGATGTTGCGCCATCGGCGGAACTGCGACGGTGGTTCGACCATAAGCCGGAGCGGTGGGCGCAGTTCAGAGAGCGCTATCGGGCAGAATTAAAGGGTAATTCGGCCTTTGAAGACCTGAGAGAACGTGCCGGGACGAGAACCGTCACGTTACTTTACTGCTCGCGCAACCGGAACCTTAACCAGGCAGTCGTGCTTGCCGAGCTCCTGGCTGATCATCGCTAGCGGGCTTCTGCCGAAGCGGCGCGCAGGCCCTCCCGCAGCCGCAGAAGAAGGGACGGATCAGCCTTCTCCGAAGAGACGAGGTAGGCCGGATAGGCAAAAGCAGGGCTGTTGGGCACTATCTGTAGTCGTCCATCCTCCAGGTACGGCCGGATGAAGCCCTCGCGGAAGTAGCCCGCGCCACCGACTGCAAGGACATAGTCGAGTGCGAGCGGTCCGTACCCAATGCAGACGGCCGGGCTTGAGTTGTCAGGCAAAGCTACGCGAAGACTCGCTGCGAAATCGGCACCCCAGTCGATTCCGATGATCTCTGTCCCGCCGCTTTGGGCCGGCGTCCGGGCAAACACCAGACGCTCCTCAAACAGCAGTTCGGCGACCAGTCCGGGTCGATGCGGAGCACCGTAGATAACGGCGGCGTCGAGCCCGCCTTCCTGCATCAGCGCGAGCAGATGCTCGCCCGTGTCGATTGTGGTGCGCACGGCAATGGCCGGGCATTCGCGGCGCATCCAGAGCAGCCACTGGGAGAGCAACGGGTTCCACAAGCTCAGTTCTGCGCCGAGGCTCACCAGAACCAATCTGCCTGCCGGGAGCGCCACTACATTGCGGGCTGTTTCCCAGACGCGAACCAGGCTTGAGGCGAAAGGGAGGAATATCTCGCCGGCTGGCGTAAGCCTGGCACCCGCCTTGTTGCGCACGAATACGGGACGCTCCAGTTGTTCCTCCAGGACGCGGATACGCGCACTCACCGCCGTCTGCGAAATGTTGAGCGCCTCCGCGGCGCCGACGAAGCTGCCGGCTTTCACCACTTCCAAGAATGTTCGAGCGATCGCGTGATCCATGAGCTCCCGTCCGACAGAAATGAATGCAAGAAAATTGCGGATAAATAGCAATAGATTTCATTTGTCACCGGTAATCAATCCGGCCATTTTTACGACTGCAACATGAGGAGCAGCAAGAATGTCCGAGCGAACGCCGGCTGAGTTCCATCCGGAAACCGTCGCTGCGGCATATGGCGTTGCCAGCGATAGCGCTTTCGGTGCGGTCGCGCCGCCGCTCTACCTTTCCAGCACCTACGAATTTGCTGGTTTCGAAGCGCCCCGCGCTTACGATTATGGCCGAGTCGGCAATCCCACTCGGGATCTCACGGCCGAGGCGATCGCCAAGCTGGAAGGTGGCGCCGGTGCAGTGATGACGCCCAGCGGCATGGCCGCGCTCGATCTTCTCATCGGACGCCTCCCGGCCGGGAGCCTGGTCCTCGCGCCGCATGATTGCTATGGCGGAACCATACGACTTCTCAAGGCTCGCGCTGAACTCGGCCAGATCCGGCTCTCGCTGGTCAACCAGTCCGATAAGGAAGCCTTCGCGGGCCAACTCCGGGACCACCCGGCGCTGGTGCTGATCGAAACACCCAGCAACCCCCTTTTGCGGATCGTCGATATCGCGGCGCTGTCGATTTCTGCGAAGAAGGCTGGCGCCCGGGTGGTTGTTGACAATACCTTCCTGTCTCCTGCACGGCAGCAACCACTGTCGCTTGGCGCTGATTATGTCCTGCACTCGACGACAAAATTTCTCAACGGCCATTCCGACGTGATTGCCGGTGCGGTGATTGCCGCCGAGGCGCAGGAGTTGAAGGCTTTGAAGCAGTGGGCCAATGCTACCGGTGCGACCGCCGCACCGTTCGATTGTTGGTTGACGCTGCGGGGCCTTCGAACGCTATTCGCGCGCATGGCGGCTCAGGAACGCAATGCCATGCTGATCGCAGAACGGCTGCGAAGCCATCCTGCGGTCGCCCGCGTGCATTATCCGGGTCTTGTCGATCATCCCGATCATGTCCTCGCCTGCCGGCAGCAGAGCGGTTTCGGCGCGATGATGAGCTTCGAGCTCGTCGGCGACGTTCCCGCCGTGAGGCGCTTCGTGCGGGCGGTGCGCAGTTTTACGCTGGCGGAATCTCTTGGCGGCGTTGAGAGCCTGGTGGCCCATCCCGCGACGATGACCCATGCTGACATGGGGCCGGAAGCACGGGCCAATGCCGGCATTTGCGATGGACTTCTTCGGCTTTCGGTCGGCCTTGAACATATTGATGACCTTGTTGCGGGGCTTGAGGCCGGCCTGCAGGCAGCAGAGGGCTGATAGGAGGGCGATTGATGGTTGACGACGACGCTCCCCGCTCCTTCGCCTCACCGGCTTGCTTCCTGCACGAGGTTGATCCTGTTTACGCGGGGTTGGCCAATCCACCGGAGTTGACCGCCTGGGCAGACGTCAAGCTCTGGCGCACGAACGAGCGTCGCCGGTTGATTGCGGAGCGGCTGGCAGTCCCTGCCGAGGTTCGCATTGCGGCTGCAGAAGCCATCGCGCCCTTGGTCCTCGCCGAGATCGGCAATGTCGAGGGCCGCATCGTCAGCGCCTATTGGCCATTCCGAGGGGAGCCTGACCTTCGTCCGTTGATGCAGGAGATCGTCAGGCAGGGCGGCCATACGGCTTTGCCCGTGGTGATCGAAAAGGGACTACCGCTGGAATTCCATTTATGGAAGGCGGGCCAGGCACTGTCGCGAGGGGTCTGGGGCATACCGGTTCCGGCCGAAAAGCGACCCTGCATTCCTGATGTGGTGATCGCGCCAGTCGTCGGCTACGATCATGGATGTTATCGGCTCGGCTATGGCGGAGGCTTCTTCGACAGGACCTTGGCTGCGACGCAAGCCAGGCCTCAAGTGGTCGGCGTCGGCTGCAGCGCAGGCCGGCTTTTGACGATCTACCCGCAAAAGCATGACCTTCCCATGGACGTGGTCGTGACGGAGTCTGGATTGGCGCGACGCTAGCTGGTCGTCTTTCCGATCGTGCCTATGCCAGCGGTCGCGTTAGAAAAAACGTGCCATCAGGGGGCGGATCGACGGCGCGGTCAACTGGCCAAGAAGTCGCTCCGACCGAACAACAACATACGAACCGTTGGTTTAACACGACGAGCTTTAGGCAGGAGAGATGGCGAGATTGGGGCCTACCAGCGCGCTATTCATTGAGCGCCATCTCGTCCCTGAGCTTAGGGCATGGCGGGGAGAGATGTCCTTGGCCGGTGTCTTCTGGGTCTATGGTGTCTTTGTGAGCGCCGAGCTCGCGATGCTGCATGTGATCGCCCTCTATCTCGACCAACTCTGGGTTCAGCAAGCCGCTATCCTTGCCTTTGCACTATATACGCCCTGGATTCTTGTCGCTATCTGGCGCTGCGCGGAAAATGCCGCATCCTTCTGGGCCACCATGGTCAGGTGGCTGAACGTGGCTTGGGCTCTGAACACCGCATTCATCTTGCTGTTTCTGCAGTTCGATCTGCTGTTGCGCTATGCGCAAGGATAGGCAGGTCACAGAGAAGGCCGCTGCCCCATGATGGTCGAACCTGCAAATGTGGCCGTTTCAACTCGGTATGGCCTCTACAGCCAAGGGCGCGACTGCGTGAACGAGCGATCGCTTGCGCGATCTGATCGGAGCGATCATTGTGCGGCGTCGGAATCTACGCCCATCTGATACTCGGTCAACGTTGCGTATCTGTCCAAAAATCTGAGCGAAAGACAGCCATCGTAGCGTATAGTCCCCGTGACTGATGGCGCAGAAGTGGCGGAAATGGCAATGCAACACGTCCGGCCTGGTGAAGTCTACGATTTGGCACCATCGAGTTCGAGCCCACGGAATGAGTTCTCAGTCGCGATCGTCAAGACGAAGATGTTCGAAGCTGTGCGTCTCGTCGTTCTTTCCGGAACCTCTATAAAGGAACACAAGTTCGACGGTCCCATTATGCTGCAATGTCTGGAGGGACGTGTTTTGCTTAGCCTATCCGAGTGCACGCGCGAACTCTCGGATGGCCACTGGCTCTATCTTGACGGCGGCACCCCTCACTCGATCAGAGGGATTCAGGACGCGACTTTGCTGCTGACGATACTGTTCTCCCATCCGGACCGGACCATTGCCGGGCAAACCACCTGCTCACAAGACCGCAATCCGACGGCTACGGCGTCGTGACTACGAAAATAGAACGCCAGGAGTCCCTTGGGCGAAGCAAAAGGAAACTGGAAAAGGGAGGGTGTCTTGAGAGTTGACAGCATACTGCAAGTGGCGCAAGAGCGGCTCGCTACCGTCGGTGACGATGCTCTGTTGATAGACGCCGCCAGATTGTTGAACGGTCCACAATTCAATCTCGTTGTCGTCTGCGATGGCAGCGGGAAGGCGGTCGGTGTGATCACCAAGACCGACGTAGTCAGCAGGATCAGTTATTGCACCGGATGCAGTTGCTCAATGCCGGCGACCCAGGTGATGACGACGGACATGGTGTCTTGCCGACCAAGCGATCTATTAAGCGATGTATGGTCTGCACTTAAGGCGCGTGGCTTGAAAAACGCTCCGGTTTTGGATCAACAGTCTGCACCGATTGGTGTTGCAAATGCGAGGGACGTGCTTCAATCGCTACTGCAAGATGTCGAATATGAAGAAAAGATGCTTCATGATTACGTGATGGGTGTTGGGTATAGATAGAGGATATATGCCTCGTAGTCGGTGGTTCAAATGTTGGTCTGGATGTCTGCTCTGGGGCCTCCGGCTTTTCCGCTGAAGTCACTCCTGGGCCAGAGTCGGCCATATTGGCGCGCATCGCCGCGTCCTTTGCCGTAACTGCCTCCAACTGAGAACAATTGGTTGAACAACACGATGGGGTCAGCCGGGGCGCACCATGGTGATCGCAGAGCCTGCGCGGAGGATCAAAGAGGCGGATGTTGTGGCAATACTTTGTCTGGCTGTTCTGGCCGCTTCATACTTGCCCTTCACTGCCGCTCAAGGATCAATGATACTAGCGATATCGCGATCGCCGCAATTCGGCAGAACACGTCTGCGAGTTCTTAGGAGATTACTTCCCTCGGCACATTCAGGCGGGATCCCCAGTCCTCCACCTCACCGCTTTGCAGACGGCGCTCGGCCAGGTTGCGCCAGCTTTCCGGGAGCCCGGAAAGGGCGGCAAAAGCGGTCAGAGCCGGTCGATTGAGCTTGTCTTGGTAGAATAGATCGGCGACCCGCGTCAGTGGCCAGTCAGGTGCGGGACGTTCCTCAAGTGAAGCAAAGTCGCCCGCTTTGATCTGGCCCGGTTCTATCACGCGGAAATACCAACCAGAGCGACCAGTTGTCTGCACCCGACGCGCCATGTCAGGCACCTTAAAGCGAATATTCAGCTTCCAGCAGGGCTGCCTGCCTTGGGAGACTTCCAGCAGTGCTTTTCCAACCCGCCATCGATCTCCCAGACAAATGTCAGCCTCCGTCGCGCGTTCGACCACTAGGTTTTCTCCGAAGCCGCCCGTTCGGAATTGATCTGCGGCTTCCGGAATGTCCTGCACCCATTTGGGATAGTGCGCCGCGCTATAGGCATGGATTGCCTTGTCCGCACCGCCGTGGTGGCGAAGATCGGCCTGTTCGTCACCCACTAGACCGAGCGCACTTGCCAGCAGCGGGGTTGTGACAGAGCGTTTGTCGATTGCCGACCGGGCTGTTCCCGGTCCAAACGGCTTCGCTCGACCTATTCTGACTTCATCAATCGCAAACTGCCTTATCTGAGCGGGCAATTCCGTCTCTCCGGTCATGTCTAATTTCACAGTCGGTTTTGCAGAACCGGCATTTGAGTTCTTTGCGTGAAGACAAAGACCCTGCTGTCAACTGCTGCATTGTAGCCGCTGACCTGTGGAAGGGGAACTAAAACAGATGACATCGGCAGATGAAAAGAAATCCGTCGTTGACGCATCTTCGGGCGAGTGCTGCCCTGACTGGGATCCCCGCAGCGCCGAGGTCCAGATCGACCAGATCCGTGCCTATGATCATATGCGCGAAACCTGTCCGGTCGCCTACAGCGACTATCTTGGTTGGTCCCTCTTCCGCCATGCCGATATTCTGCAGGCCCTCACCGATCACGAAACGTTCAGCAACGTCGTTTCACGGCACCCATCGGTGCCCAACGGCATGGATCCTCCGCAACACACCGTCTATCGACGGATGATCGATCCCTATTTCACCCGGGAACGGGTCGAAGCCTTCGAGCCCGAATGTCGGCGGATCGCCGGCGATCTTCTTGAGGCGCTCGGGAATGCCCCCTCCTTCGAAGCGATGGCCTGTCTCGCCGAGCCCTATGCCGTCAGAATCCAGTGCGGTTTTCTCGGCTGGCCCGCGTCGCTGCATGAGCCGTTGCTTCAATGGGTGCGCAAGAATCGCGAAGCCACGCTTGCGCGCGATACTGATGCCATGGCAGCCATAGCCCTCGAGTTCGACGGGCATATCCGCTCCCAGCTCAAATGGCGAGAAGAGGCTGGTGACGCCGCACCGGACGACATCACCACCATCCTCGTCCGCCAGACGGTAGACCGCAAGCGGCTCGATCACGGCGAAATCGTCAGCATCCTGCGCAACTGGACGGTAGGGGAACTGGGTACGATTGCGGCCTGCGTCGGCATCATCGTCCATTTTCTTGCCGAAAACCCCGAGATTCAGACCCAGCTACGCCTCGACCGATCGGGCCTATCGCAGGCGATCGAGGAAATGCTGCGCCTGCACGGACCGCTGATATCAAATCGGCGAACGGCAGTGCGGTCCGTGGTGATCGGCGGGCGTCGGATCGACGCTGGGGAACGGATGACGGTGGTCTGGGCTTCGGCCAATCGCGACGCCGGTGTCTTCGAGGTTGCTGATGAGTATTGCCCCGAACGCGACCAGGTACCAAACCTGCTTTACGGCGCGGGCATCCACATTTGTCCGGGTGCTGCTCTGGCGAGAATGCAGCTGAGAGTGATGATCGATGAACTGCTGAGTACGATCGGACCGTTTTCACTAGTGAAGGGTGCCGAGCCATTGCGGGCCGTCTATCCCGCAAGCGGCTTCGCGTCAGTTCTCCTGCAGATCGACCTTTAGGGGCTTGCGAGGGATAGTGTCAGTTTGCTTGCTCACGAGCAACGGCACCCGCGAGGAAGAGGAGATACGAATCGTCGAAAGGGGAGCCACGACGCTGAGCGTCCAGTTGCGTCTGATCACAAACATGATGGTGTGGCTGGATATCGACCGGGGGCAGCAGAAACGCGATCCCGAGCCGGTTTCCCGGCAGTGCTAGCCAGAACGTCCGCACCACTGACCTGAAAGGGGACGCGAGAGACGGCGGCTAATCGCTGTCTCTCGCGTCCCCCAAGGATTCTGCTACCGCTCGATGCCACTATGCACACCGGCCTCGGCGAATGTTGCCATGCCGAGGTGGCATCTCAGCGCTGCCTTTGCCATAAGGGCGGCCAGCACCGCGCCGGTTCCTTCGCCCAATCGCAAATCAAGATCGAGAAGCGGCCGCAATCCGAGATGCGCGAGAAGCCGCTGATGCCCGGGCTCCATCGAGCTGTGACCTACCATGCAGTGCGCCAGGCTTCCTGGTCCGCTGCAGTGCAGCGCAAGGGCGGCTGCCGAGCAGATGAAACCATCCAGCATGACGGGTATGGCAAGCAGGCGCGCCGCGACAATCGAACCGGCCATCGCGGCGATTTCGCGCCCGCCTAAAATGCGCAAGGCGTCCAGCCCATCGCCTATGGCGTTTCGATGCTTCCTAACGGCCTCCGAGACGACCTCGACCTTGCGCTCTACCGTTCCCATCGAGATCCCGGACCCTTGCCCGCACCAGTCCGCCGGGTTGCCGCCCAGAAGGGCGAAGCATATGGCCGAGGCAGCAGTCGTGTTGCCGATGCCCATCTCACCCGGGCAAAGCACGCTGGCGCCCGGTCGAACGGAATGCATCCCGGACTGGAATGCATCGAGGAGCTCACCCTCGGTCATGGCCGGGGCATGAAGGAAGTTGTTGACGGGGCGAGCCAACTCGAGCGGCACGATCGTCACCTTGGCACCGAGCTCGGCACTCAGCTGATTGATGGCCGCTCCGCCGCGCTCGAAGTTCTGCACCATCTGTTCTGTGACAACCGGAGGATAGGCGGACACACCGGCTTCGGCCACGCCGTGATTGCCCGCAAAGACACACACTTGCGGATCATCCATGACAGGGGGGTAGCGTCCTTGCCAGCAGGCCAGCCATGCGACGACTTCCTCGAGCCTGCCGAGACTTCCCGGCGGTTTTGTCAAATTCTCCTCTCGCGTTGCCGCTGCTTCTGCTGCGTGTTCGTTTCCGGGCGGCAGATCCTGAAGCATTCGGCGCAGGGTTGAGAGGTCTTTTATGGGTGCAAGGGACTTTTGCCTTGTCGGAAGGCTGTTTAGGTCAGACATACGGGTCCTCCACGTGACACCGAAGCTCGCATGAGCAATCGCCCCGCCCTTTGCCATCGGACGGTTTCAGGATGTGGCAACGCGTCTTCTGACTTCCAGCTTGACCGGGTGCAGGCACCTTCCCATCCGGCAAGCGGACAGTGGCGGCCAATGCCTCCTCACACACGTATCTGGTTACAGCGGCGGGACCGTCCCGGAATTTCACCGGGTTCCGTTAGTTGCAACAGGTTTCGTAAGGCATGCACTCCCGACCGACAATCTGAAAGGCGACTTCAATCAGGCGGCAGATGACCTTTTCCGGCGAAAACTCGGGAGTGCTTGCGCTGGCTCAAAGAAGCGGGCGTCGTGTCCACTTCCTATGTTTGAAGATCGGCGCCACTCGCCCGACTGGTGTTTCCAGCTTCCTGGGAACAAATGCGGCTTTGCTGTCACTGAAGGTCTTCGACGATGAACTCGATGATATCCCCAGAACGCCGTGTGGTATCCCGGCCAATCGAGGACAATCGGCGGAAAACCGCGGCAGCATTGGAAATCTTCCCAATCGGCACGATCCTCACGGCTTCTGATCGCGCCGATGGACCAGTCTATCATATCCACGAGGGATGCATTGTGCATAGCCGGCTTACGGCCAACGGCATTGCGCAGGTCGTTGACGTCTATGGTCCCGGCCGTATCTTCGTCCATCCCAGTAGGCCTAGCTTAGCCGAAGTGCGCATAGAATGCCGGTACGAGGTGCTCAACCTTCGCAAGCACGCCCGCATGATTTACGAATCTCTCGTCGAAAACCTTGATCGTTCCCACCGGCATGTCGCGCTCTTGTGCGGCAAGACGGCCGTTCAAAGGATCGCCACGGTCCTTATGGATCTCGCCCTGCAATTCGGTGTTGACCCGATTTCATGCGGGACGCTCAGTCTCCCGCTCACGCGGACCGAGATCGGCGATTGGCTCGGCTTAAGAGGTGAGACAGTCTCTCGCGTCTTCAGTCAGTTAGTCCAGCAGAGGGCTATTTCCCTTGATACGAACCGCCGCCTTTGCGTCAAAAACTGGCAAGCGCTTTCCCTCATTGCCGATGGTGTCGACCGGTGCACTGGGAGGGCGATGGCGATCTAGGTCATGTGACGGACACAATTGGTCGGCGCAATTCGACAGATCAGCCTGACGCGGAGGCTTGCCCGTGGTTACCCTTGGTGCGGCCTTCGTGTCGCGCGTCACCTGTGGTAGAAAAGCGGTCCATAACATAGCCGACTATGTCATTGTCGCAGCACGCTGCCATGCATTCGTAGGCGTCACACATCCAGTTACAGTCCGGGTCGTTCGCTCGGCAATCGGGGATACGTCCAGTAAATGGACGCAGACTGTCCATCCCGGTTCGTAACAGCCCCCCGACCGAGTGCTTGTATCCGCCGTTGCTCGTCACGGTTTTTCTCCTTTGAACGACGTGGTCGGCGTCAGCCGACGAAGCGAGGGAAAAGCACGTTGTTCTCCAGATGCATATGCTCAACGAGGTCTTCCGAAAACTTCTTCGCGCTGGTGTAGAGGGCACGCCACGAGTTGCAAGCACCATCCGGCAAAGTGGAGCCACCGGTGACATGTTCAAGGGCGGCCAGATGCCGTGCCTCCACGTCGTGCTCATGGCGCATCTGCGCGATCGGGTGGGTCAGTACGACCTCGTCGTTCTGCTCCATCAACGGGAATAGAATGGCCTCCTCCCGGCTCATGTGGCCTTCGAGATCGGCCTGGATGCACTCCAGGAGATTGGCGAGGCCGACAGGGGCTTGAGGATGGGCGCTATGCACACGCTCGACTTTCTGTGCGAGTGGAATCAGCCATGCCAGTTCACTGCGGTGTGTTTCGTGGTAGCGGCTGCGCAGGTGGTCAATCAGTTCCGCCGTTCTCTCCGGAGCCTCCCGGTGGCTGGCAAGCATTAGCGTCTGCAACTCCATCAGTAGCACGTCTGGCGAAAGGCCGGCCTTTTGCGCGGCCTTGTCGATCCGTTCAGAGCCGCCGCAGCAGAAGCTAATCCCGTGGCGACGGAACAGGTCGGCTGCTCCTGGCACGGTCGTTGCGACCTTTCCGACTGGCTGGCTGAAATCGATATCCGTCATGGCAGTTCCTTCATTCATGGACCTATCGAGCCTTCAGGTTCGATCATATCGGTGAGCTTGCAGGCGTTTCCCCGTTTGGTCGTTGCGCTGTCGCAAACACGTCGCAACGACCAAACGGCACCAGCAGGGTGCGGATCGACGACGGTCAATGCGCGAATGCGACATTCGTTGCCCGGGAAATCCCTTCGACGACTATCTCCCGTTGGCGGAAGCCGTGAAAGGCGGGGCAACCGGTTTGGCTAGTTCACCTGTTACGGGGAACTGTGGATGATCATTCTACCGGCCGCGCAGGGATGGCGAAATCCATTTATTATAATAATTATAAGGAGATGGGAGTTGATAAATGGTTCATGTTTGATCTTGAGCTGCTTAGTCAACTTATTGAGCCGATAAACACAACAGGCACTTATGCACTTATCCTCCTGGCAGACAAGCTGGGCCTATCGGTTCATGGCAATAGACTTCGCACCGTATTTTGCCCACATCTCCGATGACACGCTGTCGAGGGCATTCACAGCGAGAAGGGCGGCAATGCCGTTTCGTGGCAGGAAGCGGGTGGAAGCAGATAAGGTGTCGTCACGTTGGCAGGAGATGTTCGCAAATCCTGTTGCAGGCAATCTCGAAGCGGCAGGCTCGCCTGTCCCACATACCTTTCTGTGCCAATCACTGTCTGTTCTGCGGCTTCCTTCGCAATGCTTATACATCAAGTGCGGCGGGCGAATATGTGGAGCTCCTGATCCGCGACATCGAGCGCGAAGCGCAGTTTGCCGCGGCGAAGAGCGAGGAGATCACGGCGATCTATCTCGGTGGAGGCACCCCGAGTGCGCTGACTGCGTCCGAATTGTCAGGACTGTTGCTGACCCTGCGTCGCCATCTGCCTGTTGCTGTCGACTGCGAGATAACGGTCGAGGGCCGGATCATTCATTTCGACGACGAGAAGGTTGTCGCGTGCCTGGAGGCGGGGGCGAACCCCTTCTCCATTGGCGTACAAAGCTTCGACACCGAGGTTCGCCGCCGTCAGGGGCGGCGCGCGAGCCGGGAGGAAGCGATCACCTTCCTTGGGCGGCTGAAGCGGTATGACGGCGCGGCGATTGTGATCGACCAAAATGCTAGGCCTGCCCGGCCAGCCGCTCGATGTCTGGCAAAGTGACCTCGCTACCGCAGCAGCCATCGCGCCGGACGGAATCGATCTCTATGGTCTCAACCTCATTCCCGGCACGCCGCTCTTCACCGCGATCCAGGGTGGCAGCTTGCAACCGCGCCCAGCCTGGCCGACCTCGGACGATGTTACCGCATCGGCAGCGATTTCCTGAACGAGCGATCATGGCGGCAGGTCAGCAACAATCACTGGGCACGAACGCCGTTGGAGCGCAATCGCTACAACCGGATGATCAAGGAGGGGGCGGATTGCCTGGCTTAAGGCGCGGGCGCTGGTGGAACGCTGGGCAATCTGAGTTTCGGATTTACGGGGGAGTTATCGGAGTTTTCGGAAGCGGTCCTGGCGGGTCAAAAGCCTATCGGCATGCTTGCCTCGACGGATAGCCTGCACCCCCTGAGCGATTTGGTCATTGGGGACCCTGAGATAAGCAGGCACGACCTGCCGGCTCTTGATCAAACGGCAGGGCAGGCGTTGAGCCTGAAGCTGCGCCCATTACTGGAGCGGTGGTCCTCCGCCGGGCTGCTGACCCTATCGGGATCGGTGATCGATCTCACCGTCGCCGGACGCTTCTGCTACGCCAATCTTATCACCGCACTTCACGACTTCATCGAAGCAAGGGTGCTGCCAGAAAGCGCAGCGGCCTGACGCTCGTCCCAACAAGGAGAGGATTCGACATGAACCTGACACAACACACAATGGATGCGACGGAAACCATAAGGAATGCGATCCTGGCAAAGCCTGACGGGATTCTGGAGCATCTGGCCGAGGAACATGGCGTTTCGCTCAGGGCGGTCATTGATTGCCTGCCTGACGATAGCGCCACGGCGGAAACCTGCGCTCGTTTCGTCGACGTCCTGAGTGATGTCGCCGACTGGGGCGACATCACCTTCTTCTGCCATTCGAAGGATGCCGTCGTCGAATTCTGCGGTCTGTTTCCAACGGGGCGAATGGGCCTATGGCCGCTCGCACCCGTCGTCCGAGCTCGCGACGCCGACCGCATCAGATGGATTGACGGGTTCAACCGATCAAGACCACACTTGGCACTCAACGGCCGAACGGCCTTCGCCGAAGTGAACAACCTTATGAGAACTCACACCTAGGCGGCTGGGCTCACGCAATCTTTCTGCACACAACAAGCGGGCCGTAGGAGACCACGAAGCCGAGGAAGGCAAGGATCCACAGGAGCCCTGCGAGCGGCAGAAGGATCATGGTGAATTCCGGGGCGAGGGCTGCGCCGATGCGAAGCGCGGCGGCGAGCACGATCGGGACATAGATGCCGAAGGTGGTCGTGGCGGGCGAGCGCAGCGCCTGACCCGAATGGCCGCGTGTTGCCCGGGTCATCACGGCAAGCGTCATGGCACCGATCGCTCCCGAGGTCCAGGCATGGATGCCGGCGGTGCGCAGTCCCGCATCGTCCAGCAGAAGGGCAGCGCCGCTCAGCAGGAAGCCCAGCGGAACGAAGAAGAAGGCGAGGTGCAGGATCGTCACCAGCGGCTCGGCCAGCGTGCGTTCCGGCCTCCAGCGGAGCTGCCGGACGAATTGGGCGATCCCCGCGCCAAGCAAGGCCAGGCCGGCGAGAGGAGCAAGGACAGGGACGGCTGAGGAAACGGGCCAGACGGCAAGCGCCAGCCCGGACAGCACCATGACGGCGAGGTCGAAGCGTTCGAAGCCCGGCGGGATCGGGCCCGGATTGTTCTGGCGCAGCCAGTTTCCGGTAAAGCTCGGGATGATCCGGCCACCGATGAGCGCGATCAGGAAAATGATCGTGGCGATCGCCATCCGGTCGGCCATATCGATGCGCCCGTAGCGATCGAATTCATGGAAGAAGGCCATCTGCGCGGCAAAGAGTACGCCGATGACGGCAACGACCTTGTAGTTGCGGCCGTTGCGGGCGGCGGCGAGTTCTCTCAAGATCAGACCTGCCAACACCGGAAGGAAGGCGCCGGCCACGGTCAAGGCGGTATAAAGACCGATCGTCTCCGAGCTGGCGATCGCCAGGCGCCCCGCAAGCCACAGCCCGAACAGCAGCCCGAGCGGCCAGCCGGAAAATGCCTTGCGGCCGGTCCAGTTGGGCACGGCGGTGAGCAGGAAGCCGGCAATGACGGCAGGCACGAAACCGAACAGCAGCTCGTGCTGGTGCCAGGCGACCGGCGACAGCGCCGTGGGCACGCGGATGAAACCGAGGAACCACGGCACCCAGAGCGCGATCATCAGCGCGGCATGCAGGGCTGCGGCGATGAAGAAGGGGCGGAAACCACCCGAGAAGAAATGGGCGATCACGGAGGGTGAACGATTGGCGGCACGATGGGACATTCTCAGCAGCTTTCGGAAGCAAGGGTTGCGCTCGACCAGAGCAGGGGAAGATAGATCTTCAGCCAGAGCGCCAGGGACAGACCCCAGAAGACCGCGGCAAGGCCGTGCGGGCCGCCCGGGAGCGGGAGCCCGGGCAGGAATTCCGGCGCGATGCGCAGGAGCACGGCCCCCACCATCAGGAGCATGGCGATGCGCGTCGACGGAGCGAAGATGAGCGGCTGGCCCGTGTGGAGCAGTCCGGCGATCGACAGCACGGCGAGCAAGCCGATGCCAAGGCCGCCCATCAGCATGAGATGTAGGGCGCCGACGAAGGGCAGGGGCAGCCCGGTCAGGGACAGCCCGGCGAGCACGAGGCCGGCGCCGGCAAGGGCGCTGGACAGCCAGAGCCCCGCCAGCTCGGCCCTCAATGCCTCGCCCCCGACAAATCCTTCGGCGACCCGATCGAGGAAGGCCGCGCCGGCGGCGATCATCAGATAGCCGCGCACCGGGTCGGATTGACCCGCGGCCTCGGCGACCAGCAGGAGGCCGGCGAGAGCAGGCGCCAGGTTGATGCGCCCGGGATGGGGGCGGTAGGGCGAGGTCGCCTCGCTCGGATCGAGCACCAGATTGGTCACCGGCACGGTGATGCGCGCGATGGCGAGGCCGAGCAGGCCGAGAAAGGCGATGGCGCCGAAGCGGATCGCCCTCTCGCCGGCGTCGAGATCGCCCTGCAGCATGGCGAGCCGCAGACCACCGGCGGCAAGCGCCAGCGCCGCGAGCAGGGCGGCAAAGCCGAGCAGGCCGGTTGTCCGGCGGCGCCAGGACAGGAAGAGCACATAGGCGAGCAGAAACAGCAGCCAGGCCTGGTCGGCCAGGGCCGCCACGAGGATCAGCGGCTCGAAGCCGACGAGACCGGCAAGGCGCGCCAGCCCCCAAAGCCCCGCCAGGACCAGCAGTGGCCTGCCGCTCAGCCGCGGCGTGTCGGTCCACTCAGGCAGGGCGGAGGTGAGAAAGCCGATGAGCGCGGCACCGAAGGAACCGACGATCATCTCCTGCGCATGCCATTGCCCCGGCGCGGTGGCGCTCGCAAGCGGCAAGCCGAAGCTCCAGAGAAAGACCCAAAGCAGCGGCCAGACCGCGGCATGCAGGGCGGCCAGCGGGAAGAACAGCCGAAGCCCCTCGCCGGTCGTGGCGTCGAGGAGACGGTTCCGGGCAGCGGGAGGATCGAGAAGGACCGCGGTCATGCGACACTCCGCTCGTCGCAGTCGTTGACATGGGCAAACAGCGGGTCGTTCCCGAGCATGGCCTGCACGGTCTCGAAGATCATGGCGTCGATGCGTGCACCCGGTACAAGGGGCACCGTACGGCTGCCGAGAATGCCGCGTCCGTGGCGGTCAAGGACGAGGATGCGGTGGGCGATGCGGACCGCCTCGGCGAGGTCGTGCGTGATGAACAGGCCTGAGCGCCCCGAGGCGGCCACCGTATCGATGACGATGTCCTGCATGCGGCGCTTCAGGGCCACGTCGAGGGCGGTGAAGGGTTCGTCGAAGAACAGGAAGTCCGGTTCCGCCGCGAGTGCCCGGGCGATCGCCGTGCGCTGGCGCATGCCGCCGGAGAGCTGCGCCGGATATTTCGACAGATCGCCCGGTTCGAGAGCGACGCGGGCGGCAACGGTTTCGACCCTCTTTCGCCGCTCGGCGCGAGCGAGCCGGTGCCGCCTGAGTCCAAGGGCGATATTGTCGGCGGCCGTGGCCCAGGGCATGAGCCGCGGCTCCTGGAAGATGACCGCGTGCGCGCGATAGGCGCGTGTGACCCGGCCGAGGCGGGGCTCGACGAGGCCGGCGGCGATATGGGCGAGCGTGCTCTTGCCCGAGCCGGAGGGTCCGACCAGGGCCACCAGTTCGCCGGCCGCGATCTCGAGGTCGATGCCGTCCAGCACCGTGCGCCCGAGAAAGGCGTGACCGACGCGGTCGAGCTTGAGCATGGTCATCTCTTGACACCCCAAGGTCGTGCCGCCTCGCGCCAGGTTTCGAATTCCGCGCGCAGGGGCTGCAGCAGTCCGTATTCCACACCGATCAGCGCGGCGACCGCCAGCAGGATCCAGGCGAGCGCCGCTGCGACGTCGAGATTGGCGCGGGCAACGGCCAGCGCCTCGCCGACGCCACCGGCATTGGCCATCAGTTCCGCCATGACGGCCGCCTTGAAGGCGGTACCGAGCGCCATCACCAGGGCGGGGAACAGGGCGTGGAGCATCTGCCGCAGCGCGACACGGAAAAGGCGGGTAAAAGGCCCCACGCCGGCGGCGCGCGCCATGTCGTCGAGGCCTCGGTCGCGGGTGGCAACGCCCTCGGCCGCGCCGATGAAGACGATCGGCAGACAGGCAATGGCGGCTGTCGCGACGACCGTGCCGGCGCCATTGCCGAACCAGATCATCAGGAGAACGATCCAGGCGATCGGCGGTACGCCGAGGAGCAGCGTGACCTGCGGCCGCATGAGCCGCATCACGGCGGGATGATAGCCGGCGATGACGCCGACCAGCGTTCCGATCCCGGCGGCAACGGAAAAGCCGAGCAGTGCGCGGCAAGCGGTTGCGCCGACCAGCGCCCAGTTCGCCTCGTCCCTGAGCAGTGCGGCCAGGCTGGCGAGGGTTTCCGCCGGCGATGGCAGAATGAAGCTGCCATAGGCTTCATGACCGAGCTGCCAGGCGGCGGCAAAGACCGACAGTCCCGCAAGGCCAGCCCAGGCAGACCAGAGGAACCGTCCGGCCCGCCCGGCGCGATCGGCAATCGGCATCATCGTCGTTCCTAAAGGTAAAGTGTCTCGTCCGGCATCCTGCCGCCGATCATCTGCGGATTGATCTTGGCGATCGCACTCAGCAGTGCGTCTATGGCGGGCCGCGCGGCCTTGGCCGGCGTGGCGACCAGATTGGAATGGGGGATCGCCTTCTCGATCACCGGCCAGGGCAGTTCCAGCGCCGAGGCGGCGTGGCTGGCGGCTTCCGCGGGATTGGCGATCACGGCAGCCGTCGCTTTCTCGAGGGCCGCCAGCAGCGGGGCGGCCCTGTCCGCATGTTCGGCGAGGAAGGATTGGCTGAACGCGAGACCGGCCTGCGGCATGGAGGGTCCAAGCCCGGTCACCCTGCCCCATTCGCTCTGCATGTCGATGGCGCGATAGACGGTCTTGCCCGATGCGGCTGCCTTGACCATGGCGGCGGTTGCCGCCGGTTCCGGTACCAGCGCGATGTCGATGCGCCCGGCAAGCAGCATCTGGATCGCTTCGATCGGCGTGCCGGCCCTGTCCACCTCGACATCCGCAGTGCCCAGGGCCTGATGTGCCAGAACGGCGTCGAAGACGAGTTCCGGCGTGTCGTTGGGGAAGGGGACCGTGATCCGGCGGCCCTTGAGATCGGCGATCCGGGTGACCGCTGCGTCGGTTGAGATGACGTAGAGAAGGCCGTCGGTCATGACATTGGCGAGCTTCACGCCGAGCCCGCGGGTGTGCAGATTGGCCGCCGCGGTGACGGGCATGACAACGGCCTGCATCTGGCCGGAGGTCAGGCCGGCCCGCATTTCGTCGGGTGTCCGCCAGACCTTGAACGAAGCCTTGTCGGCAACCTCGCGCAACAGGCCGGCGCCGACGGCATAGGCGAGCGTGATCGAGGGCCCGGCCGGCGGGCCGTAGAGGATGAGTTCGGCGAGAGAGGCCGCCTCGGCGCGGCGGATCCAGGGCAGGGAAAGCATGCCGGCGAGACCGGCGCAGACCGCGCGACGCGAAAGCACGCTCTTTGGCGTCGCCGCGTTGATGTCGGTCCCTGCGGGTTCGCGGGGAAGCTTGCTGTTTGGATTCATCGGGACGCCTCACGTAAACATGATTAGCTCAGTCATGTAATAGGGCGTGCCGCATCGCTCTTCTTTGTGCCAGGACAAACAACCTCGGCGGCCTGTTGCGAGTTAGGCGAAGACTTCCCGCCGCTCCGCCTTGGCGGCAAGCAGCGTCTCGATCATCAGCCTCTCGGAAGACACGTGCCGGCGCAGGCCTTCGAGGAATCCCCGCAGCATGTAGCGGACGGTTTCCGGTGGCAGCGGGCATCGCCCCTCGGCCATCGTCTTCAGCGTCTCGACCATTTCCTCGCAGGCCAGCCCGTCACAGCGATGCTCGGCCTTCAGCCGCTCGATCATCATCGCGGCAAAACATGAGCCGGCATTCTTGTCGAAGTCGGGAAAGAGGATCCGCTCCTCCAGCCTGTGCCCTGCGTCAGCAGCGGACCGAGGCCTTCCGCAACGTGAAGGCACACCGCGCTTTCGATATCGAAGGGAATGGAATCGGAAATCTCCTCGAGGGTCAGGCAAAGGCGCAGCAACGCGGCGTGATTGCGCTCGAGCTCCACGAGCCCTGCGGCATCCAGTTCGATGGTCATGGACATGGTTGTTTCCCCTTGGAGCATGCCAGAGATTTGACCCGCTCCACCGGTTCGAGGCGCGGCCTACCCCTGACTGCACTCAAAACATCCACCATGTCACGGCTCTTTTCTTTGTCGTGACGCAAGGATTGGGGCGACGCGCCGGGTTTTGCGGCGCGTCGCAGAGTGGCTCGTCAGAAGCGGCTCTTGACGCCGACATAGAAGCCGCGGCCGTCGCCGGGCAGGAAGGCAGCCTGGTCGGCGGTGGCCTGGTCGACGATCAGGGTCGAGGAGGCGTATTTCTCATCGAACAGATTGGTGATCTCGCCGAACAGCGAAACATGGTCGTTGATCTGGTATTCGGTTTTAAGGTCGACCACTGCGTAAGGTTCGGCCCACAGCGTGTTCATGTTGTCGACCGGCGTCTCGTCCGGCACCCATTTGAGGCTGGCGCCGAGCGACCAGTCTTCGGTTGCCTGGTAGGAAAGGCTGGCATTGATCACATGACGCGGTGCCCCCGCCAGGCGGTTGTTGCCGCGCAAGGAGTCGTCGTGGAAGCGGAAGTCCTGGTAGGTGTAGGCGAGGCGTCCTGTGAGGCGGTCGAGGATTTCCGCATTGAAGCCGAGTTCGATGCCGAAGTGGGTCGTCTCGTCGGCATTGATCGCACCGAGGGAGGCGCCGGTCGCATCGCGCAGGCTCAGCAGCTCATTGTCGATCCAGGAATAATAAGTCGTCATGTCCCAACCGAGGTTGCCATGGCTTCCGCGCCAGCCGAATTCGACGGTGGTGGCCGTCTGAGCCTCGAGATCCGGTGTCGAGAAGGCGGCGGCGGCGAGCCCCGGATTGCCCGGCGCCGGGCGCCCGGGGCTGCTGTTCGGCGTACCGTTGACCGTGGCGAGCAGGTCGTCATGGGTCGGCGGCTCGAAGCTGCGACTGACGGCGGCGAACAGCACCTGCTCGGGCGCCGGCTCGAAGGTTATGCCGAGGCTGGGGCTCCAGGCATTGTAGTTATAATCGTAGTCGGCGCTCACCGTCGACACCGCGCCGTCCGGCAGGCGCACCGTCGGGTTGGCGGGATTATAGGCAATCGTCGGACGGGTCGCTGCCGAATAGGTGTCATCGCTGGTCCGGGTGGCGTGGGCGAAGGACAGGCCGGGCGAGATGGTCCAGGTATCGGCGAGCGGAATATTGAAGGCCGAGTGGAGCGAGAGCGTCGTGGCATCCAGGTCGTTCTCGCCGAACAGGGCGCCGCGCCGGCCGGATTCGTTGAGATAGTAGCGCCGCTCGGCCGAGCCGAAGGCATGTTGGGCGCTCGCCTCGAACAGCGGCAGAAGACTGTCAGCGTCGGGCTGGTAGGCGTAGCGCAAGAGCGCCGTCGCATCGCCGCCAACTGTTTCACGGATGCCCGAGGAGATCGGGAAGCGGAAGGTATCGTCGGTATAGGTATAGCCGAGACCTATGTCGATCTGGTGCTCGCCGAGGTCGATGGTCGAGCGCGAACCGATCAGATACTGGCTGGCGTCGCGTCGCGGCTTGTCGCGATCGACATTGGGGCCGGGATTGATGACGCCCGACGGGGTGACGACAGGACCGCTCGACACCTGCGACGGGTCGTCTTCAAGAGCGTCCTTGTTGATCGGACCGGCAACGTCGAAGCCGAGATCGGTGTAGCCGAAGAACAGACGCGTGGTGAGCGTGTCCGACAGTTCGGCTTCGATATTGCCGCCGACCGAGACGCGCTCGGAGCTGTTGTAGTCGCGGAAACCGTCGCGCCGGGAGAGATCGAAGTGCAGCGACGCATCGAAGCGTTCGCCGTCATAGGCCGTGCGGCCGGAGGTGCCGACCTGGCCGAAGCTGCCGCCGCTCACCGTGATCTCGGTGCCGGGCGCGGTCGCTGCGGTAGGCGACATGAAGTTGAGGGCGCCGCCGATGACGGTTGCCCCGAGACGGTTGGCCAGGTAGCCGCGATAG
>Ga0180012_1000146_pt1 | contig 30925 bp, 30 predicted proteins | sample KR11_S2_MetaG_FD_122243 | JGI IMG/M metagenome (GOLD analysis project Ga0180012, IMG submission 122243) | Groundwater microbial communities from the Olkiluoto Island deep subsurface site, Finland - KR11_S2_MetaG | ecosystem: Environmental > Aquatic > Deep subsurface > Groundwater | place...
CCGCCCATCAGCCTTTCAAGCCTTGCTCTGAGACTTTCATCATGAAGGTTCGTCGTTCTAGTCATTGTCTGATGGGAAACCGTGAGAGAGCGAAGCTACTGGTAGATGTATGTTGGTCTTCACTGTCGGTCTAAAAGCCGAGCAAGAGTCGTGGCTTTAACTCACCGCAAAATATTGCGCGACGTCCGGGATCAGTTAAAGGAAAAGGACTCGCGAGCGAACGCACGGAATTCCAAATTACCACCATGCTCGAAACCTCCCCTTCCCCGCTATCTCGCGCAAGCCCAGCTCGCCGACGATCCGCACCCACGCCTACGATGTCGTCCCAAGCGATTTGACGACCATGCCCGGCGACGCGAGCGACCGCGTGATTCCCAGCTCCACCAGTTCGGGCAGCCTTAGCGATGTCCGCCCTCCTTAAGTTTGCGGCTCCATCGTTTTTTTCACCAGCGCCATGAGGTCATGCTTCTTCAACCCAATCTCTGCGTCGCCAAAATCCATAGCAATGTGGCGCCGCAGGCGAGCTTTTGCTGTGGACGACACATGAGGGTGAAAGATCGACCAGCGAATTTCCTGTAATGGTTGCAGATGCGGAGGAAGTCGCCTTGACCGACATTGTGGAAGCGAAGATACCTTATCGTATTCTCAGCCTTGATGGTGGTGGCGCCAAAGGCTTCTATACTCTTGGCGTCCTAGCGGAAATCGAGGGCCTTATCGGCTGCCGCCTATGCGAGAAATTCGACCTCGTTTTTGGCACCAGCACTGGCGCCATCATAGCGTCCATGATTGCGCTTGGCATGACTGTCGATGAAATCCACACCAACTACAAGACGTACGTTCCTGACATAATGCGGCTGAAGAAGCCGGAGCATAAGTCCGCGAAGTTGGCCGAGCTGGCGGAGAAGATTTTCGGTGACGCCAAATTTGACGACGTGAAGACCGGCGTGGGGATCGTCACCACGAAATGGGTTATCGAGCGTCCTATGATTTTCAAGGGTAGCGTCGAACAGGCCCATGGCCGCAAAGGCACGTTCAAGCCCGGCTTTGGTGTCAGGATCGGTGACGCCGTGCAGGCCTCATGCTCCGCCTTCCCGTTTTTCTCCCCGAAGACCGTCACGGCCGCCGATGGCGACGAGGTGACGCTTGTTGACGGAGGCTACTGCGCCAACAACCCGACCCTATACGCGATTGCTGACGCCAGCCGCGCGCTTGGCTTGACGCATCAGGACCTGCGCGTCGTTAGTGTCGGAGTCGGTGTTTATCCCAGCCCTAAGCAGTCGATGTTCAGCAAGATGTATTGGGCGAACAAGTACCTGCTCAGTGTCCAGCTCCTTCAGAAGACGCTCGAAATCAACACGCAATCCATGGACCAGCTCCGCGCGATCTTGTTCAAGGACGTGCCGACCGTCCGCATATCCGACACGTTCGAGCAGCCGGAAATGGCCACCGACCTCTTCGAACATGACCTCAAAAAGCTCAACATCCTCCGACAGCGCGGCCGCGAATCTTTTGCTAAGAGCGAAGCCCTGCTGAAGGAATACCTGCTCTAACGGACCTTCCATGCCAATCAACGAAGCTCAGCTCACCACCTGGTCGTCTCAGGGTAGCGTCCAGCAGTCGGCGGCGACCTACCAGACCATCAAAAATGTGCTCAACGACACCAAGTCGCCCTACTATGCGAAGTGGTTCAGCAATTTCTTGCAGGGCTCCTACGGCAACGACACCAACGTCTGGCGTGACAGCGACGTTGATATCGTCATGCGCCTATCATCCGTCTACTACTCGGACACCAGCAGCCTGAACGCCGATGAGAAGGCGAACTTCGACCGAGGATGGAGTGCGGCTGAATATTCGTTTGACCAATTCAAGAGCGAGGTTGCAGCATGGCTTATTGCCAACTACGGCGTCGGCGTCGACGCTTCTGGCAAGGCAATCTTCGTACCCGGAAGCGGCAATCGCCGTGATGCCGACGTACTGGCTTGCGCCGAGCACCGCCTTTACCTGAGCTACCCTTCTGTAGGTGAGCCGACCTATATGGAGGGGATCGTGTTCTGGAAGGCCGATGGCACCAAGATCGTGAACTTTCCCAAACAGCATTCCGAGAACTGCACGACCAAGCACCAGAATACGAAAAGCTGGTTCAAGCCCACGGTGCGGATTTTCAAGAACATCCGGAATCGGATGATTGACGATGGCCTGCTGAAGGAAGGCGTTGCTCCATCCTATTTTCTGGAAGGCATGCTCTGGAACGTGCCCGACAATCTGTTCGGGACGAGCTATTTCGAAACCGTGGTGGCTTGCTTCAACCACATCGATTTCATGCAGGATAAATCGCAGCTTAAGTGCGCCAACGACTATCATTGGCTCCTGCGCGATGAATTTCCGACCAGCTGGTCGCTGAACGACCACAGCACGTTCATGGGAGCATTCAAGCAATTCTGGAACAACTATTAAGGCACATTGCAGATCGGAGTTTCCCGCATGCCCCTGCCCGGCCTTCCCGGCAAATCAATGCCCCCGCATCTCATCGAGAAAGCTCAAGCCGTCGCTCGCCATGAGGTTGGCCATTGGGCGATCGGCTATTGCCTCGGCTTCAAGGTGGGCGACATCTCGATCGTCATCCAAGAGGTTGATCACTACCGTGGGCACGCGGTGATCGAGCTTGAATCTGACCTCGGCTCTCTCGAACTGGTCGAGTCCTATCTCCGGCGCCGGATCATGGTTTTATTTGCTGGCGTTATGGCGGAGTCGTTGAAGCCAAACGGTATCCCTCTTAAAGACTACGCGAAACACGAGCTTGAGAAGGGTGGCGCAACGAATGACCACAAGGGCATTCGGGAGCTTCTGCGGGTGCTTAGGGGCGTGGTCTACGGACCGCCACGGGATAAAAAGAAGTTGCAAGGCGAACTGGATACCCTGAACGACGAGCTATGGAACAAGACCGAAGCGCTGGTCATAAAGCACCACAAGCTTATCCTCGGGCTGGGGCTCGCGATCGCAGAAAAGGCATCAGCTCGGGGTAAGCCCTTCGGCCTGACGGAAAAGCAAATAGTTGCGCTGCCCGACGTAGCGGAATGGCTTGCTGCAAATCCGCAGCCAAAATGATCAGGTGCGCGGCTTGCCTTTTCGGTCAATGATGGCGGAGATCTCAGCATCAAGCTTTGCGCGCTTGTCTTCGATCAGCTCGACCAGCGTTGTTTCAAGGATATCGTAGCACACGATCAAGTCCTCGAAGTCGGCGTCTCCCTCGTGGCTACCGAAGTTTCCGACGTGCCTCAACGCATCGAGCGCAGCCTTGTGGCCTGGCTTCAGCTTATCGAGTTCATCGATTCGTTCCGACAGGTCGAGCGTTCCCTTCTTTCCGTTCCGCTTGATGGCCTCGCGAACGACGCCAAGCTGGTCGAGCAGCGCCTCGATGAAAATGCGCAGCCGGCCAGCGCACGCTCCCCTGTTCATCCAGAACAGCTCGAAGGAATGGAAGAGGTGCTCGCGAGGCACCGAGTCCAGCTTCTCCGGCCACTTGATGATCGGTGGCGCCGGAACCATGGATTTGGGGACGAGGGTTTTATCCTCTAATACTTCATGCTCCTCCGTATCGGGGTTGAACACGTATTCGTCGTGGCTCCGGAAATCGCCATTAACCGCTACCACCTCGCCACAGAAGCCGTAGTCACAGGTCAGAAAGCACGTAAACCGCCCCTCCGAAACGTCGTGCAGCGCAAGCTCCGAAAAACCTGTTGTCACGTACTTCGGCTGCTTTCGGTAGAACAGCTTCGAATTTGACCTGAGTGTTCCGGGCTTGCATCGGGGGCATGGTAGGCCGGGAATGGAACCATAGGACTTTCGCCAAATCTTCCTGTCCACGTCCCCTCCGAATCGCGCCGAGCCTTCAAGGCTTCGAGGTACTCTCGCTCGATCTTAGCTAACAGAGCCTCGTCGCCGCAACACTCGGCAATCGGGCGTGTCTCATAAGCGGGGCCAAACATCGCTATTGAGCCGTCAGCCCCAGCGCCGCGCGATGAGCCCGTGCCATCTCGCGCCGCGCTCGGCCTTTTCTAGCGCGGCGCATCTACGGCATCCGCAAGCCTTCTGACAGCCGCCAACTGAATCTCTTTGCGGAGGCGACCTCACACGGAGTCGGCCCAGCTCACTTTCCTCGAAACGCTGGCGCCAGAGCTATCAAACCCCTCACCGTGGAGCTGATGGCCGCAGGCTTGAAGCGCGACTGCATGGGCCGCGACGACCAGACCGAGCATCTTGAAGAGCAGGTGTTGAAGCTCGGGATAGCCAGATAGCGCTACTACTTCGGCCATTCCTTATATCTATGAGGGAACAAATCGATGTCTTTTTTCGCCTCAGCGAACATATCCGCGAAGCGACCGGTTCGCTTGCTGAAGTAACCCGCGACGTGGAACGCGTAGACATCGGCAAGCTGTAGCAGACGCGAATGGTGCGATCGGCAGAAGTGGACGGAATCGACCAGGCTCTTGATATGGATGCCCCATTTGGTCGGGGTGCCATGCTGGCGATACCGTTGGAACTCGCGCACCATGTTATGGGCCTGCTGGTCATCTAGGTCACCAATCAGCAAGGCCGTAGCGTTTTTCGGGATAGCAAGCTCCGCACGCTCCACGAAATGTTGGAAGGCCACCTCCGGCGCGTTTCCTCCCCAGAGCTTTGCGGTGTCGATGGCTGCATAGACGCGCTTCAGCCCGTCAGCCTCGGAAATGATTTTGAGCAGTTCGGCCAACATCTCGATACGTTCAGCCATCGGTCGGCCCTTAAAATGGCCCTTGCCGAAATAGCAGTAGCTGGCGTGGAATTCGGAGCTTGTGACCAGCTCCCGCGTACCGAAGTATTTTTCGGAGAGGTCGGTAACCGCCGTCTCTAGCTGGCCTATCAAGTCAGCGGGAACGACCAAGCCGGCCACGATGTAGTGGTTCTGGCCGTTTTGTGGCATTGCTTTAACTTCATCGAAATAGGTAACGAACAAGACATGGCTCGCGATGGGGTTGAATCGCTGTGATTATCTCAGCCGTGGGCGGCGGCCTGCAACAACGCCAAAGCGGTCCTCCCGAGGAATCTTTCTGAACGCGAAGCGCGGAACGGCAGGGAAACGTTCACGAGATTGTGGACACTTCGGGAATTGCAGGTGATTAATGATGCTGTCGTTCCAGAATTTGTCGAGACTATATAACTCCCCACGCCCGAAACCTCCCCCTGCCCGTCATCTCCCTCAGCCCCAGTTCCAAAACAATCCGCCGCGCCGCCTGCGGAGTGACGTCCAGCGTCTTCGCCACCATCCCGGCCGACGCAAGCGGGTTCGCCATCACCAGCTCGGCCAGCTCCGGCAATTTCGAGGAGGTTCGCCGCCCTTCAAGTTTTCGGTCCATCATCGTCTTCGCCAGAGTCAGCCGGTCATGTTCCTTCATTCCGGTTTCGGCAGCCGCCAAAAATCCGTAGGCGATGGCCAGAAGCCGGGTCTCGCGATCGCGATGCCGGCGCCGATCGACCGGAATTGTTTTGAGGCCAAGGTTGATGGCCGGGAGATGGGCGCCGGTGGTGATACCGGCCTGACGGAGGATAGCGGCGGCAAACAACCGGCCGAGCCAGGGCGCATGCTGCAGCACGGCCAGCTCATTCCAGGCATCGAGGGCGACGATCGCCTGCAACACCGCCGGCAGCTTTTCGGCTTGGCGCAGCACGCCCCGCCATTCCTCAAGCCGGCCATCCTCGTCCCAGTCGAGATCATAGACCAGTGCGTCTCTGTCTACCGCGCTGGCGCGGCCAGGCCGTGTTGCATTTTCGATTGCCGCATCCGATCGGGCGAGCACGGCATCGATGGCGGCGTAGTCGACACCGGGAAGATTTTCGATGTCGTCGCCGTCATCCTCCTCCTCTTCCGGATCGATCGCGCGCACGCGCTTTAGGGCACCGACCGCCTCCGCCTCATCAGTCCGGACCGGCGTGATCTCCGCGGTTTTCCGCAATATTCGAATGCCCTCGGCCGATAGCGCCCAGTCCGGTGACTGGGCAGCGATACGCCGGCGAGTGCGCAGCACGTCGCGAGCGATTGTCAGTTCATGGGTCGGTGTGCGAATATCCCGCGTGGCGTCGTGGAGGACGAGGTCTTCGAGATGGACGAGTTCGCCGTCGATCCACAGCGAGGCGCAGGCATCGGTGAATTGGGACCGTTCCAAGAAGCCGGCACCGACCGGTGAACGGGCGATACGTTCGTCCAGACGGGTGAGGGCGACGCCGGCGTTGAAAGCCGGCCGCAACAGGCCAGTCATGCTGATTTTCGCGAGATCGTAAGCCATTGAAATCATAGTAAATGATTTCTTAAAAGAACTATATATGAATATTAAAGTTCCTCACATCGTATGATTGACGGTTGGCGTTCTAACCATCGATAAGTACTGCTTATCGGACTTGAGCCATCTGTCGCCCGTTCCTTGCCATCTAGGCCGCAAGGGCCTATATTGCCGGCAGAACAAAGCGAGGCACCGATGTCCGAACCGCAACTCTCCGTTCGCAGCACAAAGGCGCGCGACCTGGCCCATGATCTTGCCAGACGCACCGGGCAGCCGATCAACAGGCTCGTCGAGCAGGCGCTGGAGCGCTACGATCAGGAACTGAGCCAGAAACAGGCGAAGACACCGGCAGATGTGCTTTGGGAATTGATGGCAGAAGGCCGCCGCTCGGTACCGCCAGGCACAACATCGGCACATGATGACCTCTATGACGAACACGGCCTGCCGAAATGATCGCTCTTGATACGTCAGCGATCGTGGCCACCGCGCTGGGCGAGCCCGAGGCTGAGCTCTTCCACGCCCTTGTCAGCCGCGAAGAAATCCTTGTGGGTTGGCCAACCCTCATCGAGACCAGAATGGTGCTGACCGGGAAAAGCTTTCCGAATGCCGCAGCCGTCATTGCCCAGTTGGTCGCGCTGCCCAATGTAACGGCCGTCGCGTTCGGTGAGCGCCATTATCATGCCGCGGAGCTTGCGTTCGAGCGGTTTGGAAAAGGGCGGCATCCGGCAGGTCTCAACATGGGTGACTGCTTCTCCTATGCCGTGTCCGCCGTTGCCAAGGCGCCCCTCCTGTTCAAGGGCCGGGATTTTTCGCAAACCGACCTGAAACTGCATTCGGCATCATCGGTGACGTGAATGGTACCGTTCACGCTCGTTCTGGCCTCGACACGCCATCCGCCAAGCCGCAATCACCATAGGTCCACCCGCCCCGGGCTCACCCGCGATCGACACGGCGACGCATGGCATCCTGAACAACGCCGCCGACTTACCCCGGAACGGATGAGATGACGGAAAGCCCCGCAAACGCATCCTTAAGCACAAAAAGCGTGTCGCAACGGGCCGAGCAACTCGACACCATCGCCGCCGTCTTGCCGATGGACCGGCGTGACGAACTGGCTGAGCTGCTGACGGACCAGGACATCGAGACGCTTCGCCATCTGGTCAACGAAGGCATGGGCGCCAACACGCTGCGCGCACTGACCTCCGATCTCGCCTATCTGCAGGCCTGGTCTCTGGCATCCACGGGAATGAGCCTGCCCTGGCCGGCCCCCGAAGCCCTGGCGCTGAAATTCGTCGCCCATCACCTCTGGGACGTCGAGAAGCGTCTGACCGATCCCCATCATGGAATGCCCGCCGAGGTCGAGGACAAGCTCCGCCCGCAAGGGTTCCTGCGATCATCCGGCCCGCACGCGCCCGACACCGTGCGCCGTCGGCTTGCCACCTGGTCCACCCTGACAAAATGGCGTGGATTTGAAGGCCCTTTCGGCTCCCCTGCGCTGAAATCCGCGATCCGGCTGGCCGTGCGTGCAACACCCCGGCCAAGGAAGCGCAAGAGCGCCAAGGCCGTCACTGGCGATGTCCTGTCCAGGCTTCTCTCAACCTGCAACAGTGACAGCCTCCGCGACATCCGCGACCGCGCGATCCTGATGGTCGCCTTTGCCTCCGGTGGACGCCGGCGCAGTGAGATCGCGGGCTTGAGAAAAGAGCAATTGACCGTCGAAGCACCGATTGTCGTGGACGGGGGCCCTCCCCTCCCCTCGCTGTCCATCCATCTTGGACGTACCAAGACAAGTGGTGCCGAGAACGATGAGGTCGTCTATGTGGCCGGCCGGCCCGTCGATGCGCTGAATGTCTGGCTCGCCGCAGCGAAGATCGACAGTGGCAGCGTGTTTCGGGCCATCGATCGATGGGGCAATGTTTCGCGCCACGCGCTGGACCCGAAAGCCGTCAATGACATCGTCAAACAGCGCGCAAAGCTGGCCGGGCTCGAGCCTGGGGAGTTCTCGGCGCACGGACTGCGATCTGGATATCTGACCGAGGCTGCCAACCGCGGCATATCCCTCCCCGAAGCGATGGAACAGTCACGCCATCGTTCGGTGCAGCAGGCGTCCAGCTATTACAACAACGCGACCCGTCGAAGTGGGCGCGCGGCGAGGCTTTTCAGTTAAAAGCAGGACGGTGTTGAGCCTGCACCGGGCCAACGAGATGCACCATAGTCAATGCGCGGGTCCCGATGCTGATAGGATGCTTTCAAGCCTGGACGAGGTTGGCGCGAACCAGCCCAATTGGATTTGTCAGAGCCTTCCCCTGTTTTGCTCGGGGCTGTGGGTCCGCCGGCGAGATCGCCCCAATTCAAGCTCGCTGCTCACCCGGTTTGAGCGATAGAACCTGTTGCTATAACTCACATGCCCGTGCCAAGATGAGTTATAGAAAGGAATTATATAGCTCATGGCGTGGAACTGGACGCAACGGGGGTGGCCCCGATTCAAATATGACGCGGCCGAGCTTCAGGCCCTGGAAAGCAGGTTTCTTCGGTCATCGGGAGAGGTCATCGGCGCAATCCGCCACGTCAGTGATGACGAGCGCAATCTCCTGCGTATCGAGCTGTTGAGCGACGAGGCAGTAAAAACCTCGAAGATCGAGGGGGAAATGCTCGACCGGCTGAGCGTGCAGTCCTCGTTGCGCCGGCAGTTTGGCCTGGCTGCCGACAGCCGACCGGTGCGACCACAGGAACGCGGAATTGCGGAAATGATGGTGGCTGTCTACGATAGCTGGTCGATCCCGCTCGATCATGAAACCCTGTTTCGCTGGCATGTCAAATTGATGACCGGAAACCGCCATATTGGAACGGTCGGCGGATACCGGACGCACGAGGATGCCATGCAGATCGTGTCTGGCCGCCAGGACAAACCCAACATCCATTTCGAGGCACCGCCATCACGTCAGGTGCGGTCCGAAATGGCGGCGTATATCGAATGGTTTAACAGATCCGCACCGGATGGCACAGAGCCCCTGCCCGCTTTGACACGGGCGGGCATCGGTCATTTGTACTTTGAGAGCATTCATCCTTTTGAGGATGGAAATGGCAGAATAGGCCGCGCGCTTGCTGAAAAATCACTTGCCCAGAATATCGGGCAACCGAGCTTGATCGCGCTTGCCTTCACAATCGAACACGCCCGCAAGTTCTATTACGAACAACTCGAAAGGCATCAACGGACGCTCGATATCACCGAATGGCTCACCTATTTCGCCACAACCATTCTCGAGGCCCAACAGACGACCCTAAAACGCGTCGCCTTCCATATCAGCAAAGCACACTTCTACGATCGGTTTCGCGGGCAGTTCAATGAGCGGCAGGAAAAGGCCATAGCTCGCATGTTCCGCGAAGGTCCAGCTGGTTTCCACGGAGGCTTGAGCGCCGAGAACTACATTTCGATCACGCGAACCTCGCGAGCCACAGCCTCGCGCGATCTCAATGACCTGGTTGTCAAAGGGGCGCTCGCCCGCACAGGCGAGCGACGATACACGCGCTATTCCCTCAACCTTCAGGACAGCCAATAAGGCCATGGTCCATGATCGCAGCACCGTCACCATCCATGAAATGCTCTCAAGAACACATGGCGCCCTCGAGATCCTCGCTTGAAGCCTACACACAACGGCATCCCACGGTCGATCCTCCACCAGTTCACGCCGTCCTCTGCCCCTTGACGCTATTTGCCCGCATCAACGCCATCAGCATGGGCCCGAGCGAGAACTCGCCACGTTCCGCCTTTCGCGTCAGATCGCGCAGGTATCCGCCGGCAGAGTTGATATGCCCTGCCCTTTCGAGGATACAGGCAACCGCAACCGCTGCATTTTCTGGCCCCATCGCATCGCAAGCGTCCTGATAAGCCGATGGGCTCACGCCGAGCATAGATCGAACCACTACCGCGGCCGCCATCAGATCCCGCCAGTTTTCAATTCGACCCCCAGGCCCGTAATCGGCAATATCGGGGCTCGCCTTCAACACCATCGCCAAGGGGAAAGCCTTCAGCGGCTCACGCGTCCGTCGTTTGGCCGGGCTCGGGCTTTCGCCCTGCTCCTTTCCAGAGCTAGGTTCAAGTTCATGGATGGATTCGGTATTTGAATTCTGTATGTGGCGTTCAAAACGGGCATCATTGGCGGCTGTTTTTTGTGATTTAACCTGGGATTCCAGAAGATTGACGATCTCGTCGCGCAGCATGCCCATCTCTTCGAGGATGGGTTCAAGCGTTTCGATGCCCGGTGTGCGGGGAATCCTCCGGACCAGGTCGAGATACTGTTCCTCGATGGCGGCCCAATTACCTGCGGCACCTTCTTCCATGGCCGCCGAGATCAGCTTTCGGACATCCCGCCGGCAGATGGACAGCGCTTCTTTGGTGATCAGGAACCGCTTGCGTTCGGCAGCGGTCTGCTGGGCCAGATTGGCCAGCTCCTCGACGCGCGCCAGAAGCGGCGCCAGAGAGAACCCATAGGCCTGCTCGATTTCGCCGGAGCGATCCTTATGGGCGTAGCGTTTGCCATTCGGACTGTCCTTGCGGGAAATCAGGCCGGCTTCCACCAGGGCCGCCAAATGTCGGCGAAGCGTCGTCCCTGTAATCCCATGCGCGCGAATCGCCAATTGCGCATTCGAGGGGAATACGACAAGGCCACGATCCTCGGACAATTCGTTTTGCGGATAAAAGCTCAGCAATGCGTCGAGGACGGTAAGCGCACGGTCCTGGACACCCAGGAGGGCCCTTGCCTCGCATACGTCACGAAACACTCTCCATTTGTCGGCGGTCTTGCCCGCCTTGATTTCTGCGCTTTCGAGTTGCCGCCCCACCAGGGCAAGCGTCATCGACCGCCGCCCGAAAGGCGTCGTCACACCATGCGTCTGCATCTCTCTTCACCTTCTTCAAGGCAAAAGAAATCAACTCACCCAAAACGGCGCCAAAGACTCTTGACTATGATTCCTGGAGATGCGATTCTCAAACTGCTAGGATATGAGGAAGGCTTCCAGGACGGTGACGTTTCGGGGGCCTTTTTCTTTTGCGGTCAGTCTCCTTGCGATTTCATCGACTGTTTGAACTCTTCGTGCAGTCTCTCCAGGTTGTCGGAGATGAACCGACCGAAGCTCGCGGCATCCTTGGCCTTCAGGGCGATCGAGTAGCTCTTTCCCGCGCCCTTGAACTCCGCGCTGACACCAGCGTCCTTTGACTGCCAGCTGCCGGCAGGCTTTGTCCGTTTCTGCGGCTTGCGCGCCTTGCGGATCTCCGAGACCAGAAAGTCGAAACGTTCCTCTGACTGCAACTTGGAAAATCGCTCGTCACCGACAAGGCGGTTGGCCGCCGCCAGCGCGTCCGGATGCTCAATCAGCTGGGCGACATCGAGCCAGCGGTCGCGTCCGATCCCCTTTGCCGCACCGATGGCCCGGATGAGCTGCTCGGGCACGCGGCCGGTCACCGACAACATGCGAGTGAGGAGAGGGGCATCGACAGACAGAGCCAACTGGATCGTGCGTCGCTCGTGGCCCATCTCCTGAAGATGATGGGCGAAGGCTGCACGCTCGATAAAGGAGAGGTTTTCCCGGGCGGAATTCTCCTGACCCTGGGCAATCACATGATCGATATCGGAGACAGGCTTGACGACTGCCTTGACACTGCGGCCAAGAAGTCTCGCCACCCGGACCCGCCGGTGACCGAATACGATCTGGAAACGTCCTTCGCTGGTCGGGTGAGGGCGCACCAGAATTGGCGTATCCTGTCCCCGCTCACGGATCGCGTCGACCAGTTCCTTGAAGGCGGCCTCGTCCTCGCCCATACGATCCGACACGAAGGAATCGTCAACCTGGGCCGGATCGATATCGACCACGGCTTCGCCGACCAGGGCCTGGTCAGCCATGGCCGCCTTCTCCGCAAGCTCGCTCAGCGAGTTGATCATGGAGCGCGACGCGCCGCGATTGGCATAGCCGGGGGTCGCCTTGCGTTCCGGCCGCGTGTTCTCGCTCGCGGTGATGTTGGCGAAGATGTCCTTACGCGCCATGCCGGAAACCTCCCAGGCGGATCAAACTCATGTAATCTTTCAACAAAATGCCGGTTTGTACGGCTGACAACGGATCAGTCATTGCGGCGCCCCCAGGCGGCCTGCAGCAGATCGATGACTTCGCCATTGACCAGATCCATGGCCTCGCGCGCGCGGTCATAGGTCGAAGACGTAAACTGGGACCGTTCGACCTCGTAGAGCGTCTGTTTCGTCAAGCCGGCGTCCGAGACGGCCGTGGTCTTGACCATGTGATTCTTCATCATCTGCTGGGCAAACATGGACTGCATGAAGCCGACCATTTGTTGCTGCGGCACGTCCATTGGCTCGAACCGGGTGATCAGATAGCGGAACCAGTCGAGACTGACGTTCACGCCGGCACCCTCGACGCTCTTCAAGATGCTCCCGAGCATCAGCAAAAACTGGGACATCGACATGATGTCGAGCATCTGCGGATGAACCGTGATCAAGACGGAGGTGGCGGCGGTCAGGGCCGTCAGGGTCAGATAGCCAAGCTGGGGAGGGCAGTCGATGACAACGACGTCGTAGCGGTCATCGACTTCCGCCAGTGCGGAGCCAATCCGGGTGTAGAAGAGCTTGCCTTCCATCGAGTCCTTCCGCTGCATGGCAAGCGGCGTCTCGTATTCATATTCCTGGAGCTCGAGGTTTGCCGGCACGATGTCGAGATTGGGGAAATTCGTCGACTGAATGATGTCGGCGATCGATCGACGGCCCTCGTCATAGCGGATTGCTTCATAGAAGGACGGCTTCTCGTCGAGTTCGGGCTGGATGCCGTAAAGAGCGGTCAGCGAGGCCTGCGGGTCGAGGTCGATCGCCAGGACCCGGTAGCCGCTCAAGGCCAGGAACTGCGCCAGATGGGCCGCCGTCGTTGTCTTGCCAGAACCGCCCTTGAAATTGACAACGGCGATGACCTGAAGCTTGTCTCCCGGTTTGCGGTGGGGAACGCGATCCAGAAGGGTGCGAAGCTCGTTCATCTGGGCGGCGGTATAATAGCGCCGCCCAGTCGAGGTGACACTCGGCTCGACACCCTTGCCCTGGAGGTGCAATTTCTTCAGATAGCTTTGCGACACACCGACGAACTGAGCGACCTCGGCCAGCGAAAACATGCGCAGGGTCTTCTGCGCATTCGGCGGAAACTTCTCCATGCGCAGCATGTCGAGTTTCGACGAAATCTCGCTACCCTGTTCGAGAATGATATCGGCGAAGCTCGATACCGAGTCCAACATCGCCTTTTTCACGTTCATTTGGTTCGGAGCCCTTTGTCACGATATTTTTGCGAAAACGCGGGAATTACCGTGACTGTTATCCGATTCCCCCTCCTTGGCAAGGAGAATAGGGTTAACGGGATATGATCCTACACCCTTCCAAACCCTGGATTTTATTCGCTTCATCTTGATAAGATGAACGATTTCCGTGTGTTACAACGGAACCTGCCGACAAGGTCCGGTCTTGCCAGTCACAGATTTGCAAGTCCCGGAGCGGCCAACGCGGGCCTCCAGCCAGCCAGAAATCGATTCTCGAAAATGATCAAGCCCGACTCACACGCGGGAGGGCCGAGTTGCAAATCTGTGACTAGACCCGATTCCGCCATCCCGTCACTCCTGTGTTCATCAACCACAGGAGACCCGTACAATGAAGGTGGTGGCAATCGGAAGGAACAGGTCGCGCGGCGAAGGCCGCCTTGTCGAGGATATGCACCGGCTGCGTGCCAGGATCTTCGCTGACCGCTTGCGCTGGAATGTCAGTTGCCCGGCCGGACTGGAGCGCGACGAGTTCGATGACCTCGACCCTACCTATATCCTGGCTCTCTCCGGCCGGCGTCAGGTCATTGGCTGCGCGCGCTTGCTGCCGGCCACAGGCACGACCATGCTGCAGCAGGTCTTCCCGCAGCTCCTGGCAGACGGGAGGCTTGAGGCCCATGAGGCGATGATCGAGAGCTCTCGCTTTTGTGTCGATACGTCGAGTACGGAGGGGAGGGGGGCCGATTTCCTGCACCAGGCTACCGTGACCCTGTTTTCCGGCATCATCGAATGGGGCATGGCCCACGGCTATCGCGAGCTGGTCACCGCCACCGATCTGCGTTTCGAGCGCATCCTCAAGCGGGCCGGCTGGCCGATGCGCCGCCTCGGGGTTCCGCAAACGATCAACGAGACGCAAAGCGTCGCCGGTCTTCTTCCGCTCGATGCGGCAAGTTTGCTCAGGCTTCGGCCCGTCGACTACTGCTCGTCTTTCCGTTCGGCCCATCAGGCGGCGTGAGGCGAGCATGACCGAGCTTCGTTCCCGTCCCCGTCTCATCCGCAAACTGCAGGACGCGCTTGGCGAACATCTCTGCGCTGCCTTGGAGGATCCATGGGTGGTCGAGATCATGCTGAACCCCGACGGCCAGCTGTTCATAGAGCGCCTCGGCCAGGGGGTCCTGCATGGCGGCGAACTCTCGCGCAGCGCCGCCGAGATCGTCATTGGCTGCGTCGCCCATGTTCTCGACCAGGAAGCGGACGACCAGCGGCCGATCATTTCGGGCGAACTTCCCATCGGCGGCCATCGCTTCGAGGGACTTCTGCCACCGGTCGTGGCCGGTCCGTCCTTCACCATTCGCCGGCGTGCATCCCGACTGATACCGCTGGACGACTATGTGACGGCCAGGCTGATCACTGCGTCGGAGGCCGGATTCATCCGCAGCGCGATCAGTGCCCGTCTCAACATTGTCGTTTCGGGGGGAACCGGATCGGGCAAGACGACCTTCGCCAATGCGCTGCTCCTGGAAATCAGCAGGCAGGCCCCCAATGATCGGATTGTCATCCTGGAGGATACGGCTGAAATCCAGTGCGCTGCGCAAAACACCGTGAGCCTGCACACCAGTGAAACGGTCGACATGGCGCGTCTGCTCAAGAGCACGCTTCGCTTGCGGCCGGACCGCATCATTGTCGGCGAACTGCGCGACGGCGCGGCGCTGACCCTTCTCAAGGCATGGAACACCGGCCATCCCGGCGGCGTGACCACGATCCATGCCAACAGCGCCAGATCCGCGCTGCTGCGGCTTGAACAGCTGACCGCCGAGGTCAGCCAGCAATCGATGCAGGCCGTCATCGGCGACGCCGTCGATCTCATCATATCGCTCGAGCGCACGCCGAGCGGCCGGCGCGTCACGGAAATCATCCATCTGCGCGGCTTTACCAATGCGCACTATCAAACCGAAACCTATGGAGAAGGGCATGACGATGCGGTCTGACGGACGAATTTCATTGCACACAGCCTTGCTGGCCTTCCTGCTATGCGCAACACCTGTGCTTGCCAGCTCCGGTGGCGGCCTGCCCTGGGAGGGGCCGCTGGAGCAGATCCAGGAGTCGATCACCGGGCCTGTCGCCGGCTTCATCGCCCTTGCCGCGGTGGCGGTTGCCGGCGGCATGCTGATCTTCGGTGGAGAGCTCAACGATTTCGCCCGGCGCCTGATGTATGTCGTGCTCGTCGCCGGCATCCTGCTCGGCGCAACCCAGATCGTTGGCCTGTTTGGCGCGACAGGCGCCACCACGGCCTTTGACCGGCACATCTCGACATTGGCCCTGGCCAAAACCAAGGCGATGTCGTCCCATGCGTGATGTGGCCGTGCCTCTGCGTCATCATCGCATTCACCGCGCCCTGTCGCGCCCCAATCTCTTGATGGGGGCCGACCGCGAACTGGTTCTCATAACGGGCCTTGCAGCCATTGTCCTGATCTTCGTCGTGCTCACTTTCTATTCCGTGGTGTTCGGCCTTGCCGGCTGGACATTCATGGTCGGCGTTCTGCGGATGATGGCCAAGGCCGATCCGCAGATGCGCCGCGTCTACATGCGGCACATTCGCTACCGTCCGGTCTACCGCCCGACCTCCACCCCCTGGAAGCGTTCGTAAAGGAGAAGGTCCATGGTCAATCTTCGCGCCTTTCGCCATACCGGTCCGTCCTTTGCCGATCTGGTGCCCTATGCAGGCATGGTCGATGACGGGGTCCTGCTGCTGAAAGACGGCAGCCTGCTTGCCGGCTGGTATTTCGCCGGTCCTGATTCCGAGAGCGCAACGGATCACGAGAGGAATGAAATCTCCAACCAGATCAACAGGATCCTTTGCCGTCTCGGTTCAGGCTGGATGCTACAGGTGGATGCCGTCCGGATCGCTACGGGCGACTATCCATCTGCCGAGCGCTCGTTCTTTCCCGACCCGGTGACGCGTGCCATCGATGCCGAGCGGCGCGCGCATTTCGAACGCGAAAGCGGTCATTTCGAGAGCCGGCACGCCCTGGTTCTCACCCACCGGCCTGCAGAACAGGGCCGAAGGGCGCTCGGCCGCTGCGTTTTTTCCGAAAGAGCGGCGCGCAGGCTAAGCCAGGCGGATGTCGTGCTTTCGACGTTCCAGGATGCCGTGCGCGAAATCGAACAGTATCTGGCCAACACCCTGTCTATCCGCCGCATGAGAACGCGCCAGGTGATCGAGCCGTCGACCGGAAGAACCTCGCGATATGACGAATTGCTCCAGTTCATTCGCTTCTGCGTTAGCGGCGAGAACGTGCCCGTCAGGCTGCCGGAGGTACCGATGTATCTCGACTGGCTGGTCACCGCCGAGCTGCAGCATGGCCTGACCTCGAAGGTGGACGGCCGCTTTGTCGGTGTCGTCGCGATCGACGGTCTGCCGGCGGAAAGCTGGCCGGGTATTCTGGCCGGTCTGGACCTGATGCCGCTCTCCTATCGCTGGTCATCCCGGTTCATTTTTCTCGATGCCGAGGAGGCCAAGATACGGCTCGAACGGGCCCGGCGCAAATGGCAACAGAAGGTGAGACCCTTCTTCGATCAGCTCTTCCAGACCCGGAGCCGATCGCTCGATCAGGACGCCATGGCAATGGTTGCCGAAACAGAAGACGCCATTGCCATGGCCTCCTCGCAGCTCGTGGCCTTTGGCTACTATACGCCCGTCATCGTGATGTTCGAGGACGACAAGGAGCGTCTGCGCGAAATGGCCGAGGCGGTTCGGCGATTTGTGCAGGCGGAAGGTTTCGGTGCCAGGATCGAGACGCTTAACGCCACGGAGGCCTATCTCGGCAGCCTGCCCGGCAACTGGTACTGCAATGTCCGCGAGCCGCTGATCAGTACGCGCAATCTCTGCGACCTTGTTCCGCTGAACTCGGTCTGGTGCGGAGAGCTGACCGCCCCATGTCCGTTCTATCCCGCCGACGCACCGCCGTTGATGCAGGTTGCCTCCGGCTCGACGCCGTTCCGGTTCAACCTGCATGTGGAGGATGTCGGCCACACGCTTGTCTTCGGGCCCACCGGATCAGGCAAGTCGACGCTTCTCGGCCTGATCGCCGCACAGTTCCGCCGGTATGAGGGCGCCCAGATCTTTGCTTTCGACAAGGGGCGATCCCTGCTGCCGCTGACGCTTGCGGCCGGCGGCGACCATTACGAGATCGCAGGCCTGGATGCGCGGGGGAGGGGGCTCGCCTTCTGTCCGCTTGCCGAGCTTGCGAGCGACGGCGACCAGGCATGGGCATGCGGATGGATCGAAACCCTTGTTGCCTTGCAGGGCATTTCGATCACGCCGGATCATCGCAATGCCATATCCCGCCAGATCAGCCTGATGTCGCAGGCAAAGGCTCGGTCGCTATCGGACTTCGTCAGCGGCGTGCAGATGCGCGACATCAAGGAAGCCCTCAACCACTACACGGTGGACGGTCCCATGGGGCAGCTGATGGACGCGGAAAGCGACGGCCTGGCGCTTGGCTCATTCCAGTGCGTCGAGATCGAGGAGCTCATGAATATGGGCGAGAGAAATCTCGTACCTGTTCTCACCTACCTGTTTCGCAGAATCGAAAAACGGCTGACGGGCGCGCCAAGCCTCATCATTCTGGACGAAGCCTGGCTGATGCTCGGACATCCTGTCTTCCGCGACAAGATCCGCGAGTGGCTGAAGGTGCTGCGCAAGTCCAATTGCGCGGTGGTTCTGGCCACACAATCCCTGTCGGATGCCGAGCGCTCGGGCATCTTCGACGTGCTCAAGGAAAGCTGCCCGACCAAGATCTGCCTGCCGAACGGCGCTGCGCGAGAGCCGGGCACGCGGGAATTCTATGAGCGGATCGGCTTCAACCCGCGCCAGATCGACATCGTGGCCAATGCGGTTCCAAAACGGGAATATTACGTGGTCTCGCCCCAGGGGCGGCGGTTGTTCGACATGGCCCTTGGCCCCGTCGCACTCGCCTTCACCGGGGTCTCCGATCGCGCTCAGTTGAATACGGTGCGTTCCTTGCACGCTCAGTACGGGGCCGAGTGGCCCGTCCATTGGCTCGAAGCGAGAGGGCTCGACGATGCGGCCGCATATCTTGGTGTTTGAATGGCTCGGGGCCGCCGTGATCGCGGCTCATATGTTCACCGGACCGGCTCATGCCGGGACCGCAACCGGTGCGGCGACCGAGTGGACCCAGCTTGCCAACAATGCCGAGCTCGTCGCGCTCCTCGAGAGCTCCGGCGTGCAGGTCGACAACCAGCTTACCCAGATCAACCAGCTCGCCGAGCAGATCCAGAACCAGCTGCAGATCTATCGCAACATGCTGCAGAACACGGCGGCTCTTCCCCTTCACATCTGGGGCGACGTCGAAAACGACCTGACGCGGCTGCGCAATATCGTCACGCAAGGTCAGGCTATCGCCTTTTCCATGGGCAATGCCGACGACATCCTGAAACAGCGTTTCGAGAGCTATGTCGACCTTGCTGCGAACCTGCCGGATGCAGAGAGCTTCTCGGCGCGCTACCAGACGTGGTCCGAGACGAACCGCGACACGATCGCCGGCAGCCTGCGGGCCGCGAGCATGACGGCCGAACAGTTCGACAGCGAAGAACGCACGATGAGCGCGCTGCGTTCAATGTCGGAGACAGCCGATGGTCAGATGAAGGCGCTGCAGGTCGGGCATGACATCGCCGCCCAGCAGGTCGCCCAGTTGCAGAAGCTGCGCGGCCTCGTATCTCAGCAGATGACCATGATGGGCAGCTGGCTCCAATCCGAGCAAACCAGCCGGGACCTCGCCCAGGCCCGCCGTCAGGCGCTCTTCAACGCGACCGTGCGGGCAATCCCGCCGGGCCAGAAGATGGAGCCGCGCTGGTGAACGAGAAGAGTTGGAGCCCGTCGTCCGCAATTGTCCTTGCCCTCTTCCTGACTGCGCTTGCCGCGGGGAGTGGTTCTGCGCTTGCGCAGGAGGGACATATTCTCACCGAACTGGAAAACCAGGTCGTTCTCGCCGCGCAGGACTGGCAGACGACCGTCATGGATGCGGCCCGATCGCTGTTCTGGATCCTCGCGTCCATAGAGATAGGCATTGCCGCAGTCTGGCTCGCCCTTCAGGCGGCCTCGCTCGACAGCTGGTTTGCCGAACTGGTCCGGCGCATTCTCTTTGTCGGCTTCTTTGCCTTCGTGCTGGACCAGGGTCCGGCCTTTGCCAAGTCGGTGGTCGACAGTCTGTTCGCGATCGGAGCCGGAAAAGGATCGGCTTCGCCGGCCGAGATATTCGACGCCGGCATCCGCGTCGCATCGGCAATGTCGGCGCGGGCCCAGTTCGGCGTCTTCGAGGACAACACGCTGGCGATCGCCGCCGTACTCGCCATGGGCGTGGTGGTGATCTGCTTTTCCCTGGTCTCGGCGATCTTTGTCGCCGTCATGGTGGAAATGTATGTCGGGCTGCTTGCAGGCATGATCATGCTTGGCCTTGGCGGGTCATCCTTCACCAAGGATTTCGCCATCCGCTATCTCGTCTACGCATTCTCGGTGGGGATGAAGCTGATGGCGCTGGTGATGATCGCCCGCATCGGCTCCACGGTCCTGCTCGGCCTTGCCCAGTCGCCAAGCGAACAGGCCGAGCCGCTCGTGGCCACCCTGGCAATCGCCGGCATTTCCGTCGTCGTCTTCATCATCGCTGTCTATGTGCCAAACATCCTGCAGGGTGTCGTCCAGGGCGTCTCGGTCTCCGGCGGCATGGAGGTGATCCGCCATGGCGGTCAGGCGGCCAGTCTGGCTGCCGGTGCCGGCTTCCTTGGCGTGTCGGCCGCCGGATTGGCCAAGGCTGCAACGCAACAGGCCCGGGCAGAAGGCGCATCTGCGACGAATGCGGAGCTCAAGGGCGTTGTCACGGGGCTGGCCGCAACGGGCAGGGCAGTCGGTTCCGCAGTTAAGGACAAGGCGATCGGATCGCCCGGTGCCTATGCCGGCTCCCTGCTTGGCCTGGCCAACGCAAAACTGGATCGGGCGAGCGCCAGTGGGGCCCGACCGCAAGCAAAACTCCCACGCGACGACTGAGGAAGGCCAGGGACATGTTCGAGGAGAGACCCGCAATGGAGAACCCCTATCTGGCCGCCCGGCAGGAATGGAACGAGCGCTATGGCACCTATGTGAGGGAGGCCCGGGTCTGGCGCATCGTCGGTATCATCAGCCTCGCCCTGGCGCTTATCGGCTTCAGCTACGCGCTCTATCTCAGCACCGAGGTCAAGCTTGTTCCCTACATCGTCGAGGTCGACAAACTCGGAACTCCGGTTTCTGCGGGCATACCCGAGCAGATCGAATATGCGGATCCCCGCGTCGTGCGCGCGACACTCGGCAGTTTCATTGCCAGTTTCCGCTCGGTCACTCCCGACGCGGTCGTCCAGAAGCAGTATATCGACCGCACCTATGCGCTGCTGCGCACATCGGATCCCTCGACAGAAAAGATCAATGCGTGGTTTCGCGGCAATTCGCCGTTCGAGACCGCAAAGACCGCAACCGTTTCGGTCGAGGTCAGCAATATCGTGGCGCTGTCCAACCAGACCTACCAGATCGACTGGACGGAATTCGTACGGGATCGAAAAGGCCGCGAAACGGCGACCCGCCGGTTCAGGGGGATCGCCACGGTCACACTGACAGCACCGCAGGACGAAGCAACCATCAGGCTCAACCCGATCGGGCTCTACATCAGGGACTTCGACTGGACCGCACAGCTTTGAGAAAGGAAAAGGACATGAGGAAGTCAGTTCGTTTCGCCCTGGCCCTGCCCGTCATCGGCTCGGTCGCCCTGCTGATTGGGCCGCCACCGGTCCACGGCCAGGAGATCAGCTTGACGGAGGCGAAGGGCCTGGGACTGTCGCAGAAATGGCAGAAGGCCCCGGGCCTTGTCACCAAGGGCCCTGATGGAAAGGTCACGTTTCTTTTCGGACAGACCCAGCCTTCGGTGATCTGCTCGCCATTGCAGGTCTGCGATATCGAGCTCGAGCCGGGCGAGGTGGTTCGCGACGTGCTGGTGGGGGACAGCGTAAGGTGGAAGGTCGAACCGGCAACGTCGGGGGCTTCCGCCGGCCAGTCCATACATCTCATCGTCAAGCCGGCGGAGCCCGATCTTTCGACTTCGATGATCGTCACGACCTCGCGGCGCACCTACCATGTTCAGCTGAAGTCGCATCCAAGCCAATACATGGCCCGCGTCGGTTTTGCCTATCCCGACGACGTGTCGGCAAAGCTCGACGGTATTAATGCGCGGCTCGGTTCAAGGGCGCAGGCGATGGATGGTTCACCCGAGCGCCTGGACTTCTCCTATAGCATCAGCGGTCGCGCGCCATGGAGGCCAAAGCGCGTCTATTCGGACGGTGAGAAGACATACATCCAGTTTCCCCGGTCGATCGCCGGGCGGGACGCGCCGGTCCTGTTCGTCGTCTCCGCCGGACAAAAACGGATCGTCAATTATCGCATGAAGGACGACCTGATGGTCGTCGACTACAATTTCGACCGTGCGCTGCTGATTGCCGGCGTCGGCTGGAGGCAACAGAAGATCACCATCAACAGGGGGAGATAGACCATGCGACGGACAGTGATCTCCCTGCTTGTCGCTATCCCTGTGGCCGGTTGCCAGGCATCGACGCACGACCTGCCAAAGACCCCAGACATGCCTCTGCTTTCGTCCGGCGCAGCGGAAGCCATTGCCGGCGACCTGGCTGCCCGCCTTGCGCAGGAAGAGACGCCGGCCGCGACGACAATCTTCATCGCCGGGGATCGCTCCCAGTTTGCCATGACGCTCGAGCGCGCATTGAGCGACTGGGGTTATGCCGTGTCTAACGATCCAGGATCGGACAAACGGTCGAATGCGGTGAGCCTCAGCTATTCGCTCACGGGCCTGGAAGGCCAGATCCTGGCACGCCTTTCGACGCCAGAGACGAGCTTCGGACGCATCTACACGGCCAGCGACACCGGCGCAGAACCGGACGGTCCCTTCACCGTCCTGCAACACGATTGAAGGAGTTTGTCCATGGTCCAGTCCCTCAAGCTTGCCAGCGCACCCGGCCAGGACGATGCAGGCGTGCAGCGGTTGAACCGGCTGCCTCTGTTTGCTGTGATCGGCCTGACGGTCCTGTGCCTGGCAATCATCGTCTATGGCCTGTCCTCCCGCGGCGTGCTGTTCAGGCGGGATAACGGTGCAAAGGCCGGCTTGCCTGCGGCGGCCTCGAGCTTCGCCGATCAGCTCAAGCGGGGTGTTGCTGACGGGATCATCGGCGATCCGGAGCCGGCGGCTCTGCAAAAGCCCGCACCGACCGTCATCCCGGCGCCTTCGCCAAATGCAGCGCTTCCCCCTCAGCCGATTGCGCCCTCATTGGCGCCGACAGCTGCGCAGTCCAGAATGCCGTCAGAAGCCGAATGGCTCGCCCGCCTCGAGCGCGAACAGCACGAGCAGGTCTTGCGCGAACGCCACCGCCAGCAGATGGCGCGATTGCAGGCGCGCGGCGCCGCGCTGGAATCGCCGCTGAAGATCGATCTCGACGGCCTCGCCTCGCCCGAAGTGCACCGTATTGGTCCAATCCCGGGTGCGACTGGCGTGCAGGCAAGGTCCACGCCCGCTCTCGATCCGGCCGCAATGCAGGCGGCGTTCGCAGCGGCAAGCCAGGACTCCAACCAGCAACTGGCCAAGGAAGATTTCATCAACCGGAAGGACAGCGAGCCAGGCTTCCTGGAGAGCCGCCAGGTCCCGCCCTCGTCCCCTTATGAACTGAAGAGGGGGTCGGTCATCCCCGCAACCCTCATGACCGGCATCAATGCCGATCTTCCCGGCAGGGTGTTCGCCCAGGTAAGCCAGAACGTCTATGACAGTGCAACCGGGAGCCATCTCCTGATCCCGCAAGGCGCCCGGCTGCTGGGGCGCTATGATTCCAAGGTGTCGTTTGGCCAGTCGCGCGTTCTGGTCGTCTGGACTGATATCATATTGCCGGACGGCTCGGCGCTGCAGATTGGTGCGATGGGCGGGACGGATGCGGAAGGATTTGCCGGCTTCCATGACAAGGTCGATCGCCATACCTTGCGGACCTTCGGGTCTGCCGCACTGATCGCACTGATCGGGGCAGGCATGGACATGGCGCTTCCCGATGAAGCCGGCCTCTCGGGAAGAACGAGCGCCTCGGACGCGGCGCGCCGCAGCTTCAGCGAGACCTTTGGCCGGCTTGTCGAAGGCAGCGTGTCGAAGAACCTGAATGTCCAGCCGACACTTGCCATTCGACCGGGTTACCAGTTCAACGTGCTGGTCGACCAGGATCTGACCTTCTCGAGGCGTTTCGGTGAGTAGACAGCTTTCGGCGCGATGCGGTGCCGGCCGGTTCCAGCAGGGCGGTTCAGATCAACATCAGCTTGGCCGCGAGTGCGGTCGCCTGGGCCAGCGTGACGACCTCGAGTTTTTCCTTGGCCGTTTTGATGTAGAAGCGCACGGTATTGTACTTGATGCCGGCAAGCTTGGCGATTTCGGCCATCGACTTGCCCTCGGCCGCCCAGCGCAGGCACATGATTTCGCCCTCGTTCAAAGTGACGGCGGTCGGATTGCCGGCGACCTTGCCGCGTCGCAGGAATGCCGCATGGATCATCGCAGCTGCCGCCGAGGCCTGGAAGAGATCCATTCTGCGTGCGTTTTCCAGGCTGGTGGCGCGCGATGAAGCGAGCGTGAGAATGGCGAACCCGCCAAATCCGGGGCGCACGGGAATGGAAAATCCCGCACGAATGTCGTATTCGGCAGCTTCTTCGTGGAAGCGCCGCAAGTCGCGCTCCATGCTGGGGCGTCCACCGTCCAATGACCAGCAGAATGCCCCTGAACCCCGTTTGGCTGCGGTAATCACCGGATCGATCCGGCTGTAGGACCGCTCGAGATAGTGCCCCTGCCATTCCCGGGGATAGTTCGACACGGCAAAGCTCCTCTTTGCCCGGATATGGAGATAGGCATAGAATTCAAACCCGTGATCCAGGGCGAAGTCCTCGATCGCGGACTTCAGGTAAAGTTCCCCCAAGGCCGTGGAACAGGCCTCCACCAGAGCGTCGAAGGGGTATTGCTCTTGCGCCATGGTCGTCCAACTCCATCAAAATGAGGATGGCCATGCCGTCGGGTGCTGCACGAGAAGCCACCGGACAGCGGCATCACATCTAGCTGAAATAGATCGAGCCCGCAGGCCGAAACGTCGTGTACTACACGGTATAGCTGCTTTGGTCCGCGCCGCAACTTCTCGAAACATCGAGCAACAAAATTTCATAAATGCGATTGCTGTGTCCCCGGCACGGGGCCTGCGCCGATCAAAGATCGACATCGACGATCGGCGTAAACAGATAGCCGCCCATGCGAATGGTCTTGATCAGTTCGGGATGATGGGGATCGATCTCGATCTTGCGGCGCAACCTGCTGACATGAACGTCGATGCTGCGCTCGACCGGGTTCGCGGTTCCGGCGTGGGTCAAGGCGAGAAGCCTCTGGCGGGATAGTGGCTTGCCCGGATTTCGACAGAAGGCCCACAGCAGATCGAACTCGGCTGCCGTCAGCTCGACGTCCTTGTGCGACGGATCACGCAGCCGGCGCGCGTGTGGATCGATGCTCCAACCGTTGAACCGCATGGTGGTTCGAAGCGACAAGGCGGCAGCGCCAAAGGAGGCCCTGCGCAACAGGCTCTGAATCCTTGCCCGGATCTCCCTGGGACCGGTCGTCCTGGAAAAGCTGTCATCGGCGCCCGCGTCCAGGGCGGAGATGAGGGTGTCCTCGTCTTCGGGGTGGACCAGCACGATGATCGCAACCATGCTGACGGCTCGCACGCTTCGGCACAAGGAGATCACGTCCTCCCCAATATCGGCGTCGAGGACGAGGAGATCGATCCCCCGTGACCGCAGCACTCTGCGCATGGCACCGGCATCGGTCGCAAGCCGGACGCTCGCCGACATGGCCACTGCCTCGACGATCGCCTGAGTGATGTTTTGCTCTGCAGCGACGATCAGGATTTCCGCTTCACGCACCGCTGTCCTGCCTTGCTTCAAGAACACTCCTCACTGGGCTGGTGGCCTGAGATCGACACCTGTCGGGTATTGCCGATTGCCGTGGCGGCCGAAAATCCACGGATGCGACGCAACTTTGTCGCGTGCATTTGAGTACGGCAACTTTTTGACCATGTGCCAAGGCACAAATCTGCGAGTGGAGCTCAGACCAGAGCAGCAACAAATCTTCACAGCCAGCCGCCAAGAAGGATTTGAACCGGCCGGCCTGCGGTGCGATCCTGTTGACGGCATGGCGTGGCATCGGGCAGCGGGCCGGCCAGACCCGACAATCTCCGGTGCCGGGAGCTTCCGTGAAACCTCTGGTCGTCGTCAGTTCGGGCAATTCGGAGTTCAGCCTCTTTGCCCGCCATATTCTCGAGAACCATGGCTTTGCAACCGCCTTGGCGATCGACGCCGGGAGCACATGGTCAAGGGTCGTGGAAGGAGACGTCCATGCCGTGCTGCTGGATGGCCACCTTGAGGAAGCGATCGGTCTTTGCGAAAGGCTGAAAACCGACCCGGCAACGTGGCGGGCCAAGATCGTCGCCCTCATAGACCAGGGGCCGGAGAGCACCTACGCAGCCTTCGTCAATGCCGGTATCGACGAAGGCTTCGTGCGCCCGGTGGAACCTCGCCTGTTCATCCGCGCCCTGGAGGAACTGACGTCCGCAAGCGCCCCGTCTGACTGCGGACGGGAGGGGTCGCGAACCCTGACCTACGCGGATATCGAGGTCGATCTCCATGCACGGCGGGTTCGACGCGCCGGTCAGGACGTCCGGCTGACTGCGATCGAATTCGAACTGCTCCGGCAGTTCATGGAAGAGCCGACGAGAGTGTTCAGTCGCGAGGTGCTGATCAAAGCCGCATGGCCGGAAGGGACCTTCGTTGACCGCCGCACGGTCAACATTCACGTCGGGCGTTTGAAACGGCGGCTCCTGGCCGTCCATCCCGCCAATGTCATTCGAACTGTCCGGGGATCCGGCTACGCCTTGGATACGGATGACCGTTGAAACCAGTTGTGATCGGCTGACAGGAGATTGCGATGGACAATGACAAGCTTCTCGTGAACGGCGGTTCGCTCATCACAGGTGACGGATCGACCTTTCTGGAGCGCGGTTCGGTTCGCATTCGCGCCGGCACGATTGTCGATGTCATCGCCGGAGAAGAGAGGGCAGAAGAAGGCGAGTCCGTCGTCGATGCAACAGGGTTGACCGTCCTTCCCGGAATGATCAACGCCCATGCGCATGGCTGTGTCTTCGGTCCCTCGATGCCGAGTGGCTCCCTGCCGTTCGAAATGTCCGAGATCGCCTATCAGAGGAACCGGCACCTGTTGTCGGGAACGACGACCCTGTTGAACGTCTGTGGCTTGGCCATGGCCAACGAGGTTGACGTCGTGGACGTGCCTCACCCCCTCGAGATCCGCATTGCGACCGCCCATACGCCGTCAAACATCGCAGCAGCGCTTGCCGTGGATGGCAAAGGCCTGAGCGCACGCCATCGCAACGCGACGGTCGATGATCTGGTCGCCGCAGGGTGCCGGGTGCTGGGCGAAGCGGGGGGAGGCCAGACCCTCGGCGGCGGCGCCCAGGACTATCGTTTTATCCCCGCCGCGATCAGAGCAGCGACGGGAGCGGTGATCACGCCGGCGACCGCTCGCGCGCTGAAAGAGGCGGTGCTCGGCCGCTTTCTGGACGGAAGCGGAGCGTTCGATGACGATGGTCTCATGGCACTGCTTGATCGGCACGGCCTTGGTGCCCTGCTTTCGCCGTCATCCCTGCGCGATCTCATCCAAGACAGCGTCATGCCGCCAGTCGCCCTGTCGATTGCCGGTCTCGAGGAGATCGCCGCCGCGTCGGCGAGACTCGGCCTCCCGGCGATCTTCCACAACGCCGCCCCGACCGCAAAGATTCTACTGAAGCTTGCGGCTCGATATCCTGCAGCAAGAATGATCGCCGGCCATTCCAACCACCCGTCCTTCCTGCCCCAGGAGGCTGTGGAGTTCGCAAGGGAAATGCGGGCACGTGGGATCACGATCGATGTCTCGACACTGGATATGGTGCTAACCCGCTGGCGAAACACGCCGGAGAACCTTGACGCCCTGATCGAGGCCCGTCTCGTCGATATGATCTCGACGGATTTTGCCGGCGGTGACTGGGACAGCATAACGGCTGCCTTGCACCGCATGATCTGCCTGAAGCAATTGACGCCCCCCGCAGCCGTCGCGCTTGCAACGGGCAACGTGGCCCGCGTCTTTCCCGAGCTCGCTGGTGATCGCGGCCTGATCGACAAGGGCAGGAGGGCTGATGTCATCATTGTCGAGAGCCATAATCTCAGCCGCGTGCGGCATGTGATCATCGCCGGCAGACCAGTGGTCCTGAACGGCGCGCCGGTCCAGCAGACGAGATAGGCTGGCCCCCGGCCGACCGATGCCGGGAAGAGCGGCGCAAACCGCCACGGTCTTCACGATCCGCTCGCAAGCTCCCGCAACAGATCATCGCTGTTGCCGTTGCCGAGTGCGCCCACCGATGCGATGAGTGCCTCCTGCTTTGCCGGGGAAATCGCATGCCGGGTCACCAGGCGGAACTTGTTCTCGATCGCCTCCCGGGGCATCGGGCGGTCGGGGTCGCCCATCGGAGCAACGCGCGGGGAGACAAGGCGTTGTCCTTGCCGCGTCGTCACGATGACGCGGGCAAGCGTCTTGCGTGGAAATGCTCTTTCAGCAACCGGGTCCTCGAAGAGGTGGACGTTTCGGGCAAAGCGGGCAAGATCAGGCCTGTCGATGAGCGCGGTCGAAATCGGCAAAAGCGCCTCACGGCCTTCGATCGCGGCGACCGCCAGGCAATAGGGGAGACTGTATTGCAGCGCGACGGTGTTCTGCGGCTCCAAGGCGTTTCCAAGCAGCAGGGCCCAATGGAAGATCTGCACGTCGACGCGGTCGATCTCGACCGCGCGAAACCGGTATTGATCCTGCAGATGGAAAAAGGCGTCGAGCGCCGGATGGATGTAGCGACAGCAGGCATAAGGCTTGAAATAGGTATCCAGGATTTCCCAACGCCTGCCCAGCCCCCGGCAGATCCGGCGAGCGTCATAGAAGCGGCCGTGGTCGAGGATGTCGATCGGCCCGGTATAGCCGTGCATAGCCAGATAGACGGCCTGCAGGCCCAAGGCCGCACTCCAGGCGATACCTTCCTTGACCAGATTGCCGGTCACCCTGGAATAGCCCGAGCTGCCATTGGCGCGCTGGTTCGGCGCAAGAACGCCGGCGATCGCCAAAGCCTGGGCCAGGGCGAGCGGATCCGCTCGCAAAAGCCGTCCGGCTGCCGCGGCCGCAGCAAAAGCCCCCCATCGCCCGGTCTGCCGCGTCGCGATTGCCGCTGGGTTCTGCGCAGCCGCGATCCTGACCCCCACATCGTAACCCGCAATGATGGCCGCCAGCACGTCGTCGGCCGAAATCCGCGGCAGCGTGGACGAGAGCGTCAGGACCGTCGGGATCACGCAGGCACCCGGATGCCCGCGCGCTGATCTGTTGCCGTCATCGAGATCAAGGGCGCAGGCAGCAGAGCCGTTGACGAGAAGCGCCGAGAGAGGGGAGGCGGTACATCCCGACATCCAGATCGACGCCGCCCCCGGCCCGAGCGTCTCGGCCGAGGCCGCCCGGGTCGCCACAGGTCCAGCTGTAGCAATTCCGGCGATTGCCGAGCCAAGCAGATCCAGGACGCAGCGCAAGGCGCTTTCCTTTACGCCGGGCCCAAGGCGCGGGATGTCGATGGACAGGGCGTGCTGTGTAAGCATGCTGGTGAGGTGAACCATGCTACGCCTCACCGGAAAGCTTCATATACTTCTCATAGACGGCCTGCACCGTATAAAGATCGAGCATGGGTAGCCCGACACAGGTGATCGACACGGGCTCGCGAGGATCGAGCACCCATTTGCCGGGCGCGGAAAGCTCCAGGATGCCCAGCAGGGGCCCGACCGCTTCGAGCGTCATGCCTTGCCTTGAAAAGTGCAGGGCGAGGCTCTGCGAGTTCCTCCGCGATACGGTCTTGATGTCGTCGCAGGCAACGCGCCCACGACGCAATACTCTTTGCAGAGTGGCGGCCGGGACTTCGTCTCCACCGAGATGCAAGGTCACGGCGGCCGGATTGAGTTCGGCGTCACCAAAGACCGGGCCTCGGGCATTGGTCGCGGTGATCACGAAGGTCGCATCGGAAAGCTCTGCATTGTCGATAACGGCTTTCACCTGGAAAGGGGCTCGGTCTTCGAAGTCGCGCGCAAGCGCCTCGGCCGCCTGAGCGGTGCGACTGCGAACACAGACCTGCGCCACGCGCGCGCCGGCGCTGAAGGCAAGCGAGTCGATCACGCTGCGGGCCACAGGTCCGGCGCCGAAGACGAACACGTTTTCGATGGGACGATGCTCCAGGCAGTGCTTGAGCACTTCCGACGCGTAGGTGCCCGTGCGCGCCGAAGAGAGCGCCGTCGCATCGACGATGGCAATTGGGCGAAGAGTGAACTTCTCCATGAGAACGAAGGTCGAGGTCGAGCGTGGAAGCCCGCGCTGCCGGTTGAAGGCATTCGCGCCGATGACCTTCACTCCGCCATATCGGCTGTTGACGGCACAGAGGGCCGACAGTTTCCAGCCGAGCCGTTCGCCAGCGAAGCGGCCCTCCCATTCGCCAAGGCCCGGTGCGGCCCAGAATTCGCTTTCCGGAAGGCTTAGAACCGATTTGCCGCCGAAAGCAGCACCGGAGCGGATATCGATCCAGGCACGTTCGATCACATCGTGCAACTCGGCAATATCGAGTTCGGCCCCCACGGCCTGCAGATCGGCGGTCGCAATCAAGCGCGGCGACAGCGACGGAGTGATTTGCATGTCGATCATTTTCTGCTCCTCCCGGGGTGATCCCTCAGCGACAAGCAGATCCTACGCGTTTCGGAGCCTGGCACGGGCGAAGTCTGGGTGAAGTATTGGCGGTCCGGCGACGTCAAGGAGCCGGCAGGGAAAAGAGGGGGCGAAGGAGGAAGCCAGATCGACGTCGTGGCGAATCGCGGCCGCGCGCCGCGTCGTCCAGGGCTCGGTCAGTGGCTGATGTCCATACTTGGTTCGCACCTCGCCTAGGACCGGCGGGTCTCCATCAGATGTGCCCTCCCGAAGCGATCCTCGAAGGGTTCAGCGAAACTGCACCGACCGTGGTGTTGAAGGGTTTGCCCCGACAAGGGCAAGCCGGACTTGTTTGCCTTGCCAAGACGAATCGCGAG
>Ga0180012_1000149_pt1 | contig 30775 bp, 31 predicted proteins | sample KR11_S2_MetaG_FD_122243 | JGI IMG/M metagenome (GOLD analysis project Ga0180012, IMG submission 122243) | Groundwater microbial communities from the Olkiluoto Island deep subsurface site, Finland - KR11_S2_MetaG | ecosystem: Environmental > Aquatic > Deep subsurface > Groundwater | place...
CGCGCATGCGGCCCTTCTGGCGCGCAACGGCCGCCATCCCAGCGTCGCCGAGATCGGGCGCATCCACGGGTTCACGAGCGAGTCCCATTTCAGCCGATCCTTCCAGGACCGCTTCGGCTACCGCCCGGGCGCCCTCCAGGCTGTGGAAGGTCCGGCTCCGGCGGCGGCCCCAGCCCCGGAAGGAATTCGATATGATCTGGTGCTGGGCTGGATTGGCGGCGGCGGGCGCAGGAGCGGCCCCGCGACGCCGCCCTCATGACCCCCCGGGGAGGTTCGCCGTCGGCAGGCGCTGGAGCGGGCGGCGGGAATCGAACCCGCACGAAAAGCTTGGGAAGCTTTGGCTTTGGCAATGAAGAGAGTGTCTTAGCTGCAAAAATAAGATCCCTGGTCAGCGACCGGCAAAGGGGCGCGCCGCAGGTGTCAGCTTCGCGCCAGAACCGGTCATTCACAGAGCGCCGGAAACACGACATTCAGCCATGTCATCTGAACCTGGAGAATGTCCGCTTTTCGGTCCGATACCTTTGGCCGATCACGACCCGTTGCGGACATTTGAAGCGTCAGCTTATGGTTCAGCCCCTCTGTCTCTGATTGGTTGTACCCGATGTTCCTGTTCGTCGGAGAACGGTTTTGGGGGCGAGCCTCTGGCGTCACCTACACTGACCTCTCCCTTATCGACTGTGAGTTCAACAGCTGCGGCGTCGAGCGGGACACGGGTGACCCCCGGAACCATATCGAGCGCATCAGCGTAATGGGTGCCGCGCAACTAAATTGCTCAATAGCGGATGCCCTAATCCGTGATGTAACTATCCAAGACTTAAGGAAGTTGGGGAGCGCCCCCCTGTTCTTGTGGGGCTGCTTGTTCGAGCGCGTCACGCTGTCCGGGCGGATCAGCGCGATCAAGATCAACCAGACTGTTGGGCTACCGAACGCGCCCGCTGATCGGCAACGAGTGCACAATTCTGGTGCTATCGAGTTCTATTCCTCCTCGGATTGGGCCTTGGACATTTCCCAAGCAGAGTTTCCGGGCGGGGTGACGTTCGACGCGATCCCCGGCGACAAGGTGCGCCGCGATCCAGATCGTCAAGTCATCGTCTCCCGAGCCGGTCTTGCCCGATCGGATTGGCGGGCGATCGATTTCGACGGCACAGCAATTGACTACGCACTCTCTTGGTTTGAGCAGGAGGGTCTTTTCGACAGCGTCGTCCTTGCGGAACGATCAGACCGCAAATGGGCAAAGCGGGATCATGCGGTGCTTCGGAGGCTGTGCGATGCCGGCATCGGTTTAGCCTAGATCACACCCCTAGGCGACCGTCGGCTGCCGACCCAAGGCGGACCTAAGTCATCATCGTCTGCTCGACACGGTGAGCCGCCCAGCACCGACGACCGAGACCCGCTCCATTTCGCCTCGCCGCCGTAGCTCCAAATCGCAGACCACGAACTCGCCCACTAAGTCGCCATCCCACATCGCCTCGCTGCCCTGCGCACTCCAGATCCGACGCAGGTCGGCAGGGAGTTCGTCGAAACGCTCGTCCTGTTGGATCACGCCCAGTACCCTGTTCTCGCTTGGCAGGAAGATGCGGACACTGGGCGTCCCGTTTGAAAGAAACATGCGTCCATCAACACGGTGACAGTTCGACGCTTCGCCATTCTGCGCGAATGACAGGAACTGGAGCGCGACTAAAAATGGGATGAAGGACATCCGTCACCCTTGACCGATAGAGAGCCGACCACAAGGTCCGCTTTCCACCCTGAGGCGACAGTCGGCTCCCGACCCATAGCGGACATTCGGGATTTCCGCTCTGGCGTTCACATAGCCCGGACCCCAGCTTCCAGGGACAACTCGGGAGTGGCGGTGATGACGACCAAGGCCCATTGGGAAAACGTCTACCAAACCAAGGCAGTGGACGAGGTGAGTTGGTATCGGCCACACTTGGAGACTTCTCTGACGCTCATCGAACACGCGACTACAGACAACCGTAGTGCGGTAATTGACGTCGGTGGCGGGGAAGCGACGTTGGTCGATGACCTTGTCCGGCGCGGTTACAGCGACGTGACGGTGCTCGACATCTCCCCCGCAGCGATTGACGTTGCGAAGGACCGACTGGGACCTGATGGTGCCTCGGTGCATTGGATCACCGGCGACATCACGACGGTGGAGTTGGAAGCTGCTCGCTACGATGTCTGGCACGACCGAGCGGTGTTCCATTTTCTGACGAGCGCAGATGACAGAGCCGCATACGTGCGCTCGGTCGCCCGCTCCGTTCGGCTGGGCGGCCACGTCATTGTCGCTACCTTCGGTTTAGACGGGCCGGAAAAGTGCAGCGGATTGGATGTCGTTCGCTACGATGCAGAAAACCTGCACGGGGAGTTCGGGCCGAAGTTCCGTCTGTTGGACAGCATCACCGAGTTGCACGAGACACCTTGGGGGACGCCTCAGCAGTTCATGTATTGCTTCTGCCGGATGGAGTGAGGGCTGGAAGCTGGATCGCCGGAAAGTCTGCTGTCAGCCGCTCGACACGCAACATTCCCACCCGTCCTTCCTACCGGTCGAAGATCACAGCCGCAGGCCGAACCTTGGCCCGAGCCAGATCATCAGACTGTAAAGGACGACTGTAAGCAGGCATCCGGCGATCAGGGACGCCCAGAAGTTGACGCCCGCTCTCAGCATGGCCGGGATGGCGAGAAACATCGGCAGGGATGGCAGGACGAACCAGAAGGTCGCCTGCGCATGGTCGGCCATGTTCACCGCATCCGGTCGGTCCCGCCACAGCCAGATCATTCCGAGCATCGAGATCAACGGCAGCGAGGCGATGAGCGCGCCAAATCCGGGGTAGCGTTTGGACACGGTCGAGATCGCCGCGATGATAACGCCGGAGAGCGCTGCCTTGAGGATGAAATAGAGCATCTAGACCACCCGTTTGACCTCTGAATATGCGCCTGTGGTCCGGAGCGTGATGGTCACCGGCTCGCCAGTGCGGTTACGCCAGAACCAGCCGTGGCTGCCCGTGAAGGCAGCGACGAGTTCGCCTTCGACCCGTTGTTCTGTGCCCTTGCCGTAGCCGTGGTAGGGCGTGCCGGGGCGGTCCGCGTGGGTGTCAAAGTTCACCGCTCCGCCGCTGCTCGTCCAGGTGAAGGCGACCCGCGCGCCCTCCTCCATCACGAGCTTGATCTCGGCACCCTGGTCGGGCGCGAGGGTGAGAACGGTCTCGTCAGTTCGAACCCCGAGCACGGTCTCGGACGCGACGCCCGCGGCTGGGGCAGCAACAACAGCCGCAGGCGCGACTGGGGCCGGCTGGACGCTCGCCTCTTCGGCCTTGGCTTCGGCTGCGAGCTGCATCTTGATCCGCCCCATCTCGGTCAGACCGAGCAGGGATCCAGCCCGGGTCGGATCGACTCCGTATTCGGCGGGCAGCACGACGGTGACGAGCAAGGCCGAGGCGATGACCACCGCGATGCCGGTCGACTTCAGCAGTCTGCCGGTCGAGGGCAGTTCGGACGAGTCGGGTTTGTTGGCGTTGAACATGGGTCGGGTCTCCGGTCAGGCGACGAAGAAGCCGACGAGCTGATAGCCCGCCAGGATGAAGCCGAGGGTCATGACGACCACATTGGCGGTGTAGGCGTGACGCCAGAAGCTGGAGGTCTTCCTCCAGAAACCCATGACGATCAGGATGGCCCCCAGCGCCAGAAGCTGGCCGATCTCGACGCCGATGTTGAACGCCAGCAGATTTCCGATCAGGCCGTCGGGCGACATGTTGAAGTCCTGCAGCTTGGTCGCCAGGCCGAAGCCGTGGAACAGGCCGAACACCAGGGTCGCGGCCTTGGTGTTCGGCTGGAAGCCAAACCACCGTTGATACGCCCCCATGTTATCGAGGGCCTTGTAGACGACCGACAGGCCGATGATGGCGTCCACCAGATAGCTGGACACGCTGACGTCCGTCAGCACGCCGAGCAGCAAGGTCGACGAGTGGCCGATGGCGAACAGGGTCACATAGATGCTGATGTCCTTCATCCGGTAGAGGAAGAAGATCACGCCCAGCAGGAAAAGCAGGTGGTCGTAGCCGGTGACCATGTGCTTAGCCCCCAGATACAGAAACGGCCAGAACAGGAAGCCCGAGGTCTCCTGGATGTAGCCCTTGTCGCCGTCCGCCACGCCGTGGGCCAGGGCGGCCGTCAGCAGGCCGTTGAGGAACAGGATCAGCAGCCCGAGCACAAGAATGCCGCCGGGCGTCCTCAGCCAGGCGGCCCATCGATGGGTCGTGGCGGTCATGCCTTGCTCCGATTGAAGGGAAGACGGTTCATCCAGGCGGGCCGCGTGCCCGCCGGTCGTGGCGGACGACCGTGGACGAGGCTGTAGAGGGCGGGCAGCACGAGCAGGGTCAGGATCGTCGAGGAGATGATCCCGCCGATTACGACCGTTGCCAGCGGGCGCTGGACCTCGGCTCCCGCGCCCACGTTCAGTGCCATCGGCACGAAGCCGAGGCTGGCGACCAGGGCGGTCATCAACACCGGTCGCAGACGGGTCAGGGCGCCCTCGCGGATCGCATCGCCGAGCGGCTTGCCCTCGGCAATGAGGCTTCTGATGAAGCTGACCATGACGACGCCGTTGAGCACGGCGACACCGGACAGGGCGATGAAGCCGACCGCCGCCGAGATAGACAAGGGCAAGCCCCGCATCGCCAGCGCCGCCACGCCCCCGGTCAGCGCCAGAGGCACGCCAGAGAAGACGATGGCCGAGTCCTTCACCGACCGGAACAGGGCGAACAGCAGGCCAAAGATCAGCAGCAGCACCACCGGCACCACCAGTTGCAGCCGTTTCGCCGCCGAGATCAGCTGCTCGAACGTGCCGCCGTAGCTGATCCAGTAACCCGCAGGCACCTCGACCTCGGCCCCGACCTTTTCCTGCACCTCGGCAATGAACGAGCCCAGGTCGCGACCCCGCACATTGGCCGTGACGACCACGCGGCGCTTTCCATCCTCGCGGCTGATCTGGTTGGGGCCTTTCTCCACAGCGATAGTCGCGATTTCCTCAAGTGGCACGAAGGCTGTCCCACCGGAGCCAGGCACAGGAATGCGCAGGCGACCGATGGCGTCGGTGTCCTCTCGCAGGGTTTCGGGCAGGCGGACCACGACGTCGAAGCGGCGGTCGCCCTCGAACACCTGGCCGGCGACGACCCCGCCGATCGAGGCCGACACCACCTGCTGGACGTCGTCCATGCTGATGCCGAGCCGTGAAAGCGCTGCGCGGTCGGGTCTGATCTGGAGCACCGGCAGACCGGTGACCTGCTCAACCGAAATGTCCTCGGCCCCCTCGATGCCGCTGATCACGCCTTCGACGGCGTTGCCGACTTCAAGCAACTGGTCGAGATCGTCGCCGAACACCTTGATTGCTACGTCCGCCCGGACGCCGGACAACAGTTCGTTGAACCGCATCTGGATCGGCTGGGTGAACTCGTAGTTATTTCCAGGGATCTGGGCGACGGCTGCCTGCATTTCCGCCAACAGCTCGTCCCGTGGTTTGCGCGGGTTCGGCCAGTCCTTGCGATCCTTGAGCATGATGAAGGTGTCGGCGACCGATGGCGGCATCGGATCGGTCGCGATCTCCGCCGTGCCGATCTTGGCAACGACCCGTTCCACCTCAGGGAACTGGGCGATGCGTCGCTCCAGGGCCGTCTGCATCTGCACCGCCTGGCTCAGCGAGGTGCCGGGAATGCGCAGGGCATGCATGGCGATGTCGCCTTCGTCGAGGTTCGGGATGAACTCCGACCCCATCCGGTTCGCGCCAAGCGCTGCGATCGCGACAAGGGCGACTGCGACGGCGACGAAGGCCACGCGCAGACGCAAGGCCGTGTCCAGCGCCGGTTGGTAGAAGCGTCGGGCGCCGCGCATGACGAAGCTGTCCTTCTCCTCGACCTTGCCGGTGACGAACATGGCGACGGCGGCGGGCACGAAGACCAGCGACAGCAGCAGGGCGCAGGTTAGGGCGATAACGACCGTGATCGCCATCGGGTGGAACATCTTCCCCTCCACCCCGGTCAGGGCGAATATCGGCACATAGACCAGGGTGATGATCAGAACGCCGAACAGGGACGGCCGGATCACCTCGCTGGAGGCCGAGGCCGCCAAGGCGAACCGCTCTTCGCGGTTGAGCAGACGGCCCAGACGGTGCTGCGTTTCGCCGAAGCGACGCAGACAGTTCTCCACGATGATGACGGCGCCATCGACGATCAGGCCGAAGTCCAGCGCGCCAAGGCTCATCAGATTGCCGGACACACCCGTGCGAACCATGCCGGTGATGGTCATCAGCATGGTGATGGGAATGACCGCCGCCGTGATCAGGGCGGCGCGGATGTTCCCGAGCAAGAGGAACAACACGACGATGACCAGAAGTGCGCCTTCGAGCAGGTTCTTCTCGACCGTGTGGATCGCGCGATCGACCAGGTCGGTTCGGTCATAGACCGGGACGGCGCGAACCCCGGCGGGCAGCGCCTTGGCGGCCTCGTCGAGCCGGGCGGCGACGGCCTGGGCGACGGTTCGACTGTTTTCCCCGACCAGCATGAACACCGTGCCGAGCACGACCTCGCGGCCGTCTTCGGTGGCGGCGCCGGTGCGCAGTTCCTCGCCCATGACCAGATCGGCCACGTCGGCGACCCGGACGGGCACACCGTTGCGGTTGGAGACGATGATCGCTCCAAGGTCTTCAAGGCTCTCTGCCTGCCCCGGGACGCGAACGAGATACTGCTCGCCATAGCGTTCGACATAGCCGGCGCCGACGTTGGCGTTGTTCCGGTTCAGGGCCTCCACAACCTCGGCGATGGTCACGCCGTAGGCGACCAGACGGTCCGGCCAGGGGGTGACGTGATACTGCCGCTCGAACCCGCCGATGGTGTTCACGTCAGTGACGCCCGGCGTGTTGCGAAGTTGCGGACGGATGACCCAGTCCTGAAGCGTGCGCAGGTCCTCGGGCGTGTAGAGTTCGCCGTCCGGTCGGCGAGCGCCAGGTTCGGCCTCGACCGTGAACATGAAGATTTCGCCGAGCCCGGTGGTGATGGGACCGAGTTCAGGCGTGAGACCGTCAGGAAGCTGCCCCCTCGCGGCTTGGAGCCGTTCGTTAACCAGCTGACGCGCGAAATAGATGTCGGTCCCGTCCTCGAAGACGACGGTCACCTGGCTCAATCCATAGCGCGAGACCGAGCGGGTGTATTGCAGCCCCGGCACGCCCGCGATGGCTGTCTCCACGGGGAAGGTGATCCGCTGTTCGGACTCCAGCGGCGAAAAGCCGGGAGCCTCGGTGTTGATCTGGACCTGGACGTTGGTGATGTCCGGCGTTGCGTCGATGGGCAGGCGCTGGAAACTCCAGACGCCGACCGCGCAGGCCAGGACCACAAGCGCCATGACGATCCAGCGGAAGCGGATCGAGTGCGCGATGATGCGTTCGAGCATGATGATCAGCGCCTCTAGTGGTCGTGGCTCGCGCCGGACTTCTCGACGTCCGCGCGGATCAGGAAGGCGCCGTCCACCACATATTCGGTGCCGGCTTCGATGCCGCTGAGGACCTCGGTCCACTCGGGCGTGCGACGGCCCAGTTCCAGCATCCGCACCTCATAGGTCGTGCCGAAGCGGGCATAGACGACGGTGAAGTCGCGGAACGGCTGGAGCGCCTTGGTGCGGACGGCAAGGGGGGCCGGTGTCGACCCCACCTGCACCTCTCCCGACACCCCGAGGCCGGGCCGCCAGATGCCATCCTGATAGGGCAGGTCGACATGCGCGATCAGCACCTGGCTGGTCAGATCGGTCGAGGGCAGCACCGCCTCGATCCGACCGTTGAAGGTGTAGTCGCCGGCCAGACTCTTGACGATGATCGGCTGGCCCGCGCGGACCCGCTCGGCATCCCGGGGATAGAGCAGGAACTCGGCGTGCAGCCGGGTGGGATCGCCGATCATCAGCATCGGCTCGCCGCCGCCGGTGATGGAACCGACGTTGACGTTCTTGGCCACGATCATGCCCGAGATCGGCGCGGTGATCGCATAGGTCTGGAGGCTTTCGCTGGACTCCACCCGGGCGATGACCTGACCGCGAGAGACGCGGGTGCCGAGTTCGACGTTCAGCGTCATGACCCGACCCGGATAGCGGGCGTGGACCTCAGCCTGGCCTTCGGGCGTGATCTCGACACGACCGGTCAGCGACAGGCTCTCGCCCAAGGTAGCCGGACCGACCCGTTCGACCGTGACCCCACCAGCCCGGGCGGCATCGGCTGCGATGGTCGTGCGGCCCTCGTAGGAGGCATAGGCCCAGCGGTGCTGCTTGCCGGCGCGGGCTGCGGTCACAACGACATCGAACGAGTGAGGTTCGAAGACGACACCCGGGGAGGCCAGATAGTCGTTCTCGGCGGTGAAGACGAACCGGTCAGTCTTCGGGCCGAGGCGGCTGAGCGTGATGGCGGCCTGAACCTGGCCCGGATCGACGGGCTTGTCATTGACGTAGGGATAGAGCCGGAAGAGGGGTTCAGGCCCTTCTTCGTAGAGGGTGATCTCCAATGCGAAGTCGCCGTCCCGCAGCATGCGTCCCCGATGGGGACCGCGCTCGTATTCGCCAGCGGGGACCTCGCCCTCGGACTTCTCTGCCGCGCCTTGTCCGCAGGCCGAGACGCCGACCGCCAGCGCTAGCAACGAAGCGGCGATTGTGCGCCGCGATGGGGTGTAGCGGATCATGAGCGGGTCTCCAGGCCGAGCAGGTCGGCATGCGCGCCGGTCAGCCGGTCAAGGCGGGCGCGATCTATGTGGAACTGTTTCAGCACGGCGACGCGGCGGGCCTTGGTGGCGAGCAGCGCGTTCTGGGCGGAGATGACGTCGTTGTAGGTGAAGCCGCCCCGCGCGAAGCCTTCGCGCACGAGCACCACGGCGCGCTCCGCTTGGGGCAGGGTCTCGGCGGCGATGCGCTGGGCTTCCAGCGCCCGCGAAGCGAGGAGGACCTGGAGGCGGGCGATTTCCCGCTCGCGTTCCTGTCGGAGCGCCGCCATGTCGGCCTCGGCGGCGACGCCTTCGAACCTAGCCCGGTCGATGGCAGCCTCATTCCGATCGTAACGACCAAGCGGGATGGACCCGCCGACGACAAGGCCAAGATCCTGCCCGTCCCAGAAATGACGGACGCCGACGCTGACGGTGGCGTCGGGTGTCGCCCGCGCCTGTTCCACGCTGACCCTCGCCCGAGAGAGGTCGCGCTGTGCGGCCAGAACCGCGAGGTCGATCTCGGCGGCGGGACCTGCGATCTCGCGGGCGGCGCTGGTGTCCTCGAAATCGGCCGGATCGAGGGAAAAGTCCGAGGCCCCGATCCAGAACCGCCCCAGTGTGGCGCGGGCCAGCCGGGCCTGTATCCCGGCCTGGTCGAAGTCGATCTGGGCCTGGGCCAGTTCGGCCTCGGCGCGTGCGCCGGCGAACAGGGGGTCGCGGGCCATGTCGACGCGACGCTGCACTTCGGTCTGGAAGCGTTCGGCCAGGGCGAGACGCTCGCGAGCGATCTCAAGGTCGGCCTGGGCGCCCAGGGCCTCTGCCCAGGCGCGCTGCACCTGCTCAAGCCGGTCCAGCCGCCGGATGGCGGCTTCAGCCTGAACCAGAGCGGCCTCGCCCCGAGCCAGGGAGACACGCGCCGACCGATCACCGCCCCGTTCGAAGCGCTGCTCATACGACAGGGTCGTCTCCGTGCGGTCGATGATGTTGCCGCCGCCCAAGGTTGGCAGGTTCTCAACCATCAGGCCCACCGTCGGATTGGGCCGGACGTCGGCCTGGCGCACGGCGGCGTCACCGGCGCGCGCACGCGCCTCCACGCCCGGAAGTCCGGGGTCCACCTCGGCGGCGCGGGCCAGCGCCCGGTCGAGGGACAGGGCGGGGGCATTGGCGGCTGAGCCAGTCGGCTCCTGCGCCACGGCGGCGTTGGACGGCCAGGCCGCCAGTGAGAGCGCCACAGCCGAAACGGCCGCCAGACGCGCCCACGATCCGGCAGAGCCGGCAATCGGGGTCTTCAAGGGTATCTCCGGAAACGGGTTGCGCGCAGCCGAGCGGCCGCGCCGGTTCAGACGACCGTGCGCATCCGTTTGGGAGGGTGTTCCGGCCCGTCGCCGGTATGGCTCGACAGAGCAGGATCAGGCCCCGGCCGCCGGAGGGCGGACGCAGGAGACGACGTTTCCGTCAGACCCCGACTCGATGACGGCATGGCGGCCTGAACGTCGCCGCCGCCGTGATGGTGATGTCCAACGGGGATTGGCCCGTCACCGTCCCGATCCGTCTCGAGATCGGGAACCTGTTCCGGAGCCACATGGACGTGAGCCGCGTGATGATCATCGCCTGCTTCGATCAGAGCGACAGCGGGCCAGTCGGCCGCATGTGCGAAATCGTGCTGCGACTGCGACACGCCATGCAAGTTCATGGCCGCCAGGACGGCGACGCACAGACCGATACAGAGGTGGCGTAGAGTATGAGGCAAATATTCAGGCTCCGCCGACCCGTTTAGCTATCAACCGGACACGAGGCAATCAGCCTGTGTCACCTCGCCATGGGGCGCGAACGTCCAGTTGCCGGCGAGATGCCAATGTCCGCTCATGGCACTGAGCGGACCTCCAGGGGCCGTGGGGTCCCCCCATAGCGGACATTGGAAGAGTCCGCTTTCGGCGTCTCACGCAGCTCAGCTGCGATGAACTGAGCGGTGGGGTAGGGCAGAACCGCTTTGCGCCACTAGCTGACATTGGTGGTCAGCCAGAAAGCGGACCCCAGCGACATTCCGCACAGTCACGATGGCATCGGCGTATGGTCGCCTTGTCCCGTCCCGATTATAGCAGCGAAACTGCGGCGTGATCACTTTATAGTTGCGGAAGTAGAGTGCCGTGTCATCGATCCTACAAAGGCGCTCTGACCATGGGCAAACAGGAGCCTCGCGACCATCACTACGCACCGCAGTTCTACCTGCGGAACTTCGCCGTTGATGCGGAGAAGCGGAAGATCGCTACGGTCGCGAAGAACGGTCATGTCGCCGTGTGGTCGGTCCGCTCTATCGAGGGCTTGGGCTACGAGCGAGACTTCTACGTCCACATGCGCAACGGCGCGCCGGTGTCGATCGAAACGGCGATCAACCGCCGCCTTGAGACGCCGATCTCGGCGAGCGAAACGTGGGAAAAGATCACGTCGGGTGGTGCCGAGGCCTTGGACCGCTCGGATCGGCCAGTCCTCTACGCGCTGATCCGACACCTCCAAGCTCGCACACCCCACGCCCGCGAGACGGCGCGGCAGTTGATGGAGATGGCGAACTCGCCCGCGAGCGAGATCGCATTCTCCGACGAAGAGCGCTCCATGTACGCAGCCATCAGGCGCTCGCCCGGCGGCCACGTCGCCTGGATGAACGAAATGGCGTTGAACCTGGACTGGGCAGAGGAGGAGTTCGAGAGTTGCGGGCTTTGGATTTTCCGGTCGCCGATCCCGCTTACCGCTTCGACCACGCCAGTCTTGTCAGTCAAAGCGCCGGCTCATCCGGCTTTGAAGATGGACCTGCCCGGCATGACGCCCTTCAGCTTCGTCCTACCGCTCGACCCCAACACATTGGCCGTTCTGGCGATCGGCAAGTTTGATGGGGCCTTCGCCAACAAGACGATGTCCGTGGATGCGGCCCGCGGCTTCAATCAGCAGTACGTCGGTCAGTTTTCTTACTTCGAGCCTATCCGGCATCTGATCACGGGCCGCGAGGGCCTGGTCGAAGCCATGACCTGGGCGCCCTATGACTTCGTCGAAGAGGACCAGCGGAAGGTCGTTTTCCGCCGCCGGCCCGGCCGATGATGGATGGGTCGGAAGAGATCGCGAAAGTCTATCTTGAAAGCCTTGGTCTCGGCCCGGTCGTCTACGAGCCCAACGGCCAGATCCCGCCAGACTTCATGATCGGGGACATCGGCGTCGAGGTTCGTCGGCTGAACCAGAACTTCGAGAGCGAAGGTGGCTACGAAGGCCTCGAGTCCGTAGAGGCGAGCGTCCTTCGGTATGTTGAGAAGCTTCTGCCGACTTACGGACCGCCGAAGGATGGCCAGGGCTGGTGGGTGTCACTGACCTTCTGGCGACCCTTGGACGGAAAGGCGATCAAGCGCGAGCTGCCCAGGGTCCTTGCCGCCTTCTATGCACATCCCAACCCGGCGGGCCTCGACACCAAACTGGCGCGGAACTTCGAGTTGGAAATCCGCCCCGCCAGCATCACGGTCGCCAACCATTTCATGCTGGGCGCGTCTTCCGACTTCGACCAGGGCGGGTTCATCGCCAGCGAAATCATCCGCAACCTCAACCTCTGCATCACCGAGAAGGCCGCAAAAATCGCGACCTACAAGGATCGCTACAGGGAGTGGTGGCTGGTCTTGCCGGACTACATCGGTCCGGACCTCAATGCCGACGAACGCTCGACCATCGGCGAGCACGTCAACACGCTCACATTCTCACGTGTGGTCCTGATCCACCCTCGCGACCCGACTAAGGCACTGGTCATGACCCAGCAAAGGGTCAAGCCTAATCCATCAAATTGAAGTGGCAGGGCTGACCGTTCCAAGCGTGCCAGAGGTGGCGGCCATCCCAGTAACGGACCCGTCCACCGTCGCTCGTCCGCTTGGCGCGCCAGACATTTTCCGATTGGAACCCGTGGAGTGTGGAAGGGTCTAGCTGCGGGATGTGGCGGCCGATTTGCCCGTAGCCGTCATGGTCTAGTACGGCAGCCGGCACACCCATGAGGAGGGCGGCGTGCTTCGTCTCTTTCAGGATCAAGGCGAACCAGTTGTCGGTGATATTCCAGCCGCCGGCGTCATGAATGATGAGCCCCGGAGTACCTCGTGCTGCTGCCAGTATGAGCTTCTCGACGCGGTCCCGGGCGACTAAGCTAGCTCGGTCGGAAATGACGCCAGCTCGGGCGCCGGCACACCATTTCACCACCTCCTCGGCGCCCGCTAATTCCATAAAGCCGTCCGTTCGCGCCGACCATCGTCGCGGTGCCGGCGCGTAGTTCGATGTTGTCACGAACAGGGCCTTGTCCGCGCGGTCCAGCTGCGCGGCGCCGTAGAGCGCTTGGACTTCGGGAAGCTTGACGGGCCGGTGTGTGCTGTACCGCTTGGCCTGAACGAAGGTCATCATGTCGCCCAGCGGTGATCGCTGGATGACCCGCAGGTCGACGCCTTCATCGCTGCGGCCAGGCCCGAGCACCGCTTCGAACCCTTGGTTCTGAAACAGCCGAAACAGTAGGACTTCGAAGTCCCGCCATTCGAGGCGTTGAAGGCGTTCGGGGTTGGCGGAGAACTGCTCATAGAGCTCGTGGTAGATGTCGGCGGTGTCATCGGTGATGAGGCCGCAGACCCACTGCCAGTGGAAGTAGTCTTCGAGCGCCGCCGCAAGCTCCGGGTCGCTCGGATAGAAGTGTATCGTTGATCCGTCGTTGTTCTCGTACTCGAACCCGAGCTCATCGATCATCTCGGAAAAGGACGGCTCGTGCCCTTCTGCGTCCTCACCGCTGAGGACGCCGTAGAGATCGCCGCCGAGACACAGCACGGTGGCTATAGGCGGACTGCCCGGTTCACCACCGTTGTGGGCGAGGTGGCTCTTGCAGGAGCAATCAAACCATAGGTCCCGCTCGACCGCCCATTGTTCGATGGCGGCTTCGAGCGATCGGATGCGTAGCTCAAGGGCTTCGTCGGTCCATTGCTTCGGTGAAGGCCTCATCGCGCTCAAATCGCTAAGATCTCCGCGGCGTGCCCGTCGACGTCGAGATGCGCCTTCAGAGCGGCTGCTCGACTCTTCGGAGCCGCGATGGCCAAAAGCCGTTCGGCGCGGGATGCGGCAACGTAGATTTTTCGGGCCTCTTCGACGGCGTCCGGATCGGTCGACGCTCCGCTCAAGACATCAAGGATGCCGCCCGCAGTTCGTGCCGTCAGCACCACACACACCGCCGGGAACTCCAAGCCCTTCACGGCGTGGATGGCCTTTGCGGGCAAAGCCGTCGGAGACACTTCGACCAAGACAGAGTCCAACTTCCCGTTCGATCGCAGACGCTGACCGATCGTCGACGATCCAACGAGGGTCGTTCCGATGAGATCGCGAGCGCGCTTCAACCACGCATCAGCGCTTTCTCCCGGGCCGACCCGCAAGGCTTGGCCCACGGCGATGATCTCGGGACGCCATTTGCCGTCATCGGCGCCATTTGCTGTGACATGGGAGGTGTAGTGCCCGGCGTTGGCGATGACGCCGCGAATCTGGAGAACGACCCTGTGCAGTCGGGTCAGCGCCTCGCGGCGGTTGCCTGCCGCGAAGGCGAAGTGGAAGCCCATGACGGCTTCGGCGAGGAGCAATGTCTTGTCGTTACCGGCGTCAGGCATAGCCCGACCGACGGCGTTCCCGGCGCTGGACCAAGTCGCGGCGAGTACCGGCGCCTGCGCCGGTGGAATGTCCATACTCCCGGCCAAGGTCTGAAAGCAGGCGCCGATTGAGGCAGGCACGCCAGTGCCGCCGTAGGATAGGATGTGAATTGGCGTGGTTTCAGTTCTGAACCTGCCCACGGCCTGGTCGCGGACACCTCGGGTCGCCGGTGGACGCAACTGCGAGATCGCGGCGCAGATTGCCGGCGACGAGCGAAAGTTGCCGCTCATCGGAAGCCGATCGTTACCGCCGAAGGTCGCCTCGAACTTGATCAACTCATCAGTCAGACCTCCTCGGAAAGCGTAGATCGCCTGGTTCGGATCACAGACGACCTTGACCCTTATGCCCGCCTTCCGAAGCCAGTCGATGATCTCAAGGTCGGCCGGATTGCAGTCCTGCGCCTCATCAACGACGATCTCCCGGAACCGGCCATTCAGCGCGGCACCGAGACGCAAGGCAAAGGCCGAGTCTGCGAGGCGGCCAGCGACGCAGTCCCTGACGTCCTCGAAATCGAGATGCCCTCGATCGCGAGCTCGAGCGATGGTGTTGCGCGCAACCGTTTCCCAGGCGCCCGGCCCGGTCTTCGAATAGAAGCCAGTATCCACTGCCTTGGCCGGCACGAAGGCGCCGGTCGACCGATCGAAGTGCTTGAGCTTCAGCGCCTGAGCAGTGTCGAAGGGCTTGATCTCCCACTCTGACTTGTCCGGAACAAGCCGGGGTGGATGACTGCATCCGTCGACCCCGAATGGCGTGATGAAGAACTGCCAGAGGAAGCGGTCGAATGTACCGATGAAGCTGGGGAAAAGGGGCGAAGGCAGGACGCCGAAGGTGCGAAGCCTTCCCTCCAGTTCTTCAACGGCGGCATTGGTGAAAGACAGGAACGCCACTCCTCGCCGGTCGGTTGTTGCGCTGAGCATGTGGCGCGCGCGCTCGACCATGGTGCGCGTTTTCCCGGCGCCAGGGCAGGCGCGCACGAAGGCATGTCCATCGTGCTCGATGATCGCTTCCTGCTCGTTCGTCGGCGTATAGGCGCTCGTCACGCCACGACTTCGCGGATCGTGTCGGCGATGTACTTGGGCACGACAAAGGTGTGGCTGTTCCCGGGCGTCTTCTCGATCAGGTCGGCCAGTGCCTGGGCGAAGTCACCCTTCCGCGCATTCTTGAACAGCTTCTGGATGGCCTTGGCTCGTGCATCGCCTTCAAGCGCCGCGGCCTTGTCCCACTTCTTGCCGGACCGTTTATGGAGGCTGACGTAGGCCGCGCGCAGGATCGCGCCGTTCCCTGCCTCCAGGAGCTCGCTTTCCAAAGAGTACCGGGACGTAATCGCTGACAAAACGCCTTGGGCGCCATTGGTCTCGGCTAGGGCTTCTAACGCGCGCTTGCGTCGCTCGCCCGGGATCAGCGGCTCGGCATCGGCGCCCAGTTCGATCACTTCGCCCTCGAACTCATCCTCAGGCGCATCGGAGTCTTCCTGGTCATCGTCGCCTTCGCCCGCGCCATGATCGCCGTCCGTCATGACCACAACCCTCTCTGCGATCCGCGCTTCATTGACCTGACAGGTCAGAAGGTTGGCGTAGGGCATGAAATCCACCCCATCGATCGGGACAAAAACGGCCGAGCGGAAGAGTCGAAGCTTCTCCGGCTGATCCTTCAGGGTGAAATGCTCCGCGATCACGGGCAGCAGAAGGGCTTCGGCGATGCCTTCGGCGAGCAAGACGCGCCCACCGAAGAGCAGGGCTGCTTTCGTGACGTCGAGGTATCGGTCGATCTTCCTGCGCTGCAGGTCATCCAGATCGATCTGCGACAACGGAATGCAACGGGTTGATCGCCGAATGACGGCGGCGGTCGCCGTCGCGGCGAGCGCGTCGACCGCATCAGCAGCATCGCCCGCTCCCTCGGCGATTCCCCCTTCGATCACGGCGGCGTCCGCCTCGGCTGGTGACGCCTGCTCTTCGGGAGCGTCCGAGGTCGCTGCCGGGGTGGGAACGACAGACTTGAAAACGACCAACTGCTTGCTGCTGACCCAAGCGGAGAGGTTGGGCGAGTGACTTGCCACGACCACTTGGATTTGGCCTGCGGGACCATCCTCAGATTTGATCGAGCGTGATTGGGCAGCTTGGTCTTTGAGAAAAGACAAGACGGCTGCCTGCAACTGGGGATGCAGGTGCGCCTCCGGCTCCTCCACTAAAAACAACGTCAGGTCCGCATTTCGGACCTTTTCCAGTTCAACCGCGATCGTGGCCATGAACAGCAGGTTGGCGTAGCCATGCCCTGAATAGCGCAGGTCCTCGGGATGAACGCCGTGGTCGGCCAGCTTGAACCGGAGGTCACGGGCGATATCGACCAGCGCCTCTTGCGGGGCAAAGCCCAGTGCGGCGGCTTGGGGACGCACGCCTGCAGTCAGGGCGGTGAGACCCTTGCCGACTGCCTCATCGACCTTGGCCAGCACATCGTGCTTTGCCTGCCGCGCCAGTTCGCGGGCCAGGTCTTCCGACTTGGTGTCGCCGAGGAAGTGGTTGAGGAGGGCCATAATCCGCGTGGGATTGCCGGAGGCCAGGGCGCGCTTGGCGTCGCGCAGGGGCTGCAAATAGACGTGGCGAACCATATCGTGACAGCCCGGTTCTGGCAGGTTGCCAGGCTTGCCCGCCCAAAGGCTTGGTCGATCCCCCAGACCGCCGGCGTAGCGTATTCCGAAGCGTGCTTCCGACAGCGAGGCGTCAGTGCTGGCAGTGATCAGGCGTCCTTGCTGGCCGACGCTCAGATCACTGAAAGTCGCCTCGAGCTCGAAGCCTTTGGTCGGGCTCTGGAACCGAACATCCGTGGGCTCGCAATAGATTTCGCGGCGACCGCCCAAGGGCTGAGTTACCAGCCGGATCGCATCGATGGCGTTGCTCTTGCCGCCGTTGTTCTCGCCTACAAAAACCGTGAGGTCCTTTTGCAGTTCGACTTCGCCCGCATCGAACGAGCGAAAATTCCGCAGTGCGACAGTCTTCAGATACATGGAATCCCCTCAGCGCAGGGACTGTCCGTCGGGACGGACCGCATTGCAACTGAGCGGCAACAGGATGGGCAGCGTTTACGAGCGGTCGCGGGCGTCGCTCCCGGACAGATATGGGTGTTCTAGAGCGGACATTTTCATAGCCGCGACGAGTTAGTGGCGGCGCACTGAATTTAAGTTTCGGTGCTCGGCCGAAAGCGGACCTAACCAAGGTCGTCTGAGAGTCAAAAATGGCCTTGGACCAGGCGGGTTCGGGCCGGTCCCCACTGTCTCTCTCGGCCAGCTGCTTAAGTGGCGGCTAGATAAAGCTGGCCGGCGTCGCTGACCACGTACCTCTGACGATAGCTCCGGGCAGGGTCGGCGGCTGCGACAAGTGCGCGGCGTTTTAAGGCACCAATCGCATGTTTCACGCTGGTGGCACCGGTTGTCATATGGCTAGCGATTTCGGGCACCGTCGCTCCGTCCGGATTGCGCGCAGCGATGCGCAGAACTTCGACTTGCTGTCCCGTAAGAACTCTTGGTTTAGATTCAAGCAGATCGGACGCGCAGTCGACCGAAATCGACCAGTCGGTAATTACGGGGTATCTCTGCATGAGGGTACCCTCATGCAGAGATACCCCGTATTCTTCGCCCAACAAACCCAACAGGCGATTGATGGGGCCGCTTACCGTCAGCCGCGCCGCGCGGCAGCCGGGCTTCTGGGGCACGTCAAGGGGCATGATTGTGATTTTGGAAACCAGGGCCCTGATCAAAGTCCGCGCTCGATCCGCCTCTGCCGTCCCTCGCGCCAGGTCTGTACGGAGGTTCTCGAGTTGTGCGGTCAGTCTTGCATGCAGATCGCCAAGCTGTAACGGTTTAGGAGGGCTCGCGCTTACGGCGGAGATGCGCGCCGACCGCAACTTTTGGTCGGTCAAGAGTTTATCGAGACGTGCAGTCAGAGTGCCGATGACCTGCTCACTTGAAGTGCCATTTTCGATAGCTGAAGCCAGCCGCTCGATCCGTGCAGAGTCCGCTGCCTGTTGGTTCCGCAGATTGGTCAGCGTTTCGGTCGCGCCAAGATGAGCGGCGTTTCGTGAGGCGATGTAGGGCTCACAAAATGCCTTGGTGAAATTAGGCTCCTTCAACTTATCAGCAAGCGAGTCGAGGACAGCAGCTTCAACGTCGCCTCGGCGAACACGTCGGCGATTTTCGCACACGCGCATGTCGCGATAGCCGGAACAGACCATGAGATCGCGTTCGCAAACCACGTAGCTATGGCCGCAGTCTGCGCAGGCGGTCAGGCCACTGAAGAGGTGCCGACCCGATCGACAAGAGGCCGGCTTGGAGTGACGATTTTCTTCCAGTCGGGTCTTCACCTTAGCGGCGGTGATTTCGTCGACGATCCGAAGATGGGGAACTTGAACGACCTTAACATCGCTCTCAGGCTGAAGCACCCATTCGCGCTTGCCGGTTTCTGGGTTCTTCTTCTGCTTCGTCACGCCGTAGCGTGAGACTCCTTCATACAATTGGTTCCGCAGAACTCCGGAGCCGCGGTCGTAGGCGCCAATAAGCATGGCTGCTGTCCATGGCCGGCCGGATGCCGAGCGGATGCCGTCGCGGTTAAAATCTTGCGCGATCGCACTTGTCCCTCGGCCATCTGCATATTCAGCCCAAGCTCGCTGCACGACTTGAGAAGTCACGGGGTCGATGACGCGCGTACTCTTAGGCGGCGTACCAGTATAGGTGAGCATGTATCCATATGGAGGTGCAGACGTGTGGCCGCCTCTGCGGTGAACGCCCTCCTGGCCACGGCGAACCTGTTGCGCTTTTTTCTTGTTTTCTTCCGCTGCGAGATATCCCCGCATCGTCACATAGGCCGCATCAGCACGGCCGTGCTGGGTCCAAAGCTCAACATCACGATATTCGAGAAGCTCAAACGTGGTGCTTGTATCGCCCTGGCTACGGCCAAGCCTGTCGATGTCTTCAATGATCACGACATCAAGTTGGCGAGCTCGAACCGCCGCAATAAGCGCCTGGACGCCAGGTCGATGGCCCATGGCGGTTCCATGAAGCTCGGGGTCGACAAAGCGCTGTACGACGTGAAAATTCTGCCGGCGGGCGACTTCTTCGCACAATGCGATCTGGTCGTCGATCGACATTGGCGACTGAAGCGGCGACGAATACCGAGCGTAAATGCCTGCCCTAGGGCGAAGCTCTTCGCATGAGGCTTCACCAAGCGAGCGCAGGTCGACCTCCGGAGCAAATTCGGAATTTCGCTCATCGGACCCGCGCTGGTTCGGATATCCTTCGGTCATGCTGTAGCGCCAGCGTTGTCAATCGACGCCGCCAGGCGGCCAAGAGCCATCGCGATAATCGTCAAAGCTTCGTCGCCCGGCGGACCCAGCTGACGCGCCATAGCCAACTCACCGTCCATGGCGTCCAGTCGTCCGAAAAGACCTGAGACTTCGTTCGTCATGGGAACGGCGGCAGCAAGAAGGGTATGCGCAATGTCGACGGTTGCCGAAGCCTGGGCGGCGATCGGCTCAAGCGCGATGCGGGCGGGCGGGTTCATTGTGCACCGCGCATCAACTTGAAGCAGGCCGGTCCATCCAGTGCTTTAGTACCGCTTCCTGTTTCGGAGCGCGCGCCTGCGACACGGGGGAGGCCCGTCATGTTGCAGATGATGCGGTCCACCTTTGTCGCCAAGTGGCTTGTCAAGTCGAGCTGGGGCGCGTCTGACAGCGTCTCCAGAAGCCCCGGGCGTTCGGCGATCAGACTGCCCGATGCGGAGACGTTACACTTCTGAACGAGGTCGAAGCTCGGCTTCTCAGCCAGCTTACGGATTGCGTCCAGGTAAGGGCTGGGCCGGCTTTCGTCTTGCGGCTCGCTTGCAGACTGTGCGTAACAGATCGGGTATTCCGGCGCCGGCGGGCAGTTATCGACAGGCGAAGCGGACGTTCGCCGCGCTGCGGAGATCAGTTGGCCTGTCACCGCCGCCGTATCGGACCCGCAGGTCACCACCTTGCCGTCGATCATGCCCAGAACCGCATGCTCGCCCGACAGTACGTGGAGGTTTCGGCACCCCATAGTGAGGCGAATAGCTGCGCCGAAACGAACGCAAGGGTCGGAAGCAGCCGAGCTGTGGTCAGTCGCGCAGTTTCCACCGCGCGCGCGGGTCTTCATAGTCATCGAGCTACTCCAGGTAACGATTAAATTTTCGTACCGGTTGTAGCTCCCCGATGAACGCAACATGCCGCATCGGCCGTGATATGTCAACAGTATAAGTCGATCGATAGGAATTTTATTGAGCGCAAAATCTTGCGTATATATAAAGTGTGTCCCGCAGTTCTTTGATCGTTAAGGTAAACGGAACCGCGAATTTTCTAATACTTAGTTCTTCCTCGGCGCCTTCATTAAGGGATCGGGCCCGAACTAAACGCGCCGACAGGTTCATGCCCCGGGCCTTACGGCTGAGCCAGGCCGCCGCAACTGCTTGCGTTGTAGGCTCTCTTCATGGCGGTCGATCGTGACGTCCACATAGACCAACGGCTGTCTTGAACTTTCAACGGCAGCAACAGTCACAGCCTCCGGAACCCCTGCTCCCAGGTGCTCCGTGACGGCTTCATCTCAAGCTCGAGCCATGATTGAGGAAGGGCGGTACCTTGATAGGGCATGGCCAGGGAATGTCAGGACGCCCCGCGGCCGGAGAAGTCGCTCCCCCTCCGAAGCCTCAGGGGCGACCGGCCTAAGCCCGCCGAGCGCGAAGCTATCTCGGCCGTCGCCGAAGGTCGTGGTGACCTAAGCGTAGGCCGCTCTCAATTCCTCGCCCATCTGTCTGCCAATTGGATCCGGGATCTTCCATCGAACCGCGGTGGCGTCATCCGTGAGCGGAAAATAGCCCGGCTCAAACACGACAGTCCTAAAGAGCCAGGGATCGCGAGCGATCTCTGCGCCCAGCCATTCATCACTTACCCAAGGGCTACGGCGCTCCACGCCTTCGTTTCCCAGGTACGCACACAGGCCGATCAGAGGATACCTCATCGCCGGCTCCTTCCCGAGCGGAGGACCTAGCGCCGGCGCCGTCGGCATCCTGGCCTGTCCTGGTTTGCGGCCAACCTCGGCCTTCATTCGACCTCTCCGGAAGTCGACCGAGATCACAACACCCGCCGACTGCCGCCGCGGTAATGGCTCCTCCTCAATGACGGTGTCGCTGACGGGCCGGGCCGGATTAGCGTGGCGTCGAGCCTCCGCTTCCAGCCTTTGGATACGCTCCGCGATGCCCTGCACGATGGTGTTGCGGTCGACGTACACAGTGAGAAGCCGTTCCACGCGAACCTCATCCCAGCCCAAGGCGTCCGCGATCTCCGGAGCCGTCAAACCGGTTTTCCGAAGGCGCGTAGCGAACGTGCCGCGGGCATCATGAAGATGCTTCTCGATTGGCGGCGTTGCGGCCGCCTTCGTTTCGCCGACGCGAGCCACGAGTCCTGAGTAGCGCCAGGGCCGCCCAAACGTGTTCGATAACACCGTCAGCGGCAGGCTCGGTGGCGCGCGCCCAAGCCTGCCTGCCCGCGCCGTCAATTCAGCATTTCTTGCTACCTGCTGACCGCGGATTTGGGCGAGCAATTCCCTGGTCTCGGCCAGCAAGGGAATGACGGCTGTGCGCTTGCCTCGACCTTTCCGGGTGACCTTCACGATGGCCACATCACCAACCTCTGACCACAGCAGAGTGTGCAGGTCATCGAGCCTTAGCCCTACTAGACAGGCGAGTGGCGCAACGAAGCTGATCTCGGGTGACGACGAGGCAGCGACGTAACGGTCGAGTTCATCCGCGGTCCAGACCTGGTCCGCCCGGTTGTTCCTGTAGAGCTGCCCCATCCCGGTGACGACGTTCATCGTGAGCAGCCCGCGCTGCTGGCCCCAAGACAGGATCCGCGACAGCACCTGCATTCGGAAGTCCGCGCCGCGGGGCGTCGCCTGCCACTGGTCGCGCCAAGCAAGGATGTCGGCCTTCACCCGGGGATCGTTCAAGGCCTCGATGGGAATGCCGCCGATATCCAACTTGCCCTCATCAGCACAGATGGTGGCGATGCGCCGGCGCCACTCTTTCTGCGTGGAGTCCGCCAGCCCCGCGAATTCAGGAGACGCCTGATACCGGAGGGCGAGACCTGCGAGCGTGTCGGCCGGCTTCCGCTTCTGCCCCTGCAGCGCCGCGGCATACGACGCCGTGAACTCGCGCGAGCCCGGCTTGCCAACAAGCCGTGGCCCACCCTTCCAGGCGTAGTAGTAGACGCTGACGATCTCGCCGTCCGGACCGCGCCGGATGACTCTTCTAATGCCTTTGGGCAAGCGAGCCATGACGACCGCGCCAATCATCCAGGGGGCTGGCGATCTGCTCGACCAGATCCGCTACGTCGATCGTGACGTCACCGGTCGTCTCGACCCGGATCGTCCGAGGTGTCAGCCCCTCCGCATGGGCCGCTCGGACCACGCGACGCACATCGGCCTGTCGAACGGTAGACCTCTTGAACGGCACCATCGCGTCAGTCCTCGGCGACGAAGAGGACGTTACCGTCGGGCGCCGGCATGAAGGTGCCGAAGTGAGAGACCTCGACGCTGACGCCTTTGCGGGTCTGGTCGAACACAAGTTCCGCCAGCAGGTCGAGGCAGCGGCGCGTCACCTCTGGCGGAAGATCGGGCTCAGCGCTGGCGATCTCGGAGATCAGTTGATCGGTTGTCATGGGGCAGGGGGTAAGGGGCATGGCATATCTCCAGCCCTCATCCTGGCACACAGGCTGCGCCCAGACAAGACCTAAGTATTTGAATAAACTGTCGAAAATACCGCTTGACAGGTTGGGACTCAAACAAGAGATCGCCGCTCAAGTCGTAGGCTGGGGCGGGCGCCGCTGGACGATGGACTGGCTGGCCCACCGCCAGCGGCACAGCCTAGTGCCGCGTCACGGGAGCCGTGACGGTGATCATGTCGGGTGCGGCATCGAGCCAATGCGCCGCCAAGCCGCCCATGGCTGCGACACCCTTGCCGTAAGGCACGCCCGCCGCGTCGTGGAGCTGGATGTAGATCTGGCCCCAGGCTCCCTCGATCAGCGGAATGCTGACCCGGGATTTGCTGCGCAGTTCATTCCGCTCCAAGCTGAATTCAATCGCCACGGGGCGGTGAGAGACGATAGCGTCGGGATCGACGACCCCGTCGAGGTTGGGTTTGCTGGAGACTGCGATTGCATAGAGTGTGATGTCGTTGGGCAGGGGGAGGCCTTGAAGGCGATCCACCACGCCCGTGGCCGCGCGAAAGTGCGTCATGGGAAGATCCATAGATTTTGAGGAAAGGGGGGCCACCATCCCCCGGACGATGGCCAAGTCGCCTGAGCGATTGAATGGGATCTTGCCTGCTCAATCAACCCATTGCAAGAAACGCGACATCCACCCCTGTGTCGGTCCCGGCTGGCGGAGCTATTCATCTCCGGGCTCCAACAATGCGCCGACAACGGACGTTGAGCCGAGGTTGCGAATCCGACAATCAAGCTGAGCTATGTCGAGCGCGTCGTTAGAGACCGTTCGGGGTTCGATGCTCCGGCGGCAGTTCACCGCGAAACGGGCGTTCTGAACCGTCTCGCGACATGGCTTGACCTTCCCCTCGTTGGAAGCCCGACCCTCGTTCTTTCATCGCAATGAGGATGATTGGAATGAGCACGCAGCTCGGGGAATCAGCGGTCGTCGAACAGATCGCGGCTCCGTTTTCGATTCAGATTTCGCAGGCGGGACGGGCCATCGCCGCTTCGCCTAACCGGACGATCCTGGAATCGGCGCTGGCGGCGGGAGTGGACTATCCGCACGGCTGCCGATCGGGCCAATGCGGCGCCTGCCGGTCCCGTCTGGTGAGCGGCCACGTCGAACACCTGTCCCACAGCGAGTTCGCGCTCTCGGCCTCTGACAAGGCTTTGGGCTTCATCCTTCCCTGCCGCGCCCTTCCCCGAAGCGATGCTTCCGTGGCCTGGACCGAGCAGGACGATGGGGAGCGGGACCTGGCGGTTCGACGCCTTCGGTGTCGCGTCACGCGGGTGGAGCCATTAACCCACGACATCAGCCTCATCGGCCTGGAGCCGACGACGGGACGGCCGCTCGAGTACCGGGCGGGACAGTACGTCAGGGTCACCGCCGACGGCCTCCCGGCTCGAGACTATTCCATGGCGAACGCCCCCGGCGGGTCGGCGCTGGAGTTCCATATTCGCCGCATCCCCGGGGGCGCGGTCAGCACACAGCTGACGCGGGCGCTCAAGGTCGGAGACGAGGTGCGCGTAGAGGGGCCGCACGGTCACGCATATCTGCGTCAGCGCCATGCCGGTCCGATCCTCGCCATCGGCGCCGGTTCGGGACTTGCGCCGATGAAGGCCATCGTGGAGGCCGCCCTGGCCCGACCCGTTTCCTCGCCGGTCCACCTCTACTTCGGCGCCCGCACCGCCCGCGATCTCTACCTCGCCGACCATTTCGAAGGCCTGGCCGCCGCCCATCCGAACTTCCACTACAGCGTGGTCGTTTCGGACGAGGCGGTCCCGGGTCGAGGGCGGGGTCTGGTGGGCGATGTGGCCGCGGCGAGACTGCCGGATCTGGACGGCTGGAAGGTCTATCTCGCCGGGGGTCCCGCGATGATCGCGTCGGCGGCCGAACGAATCCTGGAGCGGGGCGCCCGCATTGAGGACATCCACGCCGACGTGTTTTTCACTCCCGAGAGCGCCGGGGGTTGACCTTGCCATTGTGGCAAACACCACATTGAGGGTCCCCCCGAAACAGAAGGATCCCGGGACGATGCGACTCCATATTGAAGCCATGACCTGCGGCGGCTGCGCCAAGCATGTGACCGCCATTCTCGACGGCGTCGACGCGCAAGGCGACCTCGAGATCGATGTGCCGACCAAGACCGTGACGTTCGAGACCGACCGACCGACGGCCGACGTCCAGGCCGCTTTGGCGGCGGGCGGCTATCCCGCCACCGTCGTCGCCTGAGAGCACGCCACCGCCTACCCCCATGTGCTCCTGACGGGGTCGCCGTGCTGTTCATCAGGGCGGCATTTAACCGGTCCCGCCGGGGGCCGTGGGGGCCAGACCAATTGACCTTGGGAAGCTTCTAGATGTGCTGAGCTCGCTGTGCCGGATGACGTCAGTGCGCGCCCACTTTAGGGCAGCGCGCTCGGGCGCATCTCGGCGCTCATCAGCGACAATGTGCGGAGGGGGGCGCCACGGTCACCGGCGAGAGCGCGGTTCATTGAAACCGCTGCCTCACGTCCCGCCCATGTCACCAGCGACTTGCTGCGGCGCATGTGCCGGGCGGAGAAGTGTCTGTGAGGGTCTTTAGCGCCAAGGTGCGGCCTAAACTGAGCCCGCACGCTCCACCACCAGGATACGCGCTTCTCCGCGAGGGTAGGCGCAGTGCTCATCGCCCTCACTGGCGATGAAAACGTCCGTCGATTGGAGCAGCACCTGTTGCTCGGTCCCGTCGGCCCGCCAGCGCATTTCGACCTCTCCGTGAAGAACGATGAAAGCCTCCACGCCATCATTCACATGCCAACGGTAGGGCTGATCGGTCCAGTGAAGACGAACGGTCGCTCCGTCGATCTCGGCCAAGGGCCGTGCCCCCCAAGCCTGCGGGGCGCGAAAGGTCTGGGTGTCCTGATGAATGATCGGCATTCTCGTTATCTCCAGCGATCTGTTTTGGCCTTATCCACGACAAGGTGAAACTTCGAGGCGCTGGTGAGCCGTCTCCACCGGGTGGACCCCTCTCTGGCGAGGGATCCTCCGTCGTCTGGATGATGTGGACCACGCATCCCGTCGGCCAGCACCGCGCGGCGCTCGAATCCCTAAGCCGGGAGACGCTTACGCTCGCGCAGGCCGGCCTTCTGGTCCGACACTGGTGAAGAGGCCTTGGGCATAGAGAGGTCCGCGAGAATCGGACAGTCCGGCCGGTCATCGCCGGCGCAGCATCGGGCCAGATCCCTGAGTGTATTCGCCATGGCCTTCATTTCGGCGACGCGGGCGTCGAGCTCGGCGACGTGGCGCTCGGCGATCGCCTTGACCTCGCGGCTCGGCCGTTCGCGATCGCGCCACAACGACAGCAGGAGGGTGATCTCTTCCATCGAGAACCCCAGAGTGCGCGAGCGGCGAATGAAGCGCAGGTCATTGATGTCGCGGTCCGAGAAGCTGCGATAGTTGCTCTCGGTGCGATCGGTCGGTCGAATGAGACCCACGCTCTCGTAATACCGGATCATCTTGGTCGAGACGCCGGTGGCCTTTGAGGCTTGCCCGATGTTCATGCGGATCTCCTGGTTTCAGAAGCGGCGTAAAGCGACTTAAAGCCGCGCAGCCGCAGCGCGTTGGCCAAGACGCTGATGCTCGACAGAGCCATAGCCCCGGCCGCCAGCATCGGCGAAAGCAGAATGCCGGCGATTGGGAAGAGCAGGCCCGCCGCGACCGGAATCAGGATCACATTGTAGCCGAAGGCCCAGACGAGGTTCTGCCTGATATTGCCGATGGTGGCCCGGCTCAGGGCGACGGCGTTGGCGACGCCGCGAAGATCACCGCCCATGAGCACCAGGTCGGCGCGCTCGATGGCGATGTCGGTCCCACCGGCGACGGCGAGGCCCACGTCGGCGGCGGCGAGCGCCGGGGCGTCGTTCACGCCGTCCCCGACAAAGGCGACCTTGCGTCCGCCGGCTTGCAAGGCGCGGATGGCCTCGACCTTTCCGTCCGGCAGGACTTCGGCGTGAACCTCGTCGATGCCGAGTTTGCGGGCCACCGCTTCGGCGGTTTTTCGGTTGTCGCCCGTCACCATCGCCACCTTCAGGCCCGCGGCGTGCAGAAGGCGGATCGCTTCGGGGGTGGTTTCACGGATGGGATCCGAAACCGCCAGGATGGCGGCCAGCTGACCGTCGATGGCGGCGTAGAGCGGGCTCTTGGCTTCGAGGCCGAGGCTTTCAGCCCTGGCCCGGAACTCGCCGACATCGAGTCCGAGATCACGCATGTAGCGATCGGCCCCCACCTGGACCTTGCTGCCCCCGGAAAAGCCCTCCGCGCCGAAGCCGGGGCGCGAGGAAAATCCGTCGGGCGCGGCCACGACGAGGCCTTCCGAATGGGCCGCCGCGACGATGGCTTCGGCGATCGGGTGCTCCGAGCGGCTCTCGATGCTGGCGACGAGGCGCAACACCTCGGCCCGCTCGAAGCCGTTGGTGACGACCAGGTCGGTGAGCTCCGGGCGACCGCGCGTAAGCGTCCCGGTCTTGTCCAACGCCACCACGGTCACGTCCCTGAGGCTCTGCAGCGCTTCGCCCTTTCGGAACAGAACGCCGAGCTCGGCCGCGCGCCCGGTGCCCACCATGATGGACGTCGGCGTCGCAAGGCCCATGGCGCAGGGACAGGCGATGATGAGAACCGCGACTGCGTTGACCAGGGCGTAGCCCAGCGCCGGCTGCGGCCCGGCGACCAGCCAGACCAGGAAGGTCGCCGCCGCCAGAGCGATAACGGCTGGAACGAACCATCCCGTCACCTTGTCGACCGTCGCCTGGATAGGGAGCTTGGCGCCCTGGGCCGCTTCCACCATGCGGATGATCTGGGCGAGCATGGTGTCGGCCCCGACCTTGTCGGCCCTGAAGCGCAGGGACCCCGATCCGTTGACGGTTCCGCCGACGACGCGCGCGCCTTCGCGCTTCTCGACCGGCACGGGTTCGCCGGTGATCATGGATTCGTCGACGTAGGACCCGCCGTCGATCACCTCGCCGTCTACAGCGATCCGCTCGCCGGGGCGCACGACAAGCACGTCGCCGATCACCACGGTTTCAATCGCGACGTCCAGCTCCTCTCCGTTCCGCTCGACGCGGGCGGTCTTGGCCTGGAGAGTCAGAAGCCTCTTGATGGCCTGGCTGGTGCGCCCTTTTGCGCGCGCTTCGAACCAGCGGCCCAGCAGGATGAGGGTGACAATCACCGCAGCGGCTTCGAAATAGACGTTGACCGTCCCGCGGGGCAGCGCCTCGGGCGCGAAGGTGGCCAGCGTGGAGTATCCCCAGGCGGCGCTCGCGCCGAGAACGACGAGAGAGTTCATGTCGGGCGTGCGGCGCAGAAGGTTCGGCACGCCCTTGCGGTAGAACCGCAGGCCGGGAACGAACAGGACGAAGGTGGCGAGGGCGAAACTGATCAGCCGCCAGGCCTGAAGCCCGATCGTATCGGCGACCCACATATGGGCGCCGGGCACGAAGTGCATGCCCATCTCGATCACGAACAGAGGGAGGGTGGCGAGACCCGAGATCAGCACCGCGCGACGCAGGCCGCGTTGTTCGCTGTCGCGCGCCGCCTGTTCGCGATCGTTCAGATCGTGGCCGGCCTCGCTGACAAGTTCGGCCTCGTAGCCCGTCGCCTTGACGGCTGCGATGAGGGCGGCGTCCGGGACGACTCCCTCGACGACGGTGACCGTCGCGCGCTCGGTCGCGAGATTGACGGCGGCGCGCGTCACACCCGGAACGGCGCTGAGGCCGCGTTCCACGCGCCCGACACAGCTCGCGCAGGTCATGCCCCCGATCTTCAGCTCCACGGTGCGCTCCATCGGCTCGTAGCCGACCGAACGGATCGCGTCGGCCACCGCGGTCGCGTTCCCGCCCGGAGCGAGTTCAACGCTCGCGCGCTCCGCGGCGAGATTGACCGACGCAGAGCGTACGCCCGGCGTCGCTCGAAGCGCGGTTTCGATGCGGCCTACGCAGCTCGCGCACGTCATGCCGAGGACGGGAATATCAAGGGTTTTGAACGGAGCGTCGAACATCGGACAGGCCTTTGATTGCTGATGTTCGAGCGTTATGATCCTTCCAATGATGGGAAGGTCAAGGCCTCTTTTCCAGCCCTCAATTTGCGGTGCGACACCACGCCGGGAGGGTCTCCGCCTAAAGAAAAAGGCGCCGTCGATGATCGACGGTGCCTTTTCAAAGCGTGTCCAGAGCTAGTGCTGGTGAGCGTGAGTCGCCGGTTAGGAATCAGAAGGCGTCGGCGTTGGCATCCGGGTCGGCAGGAGCGGGGGAATGCCGGGTCCTGTTTGGGCCAGCACGACATTGGGGCTCGGGCCCATGTCCTTGCAGCACGCGCAGGCTTCGGCGGCGGCCAGCAGGGTGGAAGCTCTCATCGTTCTCCTAGTGAACCATGAAGCGGATGGCGCCGGACATCTTGTGACCGTCGAGGCCCTCGGCGGCCCAGGCGGCGGCGTAGGTGCCTGGCGCGAGACGCGGCAAGGCGACGCCGACCGTCGCGACGGCGGGCGCAGCGGGCGCACTCACGACGACCGGAGCCTGACCCTCGGCGGTCAGAGTGACGGTCCGCAGGATCATCGGATGCGGGAAGGTGACCGTGAACCGTTCGGGCGAGCCGTGCGTCATGGCGCCGTCAGCGGGCGTCGTGACGATGCTCGAGGCTGCCGGGGCGTGATGCTGCATGCCAGCGTGGCTGGCGTGCGGGTCTTGGGCGGCTGCAGCGCCGGCGAACGCCAGGGCGGCGGTGAAGGCCAGGGTGCGGATCATGAGATGGTCTCCTCTCACTGTTTCGGGGTGGCGGGCATGGTGGACATGTCGTGCCCGGAATGGTCGGTCATCGGCGCTGGATCGGTCGCAACCGGCGGCGGCGTCGCCCGAGCCGTAGCCGGAGCCGTAGCCGGGGTATCGGCCGCCCTCGCCGCATGTCGTGCTGGGGCGGCGCGCGATGGCGTCGCGAGAGGCGGCGCCGGCGAGGTCGCTGGGGTCACCGGCGCGGTCGCGGCTTGCGGTGCCGGGACGGCCGCAGCTGGCGCTGCCTCCGCGGGGATGGCGTCCGCAGGTTCTGCCGCTGGTTGGCAGGCGGCGAGACCTAACACCGCGATCAGGGGAATCATTCTGCGCATCAGTACTATCCTTTAGAACCAGGCCCTGAGGCCTATGACGAAGCGGACGTCTTCGACCTCGCCGCCTCGGGCTTCGATGTAGTCGGCCGTCTCGCCGAACGAGCGGCTCCATTCGACGCCGACATAGGGGGCGAACTCCTTGCGGAACTCGTAGCGCAACCGCAGGCCCGCCTCGGCCGAGGACAGGCCCGAGCCGATCTCCAGCTCCGGGATGTCGCTGGCCGAGAGGTCGATTTCGAGACGCGGCTGGAGGATCAGGCGCTGGGTGAGGCGTTGGTCGTATTCGGCCTCGACGCGGGCGGTCAGATCGCCGTCGGTCGACAGGAAGGCGGCGGCGTCGATCTCCCACCAATAGGGGGCGAGTCCCTGGACTCCGAGGACCAGATGGGTGGTGTCCTCGTCGTCGGGACGGAAGTCATGGCGCACGCCGGCCTGGACGTCCCAGAAGGGCGTCACGGCGCGGCTGTA
>Ga0180012_1000186_pt1 | contig 26563 bp, 25 predicted proteins | sample KR11_S2_MetaG_FD_122243 | JGI IMG/M metagenome (GOLD analysis project Ga0180012, IMG submission 122243) | Groundwater microbial communities from the Olkiluoto Island deep subsurface site, Finland - KR11_S2_MetaG | ecosystem: Environmental > Aquatic > Deep subsurface > Groundwater | place...
CACTCCGCCGCAGACCATTCATCGCGTGACGGAGGCACTGGAGATCCTCATGGCTGAAGACGTCGCGGCAGGCAGGCCGCTGCTCGCGGCACTCTGTATCAGCAGGTTGAATCACGGGCTGCCCGCGAGGGGGTTTTTCGCGGCGGCCGAGATGCTGGGTCTGTTTCGCGGCGATCCTACGGGCACCGAGGCCCGCGCTTTCTACGATCAAGAGCTTCAGCGGGCACTCATGTTCTACAGCCGGTCGTAAGCCGGTATCGGTGCTCGACGCCAGAGGCGGCATGGCCGGACTTGCCGCGCGCAGTGAACGTCAAGCGATCGCTGTTCAGGGCTTCGAGGGATAGCCAAGCAGAGATGCAGATCGCTCCGATCGGTATTTCCCAAGGATTGACTATGCCTGTCAGGCCTGGACGATGGCGACGAGGCGGCGGCAGGCATCGACCAGGTTCGGTTCCTGAAGCAACGCGCCGCCGATCAGGTACATGACATCCTTGCCATAGGCCTCGCGCATCTCCGGCACGCGGGCGAAGGTCATGCCGCCACCCGGTGCGGCAGCGATCGCCCTGGGTCCGCCAAGATCGGCGGCACAGGCCTTGGCGATCGATAGGCACTCCTCGCGGGTGAAGCCGAAGCGCCCACCGAAGTTCGGGTAGATGACAGCGTCCACACCCATCAGCCGGTGCAAGGTGCCGAAGAAGGTGCGATGCGAGAAGCCGCAGTCGGGCGAGACAACATTTGCGCCGGCAAAGGCGGGATGCGAGACGATGGGCAGCAAGAAATCCGGATCTGCGGCAAGGGTGCGAACGACGTCGTAGCCGGTCAGGGCCGGAGCGATCATCACGGCACCGGCACCGGCTTCCTGCGCTTGTCTTGCGCGCTCGATGATCGAGGGTGCGGGACCAGTGATATTCGGCACGAAGCTCGTCTTGCCGCCGCTCTTCGCATTCGCCTCGCTGACCGCTTCGACGCAGGCCTTCAGCCGCTCTTCAAAGGGCGACGTCTTCTGATCGACCAGTCCATGATCGTCCTTCACGAAGTGCATTCCGCCAAGCGCGAAGTCATGGGCAAGGCGGGCAAGTTCCGCTATCGAAAGGCCGACCGGCTTGATAGCCGACATGAGAAGCGGGTTCTCGCCTATGCCCGCTCGGGTGCGAAGTCCGGCAATGCCATGGCGGGGGCCCTGGCAAAGGCCGAGAATCCCCGGCGAAAGATCGATGTCTTCCACCTTCAGGCCGGGTTTGATCGAGCTGTTGCCGAAGACGATGTTGAGGAACTGCAGCGTTGTCGGGTCAGGTCCTGACGAAACTGTCGGCCGGCAGACCTACCTTCACGCCGATCATGTTTCCCTATTTTCTCGGCGCCGGCGCCGGGCTTCCTCTCGGGCTTTGGCTGCTTCCATCGATCAATCTCGTCATGTTCAAGCTGCTGGTGGGCACGTTCCTCGTGGCCTGGTGCCCGGTAATGCTGTTCGGCAAGACCACGCCCGCGATCCGTGGCGGCGGCCGGCCGACTGCCTGGCTGGTCTGATCGGTGGGGCAATGGCGGGCCTCGGAGGGCTCTCCGGGCCTGTCCCGGCTTTCTGGACGTCCCTGAAGGGCCTGGACAAGCGGACCCAGCGGGACGTCATCCAGAACTTCAACCTGGTGATCCTGGCCACGACCCTGGCGGCCTATCTTGCGACCGGAATTGTCAGAAGAGACATGGTGCCGATGATTGCCGTCCTGATACCGGCAGGCCTGATACCGACCTATATCGGCAGCCGCCTTTTCCCGAAGGTGCCGGAGCTTCACTTCCGCCAGCTGATTCTTGTGCTGCTGACGTTCTCCGGCGGAACGATGCTTGTCTCAACGATGTTTCAGGGCTGAGTGGCTGGCGGGCATCGCTCCGGTCCGATCCTCCGGCGAGGATCAGAGGGAATCGGATGCCTCATAGGGCATCGGCGACCGCACTGCCGCAGGTCGCCGTGTCGGCAGTTCCTCCAAGGTCCAGGGTTCGCAGGTTCTTGTCCGGGAGCACCCGCTCGATCGCCTTCACGATGGCTGCCGCGGATTCCGGATGGCCGAGGTGTTCGAGCATCATGGCGCCGGCCCAGATCTGACCGATCGGGTTGGCGATCCCCTTGCCGGCGATATCGGGGGCGGAGCCGTGGACGGGTTCGAAGAGCGAGGGGAAACGCCGCTCCGGATTGATGTTGCCCGACGGCGCGATGCCGATCGTGCCGGTGCAGGCAGGGCCGAGGTCGGAAAGGATGTCGCCGAACAGGTTGGAGGCGACGACGACGTCGAAACGATCCGGGTTCAGCACGAAATGCGCGGCCAGGATGTCGATATGATACTTGTCCCAGCGGACATCGGGAAAGTCGGCGGCCACCGCTTCCAGGCGATCGTCCCAGAAGGGCATGGTGATCGAGATGCCGTTCGACTTGGTCGCCGAGGTCAGGTGCTTCGCTCCCCGTTTGCGGGCGAGTTCGAAGGCGTAGCGGGCGATGCGGTCGATCCCGATACGGGTCATCACCGTTTCCTGAATGGCGAATTCCCGCTCCGTCCCGGCAAACATGATGCCTCCGACCGAAGAATATTCACCTTCGGTATTCTCGCGCACGACGACGAAATCGATGTCGCCCGGCTTGCGGCCGGCGAGCGGCGAGGGGACGCCCGGCATCAGCCGGCAGGGGCGCAGGTTGACATACTGGTCGAACTCGCGGCGGAAGCGGATCAGCGAGCCCCACAGCGAGACATGGTCGGGCACCCGGTCGGGCATGCCGACGGCGCCGAAATAGATCGCGTCATGGCCGCCGATCTTCTCCTTCCAGTCGGCGGGCAGCATCTGGCCGTGTCTTTCGTAATAGTCGCAGGAGGCGAAGTCGAAACGGTCGAAGGAGATGTCGATACCGAATTTTCGCGCGGTGCTCTCCAGCACGCGCACGCCTTCGGGCACGACTTCCTTGCCGATGCCGTCCCCTTCGATCAGCGCGATCCTCAGCCTGTTGCCGGTCATGGTCTTCCTCTCCCGTCGTGTCAGTTGGCGACGATGCCGCATTCGAGCAGATCGGTTTCGCTGCCTCGGTTCATGGCGATGCAATTCGGCGGAAAAGCCTGTTCGAAGACCGTGCCCCGATCCTGGAGCTTTCCGAGAAACCGGTCGAGGTGCTGCATGGCGCGGGCATGCACGTCGTGCAGCACGACGAGCGGCCAGTCGATCGTCGCGACCTGCGGCAGTGCGGTTTCCACCCAGCCATCATGATTGTCGAAATCCCCCGGCACGGCATTCCACAGGACGCAGGTATATCGCCCCTTCGCGAGATGCTGCGCCGCGCGGGCGTTCAATGCACCGTCGAGCCGGCCCTTGCCGCCATAGGGGCGGAAGAAGTGATCGGGATGGGCGAGCGCGCCGATCTCTTCCTGGGTCCGGTCGATCTCCGCTTCGATGAAATCCATGTCGCCGCGGTCACGGAAGGGGATCGAATGGCTCCAGGTATGGTTGCCGATCCAGTGCCCCTCGGCATGCGCCCGCTCGGCCGGCGCGCGGTTGGCTGCGAGCCGGTTGCCAACGACGAAGAAGGTAGACTTGATCCCGCGGCGGGCCAGGACATCCAGAACGAGCGGTGTCACCTCGGCATCCGGGCCATTGTCGAAAGTCAAAGTCACGTGTTTCATGGGATCTCCTTTGCTGTCAGTCGTCCGCATGCGCGAACACGGTCCTGCGGGCGTTGAGCAGCGATGGCACGAGGGTCATAAGGGCGATCACGACGGTGACGAGGATCAGCACCGCGCTGATCGGCCTCTCGATAAATACCGCGAGATTGCCTTCGGAGATGAGCATCGCCCGGCGGAAATGTTCCTCCACCATGGGACCGAGCACGAAGCCGAGAAGGAAGGGGGCGGGATCGCAGCCGATCCGGGTGAGCAGGTAGCCTCCGAGGCCTGACGCCGCGAGCACGTAGAGATTGAGCTCGATACCATTGGCGCTGAAGGTGCCTATGCAGGCAAAGGCCAGGATGCCGGGGAAGAGCACCGAATAGGGAATGCGCAACATGCGGACCCAGACACCCACCAGCGGCAGGTTGAGCAGCACCAGCATGACATTGCCGATCCACATGGAGGCGATCAGGCCCCAGAACAGTTCCGGCTGCGAGACGATCACCCGCGGTCCGGGCTGGATGCCCTGCACCACCATGGCGCCGACCATCAGCGCCATGACGGCGTTGGAGGGAATGCCGAGCGTCAGCATCGGGATGAAGGACGTCTGGGCACCGGCATTGTTGGCGCTCTCCGGCCCCGCCACGCCCTCGATCGCGCCCTTGCCGAATTCCTCCGGATGCTTCGAAAGCCGCTTTTCGACGGCGTAGGAGGCAAAGGAGGAGAGGAATGCCCCGCCGCCCGGCAGCACGCCGAGGAGCGAACCGAGCACGGTGCCGCGGAAGATCGGTCCGGCACTGCGCCGGAATTCCTCACGGTTCGGCAGCAGCCGGGTGATTTTGTGCACGGCCCGGCTCATCCCGTCGGCGGCTTCGAGGTTGCGGAGGATTTCAGCGATGCCGAAGACGCCGACGGAAACGGCGATGAAATCGATGCCGCTGCGCAGATCGTCGAGGCCGAAGGTGAAGCGCGTCGCCGACGTGAAGACGTCGGTTCCCACCTGGCCCAGCAGCAAGCCAAGGGTCGCCATGGCGAGGCCCTTGAGCAAGGAACCCTGGGCAAGGACCACGACGAGAATGATGCCGAGCAGGGTCAGCGAGAAATATTCCGGCGCGCCGAATTTCAGGGCGATCTGGCTGAGCGCAGGAGACGCGACGGCGAGCACCAGCGTCGCTACAGTGCCGGCGACGAAGGAGCCGATCGCGGAGATCGAGAGGGCGGGGCCGGCGCGTCCGGATTTCGCCATCGCATAGCCGTCGATCGCGGTCACCGCGGTCGAGGGCTCGCCGGGCACGTTTACCAGGATCGCGGTGATCGAGCCGCCATATTGGGCGCCGTAGTAGATGCCCGCCAGCATGATCAGCGCGATCAGCGGATCGAGGCCGAGCGTGATGGGCAGGAGCATGGCGATGGTGGCGCTCGGGCCGATGCCCGGCAGGACGCCGACCAGGGTGCCGAGAATGCAGCCGAGCAGGCAGAAGAGCAGTGCCATCGGCGTAGCGGCCTGACTGAAGCCGAGCAGGATGCCGTCGAAAATGTCCATGATGCTAATATCCTCCCGCCACTAGAACAATGCGGGGTTGAAGAGATCGACCGGGACCTGCAGGCCGTAATAGAAGACGACGACGCAGAAGGCGGTCATGCCGACGACGATCATCAGGCCACGCTTGATGCCGATCGTATGGCTTGCGGCAACCGCGAGCGCGATGGTGACCGCGAGCGTGGGTATGAGACCGAAGCTGCGGAGCATCAGGCCGAAGGCGACCGGCGCCATGACGACGAAGAAGATGGCGCGCCAGTTGAGCGGCGCGCGCTCGGTTTCCTCGGCGCCGTCCGCAGGCCTGCGCGCGGTCGCCAGGATGCCGATACCGAGCAGCGTGAGGATGGTGCAGAGCGCGAGCGGGAAGAAGCCCGGCCCCATCGCCGCCGCCGTGCCGATATCCAGCGATGACAGCGTATTGGCCGCGAAAATGAGGCCGATCCCCAGAAAGACCAGACCGGCTATCAGGTCGTCTCGATTCCAAACCATTGGCAACTCCTCCTCAGTGCCGATTGCGGGTCTGGAGCACCCGGTCCTCCCGGACCGAGAGGGTGCTCCAGTTCTTGACTGCGCATCGCGCCTTCCGAATCTCGTTCGGATCGAAGGCCGACCGGCAGAGCTTATGCCGGATTGTGGCCGGAAAGCTTGGCCGAATGGCCGGGGCCGTAGAGTTCCTCCAGGACTTCCTGCGTGTGCTGCCCCAGTCCCGGCGGGTCGCGCCTCACGCGAGGTGCGGCCACGTCCTTCCAGGGCATGCCGGGAATCGTGACCCGGCTGCCGGAGCCCGGCGGATACTCGATCTCCATCAGCGAACCGCGCTCGAGGATATGGGGCATGGTCACCACTTCGGGCAGGGTGAGGATCGGCTCGGAGGGAATGCCGCGCTTGTCGAGTTCGGCGAGCCAGTGCTCGGCCGGCTTCTGCCTGAACACCGCGTAGATCATCTCCAGCATCTTCACGCGATTAATGTTGCGATCGATCTGCTTCTTGAACTCGGGGATATCGTCGAGGAAGGCGAATTCGGGGATGGAGACGAAGGCCTTCCAGGCCTTTTCGTTGGTGACGGCCATGACGAATTCCCGATCGGAGGCCGGGAAGCTTTCATAGGGCGCCATCAGCGGATGGGCGTTGCCGACGCGCTGATAGGGTTTGCCGGTGGCGGTATAGGTGACGATCTGCTGGTTGAGCACCATCATCAGCGCATCGAGCATGGCGATGTCGATATAGCGCCCCTTGCCGGTTTCGCGGCGTTCCATCAGGGAGGCCATGATCGACACGACGGCGGAAAAGCCGCCGACGATATCGGCGACCGGACCGCCGGCCTTCATCGCGCGTCCATCCTTCTCGCCTGTCTGGGACATGAGGCCGCTCACCGCCTGAACCATCAGGTCGATACCCGGGCGGTGCGCCATGGGACCGGTCTGGCCATAGGCGCTGATCGAGCAGTAGATGATGTCGGGCTTGATCTTCGCGACCGTCTCGTAGTCGAGGCCAAAACGCTTCATCGTGCCGGGCCGAAAATTCTCGACGACGATATCGGCGGTGCGCACCAGATCGAAGAAGATCTGCCGGCCTTCCGCGGTGTGCAGATCCACCTCGATCGAGCGCTTGTTGCGGTTCGAAGACATGTAGGTGGCGAAGGGAGGTCCCCAATAGCGGGATTCGTCTCCGGTCCCGGGCATTTCGAGCTTGATGATATCGGCGCCGAGATCGCCCATCAGCATGGTCGAATAGGGGCCGGCCAGCGCGCGCGAGACGTCGATGACGCGTATGCCGGCGAGCGCGCCTTTGCGCTCGGTGTTGGTGTCCTCGTGGGAGTTGACGGTGTCCATTGTGAATAGTCTCCTTTGTCGCAGGGTCTTGGTCGGGCTCAGACCGCTCTGACTGTGTTCCTGATGCTGCCGATACCCTCGATGCCTGCTTCAACGACGTCGCCATCCTTCAGCCAGATCTGCGGATTGAGGCCGAGGCCGACGCCGGATGGCGTGCCGGTGGTGATGATGTCGCCCGCCTCGATCGTCATGCCGGCCGACAGGCTGGAGAGGATCGCGGCACAGTCGAACACCATGTCCGAAATGAAAGCGTCCTGGCGTGTCTCGCCGTTGACGGTGAGCCAGAGCCGGTGCTCTTCGGTCACGTCGAACTCGTCGGCGGTGACGATCCAGGGACCGATCGGACAGGTGGTGTCGAGCGCCTTGCCCTTGAACCATTGGCCGTGGGCCCGCTGCAGGTCGCGCGCGGTCACGTCGTTCAGTACGGTGAAACCAAAGATGTGGCCGAGGGCGTCCTCGACGGAGATGTCGCGGCCAGCGCGTCCCACGACGAAGGCGAGCTCGACCTCGTAATCGAGCTTTTGAGTTACGGCCGGGAGGCGGATTTCGGTGTCCGGTCCGATGACGGCAGTCGGCGGCTTGGTGAAGAATTCCGGGACTGACGGATATTCTGCCGGCACGCCGCGGGCCCTGGCTCCTTCCTCGATATGGAGCTTGTAGTTGCGGCCGACGCAGAAGACGTTCTTTGCGGGGCGAGGGATGGGTGCCAGCAATTGTACGCCGGCGAGCGGTGACCATTGCTCGGGCGCCGCCTGCCCGACGATCTGCCGGAGCGTGGCAAGCGTCGCGGGATCGGCGATGATGTCGAGGACGGTTTCCGGCGCCGGGCCGGTGCCGGATTTTTCCCAGGCCGAGGCAATGTCCAGGATGCGGTCTTCGGCGACCACAGCCGGGCGCGGCCCGGATGCGGTCGCAATTGTGGCGATCTTCATTCTGAGTTTCTCCTGCGAACCGGTCAGGCGGGTTCGAACATCGGCAGGGTGATTTCGTCCGAGACTTTCTCGTAGGTCAGCCGGACCGGTGAGCCGATCGAAAGTGTCTCGGGCGTTGCCGTCTTCACGTTGGAAACCATCATCGCGCCTTCCTCCAGCTCGATGAGGGCAACGACCAGTGGTTCGTCCGAATCGAAGCTCGATTTCGCCGCGACGGTGAACGTGTGGATCGTGCCCCTGCCGCTGACCGGCGTCCAGGCGAGCTTTCGCGAGGCGCATTCCGGGCAGATATAGACGGGGTAGAAGGCGTAGGTGCCGCAGTCTTCGCAGCGCTGGATCTGCATGTTTTCCGCCTTGCAGCTCTCCCAGAAGGGCAGGGAGATCTTGGAAGGCGTGGGAAGTGAACGGGACATGGCTGGCTCCTCAGTCGCGGCCGAGAATGGCGATGGAGTGGTTGGAGGCGACGGCACTGACATTGGTCACCAGACCGAGCTGTGCGTTCGGCACCTGGCGATCGCCGCATTCGCCGCGCATCTGGCGTGCCGCCTCGATGATGTGGTTGATGCCGCCGGAAGAGCCGAAGGACAGAAGGCCGCCATTGGTATTGATCGGCAGCTCGCCGCCGAGCTCGATACGGCCGCCTTGCGCGAACGCTCCGCCCTCGCCCTCGGCGCAAAAGCCGAGCGCCTCGAACTGCATCAGGACGGTGATGGTGAAGGAGTCGTAGAGCTGGGCGACGTCGATATCGCTCGGCGTCACGCCGGCGCGGCCGAAGGCCTCTTTCGCGGCGACCGATTGCACGGAACGGGTGAGACCGTAACGAGACTTGTCCTCGGGGCGGGCGCCGGTCGCGCGCGCCAGATGGGCGAGATGGTAGTAGGATTGTGCCTGGCCTGTGCCGAGAATGCGCACCGGCTTGGCCTTGAGGTCGCGCGCGCGTTCCAGCGAGGTGATGAGGATAGCGCCGGCTCCGTCGCAGATGGGGCTGCAGTCCAGCAGGCGAAGTGGCGTGCTCACCATGGGCGAGGCCAGCACGTCGTCGATGGTGATCGGTTCGCGCTTGAAGGCCTTGGGATTCATCGACGCGTGCTTCCGGCAGGCGACGGCGATCGCCGCAAGTTGCTCGGGCGTCGTGCCGAATTCATGCATGTGGCGTTGCGCCATCATCGCGTAGACGCCTGGAACGGTGATGCCGAACGGCACCTCGAATTCGAGCGGGTGGGCACCGTATTCGATATAGGCCTTCAGGCCCGTGCCCTTGGGAACGCCGCTCAGGATATTGTCTCCGCGAAGCAGCAGCACGGCCTTGCACAGGCCGCTTTCCACCGCCCATTTCGCGATCTGTACGCCGTTCAGATAGGAATGGCCGCCGGTGCGCAGCGTGTCGCAGAACGTCTTACAGTGAAGGCCGAGATGTTCGCCGATGATCATGTGATGGCGAATATTGTCGTTGAGGAAGGTGCCGGACGTCATCAGGCCATCGATGTCGTGCTTGTCGATGCCGGCATCCTCGATGGCCAGCATCGCCGCATCGATATGGAGCTCGGTCGGATTCGTGCCGACGAGCCGGCCGACGGGCGGTTCGCCGAGGCCGGCAATGACGGCTTGCAAGCCTGGATGGGTCATAGTCTACTCCGGGATATGAGGGGTCGTCGCCGGCTTGACGCCAGCGGGATGTCACGGATGGGGTTGGGGAGAAGGGCCGGTGTTCAGGCCGGCCCAATCTGCGGCTCAGCTCTTGGGAATGCCGGCGGCTTCGATGATCTCGCCGTAACGCTTGCGCTCGGCATCGGTGAAGGCCTGATATTCGGCGGGCGTGGCGGTCGCGTAGACTTCGCTGCCGGTCTTGTCGAGCGCGGCGACCACCTCCGGATCCTTGAGCGCTTTGTTGATCGCATCGGCGACCTTGTCGACGATTTCCGGCGCCGTGCCGCTCCGGGCATAGACGCCGTACCAGGAAGTCAGCACGACGTCGAACCCCTGTTCCTTCAGGGTCGGCAGGTCCGGCTTGAACTTGGAGCGCTTGTCGCCCGCAACGCCGAGCAGCGTCAGCTCGCCGGACTGGAGGCCCGGCTGAAACTGTGCGAGGGAATAGAACATCATGTTCGTCTCGCCGCGCATCAGATCCAGCGCGGACTGGCTGCCGCCCTGATAGGGAATGTGGCGCAGCGTGATGCCGGTCTTGAGCTTCAGGAGTTCGGCGCAGAGATGCGCCGACGTGCCGATGCCGGCCGAGGCAAAGCTGAGATTGCCGGCCTCCTTCGCCTTGTCGACGAACTTGGCGACCGTGTCGATCTCGCTGGAGCTCGGTACAGCAAGCATCATGCTCTGGCCGACGACACGCGCCACCGCGGTGAAATCCTTCGCCGGATCATAAGGGAGCGCCTTGAACATGTTCGGGTTTGAAACCTGGGTCGCCACGGTGCCCCAGAGCAGGGTATATCCGTCCGGTTCGGACTTGGCGGCTCGGGCGGTTCCGGGGATCGAAGCCGCGCCGCCTTCGTTCTCGATGATGAACGGCTGTCCGAGATATTTCTCGGCGGCCGGAAGCACGATCCGCGCCACCCCGTCCGCGGCGGAGCCGGCCGGCAGGGGAACAATCACGTGGACCGGGCGGTTGGGGTAGTCCTGCTGGGCAAGGGCAGCGGTTCCGACGCAGAGCGCCAGGCTCAGCGACAGGCCAATCATTTTCACGGACATTTCACTCCTCCCAAAGTTTTCCGTATTGCGGAAATATTTCCGTATTACGTAACGATGCGCCCCTCCCTTTGGCTTGTCAACAGCAGAACCGACACGTTTTTTCCGATCCCGCACGCCATCTTCCATTTGACAGCCGGCTTGTTGAAACGCATCCTGTTTTCGAATAGAGGAATTTTCTCCGGTGTGCGGAAATTGGAGTCGCAAGTGAGCCAGCTGGCAAAAGAGGCATTGACGGATTTATTGGCGCGGATGGGCCTGCCCTCAGGAGGGCTCCACGAACCAGGATTCACATCACTGAGTTTCACGGGGGCAGACCCTGTGGTGCCGAGCCGCTATCGTCCCGGCCTGGCCTCGGCGGTGGCGCTGGCGGCAAACGCGGTCGGCATTGCCGAAATCTGGCGCATGCGCGGAGGTCGACCGCAGTCGATCGGCGTCGATCTGCGCCGCGCAGCCGTGCCGGGTCTCAGGACCGTCTCCTATCTGCGCCGCGACGGCCATCCTTTGCAATTGTCGAGACCGGCTTCGGAGGACAAGGTCTTCTTCGAGACCGCCGACGGACGGCAGATGTATCTGCTCCGGCACGCCTTCTACCACGAGCATTTCAGTCGTCTGCTGGCTTTCCTCGATTGCTCTTCGGCGACGGAATCGATCGAAAGGGCTGTCAGCCGCTGGAAGGCCGACGATCTCGAGGAGGCGCTGGCCGAAGCAAAGGCGATCGGCGCGATCGCCCGTACGCGCGAGGAATGGCTGGAAAGCCCGCAGGGCCGGCATCTCGCGGGCAGAACGCCGGTGGAAATAGAAAAGATCGGTGACGGCCCGGTCATGCCCTTCGACGCCGCAGGTCGCCCGCTGTCAGGTATACGGGTGGTGGACATGGGCCATGTGCTGGCCGGTCCCGTGGTGTCGCGCCAGCTTGCCGAACAAGGCGCGGAGGTCTTGCACATCTCGGCGCCGCATCAGCCGGATCCGACCCATATCGTCGTCGACACAGGCCTGGGAAAACGCTCAGCCTTCGTCAATCTCGACACGCCCGGCGAACTGGACCGGTTCCGTGCGCTCATCGCCCAGTCGGATGTGTTTGCGCATTCCTGGCGGCCGGGCTCGCTCGATGCGCGGGGGCTCTCCCCCCGGGCGCTGGCGAAACTGCGGCCGGGAATCATCTATGTCTCGGTGAGCTGCTACGGTTGTGACGGGCCATGGGCCTCGCGCGCCGGATATGATCCCTTGGGCCAGGTGGTGAGCGGCCTTGCCGTCGGCGAGGGAAGCCTGGAACAGCCGAAGCTCGCCTCCACCTTCACGCTGAACGACTATCTGGCCGGCTACCTGGGGGCCGCCGGCGTCACGAGCGCGCTTTTGCGGCGTGCCCGGGAGGGTGGCAGCTACCACGTCAAAGTGTCGCTCACCTCGTGCTCCATGTGGCTGCAGGAACTTGGCCGGCTTCCACGCGAGGAATGGCCCGACGGCCCGCGCGGCGTCAGGGCGCTGCCGCGGCCCGGCGCCGACGAATTGACCGTCAGCCGCACGGTCTTCGGCGCGATAGAGCATCCGCTGCCGATCGTCTATTATTCCCAGACGCCGGCCCGTTGGGATGTCCCGCCCGAACCGGCCGGTGCCTCGCCGCTCGCCTGGGCTTGACGAGTGGCCACTCTTCCGCGTTTGCCCTTGACGGCTCCGCCGCCATGAGGCGAATGAGGCATTCAGAACGTTTAGCGAGGCGATAGGTGAGCAGCACTCTTCCTGAAGACGACGATCCGGAATTCATCAAGTCGCTGGCGAAAGGCCTTGCGGTGATCGAGTCGTTTGGCCCGAATTCTCCCGCCATGACGCTCTCCGCAGTCGCCCAGAAGGTCGGCCTCAGCCCGGGTTCCACCCGGCGTGTGCTCGTCACGCTGGTCAAGCTCGGCTATGTGATCTACGACGAGAATGATCGGCGTTTCCATCTTTCCGCCCGCACGCTGCAGCTCGGCTATTCCTATCTCGCCTCGCTGCCGGCCTTCAGCCTCATCCAGCCCCGCCTCGTCGAACTCTCCGACAAGCTCGACGAATCCTGCTCCGTCATGACTCTCGACGGCCGCGAGGTCGTCTGCATCGCGCGCGCGACCGCAAAGCGCCTTCAGCGCGACTACATGTCCGTCGGTACACGCTTCCCGGCGAATGCCTCGTCGTCCGGTAAGATCATGCTCGGCGATCTCTCGGAGGGCGAGTTCGCACAGCTCTATCGCCCCGACGACAAGCTGCCGGCAGTGACGCCTTTCACGGTCATCGAAATCCCGAAACTTCGCGAACAGATTGAACAGGCTCGGCAACAGGGCTGGATCTATACCAACCAGGAGACGGCTCTCGGAATGGCGTCGCTGGCGGTGCCGATCCGCGTCAACGGACGGGTCAAGTACGGCCTCTCGACGAGCGCCACGATCACCTATGACGGGCCGACCATCGTCGACAAATATCTTCCCGACCTGCTGAAAGCCGCAAAAGCCATGGAAGGCTTCTTCGCAACCCGTCTCTAGGCAAGTCGTCCGAAGCTCACCGATGGTGGCCCCAGCGCCTCCTGCCGGTGTTCCATATCTCTGTGGCGAACTTCGTTCCCACTACGATCGTGAACCACGAGGTCGGCGACGGCCGTCCAGAGATGATAAAGCGAGCTGGCCGGGATAGTCTTGGCGATGGGTCGGTCGTCGAGATCGAGACGATCATGCCAGCAGCCTGGCGGCACGTCCTCAAAATAGGACGCCAGCATGTCCGATGACAGCGTCTCGGCCTCGGCGAGCCTGTCCTGCGTCAGCAGCGCTTTCAGCATCTCGACCTGTGGCCAGAGCCGTCTCGACGGCACGACGGGCACGCCCGATGCCAGGACCTGGTCGACGAGGAAAGGGGAACCGCCCGTTCGGCCTATGCGCAAGGCGTTGGTGAGCAGATCGGCGCGAATCTCGTCGTGGCATGTCCGGGTCAGCGCGTCGTGGCGGCCGGTCAGCCACACCCATTCGCACATGTGTCCCGGCTCCAGCATCTGCGATCCGAACGTGTCGGCGATTTCCCAGCGTGGCCCGAAATTCTCGTGCAGAAGATCGTGTGGGCCGAGCAGAAAACGCGATTCCAGCAGGGCAAATGCCCCGGTTTCGGCCGGTCGATAGGTCGGCGTCCGGCTTGTCTCGCACAGGGCAAGCGCCGCCTCGAGATAGTGCATGTGCGGGTTCTGCCGTCGCGGCAGCGTGCCGTCGCTGTCTTCGGCCCACCCGCCGCAGGGGGCCCGCAACGTCCTGTCGATCGCTGCGATGGTCTCGTCGATCCGCCGTCGATATCCCTCCTTGCCCGTGGCCGAGAGCAGCCAGGACAAGGCCAGCAGCACGCAGGCATTGTCATAGAGATCCCGCACCGGATCCGTTACCGTTTCCGTCGACCGATCGAAGGCCCTGGCATAGCCCGAGCGAGCGCCGCTCACCCAGGCAACGCGGTGGAGGTTGGCGAACGCCCGTTCGGCCAGTGCCAGCGACGATGGCGGGGCCACACCCAGGGCGCTTGCATGGGCATGCACATAGATCTGCCGGGCGATCGTGCGGGTTCGCACGACGCAGTCCTGCTGCGGCCGCCCGTCGAGCTCCAGATGCTCGACGAACTGGCCATGTCTTTCGTCAAAGCCGCTCTCACCCCATGTCGGCAGGATGGTTTCGAGGAACAGTGACTTGAGCTGAGCCAGGCTCATGACGGGACCCGCGGCCCTTCCCGGCACCTGCGCAAGGTTTTGGTCATGCGGGAGATCCAGCCGGCTGCATCGTTTCCAGAAGCATGCTGATCTTCATCGTCGTGAAGTTCGAATACGTATCCGATACGGCATAGGGCAAGGCGATGAGGTCCCCATGTCGCATGGCGCCGCAGGAATAGACGACGTTCGGCACGTAACCTTCGCGTTCGGTCGGCTCCGGCTGCAGCAGGGGATCGACCGTGCGGGCGAGGATGATGCTCGGATCGTTCTTGTCGAGCAGGGTCACGCCGATCGAATAGCGGCGCATGGGGCCGACGCCGTGGGTGAAGAGCAGCCAGCCCTCGTCGATCTCGACCGGCGAGCCGCAATTGCCGATCTGCACGAACTGCCAGGCGAATTCGGGCTTCATCAGCAACTGGCCCTCGTCCCAATTGTGCAGGTCGTCCGAATAAAGCAGGAAGAGGTTCTCGCTGTCCTGGCGCGCGATCATCGCATAACGCCCGTTGATCCGCCGGGGAAACAGCGCCATGCCCTTGTTGCGGGCCGCCGGACCGCGCAGCGGCGTCAGGGTGAAGTTGAGGAAATCCTGCGTTTCCAGAAGCTCGGAGCGGATCCCCGCACCGCTATAGGCCGTGTAGGTCGCGTAAAACACGGTCTTGCCCTCATCCTCGAAGGCGACGAAGCGCGCGTCCTCGATCCCGTTCGACTGCGCTTCCGTCACCGGAAAGATCACCCGCTCGCTGAGGTCGCTCTCTTCCTTGAAGCTGATGCCGATGCAGCCGGCCGGAGCGAGGCCGTCATTGGCATGAATGTCCGGCAGGCCCGCCAGCCGCACCGGCGGGTCGATCGTCACCGCCCCCTGCGCATCGATCATTCCCGTGCGGAAGGTGAGCGAGCTGATATGGCCCTCGCCGACGGCTCTGAGGCTGAGAATCACCCGCCGGCTTCCTTCCGCGACATTCGACTGGTCGGGATGGGGCACGATGCTGGGATTGAACAGCGCGGCCGATTCGAACGAGTATTCGTTCATGAAATAGGCGCCGATCAGCTGCCTTTGCTGCTGGCTGAAGGCCGCGTGATTGGCAAAGGCGTTCTCCATGGCATCGGCACGCAGCTCGAACTGGCGCAACAGGTTGCGATGCCGTCCCTCGAAATTGTCGAGGATGTCGTGCAACTGGTTGGTCGTCGCCACGGCATCGAGCGTCAGCACGCGATCGACGATTTCATTTGCCCGCGTCTTGTCGCGTGGGTTGAGGTGCTGGGGTTCGGTCGAGGGTTTGAAGGGCCGCACGATGACTCGCGTCGGATCGGGTTTCAGATACAGGGCTTGCCGATTGAGAAGGCTGGATTGGGCCAAGGAAGATCCTTTGGTTTGCTGATCGCAGAAAAGAGGGGCGGCGCATCACGATGACTGCCGAAACTCCGAGGGCTGGGGCACGGGACGCACCAGACGGGAGGCTCGACCGATTTCGGCGCAGGAAATGAGGTAGCAGAGCACGGATTCCGCCCCGCGGTTTTCGTTCGGGCGGTCGGGATGCAGCCCGTCGCGGCAGCTTCCGGTTTCCGGATCGACGAGAGAGACGCCGTGGTCATTGCCGCCGGTAAACCAGTTGAAGGTGCGGAACGCCGTTTCCAGCCAGGACTTGTCTTCCGTCGCCGCATCCGCGGCGAGGCAGGCCGAAATCGTCGCCGTCGCCTCGACAGGCTGCTGGTCGAACCGTTTCGGCGCGTCGCCCAGGTCGAAGAAACCGTCGGTGCCGATCGGCCGGAACTGCCCGTTTTCGCCGGTTTGCTGCGTCATCAGCCATCGTAGGGTTCTCAGGCCGCACGCGACGAAATGCGCCGTGCCCGTTGCCAGGCCGGCGAGGATGAGCGCCTGCGGCAGGCGGGCATTCTCATAGGAGAGCCCTTCTTCGAACCAGTGGCGGTCGCCGTTCGAAACACGTCGCTCGAGGTCGATGAGCCGCTCGGCCAGCTGCAGGCGCAGGGCCCGGCTGGACATGTCTTCCGGATTGGCCCGGCAATAGGCGTCGAGCCCGATCAGCGCGAATGCCCAGGCGCGCGGCGACTGAAAGCCGAGCACCGTGGGTATCGCCTGAGCAAAGAGCGCGCTTGCCCAGCGGCGGCGGGGCCGGTCGTTGTCGGAAAGCGCGCAGACGCCGAGCGCCCAGAGCGTGCGGCCATGGCTGTCCTCCGAGCCCTGCTCTTCCAGCCAGCGCCGGTCGAAGCTCATGAAGTTGCGAAAGCGTTGGAGATCCGGGTTCCAGGCATGCTGGATGAAGGCTGCGAAGGAGGCGGTTCGCCGATCGGATATGCCGGTTTCCCCCGCGGTCGCCAGATGCGTGGCAAGGACGAGCGCCCTGGCATTGTCGTCCACGCAGTAGCCATGCGCCCGGTCCGGCACGGAATAGACCGCGTGCTGAAAGATGCCGGTGTCGTCGCACATGGTGTGAAAATGCCCGAGCTTCAGCGATGTGATTTGCGGCGGTCTGGTGATCCGCTGCGCCACGAGGTCACTGACCAGGCGCGGCCGGTAGGCGCTGCGGGCCTTCTCCACGCTGTCCAGGTAAAGCGATGCGATCTGCGACCAGATCATCGACCGGCCCGTGTCATAGGCGGCCCGACGCATGGCCATGCGCCTGTCGTCGTTACCCAGCAGGGAGGCGATCGCCTGTCCGGTCGCGCCTGCATCGCCGAAGGGCACGAGCATGCCGCGCCCCTGGTCGAGCAGTTCCTGCGCGTGCCAGTAGGGCGTCGACACGACGGCGCTCCCCATGCCGAAACTATAGGCCAGCGTGCCCGAGGTCATTTGCGCCTCGTCGAGATAGGGCGTGACATAGACGTCGCACATGGCGATGAAGTCGAGCAGTGTCGGCACGTCGACGAACTGGTTGAGGAAGACGACCGACTGGCCGACCCCGATCTGCTCGGCCCGTGCGCCCAGGCGGTCGCGATAGGCCTCGCCCTCCTGGCGCAGGAGATTGGGATGGGTGGCGCCGAGCACCACGTAGAGCGCGTCCGGGCGCTGCGTCAGGATCGCCGGCATTGCGTCGATGACGACTTCGATCCCCTTGTTGGGCGACAGAAGACCGAAGGTCAGGATGACCGGCCGGCCGGCATAACCATGCTTGGCCTTGGCCAGCTCCGGGTCATGAAATGGCCGGTTGGGAATGCCGTGGGCGATGACGTCGATCTTGGCAGGATCCACGCCATAGACGCTCTCGAGCAGGGCGCGGCCCTTCTGTGCCATGGCGACCACCCGGTTCGAGGCGCCCGCGACTTTCTGGAGCACCCGCAACTGGCCCGGCGTCGGCTCGGCCAGGATGGTGTGCAGCGTCGTGATGACGGGAATGCGCAGCTGCGCGAGGAGCGTCAGGATGAACTCACCGTCCGGCCCGCCGAAGATGCCGAACTCGTGCTGCAGCGAGACGGCATCATAGCCGCCATTGTTGAGGATGCGGGCGGCCGTGCCATAGTCCTCGATCTCGCCGTCGCGGATTTCGAACACGACATCCTCCGGATAGGCATAGTGGAGCTTGTCGTCGGTCATCGCGATGATGCGCGTTTCCACGCCGCGGTCGGAGGCGGCCAGCGCATGGCTGAGGTCGGTGGTGAAGGTTGCGATGCCGCACTGCCTTGGCAGCGAGTTGCCAATGAATGCTACGCGTCTGGACTTGGTCATTGGAGGTTCCCTTCAGAACGGTGTCGTCGCTGGCCGGAACGCCCGATCTTCCCCGACGGGGAACATGCGACTGTGGTCTTGGCATCATGCCTCCGGCGCGGCCCTTGTGACCGGCCGGGCGGATCGTCACTCAGTGCGAGGCATTGGCATCGGCCTGGTCTCGCGCCATCGCCGCCTCCAGCTCGTCGCCGTCGACGACGATCCGGCTTGTCGTCAGCCCTGCCCGGATCTCGATCACCGTCGCGGTGCGCTTGTAAGCGAGCCAGGAAATCCCGGTGATCTGCTCTTCGTCGTCCTGCACCTGGTAGTCGCCGGCCGGCTGGAGCCCCTCCAGGCCGAACAGGGCGAAGGGGCGGTCGAAATGGACGGTGCGTGTCTTGGTTCGCGTGAACATGTGCTGAGCTTTCCCATGGGTTCTGGCGCAATTGCCTTGCCTGCACTGCACGACATGCTCCCGCGAGGGTGAGCCGTGAATTGTCCGGAAACGGTATTCGTTTCACGCGTCAAGCGCTGCGACCGAAGCTTGCCTGATCGAGCTCGATCATGTCCCGACGCCGCGATTCGTAGGCCTTGCGCGCCACCTCGAAGATGGACTTGCGCATGCCGTCGAAGGCCGAAAGATAGTCCGTCTCGGTCGGCATCTGCGCGATCAGGTCGCCCGCCAGGACTGAAACCGGCACGAAGAAGCGAATCTGCGCGAGGCCGTCATGGCCGACGAAGCGCACGCGATGCCGGCTTTCGTCATAGCTGCGGGAGGGATTGGGGAATGAGAGGGTCATGGCTTTGCCGCGCGGGGCGGGGCAAGCAGAATTTCGGCCAACAGAGCACGCCGTGCCGGCGTAGAACGACGATAAGCGGGGCTCAGAAGACCGTGTCGGTCGGTCGTCGGGTCGGCATTGTTGAATCCCGCACCGATCCGCACGTCGCACAGGCGGCCTGCGTCACTTGAACTGATGGATCTGTAGAGATCGTCGGAAGACATGAAGTCCTCCTCACTTGGGGCCAGGGTGCGTGCCGCCCAGAAAGTGACAGTGCCCGTGTAATGGCTGTCACTCCCGTGAATATGGGGACGCCACCGAAAATTGCAATCTACGAAAAAATAAACTCTTGGACGTGGCGGCTCGCCTCGCGGTCCGTTCAGCCGGGCCTTGCTCTACCCATCAAGGGGCAGCACGACGCGAAATTCAGCGCCGCCGGCTTCCGTGTTGTGGGCGGTAATCGTGCCGCCGTAATCCCCGACGATCGAGAAGCTGATCCACAGGCCGAGCCCGGTTCCCTCGCCGACGGATTTGGTGGTGAAGAAAGGCTCGAAGATCTTGCCCATGTCGCCCTCGGCAATGCCGGGTCCATTGTCCGCGATGCGGATCTCGATGGCCGAGTCCACACGGGCGGCGGTGATACGGACCTTCGGCGCGGCACATCGGGCGGTGGCGTCCAGCGCATTGTCGATCAGGTTGACCACGACCTGGTGGATCTGCCCCTCGTGGGCATTGATGATTAGGCCGGGGCTGCTGTCGATCACCACGTCGGCAAGCGAGTTCTTCGCCCGGATCGCCAGGTGAGCCGCGTTGCGCAGCAGGCGGTCGAGATCCACGGGCTGGCGCTCGGCCGTCTTGCTGAACGACAGCCGTCGAAGGTTCTTGACGATGTCGCTGATACGGTCGGCACCTTCGATCGTCCCTTCCAAGAGGGGATCGATGTCGGCAAGGATCGAATCGATCTTCAGCGTCTTGCGCAGCGCGTCGATCTCAATTGCATCCGCACCCTTGTGGACGGCGTCCAGATAGAGAACCAGATTCTTCCGGTAGCGGTCGAGCGTGTAGATATTGGCATAGACGAAGCTGATCGGATTGTTCAGCTCGTGCGCGACGCCGGCGACCAGACGGCCGAGGCTTGCCATCTTTTCCTGTTCGATCAGCCGTCTTTGCGCCTGCTGCAATTCGCGATGCGCAAGATGCAGTGCCTGATAGGCCTGCCGCAATTCGCTGATCGGCCGGCCTGTCAGCACGGCTCCGAAGCGCCGCCGCCGGCCGTCGAACAGCGTGGCGCAACGCATGGCCAGGCATTCTTCCCGGCCATCGGCGGTGCGGAAGCGCAGGTCGCCCTCCAGCACCCGGCCCTGTTGCCCGGCGCTCGCCAGGCGTTCGGCTTCGTCGCGATCTTCAGGCAGGACATAGTCGAAGAACCGGCTGCCGATGACATCGCCTTCGCTCATGCCGAGCAATGTGAGGAACGCGGGATTGGCCTTCTTGATCACCCCGTCGCTGCTGCAGACGATCAGGATGTCGGAGACCGAGGCAATCACGCTTGAGATGAAGGTCTGCGCCTCTTCAAGCTCTGCATTCTTGCGCTCGAGATCGGTCTCGTTGCGCAGCAATTCCGAATAGACCTCGTCCATGCGGTGTATGACGTCGACCCACACGGATTCACCGTCGCGGTCGAGCTCAAGCAGACCCGAGACGGAGATCTTGCTGATCAGGTCTTCGCCGGTGCGCCCGGCCGTGTCACTCAGTCGTGTCATCTGGATAGCGCCGCAGGTCGTAGCGTTCGATTTTGCTACGCAAGCCGACGCGGGACAAGCCCAATTCTTCCGCCGTATGACTGATATTGCCGCCGTGACGCTCCAGGCTTTCTTCGATCGCGGCCCTTTCGATTTCGGCGACGATGTCTTTGAGCTGGCGCGAGCCGTTGCTCCGGTTACCGACCTGGCCGTCACCACCGTTGCGGATCTCGGGCGATAACAGGCCCGGCTCCAGGGGCTGGCTGCCATCCGACAGGACCACCATGCGCTGGATTTCGTTCTGCAGTTCCCTGACGTTTCCGGGCCAGCCATAGGCGGTCATCAGATCGAGTGTCTTCGGGTGGAAGCCTGCGACCTGCCGATTGAAGGCCTGGTTGGTTTGGGTCAGGAAACGGGCTGCGATGGTTGGAATATCCATCGAGCGTTCCTTCAGCGACGGCATGTGGATCGGAAAGGCGGCGAGCCGGTAATAGAGATCGCGACGGAACCGGCCGGCGGCAACCTCCGCCAGGAGATCGCGATTGGTCGCCGAAATGACCCGCACATTGACCTTGCGCGGCCGCTGGGCGCCGAGCGGACGGATTTCGCCTTCCTGCAGCACGCGCAGGAGCTTCACCTGGAAGGCCGGCGATGTCTCGCCGATCTCGTCGAGAAAGATCGTGCCGCTGTCGGCAAGCTCGAACAGGCCGATGCGGTCCTGATAGGCGCCGGTATAGGCGCCTTTCTTGCAGCCGAAGAGTTCGCTCTCCAGCAGATCGTCCGGCAGGGCTCCGCAATTCTCCACCACGAAGGGGCGGTCGGCCCGGCCGGAACCATGGTGCACGGCACGGGCCAGCAGTTCCTTGCCGGTGCCAGAGGCGCCGGTGATCAGTACGGACACGTCATAACGCGCCGCCCGCTTGGCAAGCGTGATCGAGGAAATCAGCGGACTGTCTTGCGTATGGATGATCCGGTCGAAGCCGAACGACTGCTGTTCGCTGCGCCGCCTGTCGCTGACGACCTTCTGCAGCATTTCGGTTGCCGGCTTGACTTCGACCCGCACATCGCCCGCCTCATGCTGCAGCCGCCAGAGATTGGCACTTTCGCGCACGCAGTCGATCAGCTTTTCCGGGCTCCACGGTTTGGTGATGTACTGGAAGATGCCGGCATTGTTGACGCCCTCGATGATGTCGTCACTGTCCGTATAGCCTGAGATGATGATGCGGATCGTGTCCGGCCAGAGTTCGCGGACACGTTTCAGGAAGTCGACGCCGGATTCGCCGGGCATGCGCTGGTCGCAGAGGATGACCTGCACCAGTTCACCCTCCAGCACCGCCTCGGCTTCCCTGGCATTGCGCGCGCCGATCACCTCGAACTCATCGGAGAGAACCCGCTGGATCGCCTCGATGGAGCGGACCTCATCGTCGACGACGAGAACGGTTGCATGGCTGTTGCTCATGGCATTCTTCCTCCCGGCTGCCGGTCCGGCCAGCCGATGGCGCGGTGGATGGCAAGCGTCGCCGGCGTCCGGGACTTGGGGACCTTGCGGATGAAATTGTAACGCGCCACGTGGTAGCTCGGATCGAACCCATAGAAGTTGCGCCGCATGCGCTGCAACTCCTCCTCACGATACACGACGAGCGGCTTTTGCACCTCGTCCCGCTGCCTCTTCATTCTCTTGTCTGCAATGCGCTCGCCGATGTCCGGTTGCGCCGCCAGGATCATGGCGGCCGAACGCAGTTCCGTGCGGGCGGCATCGGCATCTGCCGCAAGTACACGGCTCGCAAGGCCGAGCTCCATCGCTTCCCTCACCCCCATCGGCAGTCGCGCCTGTGTGACGCGGCGCGCGCGGGCCTCGCCGAGGCGGGCGGGCAGGAGATAGGTCCAGTATTCGGAGCCGTAGAGATTGCCCATGTCCTTGTAGTGCGGATTGAGGATGACGCCGTCGCGCATCCAGACTTCATCGGCGGCCAGCGACAGGAATACGCCGCCGGCACCGGCATTGCCAAGCACGCCGGCAATCACGATGCGATCGTCGCAGGTGATGATCTCGCGCACCAGGTCGTTCATCGCATTGATGTTACGCCAGGATTCGTCGGCCGGACTGTCTGCCGTCTCGATCAGGCCGAGATGGATGCCGTTCGACCAGCAATCCGCCCCGCTCTGCAGTACGAGCACCGCGCGCTTGCGCCGTTTCGCCGCCTGGACCGCGGCCTGCATCGCCGCGCAGTCCTCGGTCGACATCGCGCCGTTGTAGAAACCGAATTCGAGAAAGCCGACATCGCCGTCTTCATGATACCGGAAGGCATCAGGACGCTCGACAGGCGGCAGGTCCTGCGCCGGCTGTCCGAGCAGGTGCACCGCCGGCAGCTTCAGCGTGCGCGGCCCCTTCTCCCGCAGATGCCCGATCCACAACGCGCCCTCGCGCCAGGCGATCGCCACCGATTGGCGCGAGCGCCCCAGGAGTTCGCCCGGCGAACCTTGAAGATCCGGCGCAAGTTCGGCGTCGAAGACCTTGTAGGGCTTTCCCGCAATCGTCATCGCGACGCCCGGATCGCCGTCCGATGCGCGAATGATGGTGAGCGCCTGCTCGGCGGTCAGTTGGGCGGGGTCAATCAGGCGCTCGGCGGCGCTCAAGACCGGCCATTCCCGGCCCTTGCCCCAGTTGGCCGGCATCAGCGGCTGGGCGTCGCCGCTGGCAAGACGCGCGATCGCTTCCATGACGCAGGCGACCGCCGCTTCGGTCACCTCGTGGCGATAGAGGCTCGACTTGCGGGCAGGGCGCATGGCGAACGTACGCCAGGCCCAGACGGGACCGGCATCCATTTCCTCGCGCGCCTCGATCAGCGTGACGCCCCATTCCGGCTCGCCGCGTTGGATCGCCCGGTCGAGCGCGCTCGGCCCCCTGTCGCCGCGAATGCCGGGATGGACGATCAGGCAAAGGGTCTTGCGCCACACATCCTCCGGCAGCGCCCGCTTGAGGAAAGGGGCGATGATCAGGTCCGGGGCAAAGAGCGTGACCGCTTCCCGCGTCAGGTCGTCATGGATGTCGAGTTCCACCGAGACCTCGTGTCCGGCCTGGCGGAGATCGACAAACAGGCGCTGCGAGAGCGAGTTGAAGCTGTGACAGACAAGCAGGATGCGCATGTTGCGGCTCAACAGATCCGCGGCAACTGTTCGCCCGACAGCCAGTCGACGATACGTCCCCCGCCGAAGCTCGTGGTCATCTGCACGAAACCATTGGCATCCTCCACTGCGTGGCCGATCAGGGCTGCCTCGCCGCCGAGCGGATGGGCCTGCATGGCGGCGAGAATGGCGTCGGCGCCCTCCGGCGCGACAATCGCCACCAGCTTGCCCTCGTTGGCGACGTTCAGCGGGTCGAGCCCGAGAAATTCGCAGGCTGCCGCCACTTCCGGCTTGAGCGGGATTGCTTCCTCGTCGATGCGGAAGCCGACGCCCGACTGGCTGGCGATCTCGTTCAGCGTCGCCGCGATCCCGCCGCGCGTCGGATCGCGCATCAGCCGGATGTGCTCGCCGCCCGCCACCACCATGGTGGCGACGAGCCCGTGTAGAGCGGCGCTGTCGGACAGGATGTCGGTGTCGAATTCGAGGTTCTCGCGCTTCGACATGACGGCCACGCCATGATCGCCGATCGAGCCGGAGACGATCACCGCATCACCCGGTCGCGCCGCATCGGAGCGCAGGTCGAGGCCTGCCGGCACCACGCCGACGCCGGCGGTCGAGATGAACACGCCGTCCGCCTTGCCCCGCTCGACCACCTTGGTGTCGCCGGTGATGATCGGCACGCCGGCCTCGCGCGAGGCCTCGCCCATGCTCTCGGCGATCCGGTTGAGGTCGGCGAGCGGAAAGCCCTCCTCGATGATGAAGCTTGCCGACAGATAGAGAGGCCGGGCGCCGGCCATGGCGATGTCGTTGATCGTGCCGTGCACGGCGAGCGTGCCGATATTGCCGCCGGGAAAGAACAGCGGCGAGACGACATAACCATCCGTCGTCATCACCATGCGGCCGGCCTCGACCGCAAAGGCGGACTGGTCGTTGCCGGCCCGCAACCATTCATTGTCGAAGGCCTTGTGAAATATGCTTTCGATCAGCAGGCCCATGGCCCGGCCGCCGGCCCCGTGCGACAGATCGACAAGGCCGTTCCTGACGTCGAGCTTGCGCTTGTAGGGTTTCGTCATCACGTTCATGCGACGGCCTTTCCTGCTTCGACGGTCCTTGCCTGTTCCCCGGTGCGGGCATGTTCGCGGAACCGGCCATAGGTCCAGTGCGCCGCGCAGGCGCCTTCGCTCGAGACCATGCAGGACCCCATCGGGTTGTCGGGGGTGCAGACCGTGCCGAACAGCTTGCAGTCGGCCGGCTTCTTGACGCCGCGCAGGATGGCGCCGCAATCGCAGGCCGGATTGTCCTTCGAGGCAGGTGTCAACATGGCAAAGCGTTTTTCGGCGTCGTAGTCGGCAAATTCCGGCCGCAGCCGCAGCGCGCCATAGGGCACTTCGCCGAGACCTCGCCATTCGAAGCTCTCGCGCAGCTCGAAGAAGTTCGCCACCTCGGCCTGCGCCTTCTCGTTGCCGAAGGTCGTGACGGCCCGGATATACTGGTTCTCCACCTCGTGGCGGCCGTCGTTCACCTGATGCACCAGCATCAGGATTGCCTGGATGACGTCGAGCGGCTCGAAGCCCGCGACCACCACAGGCTTCTGGAATTCCTCGGCGAAGAATTCATAAGGCTCGGTGCCGATCACGGTCGAGACATGGGCCGGACCGATGAACCCGTCGATCTTGACGGTCCCGAGCTTGCGCACGTCCGGGCTTTCCAGAATGTTCTGGATGGCGGCGGGCGTGAGAACGTGGTTGCAGAAGATCGAGAAATTCTTCAGCCCCTTCTGGATGGCAAAACGCAGGGCCAAGGCGGTCGGCGGCGTCGTCGTCTCGAAGCCGATGGCGAAGAAGACGACTTCGCGCTCCGGCTCGGCCTCGGCGATCTTGAGCGCGTCGAGCGTCGAATAGACCATGCGAATGTCGGCGCCGGCAGCTTTGGCCTTCAGCAGGCTGGAGCCGTTGGAACCCGGCACCCGCATCAGGTCGCCATAGGTGCAGAGCGTGATTTCGGGCCGCATGGCCAGCGCGATTGCCGCATCGATGCGACCGATCGGCAGCACGCAGACCGGACAGCCCGGCCCGTGGATCATCCGCACGTTCGGCGGCAGCAGGTCTTCAAGCCCGTAGCGGGAAATCGCATGGGTGTGGCCGCCGCAGAACTCCATGAAGTGATAGGAGCGTGCGGGATCTGCCGCCGCCATGATCTGCCGGGCGATGTCCTTGGCGACGCGTCCGTCGCGATATTCGTCGATATATTTCATGCTGCATCTCCCAAGGCGGCCTGACGGAGAAGCTCAAGGGTCCGCTCCGCTTCCTCCGGATCGATCTTCGCCAGCGCATAGCCGACGTGAAGCACGAGGTAGTCGCCCGGCTTGACGTCGTCGACGAGCGCGGTCGAAATGATCTTCGACACGCCGTCGAGCGTGACCTTCGCCATGTTGTCGGGCAGCACTTCCTTCACCTGGACGGGAATGGCTAGACACATATGAGATTCTCCTCCACTTCGGCGGCATTGTATCTGATGATCTGGCGGGCATAGGCCGCCTGGCCAAGGGCGATGCCTCCGTCATTGGCCGGGACCTTGGATGGCAGGACAGGCTTGAGACCTTGCGCACGCAGGGCCTGGGCGAGACCGCCGGCGAGCACGCGGTTCATCATGCAGCCGCCGCCCAGAGCGATACGGTCGATGCCACTTGCCTCTGCCAACGCGGCCGCCCAGGCGGACAGGCCGGCAATCAGCGCGCCATGGAACAGGTTGGCGGCGTCGCAGCCGGCCAGCCGGTTCTCCGCCATGTGAATGAGCAGGTCGCGGAAATCGAGAATGCCGCCGTCGATCCGGAACCCGCCGGGGAGGCTCTTCGGCGCATCGGCAAGCGCTTCCAGCTCCATCGCCGCCTGGCCCTCATAGGCCTGCTCA
>Ga0180012_1000189_pt1 | contig 26143 bp, 21 predicted proteins | sample KR11_S2_MetaG_FD_122243 | JGI IMG/M metagenome (GOLD analysis project Ga0180012, IMG submission 122243) | Groundwater microbial communities from the Olkiluoto Island deep subsurface site, Finland - KR11_S2_MetaG | ecosystem: Environmental > Aquatic > Deep subsurface > Groundwater | place...
GCGAGGCCGACCGGTTTTCCGGCGACCTGACCACCTGGCGGTTCGGCGACGTGTCGATCTCCCGCCTCACCTGCGATGCACTCCAATATCTGCGCCTGCCGCACCATTTCCGCGGCGCGCGGGCGGAGGAGTTCCTCGTGACGGTTCCGGCAAGGGCGGAGGTGTTCTTTTCCCAGTGCGGCCGGGAAGTCAAATGCAGACCCGGCGGCTTCATTCTGGAGCGCAGCAGCGAGCCCTACCAGTTCAGTCACGCCGAGCCGGCCGACATGTGGGTGCTGAAGGTCCACGCGGATGCGTTGACCGGCCGGTTGCGGGCGCCGGACCGCTTCTGCACGTTGCAGTTCGAGGCAAACAATGGTGCGGGCGGCCTCTTCAACGACATGCTGCAACTTCTGCCCGCCCGTTTCGACGGGATGACGCAGGAGGCAAGGACGACGGTTGGCCGTCAATTGGTCGATCTGCTCGTGCTGGCGATCAAAGCCGACGAGCGCGTGCTCACTTCAGGCAACTCGACCGTCCGCGCCGCCCATCTCGCTCGTATTGAGGCTTATATCCGCACCAACCTTCACGAGTTCGGTCTCGGGCCGGAGCGCATCGCACAAGCCTGCGGCATCTCCACCCGTTATCTGCATGAGTTGTTCAGAGACACCGATCAGACGGTCAGAGGCTGGATTCGCGACCAGCGGCTGACCGCTTGCCGCGAAGCGCTCGCCGACCCGAACAACAATCAAACCGCAGCGGAGATCGCCTACCGCTGGGGCTTCGGCGACCAGACACAGTTCTCCCGGGTTTTCAAAGCCCATTTCGGCGTTCCGCCAGGGGAGTTCCGGGAGAAGGCTCGCGGATCTACAGGCGGGACGAGATGAACAGCTCCAAACGCGCTCAAGCGCTTCAACCATCGGGGCGGCAGGCCAAGAACGGCCTCATCACCCGCAGGGCCTATCCGACCGTGCCTGTGACCGTGAATATGGCATCACCCGTTGGACCGTTCTCTCCTCGAACTGGTAGAGCCGCTCAGAAAGTGGGCCATCAATAATCTCGCAGAGGTCCAGCAGGCGCGGCAGGCCATGCGGCCCAGCTGATGTGAAACGGTTGCGCTTCATTCTCCGGTCCTCTCAATGGGCCAGAGCTTACTTCAAAATGGATTAGTTCAACGGGGCAAGGTCATCCGGGATAAACATTCCCCAGAACGCAAAAACCGCCCCCGTTAGACGGAAGCGGTTATTGATTTATGTCTGACTGGTTGCGGGGGCCTGATTGCACAGAGACTTGTCTAAATCCCACTTCCAGAGACCTTGCAACTGGCCTTCTGCGGCGTAAGCATAACTATGGAACATTGTATCACTGGGTATCTGGTTCGTATCAGGCACAAGCCGGATCTAGTGCTCAATGGCGGGCCTCTCCGAAGCCGGTACAGCTCGTTGAGATTCTGTTTCCTATGATCCCAGAACAACATCCGTTTTCTCGATCTACCAGCTGTGGTGGCCGGCCCGCGGCCATCTGGCGTCCTGGCGAGTATAACGCCGAGGCCGTCAAAGTCGAAAGCCCGGAAGGCGGTCCGTCACCGAACGGCCAGCTGGCCGCCGTCTTTTCGCGGCTTGTGTGACCTAAGTTGTCGCGGGCGCCGCAACTCTCCGATTCAAGCCGAGTGTCACGTCTGAGACAAGGACCTTGAGAGGCCATGCCACTGATGGGTCAGTGGGCAAACGGGATTGCTTCGAGCAGCATCAGAAGCGGGAGAGCTGAACCTTCGAGGGACGCGATGCAAAAGCTGCTGGAGGCCGACCGAGAATATCGGCGCAACGGAGGGCAGCTGTGGCAGGCATCGATCGAATGCGACAGCACAGACTCTCGCGCGCACTGCCCGGGCGCTAACCCCCGCAGGACGCACAGAACCACAATCATTTCGAGGGAGGAATAGAAATGGTATTCAAGAAACTCGCTGGTCTCAGCATGACGGCTATTTTGCTCGCAGCGGTCAACACCGCTGCTGTCGCGCAGGAAGACACGACCAAGAAGCTTTATCTCGGCGTTGGCAACACCAGCGCCGAATACTGGACACAGATGATTTGGGGCGCCACCCAGGTGATGAAGTCGGTTGGCGGCGACGTCCAAGTCATCGGCAACGACTTCGATCCGCAAAAGTCACTGCAGAACATTAGCGCAATAACGGCTGCTGGCTGCGAAGGTTGCATCTTCACCTGGTTTCCGGATTCCCCGGCCTTCACCAAGACCTTCGTCGAGAAGATCGGTGATGCTGGCGGCTTCGTGACCACGCTGTGGAACCGCGCCGAAGAAATCCATCCGTGGGATACGGCGGCCGAAGCATGGGTAGCCAACATCTCGTTCGACGGCGTGGATGCCGGCTACCAGAACGGCATGGCATTGTGCAAGGCGCTCGGCGGCAAGGGCGAAATTGTCGTCCTTCAAGGCGTTCTGGACAACGCTCCGGCAAAGCAGCGCACCATGGGTCTCGAAAAGGCTGTTGCCGAATGCCCAGGCATGACGATCCTCGACAAGCAGGTCGGCAGCTGGCAGCAGGCTCCAGCGCAGGATATCATGCGCACCTGGCTTACCAAGTACGGCGAACGCATCAAGGGCGTCGTCGGCCAGAACGACGCGATGGCACTCGGTGCTGTTGCGGCACTGCGTGAAGCCGGTCTCGCCGGCAAAGTCCCTGTCACCGGCACCGACGGTTCGAGCGACGTGGTCAAGCTGATTGAGACGGGCGAAATGCTCTCAACGATGAGCGGCCTCAACGAGCATCAGGGTGCGATCGCCGCGGCTCTCGCCTATGGCGCTCGCACCGGCGATATCAAGCTCTCCGACCTCAAAGAAGATCAGCGGGACTTCTTTGTGCAGCAGATCCTGATCACCAAGGAAAATGCAAGCGAGTTCCTGGCCCGCAAGCCGGATCCGGCCGAATACAGCTACGAAGCCATTAAGGCAGACTTCTGGGCGAAGTCTGCCGGCCAGATCCCGAACGGCGTCAACTGAACAGTGTTCCGCACAGGCCACGTCTTCCAGGACCGGCCTGTGCTCCCGAGGGCTCTCCCCGCCGCGGGGAGAGCCTGATCTGGCACATCTGAAGCACAAGACAAGGCGGCATCCCTGATGTCAAAACGACTTACATCCCTCGGCCCCCCGATATTCCTGCTGGTGTTGGTGTTGCTGTTCTCGGTCCTGACCGAGAATTTCGCATCGCTTGCCAACATGGCCGCGATCCTCGAAGCAGCCGCGATCCCCGCCATTGTCGCCGTCGGGCTCACCTTTATTCTGATGCAGGCGTCGATTGACCTGTCGGTCGAAGGCATCACGTCCTTCACAAACGTTCTTTTGGCAGTCCTCGTCGCCAATTCCGTCACGGCGACCGACATCGGCCTGTGGGCCATTCCCTTTGTCATCGGCATCGGCCTGCTGATCGGCGCAATCAGCGCTGTGATTTCGATTTACGTGCGCATGCCCTCGCTCATCGTGACGCTTGGCATGTGGCTGACCACGGTCGGGCTTGCTGCGCTGATCTTTCCCGATCGCCTGCCGCAGATCCTCGACACAAGAATCACTTCTATCGCGATCAGCAAGGTCTGGGGCTTAAGTTTCATCGTCTACCTCACCTTCGTTGTGATCATCATCGCCACGCTTGTCGAGCGCCACACCCGCTTCGGCCGGATGAGCCGTGCCATCGGCGAGAACGAGCCGGTGCTGATGATGTCAGGCATCAGGGTGATCCGTCACAAGATTGCAGCCTTCGCGATCGCTGGGGGCTGCTATGCGCTGGCTGGCATCCTTCTGGGCGCCCGCATTGGGGTCGGCAATCCGCAGTCGGGCATCGGCCTGTTGTTCCCAGCGATTGCGGCCTGCGTTCTCGGCGGCACTCTTTTGTCGGGCGGGCACGGCGGGATCCGCCAGTCAATGATCGGCGTGCTTATCCTTATCACGCTCCGCAACGGGCTAATCCAGCTCGGCGTCGATCCCCTTCTCCAAAGTGCGCTGGAAGGCGCCGTCATCATTGTGGCCGTGGCAGGGTCGACTTGGCATCTGCGACGCAAGATCAGGGTCATCAAATGAGAACTGCATTCTCTTTGGAAGGCATCAGCAAGCGCTTCGGCGAAGTGACCGCGCTGGACAATGTCAGCCTCACGCTCAACGAAGGCGAGGTTCTGGGCCTGATCGGCCAAAACGGTTCCGGCAAGTCGACCATCATGAAGGTGATGGCCGGGCTGCACCGTCCCGACACCGGCATCATCCGGGTGGCCAACCGCGCCGTCCAGCTCCACTCGCCGCTCGAGGCCGCTCAGGCCGGCATAGGGCTCGTCCATCAGGAGCAGTCGCTGATCAACTCGCTGACAGTTGCCGAAAACCTGTTTCTCGACAAGCCGGCGGGCTCCAGCCGTCTCGGCGTCTATCGCTGGAATAGGCTACGCGACAGAGCGAAATATCAACTGGAGAAGATCGAACTCGACATCGATCCCTTCACGCCTGTCGCAGAGCTCAGCTTCGGTCAGCGTCAGATGGTCGAGCTTGCGAAGGTACTTTCGCTGGAAGAGCTTGTGCATGGTCATCTGGTCATTCTCTTCGACGAGCCGACCGCCGTGCTGAACCCGCCGGAAATTCAGGCGCTGTTCAGCCAAATCCGCCGCATCAAGCACCGTTCGTCGGTTGTGTTCGTCTCGCACCGCATGGACGAGATTCTCGACATTTCAGATCGCGTCTACGTGATGAGTGACGGACGTAAGGTGGCCGACCGCGCTAAGGACGAAGTCAATGTCGACGAGCTTTACGAGCTTATGGTCGGCAAGCAGCGCGTTGACCGGACTGATCGGAAGCCGCGCACGTCGCAGATCGGAGCCGAGCCGGCGTTGACGCTGAACAATCTTTCCGTTCCGGGCGCCATTGAGAATATCACGTTTAAACTTGCTCCAGGCGAAATCCTCGGCCTGATCGGCGTGCAGGGTTCCGGCGCCGAAACGATCCTGCGCACCGTCTTCGGTATGGCCGACGAATTCACTGGCACCATCGACTATTTTGGCGCCCCGCTGACCATAGACAGCCCGGCCGAGGCGGTCGACAAGGGCATTGGCTACCTGCCGGCCGAGCGCAAGACAGAAGGCATGATCCGCAACATCTCGGTCTCCGAGAATGTCGCCATCACGTATGGCTGGCAGCATGGCCACGGTGCCGGCGTGATTTCCCGCGCCAAGGAGCGCGGTATTATCGAGGGGTGGGTGTCGAAACTTGCCATCAAAACCCCATCGATCGGGCACCGTATCGACAATCTGTCGGGCGGCAATCAGCAGAAGGTCGTGCTGTCGAAATGGCTGTTCGGCAAGACGCTGAAGGTGCTCATGCTCGATCATCCCACGCGCGGACTTGATCCCGGAGCACGTTCCGACTTGTTCGCCGTGATCCGCGACCTGGCCGATGAGGGACTGGCGATCCTGCTGGTTGGCGATACGCTCGACGAGGTGCTGACGCTTTCGGATACCATTATCGTCATGAAGGACGGGCGCGTCAGTGCCCGGATCGAGGGTGTGCAGGCCGCGCCACCGTCGGAAGAAGCGCTCGTCAAGGCCATGGTTTAGGGAGAGACGACATGAAAGACACACTGTTCAAACTCTTGCGCCAACATGGATCGCTGATGGTCCTCCTCATTATCATGATTGCGGTGTCGACAGCGGCGCCGGGCATCCTGCGCTGGCGGGCAATCAACTCGCTGCTGATGGACAATGCGCCGCTGCTGATCCTGATTATCGGCGCCACCATGCCGATCCTGCTCGGCTGCCTCGACCTATCGATTGCCGGCATGGCCTCGCTGGCCGCCGTCACGGCAGCAATTCTCTCGCCTAGTCTCGGCTCGGCCAGCGCCATCGTAGTGGTGGCAGGCGGTGCGCTGATCGGTGGCCTGCAGGGCTATCTCATCGGCCGGCTGCAGGTGCCTTCTTTCGTGATATCGCTCGGTGCGCTCGGTATCTTTAAGGGTTTGGCAATGTTCATGACCGGGGCGAACATGGTCGGCCTCGCCCCCGGCATTTCGCTTTATGAGTGGCTCGGCGGGCGCAGCTTTGGGATATCCAACTCGTTTATCCTGACGCTTACCGTCGCCGGCATCCTCACCTGGGTGCTAAAGTTCACCAATCTTGGCCGCAATATCTACGCGTTCGGCGCCAACGAGATTGCCGTCTACATTTCGGGTGTCCGGCGTGACTTGGTCCGCAGCCTAGCCTTCGCGACATCGGCCGGCTGCGCCGCATTGGGCGGCGTGATGATGGTGTCGCAGACGATGTTTGCTAGTGCCACCGTCGCCAACAGCCTGCTGCTGCCGGCGTTAGTCGGTGTCGTCGTTGGTGGAACTGCGATTTCTGGCGGTGTCGGTGGCGTGGTCTCGAGCCTTATCGGTGGTCTGATCGCCATTCTCATCCGCGTCGGCGTCACGATCTCCGGCCTACCGCCGGAAAGCCAAGACGTGGCCTTTGGCATCGTCATTCTCATTGCCGTGGCCCTGACAACCGATCGCGCCAAGATCGGTATTGTCAAGTAACAGAGAAGAAAGAACGTATCATGTTTTCACAAGCAACGTTGATCATCGGTGGCGAGACCCGCATCAAGGGCAGCGAAGGCGTGTTGGAACTCACAGATCCGGCCACCGACGAAGTACTTGCCGCGCTGCCGAAGGCTGGCCTTGCCGAGGTGAAGGAGGCTACTGAAGCCTCTCTTCAAGGGTTTATCGAGTGGTCTGCTGTGTCCCCGTATGACCGGTCAAAGGTCCTCCGCCGCGCCGCTCACCTAATGCGGGCGCGCACCGAAGAGGTAGTGCGTTGCCTAACGCTGGAGCAGGGGAAGCCGCTTGCTCAGTCACGGCTCGAGTGGGCTGGCTCCGCCGACCTACTCGACTGGTTTGCCGAAGAAGGACGCCGCTCGTACGGACGCATTATTGCCGGCCGTATCGCTGAAGCAGATCTGCGTGTCCAGCGGAAGCCGGTGGGCCCCGTGGCTGCTCTTGCGCCATGGAATTTTCCCGCCTGGGGCATGATGCAGAAGATTGCTCCAGCTCTTGCTGCCGGCTGCTCAGTGGTTGCGAAACCCTCGGAAGTTACACCTGTTACTGCCTGGCACATAGCCATGTGCCTATTGGACGCCGGTTTGCCACCGCGTGCCATTAGTGTACTTTGGGGTAGCTCATCGACAATCTCTGAAGCGCTCATCAAGTCATCAGAGATCCGCAAGGTCAGTCTCACCGGCTCCACCCGCGTGGGGCGCATTGTTGCGGCCATGGCCGGCGAGCACCTGAAGAAGGTGACGATGGAACTTGGCGGTCATGCGCCGGTGATCATCGCCGCCGATGCCGACATGTCCAAGCTGGTACCGCTTGCCGCACAGTGGAAATTCCGCAATGCCGGCCAGGTCTGCGTCTCGCCGACCCGCTTCCTCGTGGAAGACGCGGTCTATGACGAATTTGTCGATGGTCTGGGCGCCGCCGCCGCCAAGATAACCGTTGGCCATGGTCTCGAGGAGGAAACGCTGATGGGGCCGCTCTGCACCCGCAACCAGCGCAATGTGATTTCCGCCATGGTGGCAGATGCGCGCGCCAAGGGCGCGCGGGTGGTCGCCGGTGGCGATGCCATCGGCAATACCGGAAATTTCCACAGTCCGACCGTGGTGGCAGAGGCGAATTCCAACTTGCTGGCGATGAATGACGAGCCCTTTGGCCCGCTGGCGCTGGTGGCGCGAATGAGCTCGATTGACGAAGCGCTCGCCGAGGCAAACCGCATGCCTGTCGGCCTAGCCTCCTTCGCCTTCACCTCGAATATGCACACGGCCGCGAAGATCTCGCGCACCGCGCGTGCCGGCATGCTCGGCATCAACCACTTCTCGCTTGGCCTGCCGGAAACGCCGTTCGGCGGTATCCTCGACAGCGGTTTTGGCTCGGAAGGCGGAATTGAGGGGCTCGAAGCCTATACATCGCCGTTCCTGGTCTCGTCGCTGGCCTGAAATCCGGCGCGACCATTGCACCCGAAAGAACAAAACCCGCCGATCACATCGGCGGGTTTCTTGTGTCTGCACCCAGAGCAAGCTGCCGCACAGACGGCAATACCCGGGGACGCATGAGCGTCCCCGGGCCTCGGGAGGGATCAGTGAAGAAGGGGTGTGTGTGGCGTCAGGCCGCGTCGGCGCAGTGCGCACGCGCTTGGCCGAGATCCTGCTGCATTGTCGCGATCAGCTCGTTGACCGAGTTGAATTTCTGCTCTGGGCGGATGAATGCCAGCAATCGGATTTCGATCTCACGACCATAGATATCACGCTGGAAGTCGAGAATATGCGTTTCGATCCGCTGGTCGGCGCCCTCGAAGGTCGGGCGGGTGCCGTAGGAGGTGACGGACGGCCAGACCGTGTCTTCGCCGACAATGCGCGTCTCGGACGCATAGACCCCGAAGGCCATGTCAGGAATGCCGGCATTGATGTTGGCGGTCGGGACACCCAGTAAGCGGCCGCGCTTGTCGCCATGGGCCACCGTGCCGCGGAGATTCATGGGAAGCGAGCTCATGTTCATCCTCTCTGACCGCGCTGGCGGCCCCCATCTACGACAAGATCGGCGCCGGTCACAAAATTTGCGGCGTCCGAGCAGAGATAGAGGACGGCATTGGCGACATCCTCCTTCTGTCCGAGACGGCCAAGCGGAAGATCGGTGGACCGATCGGTCTCTTCATAGAGACGTTTAACACCTTCCGTCCCACCCACCGGGCCCGGCGCGATGGTATTGCAGAGAATGCCATCGGGGCCCCATTCCACTGCCAACGACCGCATCAGCGACATCACACCGGCCTTGGCGGCAGCGGCATGGGCGCAGCCCGGCCAGCCTTCGAGCGCCCGCATCGTCGAGATGGCGATAAAGCGTCCGCCAAAGGTCGAGGCTTTGAGATGGGGATAGGCCCGTTTCGCGCAATGGAACGTGCCGTGCAGATCGATATCCACCACAGTGCGCCAAGCATTGAACGACATATCGGTGAACGGCACAACGAAGTTGCCGGCGGCATTGGCAATTAGGATGTCGAGGCTTCCGAAATTCGTTACGGCAACGTCAACGGCAGCCTGCACAGTGTCCGGATTGCGCACATCGACTTGTACGGCGACGGCGCGACCGCCCACCGAGTCAATCTTCTGCGCTGCTTCCTCGAGACGCTCAAGCTTGCGGCTTGCCAGCACGACATTCGCGCCGGCTTGCGAGAGCGTCTGGGCGACTGCAAAGCCAATGCCGCTGCCCCCACCAGTGATGATGGCGGTCCGACCCTTCAGACAATCCGGGGCGAAGGCACTGAGCGACACCTAGCGCGCGACCCGATCGGCCTGCACCGTCGCGCGGGCTGGGGTCCAAGCCGCCATCCAGCGATCAAAAATCATCGACTATCCTCCACCATTCTTCTTTTCGGTACAGTTTATGGCAAGCCGAAGCGCGCCTTGCAATTGTCCTTTGTGTGACAGTTCGACGAGGGGGCGTTGCCGCGATTGAGCCAATTGAACGCCACATCCGCGCGTGATCCGATACGCCTCAACGTGGCGACACAACGAGCGGAGGAGAACATGTCGCAATTTTCATTGGAAGGTAGAATCGCACTGGTGACTGGCGGCGGACGAGGCATCGGCCTCGGCATTGCGACGAGCTTGGCGCAGGCCGGAGCCGATGTGGTGATCGCCGACTATACCAAGGAACTCGCCGAAGCCGGCGCGCATGCCGTCAGCCAAATTGGTCGCAAGAGCGCTGCCATTGTTGTGGATGTCCGCAAACCTGACAGCGTGACAGCCATGGTCGACGCAACCGTCAAAGAATTTGGACGCGTCGACATCGCCATGAACAATGCCGGTGTCGTCAGCCTTGGTGGTATCGGTGAACTCACCGTCGAGCAGTGGGATGACTGCATCAACATCAATCTGCGCGGCGTCTTTTTGTGCACACAGGCCGAAGTCGCCGTGATGCGCAAACAGCAATATGGCCGCATCATCAATACCGCGTCGATTGCCGGCAAGGTTGGCTTCCCGGCGCTGTCGCACTATTCGGCAACCAAGTTCGGCGTCATCGGCTTCACAAATGCCGTGGCCAAGGAAGTTGCGCAGGAAGGCATCACTGTCAACGCGCTCTGCCCTGGCATTGTCGGAACGGGTATGTGGCGGGGTGAGACCGGGCTGTCCGGCAAGTGGGCGCAACCCGGCGAGAGCGAGGAGGCGTCGTGGGAACGACACCAGAAGATCTTCTTGCCGCAAGGCGTGGCACAGACACCAGAAGACATGGGTCAGATGGTTGTCTACCTCGCCTGCGCACCACATGTGACCGGACAAGCACTTGCGGTTGACGGCGGCTTCTCGCTGGGCTGAAGCAAATAACCCGCGGCAAAACACCCAACAGAGGCCAGCAAGCCATTTGCTGGCCTCTTTGCATGGATCGAGATGTGCTATTTCTGAGAAAGGATACGCCAGGGAGCACAGCTGTGGACAAAACCATGACGCAATCGGACGCAGGGAATGGCTTGACCCAAAGTTGAGGGCCTGCTTTCACTGGTGCACAGAGAGCTGTCGGTCAGGCGTCGCTTCGCACCTTTTCAATTTCAATCTTGCGGTAGAGCGTGGCCCGCGACACACCAAGATAGCGTGCCGTAAGCGATACATTGCCGCCGTTGTAGCGCAGCGCCGCTTCGATCTTAGAAGCTTCCGATCGCGAACGCGCCGTCAGATCCTTACGGGCAATCTCCTCGACGATGTTGTCCGGCAGATGTTCCAGGCCGATCTGTTTGCCATCGGCGAGCGCGATGGCATGCCTTAGCGTGTTCCGCAATTCACGGACATTGCCAGGCCAATGATAATGCATCAGCACAAGTCGGGAGTCGTCATCAAGTTCCAGAATTGGCTTATCCTGTGCTTGGCATTCTATTTTGAACAGGTCGACAATGGTCGCTTCTAAATCCGGGGCGTAGCGCAGCGGAGGCAGCCCGACTTGCCCACCTTTTAGTCGATGCGCGAGGTCAACACGCATGCGGTTCTCGCGCACGAGGTGGTCCATGTCGTATGTGGAGATGGCAATCACGCCAATGCCATTTGCGCTTGCGTGCCGGTCATCCTCAAGCAGCCCCAGCAGAGATCTCTGGCGGACTTCGTCCAACTCGTCAACGCGGTCAATGATAAGGCAGCATTGTTCTCCTGACATTCGCCGCTGCAATAGATCAATCAAATCCCCTTCTCGCTTCAGAGAGGCGCAGTCGACAAAGACGATGCTATTTTCGTCCGTCGCGCAGCATCGGGCAATGGCTTTGGCAAACGCGGTCTTGCCCGAGCCAGTCTCACCGGTAATCACCAGCGGCAAGCCGGCCGACAAGAGGCGTCGGGCACGATCGAGTGCTTGGGACAGAATCGGATTTATCCGAAGAGGTTCTTCCGTGTGGTCGATGGACTGCATGGCCGGGGTCAGTGGCCGCGACAGGATCAAGCTTGCTTGGGACCTTTGCTGCCTCTCCGGCGTGGTCAAGACGGCTTGTAGGGTTCGCCCCCGATAGTTCAGAGTGATTGGTGAATTCGGCCGAATTTCCGACAGTGGATGATTTATCTCGAACAGTTGTTCAGCAGATTGCCCCGTCAGATTGCTAACATCCCGGCCGAGGATCTGAGCCGTGAACGACGTACTGTCCAGTACCCGACCGTTGTCATCGAGTGCGATACGGCCTTCTTCGGCGATGTCTGCTGTATCACCGTTGTCAAGGATTCGAAGTACCAGGTTCTTGCGGTTCACCCGGCAGAAATATCCGTTTTCGATCCGCCGCGCGGAGCGCTCGACGATGTTTTGGACAAGGCGGTTGGTACGGGCATCACTGTTGCGCGCCGCAGTAACGTTGATCACACTTTCAATCGCGCCATTGCGGCCAAGAACGGGCGCGGTCACACAGGTGAGTCGCTGGATGCCGGAGCCGTAATGTTCCGCCCCGACAATTGTCACCGGCTTGCCAATCCGCAGACAGGTGCCGACGCCGTTGGTGCCTTGCAGGTCTTCAGTCCAGATCGAGCCCGGAAGGACGCCGGAGCTGGCAAGGTCGCTAAGATATTGATAGTCGCAACGAAACATCACCATCGCGCCTTGCGGTGATGCCAGCGAAACAAGGTATTCGGCATCGACAAGGCGGCGGAATAGCCGTTCGATCTCAGGTTCCGCGATGCGCATGAACTCTTGTCGTTCTTCAAGCTGCAGCCGTAGTTCTGAATGGCTGAGAACAGAAGCCTTTGGCACGGCGTCAGGCAGCAGCTTGTAATCTGCCAAGCAACGCTTCCAGGATTGCTCCACCAAATAGGGAAGACGCTCCTCCCCGGCGCCACGCGATCGCAGAATGTTAGAAATTTCGTTGGTTAGCGGGTCGGCATAGCCGCCCGCCTCAAATACGTCCGTCTCCCACATCGCGCCCCTCCCAAGACAGTTGATGTGTCACCTTGCGAGCCACAAGGCCTAAGCATATTCTCGTTCTCGGAGCCTCGCAGCTCCTCCATTTATCCAGATAAGCGGATCCCGGCCGTGATGGCCACGGTTATCAACTCTTGTTCCAACGATCCTGCCGATGAAGACCGTCTGGTCCTCATGGGCATGAGCTCCTTGGACATCACAAAAGAAACAGGCCGTCGCGCTGTCAAGATATGGTAAGCCGAATGGCCCAATAGACCAATGACTGGTAGTGAACCGCGACGGTCTCAGATCACTTCGGCTGAAGCGATCGATGAGGTCCATGTCGTCAGCCGCAATCTGATTGAGGCAGAAATAGTTGCTGTCGCAGATAGCGGGGTATGCGGACGCGCTATGTTTTACGGCAACTATCATGGCCGGTCTATAGGTCGAAAAAGGCAGGCCCGTCGTTACAACGATACCATGACTAACATCAGCACGATCACGCGTTGTCAAGATGGCGACGTTGACAGCCGTCCCCCGCAACGCTGTGCGAAGCGTCTCGGAGAATTCCGGATCCCCGTCGCAGCAGGGTAAGGATGGTCCATGCATCGGCGAATTCCAAGGCTAGGGCGCTATCTTGTACGGCGCATCCAGAAGTTACGGGGAGCCGCCCTGTGGAGCAATGTATATTGCTGGACTGGAAACTGTCTCAACTCGTCTCATATGCGACACTTCACCGCCGCTTGATCACGTCACGATCGACGCTTCAATCAGGCGTGCAATTCGCTCGGCATCGAAACCGAAGCGCTCCAACACCTCGCGGCTATGCTGGCCTATGGCCGGAGGCGGCAGCCTCACGGAGCCAGGTGACCTGCCGAGTTTGACGGACACGCCCGCCCCCCGGTAGCCGTCGAGTTCCGCCACCATTTCTCGGGTTGCCGTGTGATCGAGCGCCAGCGCTTCGTCGACGGTCAGCACCGGTGCGCAAGGCACGCCAAGTTGCATGAGCTGGTTGAACAGCGCCATGCCGTCTTTGTCAGACAGTGCCGCCAGGAGCATTGCCCGAAGGCTGTCACGGTTCACCACCCGGTCTCCATTGGTGCGGAAAAGCGGATCTGCGCCGAGTGCCGTCATACCAAGCTCATTGCAGAGCGTGCGAAATTGCCGATCGTTGCCGACGGCGAGAAACAACGGAACAGTTGACGTTGGAAAAAGATCGTACGGCACGATGTTCGGATGACCATTGCCGGTGCGGTTGGCCTTGCCGCCATTCAGCACATTCGATGCATGTGGATGCAGCATCGCCAGTGCGGTGTCATAGAGGGTCACCTCGACTTGTTGGCCTCGCCCGGAACGGTTGCACTCGAGGAGAGCTAGCAGGATGCCAATACAGCCATACATGCCCGTGCATGTATCAACGATCGGAATGCCGATGCGACAGGCGTCAATATCGGGTGGGCCGTTGACGGCCATCAGACCAGAAATCGCCTGCAGCGCGGCATCATAACCCGGTAGCCCGCCATACTGGCCGGTCTCGCCAAAACCCGGCACCCGGCAATGCACAAGCCGGGGAAAGCGGCGGCTCAGCTCCCCAATGTCGTCAACGCCCCATTTCTTCCAGGTGCTGAGCTTGAAATTCTCAATGAAGACATCGACATGTTCGAGCATTTCAAACAGGAGGCCGATCCCGTCCGGACGAGACAGATCGAGCGCGAGATCCTGCTTGTTGCGGTTCAGTCCCATGAAATAGGGCGCAGTGCCCTCCACGAAGGGCGGGCCATAGCCGCGGGTATCGTCACCGTCAAAGGATTCGACCTTTATGACATCCGCCCCATGATCGCCCAGGAGTTGTCCTGCAAAGGGCCCGGCCAAGACCCGAGACGCGTCGAGAACGAGGGTACCGGCAAGGCAGCCCGGTGAAAATTGCGCCATCGGTAGGCTCCTCCAGAAACGTGTGGGCGAGAGTGTTGACGCTCCCGCCCACGGAGGTCATCAACCTGCGTTGATGACTGGGAGTACGTCTTCGGCCAGGCGGCGCATGGTGAGTCGCTCGCGCTCGCGGTTCTTGCCAGAGCCGTCCATGGCGGCCTTGAGCAGGACGTTCCACGGGCCGGAACGCTCGCGCAACGACATGATCTTGTCGATCACGGTCTTGCGTGAACCGTAAATCACCGAAGCCTTGACGATCGATTCGACGGTGACGTCGTCATCGGCCATGGTAATGTCGGGCTTGGCGACGGCGGTGTAGTTGGCAACCTTGAGAACCTTCCAGAGGTAATCGAAGTAGTAGAAGTCCGAACCTTCCGGATCCAGCAGCCAGTCCTCCGCCTGGGCGTCGGTATCGGCGATCAAGATGTTGCGGGCGACGGACCATTCCTGGCCGGTAGCCTTTTTGCCAACTGCATCGCAACCCTCGACATACTTGTTCCAGTGGTTGATGACCGTGCTCTCAGGCGCGAAGTTTGCAGTGATAGGCTTCCAGCCCATCTTGATCGCATGCGCGACAGAATTGCCGTCCGGCGACATCGACGACAGCGAGATCGGTGGATGTGGCTTGGTGTAGGGCTTCTGCATGTAGCCGACGCCGAGTTCCGGAATGATATTGTCGGTCAGTTTGATGTGCCAGTGCTTGCCCTTGATGTCATAGGGCGGGTCCTGCGACCAGATCTGCTTGATCATGCTGATCGACTCGGCGAATCGCTCGGCACGCTTCGTACCGTCAAGCACGTCGAACAGCTCCATGTCGGAGGCAAGACCACCCGGACCGATGCCCATGTTGAAGCGTCCCTTCGACAGATGGTCGAACTGTGCGGCTTGACCAGCCACCTGCGCCGGATGGTGGTTCGGCAAGCATATGACCCCGGTGCCAAAACGGATGTTCTTGGTCTGCGGGATCAGCGAGGCCATGAACATCATCGGCGAGGTGATCGGCTCTGTGGTGGCTGAATAATGCTCGCCGATCCATGTTTCGGAGAAGCCGAGCTGGTCTGCGTATATGATCTTCTCTGCGTTCTCCGCCAATACGTCCACCAGCGCTCTGTGCGTGGGGTGCAGCGGCATGTGAAAAAGTCCGAGTTCCATATTTACCTCCCTTTGCGGTGTCCGGAACATGGACACCAATTGCTTCAAGTGTGATTGGGGCGTCAGACCGGCTGCATGGCAGCGATGGATCTGCGCTTGCCATTCAGCCAAAGGATCGGCCCTTCCGATGCGCTTTCGTCCAAGATCACGTCATCGATGGTGCCGAAAAAAACAGTGTGCGTGCCAAAGTCATGCGCTTCTGCAACCTTGCAAATGTGACTGCAAAGCGCGCCCATCAGGACCGGGCCGCTCAGTCCCGCGGGCACCCATGCCTCGTCGACGAAGCGGCGATCCCGCATGTCGCTGCGCGTAAAGGGCTCAAGCATGTCCGCTTGCGATTCATCCATCAGGTTGAGCGTGAAGTAACCCGACGCAAGGATTACCGGATGGATCGAGGATGTCCTGTTGATTGCCACCATCATCGACGGCGGATCCAAGGAGAGCGAGCCAGCGCTAGTTACTGCCATACCATGCCAGTTGCCGGCATAATCACGCGCCGTAACCAGCGACACCGATGATGCGACAAGGCGCATGCTGTCGCGAAACATTTGAGCCAGTGCGTCCTTGCTCGTCTTTTGTACCGTCATTTGCTGGCTCCTTCCCATTCCGTAGATCCTTTCGAAAATGGCGGTGACACTGGGTTGGAGATCATCATTTTCAATTGCTTACCGGATTCATACTGGACAAGATGATCTGGTCGCCTTGCCCTCGCCTGTCTCAGAATTGACAGTTGCCGCACGGTCAGCATCCGCCACACAGAGAAGTGGCGCATACCGCCGCCGAAAGGCCGGTCAACCGGATGCCGAAACACGGGCCGACATCGTCACTTCGAGGAAACGTCATGCCAGTCACTTATGAAGCTCGCGGAGAGTGCGCGATCATCACCTTCGACAATCCCCCCTTGAACCTTTTTGGGCAGGCGATGCGCGCGGGGCTTAACGAGGCGATTGCGCGTGCGGACAATGATCGTCCCGAGCGCCTGATCCTGCGCGGCGCCGGCAGTGCCTTCGTCGCCGGCTCGGATGCCAAGGAGTTCGACGGACCGGCTCTCTCCCCACATCTCAACGATGTCCTGCTTGAGCTTATCGGCCTCCCTTTTCCGACGCTCGCCGCAATCACCGGACCTGCGCTCGGCGGGGGACTTGAGATCGCGCTCGCCTGCCGTGCCCGCATCGCCCTGCCCGCAGCGACCTTCGGCTTGCCGGAGGTGACGCTCGGCATCGTGCCCGGCGCCGGCGGCACCCAGCGCCTGCCGCGGCTGATCGGCGTGGCGCAGGCTGTCGATCTCATCGGACAGGGCCGCATCATTCCCGCCTCCGAGGCACTGCGTCTGGGCCTAGTGGATCTCGTCGATGACGATCCGCTGGCCGCAGCCCTTTCTTTTCCCGCTGATCTGCTGGCACGTCTTCAAGTCGCTGACCAACGCCCGGCCCCGGCTACGGACGACGCGGCGATCAAAGCGGCCCATGGGCTCGCTAACCGACGGGCCACAGGGCAGAATGCCCCGCATATCGCCATCGATCTCGTCGCCGCCTCGGCCACAGATGCGCTCGAAACGACGCTGGCGCGCGAACGCACTGCCTTTCTCGAACTGCGCCATTCCGCTCAGGCGGTGGCGCTACGCCATGTATTCTTTGCCGAACGCGCCGCCCAGTCGCAGGGCAAAACCTTCCCCGCCCCGGACCGCCCGCTGTCGAGCGCCATCGTCGTTGGCGGTGGCCTGATGGGTGCTGGTATTGCCTATGCGCTGACGCTGTCCGGTCTAAATGTCTGCGTAGTCGAGGCGGATACCGCTGGCCAGGCCCGCGCCGGCGCCAATCTCGACAAGCTAATTGCCCAAGGCACCGAGCGGGGTGCCATCCGTGACGTAGAGGCGTTTCGTGGCCGGCTCAGCTTCCGAGCCGGTTATGCCGACCTGCCGCCAGTTGATCTTGCCATCGAAGCCGCCTTCGAGAACATGGACGTCAAGAAGACGATCTTTGCCGCCCTGCAGGCGGGCCTGTCGGCCGAAACGGTGCTCGCCACCAACACATCCTATCTCGATGTAGACATCGTCGCCGAAGGCATTGCCGATCCAGGCCGCTTCCTCGGCCTGCATTTCTTCGCACCTGCCCATGTGATGAAGCTGCTCGAGATCGTCCGCAGCAGGACCACCGATGCGGCAACCCTCGGCAAGGCCTTTGCGTTGGCGAAGCGGCTGAACAAGGTGCCTGTCCTCTCCGGCGTCTGCGACGGCTTCATCGGAAACCGCATCCTGTCGCGCTACCGCCATACGAGCGACGTGATGCTGATGGAGGGATCGACCCCCGCCGCTATCGATGCGGCCATGCGCGATTTCGGCATGGCTATGGGCCCCTACGAGGCGCAGGACATGTCCGGACTCGATATCGCCTATGCAAACCGCAAGCGCCAGAACCTTAGCGAGCGCACCGATGTTCGCTACGTGCCGATTGCCGACCACTTGGTCGAGGCGCTGGGTCGGCTTGGCCGCAAGACCGGTGCCGGCTGGTATGATTACGATACTACCGGCAAGCCGGTCGAGTCGGCGCAAGTCGCCGCGACCATTGAGCAGGCCAGCGAGAAGGCCGGAATCCGGCGGGGAATACTCGGCAAGGCCGCGCTCGCCGAGCGCGCCATTCTGGCGATGATCGTCGAAGCCACCGCCATACTCGACGAGGGCATTGCCCAGCGTCCGCAAGATATCGATCTAGTGCTGATCCATGGCTACGGCTTCCCGCGCTTTACCGGCGGCCTCATGCATCTCGCCGACCTGATGAGCCTGCCCGTGGTGCTTACCATGGTCGAGACGCTCGCCGCCGCCGATCCGCTGAGCTGGTCCATCCCGGATCTATTGCGCCGTCTGGTGCGCGACGGCCGCAACTTCGAAAGCCTGAACCGTGACGGAGCCCTGGCATGACCGACGTTTTCATCTGTGACTATATCCGCACGCCGATCGGCCGCCATGGCGGCACATTGGCGAAACTGCGCACCGACGATCTCGCCGCGCTGCCGCTGGCCGAGCTCCTGAAGCGCAACAGCGCCTTGGACCCCGCCGCCATCGAGGAAGTCTGGCTTGGCTGCGCCAACCAGGCCGGCGAGGACAATCGCAATGTCGCTCGCATGGGATCGCTGCTGGCCGGCCTGCCGGACAGCGTTCCGGGCGTCACCGTTAACCGGCTGTGCGGCTCGGGCCTGGAAGCGCTGATTTCCGGTGTTCGCGCTATCAAGGCTGGCGAGATGGAGCTGGTCGTCGCCGGGGGCGTCGAAAGCATGAGCCGCGCGCCCTTCGTCATGCTGAAATCGGAAAGCGCCTTCTCGCGCTCGGTTGCCATGGAAGACACGACGATCGGCTGGCGCTTCATCAATCCGCGCATGCACACAATGTATGGCACCGACTCGATGCCGGAAACCGCGCAGAATCTTGCCGACGACATGCAGATCAGCCGCGAAGCACAAGATGCATTCGCGCTCGCCTCGCAGCAGAAAACGGGTGCGGCAATGGCCTCTGGCCGCACGGCACTTGAGATCATGCCGCTCGCTATTCCGCTCGGCAAGGGCAAGGAAATCCTCTTCGAGAACGACGAGCATCCGCGCCCCGAGACGACGCTGCCCGATCTCGCCCGCCTGCGGCCAATCACGCGCGCAGACGGTTCGGTGACGGCGGGCAATGCTTCCGGCGTCAATGACGGCGCGGCCGCGCTGATTCTCGCCTCGGAAGCCGCCGTCAAGCGGCACCGCCTGACGCCGATCGCCCGGATTGCCGGCGGGGCCTCGGCTGGCGTTGCACCGCGCATCATGGGCTACGGCCCGGTACCCGCCGTCCAGAAGCTCCTGTCGCAGGCCGGTCTCACCACCGCCGGGATCGATCTCTTCGAACTGAACGAGGCCTTTGCCGCACAGGTGCTCGCCTGCCTGAAGGGGCTCGAGATCGCTGCTGACGATCCGCGAATCAACCCGAATGGCGGCGCCATCGCGCTCGGCCATCCGCTGGGCATGTCGGGCGCACGCATCACCGGCAGCGCAGCGCTCGAACTGTCGCTCGGCAGTGCACGGCGTGCCGTCGTCTCGATGTGCGTCGGCGTCGGCCAGGGCGTGGCGGTGCTGCTTGAACGCGTCTGACGTTTGGGCAGCAATACGAAACCAAAGAAAAGGCCCGCAGCATCGTAATGCTGCGGGCCTTTCGTCATGCAGGCCTGTCACGCCGCATCGGCCCTGGAATAAAGCCAAGACACCGGGTTGCCTTGGCTTCTGGACGCCGAGCTAAGCCGATGGCAGATAAGTTCTACCGTCAGCGACTAAGGTCAATCAGGATCTTCAGCTGGGTGCCTGCCGGATCGAGAAGCGCGTCGAAGCCTTCCTTGATGGCGGTGTCCAGTTGAACGGTCTTGGTCACCACTTTGTGCGCCGGGATCTGGCCAGAGGCGATCAGGCGCATGACACGCGGCCACATCTGGGCGGTATAGGCCCAGGACCCGCGAATATCGATGTCCTTGTAGGTGACGTTGAACCAGTTCACCGGGGCTTCGCCGGCATGAAGGCCGATCTGCACAACGGTGCCACGCTTGCGCACGGCATCGACGCAGGCTTGCAGGGCAAGCGTGTTGCCGACGCATTCTAGCGCAACGTCGCAACCGACATTGCCTTCGGTGGCAGCGCGGATCACATCACCCACGCCTTGTTCGCGCGGATTGATGGTGACGACGTCGGGAATGATCTTCTGGGCAATTGCGAGACGGGTGGCGTTCGGATCGGAGACGAAGAGTTGAACGGCGCCTGCGGCACGGGCTGCCAGCAGCGTCAGCAGGCCGATCGGGCCTGCACCGGTGACCAGCACCGAGTCGCCCGCCTTAACGCCACCGCGATCAACGCCATAGACTGCCACGGCCGTCGGCTCGACCAGCGCGGCATCCTCGTCGGAGAGATTGTCCGGGACCTTGTAGACGTTGAAGCCCTTCAGCAGGCTTTCGCTCGCCATACCGCCGCCAATCCATGAGAGACCGGCCAGCTGCAGCTGATCCGACAGGTTAAAATGGCCGAGATCGGAGTAATAGTCACCGCCACGCGGGGTGATGAACGGCTGAACCGAGACACGGTCGCCAACCTTGACATGCGTGACGCTCTTGCCGACCTTGGTGACGACGCCACCATATTCATGACCGAGCACCTGCGGCTGGGCGGTCTTGCCCTCCGCATCCTTCGGCACGAAGATCGGGCCGTAAGCATATTCGTGCAGATCCGTGCCGCAGATGCCGACGAAGCGGTTCTTGATCACCACCTCATCATCAGCCGGATCTGTCGGCAAAGGGATGTCTTCGACCCGCAGGTCCTTTGCAGCGTGAAAGCGAAGTGCCTTCATTTCGGATTCCTCCTCCCAAGTTGTCCAATGGCGCAGCAATTTGAAGCTGCGGTTGGTGAAGTAGAGGCTCTGCCACCGCATTGGACAACTGTCTCTTCTGCGACGGCCCCCGATCCGGGATATGGAGCAATCGGCCAATGGGCGATGCGTCCCGTGCCTGCTATGCAGGGCCGAAACCACAGAAATGGATGGCACAAAATGAGCCTTGATGCCGAAACGCTCGCGCAGTTTCTCGATACACTCGACCGCTTCGTCAAGGAGCGGCTGATCCCCAACGAGGACAAGGTTGCCGAAAGTGATCTCATTCCGCCGGGTCTCGTCGAGGAGATCCGTGACATGGGCCTCTTCGGCCTGTCGATCCCGGAAGAATATGGTGGCATCGGCCTGACCATGGCCGAAGAGGTGCAGGCCGCCTTCGTGCTCGGCCAGACCTCGCCGGCCTTCCGCTCGCTGGTCGGCACAAACAATGGCATCGGCTCGCAGGGCATCATCATCGACGGCACGCAGGAACAGAAGGCGGCCTATCTGCCGCGGCTGGCCACCGGCGAGCTGATCGCCTCCTTCGCATTGACCGAGCCGGAAGCCGGTTCGGATGCCGGCTCGCTGCGCACCTCGGCACGGCGCGAGGGTGACCACTATGTACTCAATGGCACCAAGCGCTACATTACCAATGCGCCCCGCGCCGGCCTCTTCACCGTCTTTGCCCGCACCGATCCGAATTCCAAGACCTCGGCCGGCGTCACCGCCTTCCTCGTCGAGGCCGGCACGCCCGGCCTCAGCCTTGGGCCGATCGATCGCAAGATGGGCCAGAAGGGCTCGCATACCTGCGACGTCATTCTCGAGGATTGCCGCGTATCAGCCAGTGCCATCATCGGCGGCCCGGAGCGCGAGGGCCTTGGCTTCAAGACAGCAATGAAGGTGCTGGATCGTGGCCGACTGCACATTTCCGCCGTCTGCACCGGGGCTGCCGAACGTCTGATCCGCGACAGCCTACGCTATGCGATGGAACGCAAGCAGTTCGGCGAACCGATCGCCGAAAAGCAACTGATCCAGGCCATGCTGGCCGATAGCCGCACCGAGGCCTTTGCCGCGCGCTGCATGATCGAGGAAACGGCGCGGCGCAAGGATGCCGGCCAGAATGTCTCGACGGATGCCGCCTGTTGCAAAATGTTCGCTTCCGAAATGGTCGGCCGGGTTGCAGATCGTGCTGTACAGATTCACGGCGGCGCCGGCTATATTGCCGACTACGGGATCGAACGCTTCTACCGCGACGTCCGCCTGTTCCGCATCTATGAAGGCACGACGCAGATCCAGCAGATCGTCATCGCCCGTGGGATGATCAAGGACGCCGACCTCTGAACTGAAGGGCAGTTCATTCGGACCGCAGCCGTGATCACGGGCGGTGGCCGCAATATCGGGCTGGCGATCAGCCAGCGCCTTGCGAAAGATGGCTTCCGGGTCATCATCGTCGATTTCCTGCCGCCAGATGACCTGGCCCTTCACGCCGACGCCCTGATCGCCGATCTTCTCGACCGGACGCCGCCGCGGCCGCTTTCGCGGCCATTGCCGGGCACTGCCCGGTCGGGGTTCTCGTCAACAATGACCGCATCGTCAGGCCGGCGCTGTTCGACCATGTTGCGGTCGATGATTTCGACAGGATCCTCCATCTCAACACCTCCATCTGCCTGTTCGCCGCCAAGACCTTCCTGCACGGCATGCGGGCTTGTGGCGGCGGACGGATCGTCATGAACACCAGCCGGGTCACGCTTTGCAAGGAAGCGGGCAGCCTTTACAGCGCCTCCAAGGTGCGCCATCCAATTCATCGCGAGAACTTGGGCGCTCGAACTCGGGCGCGACGGCATCACCGTCAACTGGGTGGCACCGGGCCCAATCGCGACCACAGCCTTCTGGCACTAAAATCCGCCAGAGGCCTCGCGTACGCAAAAAATCATCGACGCCATTCCCCTCGGCCGGATGGGCAAGCCCCTGGGATGTCGCCCAGCGTGTCAGCTTTTTCTGCGATGAGCGCTCGTTCTTTGTCACCCGCCCACCGTCTATGTCTGCGGCAGCGTGACGGTCGGATGAGGGCGAAAAAACCTGGCGCGGGCAGAGTGTCCGACAGGCTGTCTCACGCTAGAAATTCAGCGACGGACAATGGCTAACCGCCTGTAGCATAAGAGACAGTTTACCGCGGCTTCCGGCTTAACCTAGCGTGTTCTCCAGCGGGGACACGGGGAGTAGTCCCTCGACCAGAACAGCGCATGAGGAGACGCCGCTATGTCCGAGACACTGAAGATCGCTTTCATCAAGGCCCGCTGGCATGCCGACATTGTCGATCAGGTGCTGAAGGGCTTCGAAGCGGACATGGCAGCCGCAGGCCGCAACGTGGCGATCTCCACCTATGACGTTCCCGGTGCCTTCGAAATGCCGCTTCTGGCCAAGAAGCTCGGCGAGACCGGCCGTTACCACGCGATCGTCGCCGCGGCCCTGGTGGTCAATGGCGGCATCTACCGGCATGAGTTTGTGGCGCAGGCCGTCGTAGGTGGCCTGATGGATGCACAGATGGCCACCGGTGTCCCCACCTTCTCGGTCAGCCTCACGCCGCACCATTTCCACGATTCCGAAATCCATCACAAATTCTACTTCGATCACTTCGTCACGAAGGGCGCAGAAGCCGCCAATGCCGTGCGCATGGTAGCCGATCTTGCCCTCTGAGGCCGGAGCCGGTTCAGATCGTCAGGACGCGTCCGCGCCACTCGCAGACCAAGTCCGTTCCTCCCGACCAGACAGCGGAGCGCCCATGCACGACGTCCCTCTAGCGCTCGAAGCGTTTCAACGTGGTGAACTGATCGTCCTGCGGGATCAGCAAGGTCAGACCTATCTTGCCGTTTCGGAAATGCAGGCAACGGCGCAGTCGCTTGCTCGAATGCAGGCAGCCGGCAGCAACGCCGTAACCCGGGTGACGACCGCCGAGGCTGCGCCGGCGCCGGATATGCATCTAACCATCACCGTCGATTCAGCCGGTGTGCTGGACCGCGAGGAAATGCCGGACGCGCTGCTCGACATTGCCCGGATGGCCGGCGACGCACCCCGCGTGCTTGCCTGCGAAATTGAACCGGACACGGACCTCGATGCGACACCGGCCAAAGGCGCACCTGTGGTCACCATCGATGCACTGGTGCTCCATCGTCGCCGGCATGAGTCGCTTCTGGATCTGGTCGCCGTTGCCGATCTGCCCACACCGTATGCGCCCCGGCCCTTCCGGGTGCACTCCTTTACCAGCCGCTTCGACGGCATGGAGCATCTCGCCCTCGTTACGCCGGGCAATGGCCACGAGGCACCACTGGTGCGGATGCATTCCGAATGCCTGACGGGGGATGCCTTCGGATCGCTGCGTTGCGATTGTGGGCCGCAGCTCGACGAAAGCCTCACCCGCATTGCCGCCTCGCCGGGCGGCATTCTGCTCTATCTGCGCGGCCAGGAAGGCCGGGGCATCGGGCTAGGCAACAAGATGCGCGCCTACGCCCTGCAGGACAAGGGACTGGACACGGTGGAGGCCAACCGCGCACTGGGGCTTCCTGATGATGCGCGCGACTATTCCCATGCCGCCGAGATGCTCCGCAGCCTGGGCCATGACCGGATCCGTCTTTTGACCAACAATCCCGACAAAGCCAGCGGCCTTGAGCGCCTCGGCATCATCATCAACGCGATAGAGCCGCTGGTCATTCCGCCAAACGCGTTCAACAAGCGCTATCTTGACACCAAGGTTAAGAAATTCGGTCACCGACTGATCGCCGAAAACACCGGGACGCAATGACGGAGCTAGTTCGGCGCGCCCTGCGCGGCGGCTTTCCTCCGGCGAATCAGCATGCTGTCACCTGCCGGCCACGGCGATATTGCGGGGCTTCACGCCGCCATCTTCGCCGATCAACGCGCAGGCACAAACCCGATGCCAGCGCTGCTATCGACCGGCAGCTCGACATCGGCGGTGATCCTGCCACCCGAAACTTCCGGGCAGATCTTGGCTAGTGTACCGGCAAGGTTCTCACCAACGGCATCATTGCGGATGTGAGCGCCCTAGCGGAGCACCGTCGCGTAATGGTCGGGGGACTGCTAGCCGAAGGATCAACGTCAACGACCACGCTCTGCGAGAGCGATATCTTGTACTCCGTTGGTAGGAAAAGTTCCTGATCTCTATTGAACTGATTGCGTGACTTCTTTTTTGGTCTTCACGACGGTTTCAAACGTCCGTTGCTCACTACGCTCGCAAATTTCGCTCGGATTCGGTGAGTTTAAACGGCCTCTGTTTTTCTCAGAGCGCCTTCTCGAGCTCCGGCAGGGCCTCGAAGAGGTCGGCGACGAGACCGTAGTCGGCGACCTGGAAGATCGGTGCCTCTTCGTCCTTGTTGATCGCGACGATGACCTTCGAATCCTTCATGCCGGCGAGGTGCTGGATGGCGCCGGAGATGCCGCAGGCGATGTAGAGCTGCGGCGCAACCACCTTGCCGGTCTGGCCGACCTGCCAGTCGTTCGGCGCGTAACCGGCATCGACGGCAGCGCGCGAAGCGCCGACGGCGGCGCCGAGCTTGTCGGCCACCGGCAGGATGACCTCGTTGAACTTCTCCGACGAGCCGAGTGCACGGCCGCCCGAGATGATGATCTTGGCCGAGGTCAGTTCCGGACGGTCGGAGCTCGACAGCGCGTCGTCGACGAAGGACGAAACGCCCGGATTGGCAGCTGCGCCAACGGTCTCGACGGCAGCCGAGCCGCCTTCGCCGGCAGCGGCGAACGAGGCGGTCCGTACGGTGATGACCTTCTTGGCGTCGCTCGACTGCACGGTCTGGATGGCGTTGCCGGCATAGATCGGACGCTTGAAGGTGTCAGCCGAGACGACCTCGACGATTTCCGACACCTGCATGACGTCGAGCAGCGCGGCGACGCGCGGCATGACGTTCTTGGCCGAGGAGGTAGCGGGCGCGATGATGGTATCGTAAGCGCCGGCCAACGAGACGATCAGGGCGGCGAGCGGTTCTGCGAGGTTGTTGGCAAGGCTCGCATCGTCGGCGAGCAGCACCTTGGATACGCCCGACAGCTTGGCGGCGGCATCGGCCGCAGCCTTGGCACCGGCACCGGCGACCAGCACATGAACATCGCCGCCGATCTGGGAGGCTGCCGTCAGCGCCTTGGCGGTCTGGTCGGACAGGGTTGCGTTGTCGTGTTCTGCCAGAAGAAGAATGGCCATGTCTTTATGTCTCCTATCCCGGTCCGATTACAGCACGCCGGCTTCGTTCTTCAGC